>Ga0226835_1000301_pt1 | contig 69346 bp, 74 predicted proteins | sample LAC_MetaG_1_FD_163627 | JGI IMG/M metagenome (GOLD analysis project Ga0226835, IMG submission 163627) | Anaerobic ammonium oxidizing microbial communities from anammox membrane bioreactor (MBR) in UC Berkley, California, United States -... | ecosystem: Engineered > Bioreactor > Anaerobic >...
GTCATATCCTCACAAAACAACCGAACAACTTGCCGAGTTTTAGCCTCTGAAATATGTGAATGCTTTAAATACTTGTTTTCCATCTGTTATTTAGTGTAACAAAGATGGGTAAACTAGTCTTGAACCAAAATTATATAAAAAAGGAGAAATAATCAAATGAGTAATCATGAAAGAATTCCAGAAGAAGAAATAATGTCTTTGCCCGAAGAGTTAAAACAATTCGCCAAGATAGAAGGCAAGAATTATGCTAATGGTAGTGAGCACGTATATGGTACAGATGACCAAGGCCGCAAGGTACATATAAGCCATGATGCTGTACTAGAGGCTTACGGCTATGGTCCGAAGGATCAACCGCCTAAGCCTGTTGACGCACCCGTACCTGTTGACACACCCGTAGAGGGGCCAGCGGATGACGATCCCACGACTCCAGCCAAAAGCACGCCTGTAGACCACCATGCTGAGCTATTTAAGGAATTCAGCGAAGCCGTACGGGATGAATCGCAAACTTTTATGGTAACCAACCCGGAAACCGGACAGATGGAAAAACGACGGGCCAAAGACCTGACATTTAGTGAGTGGATAAAAGCTGTCGAATTGCGCGAGCGTGCTAGATGGGAAACATGGGTACGGCCATTTGCTGAAGTGCCAGAGGGTGAGATTGGCGATCTTGGAAATGGTGATGCTGCTGAAGCTTTAGCTAACCGTGAGCACGCGATGCAGCTGAATGCCCGAGAAGGCAGACCCAACCCGACCGAAGACGATATAGCTCTCTATCGCAGGCTACACCAGCACAAGGGAGAGGGAGAGGGTGAGAGAGATGATCATGACGAGCCACCACAAGAAAAAGAACCAACTATAGAACTACCCCCAGAATTACAAGAAAGACTATCTGTAACTCGTGATCGATTCGCACGATTGTCGGCAGAACGAAGAGGACTCATCCTGGGCATACGAAATAGGAGAGAGTTGGCAGAAGCACGCCAGGAATACGTTGATACTATCACGTCTGTCGGGAACTATTCCCAAGCTGCGATGGAAGCTGCTGGAATGACCGAAGATGAAATTGAGGCAGCGCGTGTGTTAGGTGGCGTCGTAGAACACAGCTTACAGTATAGCGCTATCTATGAACATCAGATGCGAATCGCAGATGGTAAGATACTTGCTCCGCTGTACAGATGGTGGGCAAGGCAAGGTGGCAAATTCTTTAGCAAGAAAGGCATCATAGGGGCATTCAAGAAAGCTGGTGTTATGGCCGTACCAGGTCTAGTCATCGGTGGTGTAGCCGGTGTTGCAAGCAGCTTTGTGCTAGGTCCATTAGGCGGAGCTGTTATTGGTGCGGGTATAAGTCGCGCAGTTTCTCGTGGCTTGATGGGTGCTCATATGAGCAATGAGGCAGATGCAGTATCCGTATCTTTTGAACAGAATAGACAACAAATGGAAAAGGCAAACCAAAGTATAGTTAATAAATCCGCAAGAGGCGAGCAAATTACAGCAGAGGATTTGGTCGCAGGGTCTGATACACTCACAGAGCGAGGAATACGTAGAAATCGTGGACGTACCATCGGAGCTGTAGTAATTGGTGCCGCATCCGGTACACTAGGTGCAGTAGCTGGCTCACATATCTTTGGTGATCATGGTGGCGGTACACCAAAAGGTGGTGTACCAAAAGATATCCCACCTCGTAATCCGGTATCGCGCGCACCATATGATCCGCAAATACACAGACTTGAAGGTATTGCATCTGATCGGCCCGAAGCAGTTCAAGCCTTCGGCCATATGGTAGAGACTGCGCCTAAGGGTCCGGGCAACAACCCATTTCTGGATGCGGCATACGAATCTGCAAGTAGCAGAATGACTGAGGAGCATAGAGTAGTACTTGATCATGTAATTGGGCGCTTGAGTGGTGTTCAAGGTTATGGTAATAATTGGACTGCTGCGCATATGCAACGATTAGCAGAGATGGCAAATGACGGAATGTCTGATACTGAGATTATTGGTGAGGTAATGTCTGGGAAAGTTCAGTAAGAGTTAATCGATGCTGGAAGTTGACCAAATAGCTGTTTCATACTAACTTAAAAACATAAAACCATTAAAATAAAAGGAGAACAAAATGGACTTTTCAGAAGAATACATCTTGAACGAGCTTGGCTTGCAGAATCAGCCGGAGAATGTGAAGCAAGCGGTAGTTGCGATAGTATACGACACTTTTAACAAGCGTGTGATAATGGCTTTGTCAGACAAACTGACGGATGAGCAACTGAAGACATTCGGCGGTATGGTAGGCAAGGCAAGTGATGACGAGATAGTAGAGTGGATTGATTCGAACATTCCCGATTCCAAAGAAGTTATCGCTTCGGAAATGAAAACGATGCTGGAGGAAATGAAGAATACTTTTCCTCGAGCTAGCAAAGATTCCGACTAAATATCACGGTAGTACCTGATGTAAGTATAACCGATAGCCCAGTGCCAGCTATCGGTTATTTCACTTACGGCGATCTGCGGTAGTATGAATGCGCGCAGTCTAGATTTTGTCATTCAAGTCTAGTACAGCTAAACTACTAATTATAAATATGAATACGCGGAGATTGGTAAAGAGGGTTATACCTACGAGCTTGTTTAATACTGTGGCTCCGATAGGACATAAGATGGAGGCTATAGTGTTCGCAGTATTGAACGGCTTTCCAGCCAATAACTTAAAAATCATCGGTGTAACCGGTACCAATGGCAAGACGACGACGTGCTTTATTATTCACAAAATGCTGACTGAGGCCGGCTATAAAGCCGGACTTATGACTACTGTCGCATACGGCGTAGGCGAGGATATCAAGCCGCAAGTTGAACATATGACGACCGTATCTGTACCACTTCTGAACAAGCGTATTAAGGATATGAAATCACAGGGTGCAGAGTATTTGGTGATGGAGGTCACCAGTCACGCACTTGCACAACATAGAGTTTGGGGGATCCCTTTTTCCGTGGCGGTTATGACTAATGTTACCCACGAACATCTGGATTATCATGGTACATTCGAGCAATATCTGAATGCGAAACGGATGCTGTTTAAGCAAACGGACAAAAACTCTAAGGGCTTACGCTTAGGCATTATAAATAATGATGATCCAAACGCTGGCTTGTTTACTGGTGATATAAAGAATCCAGTTTTGTACGGTATAAAAAATGGCGATATATATGCAACGAAAGTGAAATTGACAGCTTCGGGTAGTCGCTATGTTGCAAAAGCTGGCTACGATGAATATAGGATAGAGTGCCATTTACCCGGCTGCTTTAACGTCAGCAACTCGCTGGCAGCCGTAGCAGTCGGACGAGCACTAGGTTTGACCAAAGATCAGGTTCAAGTTGGTATTGCATCACTACGTAGAGTAGAGGGGCGTATGGAGCGAGTAGACGAAGGGCAGGACTTTGATGTAATAATTGACTACGCTCATACGCCAGATAGCTTCGAGAAATTATTCCGTGACCTAAAGCCGGTTGTAGGAGGTAAGCTCATTGTGCTCTTTGGCTCTGCTGGTCGCCGTGACGAAGCCAAACGAGCTGAACAGGGACGAATAGCCGGTAAATATGCAGATGAGGTTGTAATAACCGAAGAAGATGATCGCGATATGGATGGTCAGGAAATAATGGAGCAAATCGCAAGTGGTGCAGAGGAAGTTGGTTTGGTAAAAGGTGAAAATCTTTTCTTGGTACATAATCGGGTCGAGGCGATTAATTTTGCGTTTAAGCGGGCAAAGAGAGGTGACACGGTAATTCTGCTCGGCAAAGGCCACGAAAAGGATATATTGCGAAATGGTCCCAGGGCGGCTGAACTGCGCCACTTGCTCCAGGATGATAACGACCCGCAAAGGGTTGTAAAACACAAGTGGAGCGAAGTCGAGCAAGCCAAAAAAGCCCTCCGAAACCTATAACCCAACATCCTTAAGAGTCTTAAGAGGACGTACCTCTTAAAATGAGAAATTATGGTGAAGTAGGACTTTGTAAGGAATTATGAAATAGGTTCAATCAAGGGTCAGGGTAGTGCAGCGGATGTAGCCACCGCCTTTGGCCAGTTCGGATATTTTTGGTGTGATTACTTTGAAACCGCGTTTTTCCAACTCGGTTTTTAGTTTGGGCGCGTTAGCACTCATAATGACGGTTTCGCCGGTAGAAACGAGATTACAAGCAAAGCCGCGAGTGGCTTCGCCTCGAGAGACCTCGATTTTCTCCACGCCATCGTAGACTCGCAAAAGCTGACGGCTTGCTCTGGTAAAGGCGTCCGGGCACCAGGCGATGAGACCCTTTCGACCGTCCGCGGGCGGGCGCAAGATCGCTAGCGCCAAGTCGATATCGTAGTAAAAACTATCAGGCCAGCCAGTAGTTTTGTTGATTTTTCGCGGACCATAGCCATGCCAATAACGGTTTGGCCGTGCTTCTAGACTGATAACGTTATATTCAAGCGTTTGAGCCAGGAAATCATGAACTGCGAGGTCAGTGCGATAGGTAGTACCGATGAACAAATCATTACCGCAAGGCAGGGCGTCGCCTTGACCGCTAAAACGTAGGTTATCTGGCACGCGGATGATTTCTTTGCCCAAATCGCGCAAAATCTGCTCGGCGTAGGGTTCTTCTTTTTTGCGCTTATTTGGCAAGCTTGATAAGACGGCCTTTTTGCCACGGCAGAGCGCCCAATTGGCAGTATAGACGCCGTCTTGACAATCCTCTGGTGGAGCAACCTGAATAATTTTGACGCCAGCACTTTGTAGTGCGTACTTGATGTCCTCATGCTCTACCCGGGCTTTATTGGTGTCTATTGCGCCTGTCGATTGCATATAGGGGTTGATAGCGTGCCTATCATCAAAATAATCTACGCCCGACATAAGAATGGTTTGGTTAAACAACAGCACACAAAAATTGTAGCATGATAAACTAAACAAATTGAAAATGTTATACATTTATGCTATAGCTATAGTATGATATTCAATCCAAATAATGGAGGATTCGGTGAGTATTCCGAGAGGAAGCGTTTTATCGGTGAATCAAGCCCAAGGTATAGCTTTAGGCAAGCAGAAATAGGTAGAACCGATCAGTTCATTAAGCACGCTTCGGGTATGGTACGGATTATTGAATATGCCGCTCCTCACCATGATAAGACTATTAAGATTCATGATATTTTGAGTGACTTGGGAGTGGTTTTGGGTACTGAGATTGACACTGCTAACGAAGGAGATACCCCTGCCACGATTGCTTATCGCGTACCAGAGTCGGCACGTCCACTAAGAGAGGAGTCTAGCACGCGGGCTAGTGGGGAATATTCTTATCCAGATACTATGCTATTTGCTGATCTTGGACGATTACTAGGGAAAATACGTGGTAGAGGCCTTAGATTTGATGGAGAGATTGGCTTGAATGTAGCTATTGTCGGATTCACGAAACCAAATGAGGTTGAGCATCGTCTACTGTTTGCCCCTGGGGCTGAGTATTATATGAGGCTCAAGCGTCCGGGAACAAAGTCGCGCAATTATTACGAGAAAAAGCTAATAAACGAGTTTGGCGATCGATTCCATGATGCAGTGGCCGGCTTTAACTATGGATATTTTGGTGGAATGATTAAATCTGTATCAGAAAATAAATAAGTGACGATAACATAGGAATAATGAGTCAATAATGTCAAAAGAGATTATATTTCCGGCCGAGGATATAAATAGAGCTGGTGGCGAGCTTCAGCGTGTTCGTGACTTTCAAGAAGTGATTTCGTCAATAAGTAAGATTGCCCTACAGGATATATCAGTACCTACATTAGCACAAGAAAACGAACCAGATCCGGTAGATAAAGCGAAAAAGTTATTTGATTCATATGGATCAATTGGTACATTCTACTTGGAACGTAAATATTTTGAATATATGCCAGAAGGCTTGGCAAATTTGAGCTTTGCGCCACTTGTTTCTAGGGGTGGTAAAAGATCAGCGCATGGAGTTGTATTTGGCGATTTGTATAATGGAGAGAAACATTCTATACCGGTTGCAATTAAACCACATATAAGCGAAAAATCGCAGGACTCTTGCTTAAATGAATACTTTAATAATGCGATGGTTCAGTTTTTGGGGTTCCCAAATTTGGAATCGGTAGGATTTATTTGTGTTGGGCCTAATCGCGCTTATTCACTGACGTTACGTGATGATACTCTTACTACTTTGGATTCTATGAATTGGTCAGACTATTATCCTTTCAATTATAAGGAGAGTAAGGAGAGCTACTATTCAGATAAGTGGGAAATCTGGCGACAAATTAGTCAACAAACCGCCATTCTACACAATCACGGCAATAGAGTCCACGGTGACTTAGCAGTAAGAAATATTGCTATAACGATTAGCGGTGGTGTATTTTTAATTGATTGGGAACGTGCCAGGTTAATGCAGAGTGAGCCTCGTGATGCCGAAGTACGCTATAACAATAGCTATACAGATCTGAGTGAGTTGATGGATAGTATCTGCTTACCCTTAGACTATGATGCTAGATTGCAATACGACTTCAAGGCTGGAATCGGTATGTTCTTAGGTAAGGATATTGAATGGTGGAAGGGCTTTCAAGAGGTGTTTTTTGATGAATATAGAGGTGTTAGGGAAGAGTTGGCGCAAATGGGCAACCATCATAGTCAAACGAAGCATGATGTAACTGAAGAGCTAGAAGAGCTAGAAAAATCATTACGAAGTAATATGGAAATGTTACGAGGTATTTATGAATAGCCATCAATTAATTAAAACATGCTTGACATTTAAATTGGCACTCGGCTATTATGAGTGCTAACGAGTAGTTTATGAGATAGTTTGTGTCTCTTTATCCTACTCAAAATAGACTAACTATACTAATAAAGCGGAGGAATAAATGGCAGTAAAGATTCAACCATTGGCTGACTATATTGTTGCGAGCCAAGAAGAAGCCGAAGAGCGAACTGCGAGTGGCCTTTATATACCAGGGGGCGCACAGGAAAAGCCAAAAGTTGCTAAAGTACTGACTGTTGGCAAAGACGTCAAGCAGGTCAAGGCTAATGATCGTATTATTTATAAGAGCTACAGTACTACTGAGGTAAAGCTGGGCAACGATGAGTACATACTTGTCAAAGAGGAAGACGTATTAGCTACAGTAAAGTAAGGGAGATATTGAAAGGATATTATGTCAAAGAAAGTATTTTATGACGAAGATGCGCGCAAGCGAGTATTGGGTGGTGCAGAAATTCTGTATAACGCAGTCAAAACTACTATGGGACCGAAGGGTCGAAATGTAGTAATTAGCAAAGGCTATGGTGGTCCAACAGTTACGCACGATGGTGTAACAGTAGCCAAAGGTGTGGAGATTGCTGATGTTGATGATGAGACTCTTGGCTACAAGGTCGGGGCGGAGCTTATCAAGCAAGCTGCCAACAAAATGAATGATGTAGCTGGTGACGGAACAACTACGGTGACGGTCTTGACGTATCACATATTGGCGGAAGCTAACAAACTAATTGCAGCTGGTCATAATCCAATGCAACTACGGAAAGGTCTAGAAAAGGCTGCCCAGGACGCTGTCAGACAACTAGGTAGTATTAGTGAGGACATTAAAGCTAACAAGAAGCGAGTCGCCGAAGTTGCAACGATTTCGGCTGGTGATAGCGAAATTGGTGAGCTAATTGCTGACGTTATTGATAAAGTCGGTAAAGATGGTGTAGTTACCGTGGAGGAGGGCCAGGGATTGGCTCTGGAAAGTGAGGTCGTGGAAGGCTTTACTTTTGACAAAGGTTTTGTAAGTCCATATATGGTTACTGATGCCAATCGCATGGAAGCAATTGCTGAGAAACCGGCTATCGTACTAACCGACAAAAAGATTAGTTCTATACAGGAGTTTTTGCCACTACTTGAAAAGCTGGCACAAGCCGGCAAGAAAGACCTCGTACTGATAGCCGAGGATGTGGAAGGCGAAGCGCTTGGTACGTTTGTACTCAACAAACTAAAAGGTGTATTCAATACAATTGCGGTCAAAGCACCAGCGTTTGGAGATCGTCGTAAAGATATATTGAACGATATTGCCATTCTGACCGGTGCCGAAGTAATAACCGAAGATCGCGGAATGTCCTTCGAAAACGTAGAATTAGATGTTGTAGGTTCGGCGCGTAAAGTAATTGTAACCAAGGATGAAACGACAATTATTGAAGGCTCTGGTGCAGCTTCACTTGTCAAGAGTCGGATCGAACAGATAAACCAGCAATCAGTAACTGTCTCAAGCGAATACGAGAAAGAAAACTTAGATAAACGCCGAGCTGCCCTCTCTGGAAAGGTTGCTGTCATAAAAGTTGGTGGTGCAACAGAAACAGAGATAGAAGAGAAGAAGTTCCGTGTAGACGACGCCGTAGCTGCGGTAAAGGCAGCACTAGACGAAGGAATTGTTCCAGGTGGTGGAGTAACTTTTGTAAACTTAGCCGACGCGGTTAAGGTAACTGGATCTGATTCCGAGGCTACTGGCATGCAACTGCTAAAAAACGCCTTACAACAACCATTTAGGATCTTACTGTCTAATAGTGGCTTAAATGCTGATGAGTGGTTGCCACAAGTTAAATCTGCCAAGTCAGGTCATGGAGTTGACGTGAATAATCCAAACAAATTGGTAGACCTGAAGTCAGCTGGTATTGTTGATCCAACAAGAGTCACAAAAGAAGCTGTACTTAATGCTGTATCAATTGCTGGTACCAGTATGACAATGGGTGCGCTTGTTGTTGACGTACCAGAGAAAGAACCAACACCACCAATGGGTGGTGGCGCACCTGGAATGGGTGGTATGATGTAGCCGTCTGGTTGCCATTAGAGAACCAATAAATAATAGTTCCGTATTTATGCGCGGAACTATTATTTTTGGAGGATGTAGCTTCATCCTTGTGCTTGCGAAGCAACAGCAGAATCAACAGCAATACTAACTATTTTTTCACTATTGCGAGTAAAGCTAACTATCGTAGCTCCGACTTCTTTGTTGTCTTTAAAATTAATGCCTGGCGCTGAGCTGCCAAAAAGATGTTCATTTTTGCCAACAATTGTTACAACAGATTGATTGCCATTTTTTGTTCGTCGGCTGTTATTTTTCTGCTCAATTTCATCGGTACCAGACCCAGGACCAGATAAGACTTGAACAGAGTTTGGTATACTGCGATCAGATTCATTATTGTTCTGTCCACAGCTAATTTGAAAACTGCTAAGAACAGAATTATCCAAGTTTGCTATCTGAGGGCTTTTGCCATCAGGGCAATCTACGGCTAGCTTCCACTTGTCTGTCGTCTCAGTATTAGAACAACTAGTGATACCTACCAGGCCCAATGTCCCAAGTAGCCCAGCAACAACAAACTGCCTATATCTAGATGGCCTTTCTTTGCTTGTGCTTAAAGTACTCCTATCTCGCTCCGTCATAAAAAGCTCCTTTAAAATTATGTATGATGATACCATAAATGATGCTTGAGGTCAATATATACGTAATCCTTCACCACCTTTTCAACATAAAGTAGGCCCCCGTAAACTGTAGTTACTATCACATAATTACAGATAGGAGACAATTATTGACATGTACAATCTAAGACAAATTCCAAGTGAAGCAAAGATAATGAAGTATTCACGGCATGCTGTTTTCGGATCTAGTAAGCTGTTCTGCCCGGAGTGTCGCCACAGTAATCCCCTGGTTTACGAGAACCGTTATCGCTGTAGGCGCTGTCGAGCCAAGTTTAGCTTGCTTAGCCACACCTGGCTATCCAATCTCAAGCTCCCCCTTCAGCAATGGTGGCTACTATTGTGGTGCTGGACACAGAAAATACCCGTACAGCAAGCAGTAGCTCTGAGTAGTCTATCTAGACTGACGGTATACCACTGGTGTGACTAGTTCCGTAACCATCTGCCAGAGGAGTATCACATCCTAGAGAATATCGTACAGTTAGATGAAGCTTACTTTAAGAACTGGTGCCTCATTATGGGCAAGCAGATTGGCAGCCGAAAACTGGTCTATGATCTTATCTACCAGTCGCATCCAGGCAGACTGCAGGCCAACAGTTTCCTGTTCCAAAAAGTCCAGCCAGGAGCTAAACTCTGGACTGACGGGGCCAGCATATACAAAAGAGTTGAAGACTACTGGCCAGTAGCACATACTGTAGATGTGCATAAGAAATTAGAGTTTGAACACACCAGCCAAATAGAAGGTATTTTCGGCAATCTGCGAACGTTTATACGTCGAATGTATCACCATACGATGCCTGAAAAGTTCCCAGACTACGTTAGAGAATTCTGCTTCAGATTTTCCACGCCAGAGTTATTCGAATCACCGAAGCTATATTGTGAAGAAACATTAATTCTTGTACCAACTCGTTAACATTACCCGAATATCAATAAATATCAATATCAATGGCTAGTTGATTTATTGGCCAGTTTGTAGTATCGTAAATTTATACACAACTTCAATTACGTTTGGGAGAAGAGGTATGGCATTATTTGGCAAAAGAAATAAGCAAAGGAATGATGTTCCTGAAGAAATCCAAGAGTACTATGATGCTGAGGAGAGTGACCGCACGGGTGTCGCATGGCTGTTGGCATTCGCTACGCTCGTAGTGACCATATTATTAGCAGCAGGTATCTTCTTCGCTGGACGTTGGACTTATCACAAGATTGCTGGTACCGATAAGAACAAATCGACTGAAACTGCTCAAAATGAGAGTAATCAACAGGCTAATAAGCAGAACGAACAATCTACTAATAGCTCTAGCCAGAATGAGGGTAGTGGTAATCTTGAGGAAGAAAGAAAGACAACCCAAGAACAAAATACTAGAGAAACCGGAGAAGAACAGGATCAATCCACCCGCCAACAGACTCCGGTTAGTGGCAATACTGGTGTATCTGGTGAAAATATTCCGAATACCGGCCCTGGCGATACACTAGCGATTTTTATAGCGATAAGTACAGTTGGTTATATTATCCACAGGTTATATATCACTAAAAAAGCTTAAAACGTAATATATACTTACTTATTGTAAGATTCTTCTTCTAGTAGATTGGTTTCAGTCTACTTTGTCTTGGGCTTGTTGGTTGAAGTAATTTATTTCGTTAATAACATCCAATAGTGCCTGGGCTCGGATTTTCTTATCCTCTATCTTCTGTGCAGCGTCATATGCATCTCTTATTTTTGTAGAGTCATCGGTTGCCTGAATCATCATCATAGTAGTTCGGAAACGTTCTTCTGGGGTTTGGTCTAAGTGCTCAACCAATGGTGCTAATTCTTCTAATGCTTCTTGCTTGATGCCGACTAGCTCATTTGGCTCAGTCGGAATTGTAGGTAGCTCGTCAACCGAAGTCTCTTTTTTATTACTAGGTTGCTTATCATTTATATCATTGTCATCATTATCATTCTCATCATCTTCATCTGTATCTATGGTGGATACATCAGGGGTGACATCTTCATCAGAATCTACAGAAGGTGGTGCTGTAGTGGGTGGCTCTGGAGCATCCGAATCGTCAGTAACTGCACCCGAAGAAGTAAGGTTGCCAGGTAGGGCTGGGGTATCGGGTAGCTCTAGAGAATCTGCATTGAATGAAGCAGAGTTACTCTCTGGGATGACTCCGGTAGCTGTATCATCTGGCGTAGTTACAGTTGGTACTGTTGCCGGTGGCACAAAAGCTGGCGTAGCCGACTCAGCTGTAGTAGTTGGCTGTACCGTAGTTGGTTCTTGAATATTTGATTGTTGGTTGTCGTCGTTTTGACCGAACATAATTCCCACCTTTGTTAATTTAAAATTTTAAGGGTTACTAGACATTATATAACATAAGCATCATATATATAAAATTTTAAATTATTTACTTCGACAATTACATTAAGTGTTAAATAGCTCTTTTACTTAAATCCTTCGGGGATATAAAATAAATATATGATTGATGATCTGAAATATATTCACCAGAAAGATGCCCAGGACGCATTAGGCATTGCTGAGAAACAATGGCAACAGTACAAGCATAACTTCCAGTTTTCTTGGGAACCACCGAAGTCAATTCATGAAGTTGTGGTGGCTGGTATGGGAGGTTCTGGTTTAGCTGCGAAAGCATACAAATCTATCAGTGAATTGGATATCCCATTTGACATTATCCAGGATTATGACCTGCCCGATAGGGTAGACGATAACACTCTACTGATTTGCTCTAGCTATTCTGGTAATACCGAGGAAACATTGAGTGTATTTGAGCAAGCTGTCAGCGAGGATAGTAATCAGCCTCAGCCGACGATTGTTGTAATTGCTTCGGGTGGTAAATTGTTAGATCGTGCCAGAGAAATGCAACTACCTCATATTCAGCTTCCAAGTGGATATCAGCCACGGTTTACGTTCGGATATCAGTATCGCGCACTGGCGGAAATTTTTGGCCAGGCATCACTGATTGACGAGGAATTGCCACTATTGGAAGAAGCTTCGAACTGGCTAAAAGATCAGATGACGGATTGGGTTGCTACCGTTCCCTCGGTTAAGAACCCGGCCAAACAGCTTGCCAAGGAGGTAATGGGCAGATCACCAGTAGTTTATGCCAGTTCCATGCTTTTCCCAGCCGCCTATAAATGGAAAATCAGCTTTAATGAAAACGCCAAGAATGTGGCTTGGTGTAATCAGTTACCGGAGTTTAATCATAACGAATTTCTTGGCTGGACCAGTCATCCGGTGGACAAACCGTACACGGTAATTGATTTGCGAAGTAGCCTGGACAATCCGCGTATTCGCAAACGCTTCGAGATAACGGATAGGCTACTGTCTGGTCAACGTCCGATGGCGCAAGTCGTCGAGGCGGAGGGCGATACCCTGCTCAAGCAAATGCTCTGGTTGGTGGCGTACGGTGATTTTGTGTCACTGTATCTAGCGTTGTTGAACGGGTTGAATCCTACACCGGTTGATTTGATTGAAAAGTTCAAGGTAGCTATGAAATAAGCCAAAGGAGGGTTCGCCGTGAATGATGATGTCCGTATGCTTGGAAATATCCTGGGACTATGGGCACATCCTGACGACGAAACTTTTTCTAGCGGTGGTCTAGCTGCTATCGCCAGCGCCAATGGTCAAAAGGTTGGTTGCATAACCGCTACACGTGGTGAGGGTGGGGTATATCACCCTGATCGTTGGCCAGCTGAGAAGATAATTGACATCAGAACGCGTGAGCTGGAAGAAGCACAGACAATATTGGGTGTAAGCGAGGGCTACTGGCTCGATTTTGTAGATGGTGCCTTAACAGACGTTGAAGACGAAGATGCTCTGTTGCGGATTCTCCCTATTGTCGAATCATTTCAGCCCGACACCATAATATCTTTTCCGCCCGATGGAATAACCGGCCACGACGACCACAAGGCCGTAGCTCGCTGGGCAAGATTAGTTGCTAGCCGTTATGGCAAGGATGTTCGTGTTCTTAACTCGGTAGTTTCCGCTCATTCGTACAATAAATATACTCGCGAAATGGATAAAGAACTGAATATATTCTTCCATATCAAGAAACCAGATTTGTATACAAAAGACGAAAGCTATCTGGCGTTGGAACTGACGGATGATGCTCTCGACAAGAAACTGCAGGCCCTCGAAGCGATGCCATCGCAAACGTCTGACATGCTAGCGAAGTTTCCTGAAGAACAAATTAGGCAGGCGCAAGCCGAGGAATATTTCATACTAGCGGGTAATGAGCACATTGGCTAGATTGGTGTTTTTTTGAAGCCTAGAAGATAGCCGATAAAACTAAATACAATGTGCAGTCCAAAGTATATAATAAATATTTTCGTAACATCTCCAGGTGTGAGATGAACGAACGGCATTACGGCAATAAGTCCTCCAACGATGTAGTCTGTTTGATCAAAGGGAAACCATGGTTCACCAGGGCTGATGCCACTCCGCCGCTTGAAGAAGCTCTCGATAGCGTCGCCGGCTAGCGCACCAAAGCCCATCGCTGATGTGCTAAGCAATATAAAAGTGGTTGACTCGATGCTGAAGGTAATTACTCGGTATTGTAGCAGGCCGGCTAGTGCGGCGGCAAAAGTACCGACAATCAATCCACGCCAGGTTTTATTACTACCGAATATCGATTCGCCACGCCAAGTTTTGTCAAAGTCTATCGGCGTATTCCAATTTTTCAATCCGGGTATGCGACAGGCAATCAGTGGCGTGATATTGGCAATACCTGCTGGCAAGAAAAACCAGAAAGCTTCCCACCAGTCATTCATTTTGATACTCCATGCGACTTTACTTTTTTTAGTAGTCGATTCATCTTTGGATATATCAATGCGGGCACACTCGGTCGGCCGGCGATAACGATACCACTGCTCAATAAAGTAACAAGTGTTGCTTTTGCAGGAATTGCGCTTAGTTGAGTATAGGTATGGCCTAATCCTTTCGATCCGTGCGCATCACTACTAGCAGCCCCTACTTTACCATTGACTTGCATCCAAGCTACTGCTTGCTTACTCATATTTTGGAAAAAAGCCCGACCATTACGGATTTCGATAATATCCACATCATCTACTAATTTATCCAAAATCGCTGGAGATAAACCTTTCCTTATAGTCTCAAACGGGTGGGGAATATAAACGATTCCATTTTGCCTCTTGATAGCTTGAATAGCTTTTTCAGGAGTTAGGCCAGCTGGAATCGCCTCTTTTAGATAAAGTCCGATGATTTCACCCCTAGTAGTCACTATCTCTTCACCGATAATAATCGAGCTTGGCATTTGTTTTTTAGCATCAATCGCAAAATCTATCCGATTGTGATCTGTTATTGCTATAACATCCAGTTGTTTTGATTTGATAGCCTGTTGATAATGCTTGAGTGTAAGTCCGCCATCTGGCGAAGCGATAGAATGGGTATGTAAATCAACCTTTATCATCTATCTGATTCAAGTTTCCTGATTATTTTTAGCAGGCGCTCAAATACGGTATAAGTAGAAATAGCTGTAATTGCAATAAGTGCATATTCAAGCATGCTAAACAACAATCCCATTATTAACAGAAACATTCGAATTTCAAATCGCCCAAGCCCGTCTTGGAAAAGTCGATTGACCTCGTTTGGTGAAAACTTTTGTTTGGGCACCGCTACTTCTCCCTTAGCTTTTACATAGCTTACGCACAGACTGCTTCCGCATGCTGCTACTGCCCAGACTGCCATCGTTGCATTGCCAATATCTGCAAGGAATATTGCCACACCGCAATACAAAATAACTTCTTTAATTCTGTCGGTGCTGGCATCGAGTAACATACCACTATTACTAGATTTTTTTTGCAATCTAGCAAGTGCTCCATCAAGTGCGTCGAATGAACCAAAAATGACCAATAGTATAGCGGCTACTGTCAAATTACCTTGGGCAATCAGCCAGGCAATAGGAACGTGCATAACGAGCCCGATGAGTGTGATTGCGTTAGGACTGATACGACCACCGAATATTACATTCAATTTCTTTGCAATTTTATATGCAAATGAACGTACTCTGGCGCGAATTACGTCGATAAAAGCTTCTAGCGACATCATTATCAATATTATAAGCTAAAGCTAGTATTTGAGCATATCGTCTTGTGTTTTCTAACTGGTACAATAGGAGTATGCCAATCAGAAAGAGGCTGTATAGGGGATGGCGGACTTATCGTCGTTTACTTATTGCTTTGTTTGTCGCCAATTTGGTTGCACTATTCTTGTTCGCTACTAGATCAGTCAGCGTACAATCTAATCGCTACTGGTTTATTGTTTGGAACTTATTGCTTGCCTGGCTCCCATTACTTTTGATGGTATGGCTAAGATATAGACTACAAACTACCAAAACACTAGGCTGGCAAAATTTCGTTTTGTTTCTGCTTTGGCTTGGGTTCTTGCCCAATAGTTTTTATATGGCGACTGATTTAATTCATCTACATGCAACCGGCGAGGTCAGTTTGCTATACGATGTAGTAATGTTTTGTTCATTTATTTTTTGCGCATTTACAGTAGGCTTTATGAGTGTTTATATCATGCACAAAGAATTGATACGACAGATATCTAGTAGAGCTGCCTCGCTAGTCATCGGTCTGATATTCCTCGCTTGTAGCTATGCAATATACTTGGGTCGGAGTCTTCGCTGGAACAGCTGGGATATCCTAATTAATCCTGCAGGATTACTTTTTGACCTTTCCGATCAGATTATTAATCCAGCTGCGCGGTCGCATTTGTTCGTAACGACGGCGACCTTCTTCTTGCTATTGACAAGTATGTACGTAGTTATTTGGGAGTTGGCTCACATAGTTGAGGACAATCACTAATTAGTAAAATACAGTCAACGGAAGTAAAATAAGAGAAATGAAGGATAAAATTACTCAGGCTGTACGTACAGCGTGCAGAGACTTATTTTCGATAGATGTAGAGGTTGAATTGACGCGCCCAGATGAACAATTTGGTGATTTTGCGACCAATGTCGCGTTACAGCTCGCTAAGCGCCTCGGTAAAAATCCACACGACATAGGGAATATGTTGATAGAGAAACTTAGCGTACTTGACGAACTTCACGAAGTTACTCTAGCGGGTCAGGGCTTTATAAATCTTCGTTTATCTGATAGCGCACTAGCAAATATCGACAAACAGGATAAAGATAATCTGCTAACCGGCAAAAAAATAGTTATCGAATATTCTGATCCAAACCCATTCAAACCACTTCATGCCGGACATTTGTATACTACGCTGGTAGGTGATTCAATAGCTCGTCTACTTGAGAAGGCCGGAGCAGATGTTATTCGAATAAACTTTGGGGGTGATGTAGGCCTACATGTTGGTAAGAGTATGTGGGCAATTGTGCGTACTCTTGGCGGCGAGTATCCCGATAAGCTAAACGAAATTGCCGAGGACAGTCGATCATCATGGATGGGCGAACGATACGTTGAGGGCTCGTTAGCTTATGCCAATGACAAAACGTCTAGAAACGAAATTATTGAAATGAATAAAAAAGTTTATAAATTTCACGAAACAACAGACAGAAAATCACATCTTGCACAAATTTACTGGACCTGTCGTCAATGGAGCTATGACTATTTCACAAAGTTGTACGAACAGCTTCAAGTTGTACCATTCGATCGTTTTATATCTGAGAGTGAGGTAACACCACTGGGTGTAAAGACCGTACGAGAACAGCTAGAGAGAGGCGTTTATAAGATTAGTGACGGCGCGGTTATTTTTGATGGTGAGAAGCTAGGTTTACACAAGCGAGTATTCATAAGCTCTGAGGGATTACCAACTTATGAGGCTAAAGATGTAGGCTTATCACTAACGAAGTGGCAGGATTATAACTTTGATGAGTCGATTATTATTACTGCCAACGAGCAGGCTCAGTATATGCAGGTGGTTTTGGCTAGCCTGCGTCAATTCGCACCAGAACAAGCGAATCGGACTAAGCATCTTACGCATGGCTTACTACGAATGGCTGGTGGAGCAAAAATGAGCTCTCGTAAGGGTAATATTATCACCGCCTCGGATGTTCTAAATGCTGCCCACCAAGCTGGCAACCAAAATGGGAACAAGTCTTCTGCTTCTTCTATGCTTGCTGCCGTAAAGTACGCGTTCATAAAAAGCCGTATTGGTAGTGATGTAATATACAACCCGAAGCAGTCGGTTGCATTAGAAGGCAACAGTGGACCGTATTTGCAGTATGCACATGCTAGAGCTTACAGCATTTTAGAAAAATCTTACCAAGTCACGGCAACAGACCTAGATGGGTTGGAAGCTGACGAAAGAAGCCTACTACTAAAGATTACCGAGTATCAGGATATATTCGAGAAATCAGTAGCCGAGCTAATGCCACACTATATCTGTACATATCTTTATGAGCTGGCACAGAAGTTTAATCGATTTTACGAGTATAATCGAGTTTTGGGTGATCCGCGGGAAAATATTCGTATTCAAATTGTAAAAAAATATACCAATGTACTGAGACGAGGTCTAGAACTGTTGGGCATCGAAGCGCCGAATAAAATGTAACTTGTAAAAATAGTAGTTTATTGTACACTATCTTTATAAACAAAGGAGATTATTTTTGTATGCCCGCGAAAAAAACTACTAATCGAAAAACAAAAATTAAGGCAAAGGCAGTCGCCGCACGAGCCAGGGCGGCGAAGTTAAAAGACACAAAAGCTGCTAGTGCGTTTACCGGATTTATGGATTTTGTACGCCAACAAGGAGTTGTAGGTATGGCAGTTGGCTTGGCAATTGGTGCTCAGGTTGGTATTTTGGTCAAGGATATTGTAAATAGCTTAATTACTCCACTGGTTGATCTACTGGTTGGTACTGATGGCTTGGACGGCCTGACTTGGCACGTTCAGATTGGCAGTCGTTCTGCGCTTTTTGACTTTGGCAAGCTTATTAATTCCACTATAGTTTTTCTAGCAGTAGCATTTGTATTGTACTTCGTAGTTATCGGACTGAAACTGGATAAACTGGACAAAAAGAAAGATTAAGGGATTGGGTGGTAGCAAATCGGAAAGATTACTGGTTAAAGTACTGGAATTATACTTGGGGCTGGACGCTTGTATACCCAGCAGAGTTGTTGGGCTTGGTGATAGTTGTAACTATTGTATTATTATCCGTCGGACGGATTTTATGGTCGTATACTGGAGACTGGATTCTGGTCGCTAAAGGTTGACCATGATAGGCCCAAAGTATAAAACCCATTTCAAAAAGCCGATCATCCTGGCTGTTTTAGCCCTGGTAATCGGACTTGTGGCCGGCTGGTTCATTCTTCGCGAACGAAGCGTATTGCCCAGTAGCAAAATCGGTGGCTCGAATCAGCCAACTACTCTGACAGGCAAGCCGGCAAAGATTCGATTTATTGCTACCGGTGATATAATCGCCCACGACTCAGTGAACATTAATGCCAAATCCAGTGGTAGCTATGATTATCTCAAGCTGATGTCCAACCTAAAGCCGTACTTTGACAAAGCCGATATTCGTTTTTGTAATCAGGCGACTCCGGCTGGTGGTGAGAAGTTTGGGATTAGTGGTTACCCAATATTTAATGCACCCCTCCAGTTGACGCGAGATATGGTTAAGCTGGGTTGCAACGTAGTTAATCTTGGTACAAATCATACAAATGACAAGGGTCAAGCTCTGATAGACGCTGTGGTAGATGAATGGGATAAGCAGGATATATTAGCGTACGCTGGTGCGAATCGTTCACCTATTGATAGAGATTCTATAAAGTATTTCGACGTAAAAGGGGTAAAGTTTGCATTCCTCTCCTATAGCACATATACGAATAGTCCTATCAGCAATGGTTATGGAGTAACGATGTATAGTCGTAATTTAGCAAAGGCGCAACTTGCCGAAGCTAATAAGAACGCCGAAATTGTAATTGTCAGTATACGCTGGGGTACAGAATATTCCCCAAAAATTAATGAATCCCAAGCTGTAATTAGTCAGGACTTGGCTTATATGGGAGCAGATATCGTATTAGGCCACGGCTCACACGTTTTACAGCCTGTAAAAAAGCTTAAAGGTGCAAGTGGTAACGAGACACTAGTTTGGTACTCATTGGGTAACTTCCTTAATACACAACTTGAGACAGAAGCACTTACGGGGGCAATTGGTATTATGGATATTGATATACAGAGCAAGAAGATTACAAATATCTCCGCACTGCCGATCTATATGCATTACGAATGGACTGCAGATGAAAAAGCTCGAGGGGATTTGCTGGCTAGACATAATATCGCAATGTATCCGCTAGATCAGGCAGCTGGTCAGATTGCGCGATCGCAACTGAACACAACCGTTGAAGTGCAAACAAAGCGAATAACAGACGTGCTCAATCAATATACTGAGGTAAAAATTATTAAATCTTCGCAATACTAACCCTCCAGCCCGAAGAACTCTTCCATGCTTTGACCGGTGTCCTTCAAGCGTATGGCAAGATCTTGTCCTACGTAACGTAAGTGCCAAGGCTCATATTGATAAGTTGTAAAATCTTCTTTTCCTTGCAAGTAACGAATAATAAATCCGTATCTGTGAGCATTTTCACGTAGCCATTTACCTTCTGGAGTTTCTCCGAAACATATTTCCAGTTCACACTTACCGTCTATTCGCCCTACATCTGCAGCCATTCCGGTTTGGTGCTCGCTAGTTCCCGGGCGTGCGCTGTATCTATCAGCTTTCTCTTTACCGTCTTTTATTACATAGCTCTCATATAATTGTTTTTGGTAACTAGCTGAACGATAACCACTAGCCAGATATAAAGATTTTCCAGACCTTTTGGCATCATCAAAAAGTTGTTCTATTGCTTTTGCAGCATCTTTTCTCAAGTGCATTTGTTCGGCGCTAGCACTCAAGCGAAGTTGGACATTTGGTACAACTAAATTATTCGGTACATATCCATCGGGAAGTGGGCGTTTCTTATTAACTACCCACCATAAGCTTCCCGGTTCATCGGTTGAGTATTTAGTTTTATCAAAATCTGATGACTGCTGTGCATTCTTCCTCGTGGGCTCATTTGTAGCATCGATGTTGCTTGATATTCGATTCTGGGAATGCTTAGAGAGTACTTGCCACCCAGCGAGGCCTACTATGGCCACAAACAATAGAACTAATATTTTTTTTGCCATGACTACAAGTATAGATTATTTAGCTCATACTTGCAGAGCAAACCAAATCCGTATAGGAGAGGTCTTACGCCATAAGACAATAGATAACCTTCTATGCAACGAGGGAGGAATTGTGAGCTTCATCCCCACAGCGTACGAGGTTTCGAAAAGCTCATATTAGTGGATGACACCGGCTTGTACATAGATGCCTGGGGGAATCTACCTAGAGCCCTGACTGCCCCTGATTATTGGATAATGTCGGCAACGAGGGGATTTTGAAAATGCTGGACGGGTTTGACAACCGGGTCGCCAGGGTTGTGACGGCGCTGGATTACTGCGACGAGGCCGGAACAAGGGTTTTCACGGGCGAGGTCGCCGGAACCATCGCCGAGGCACCGGCAGGTGGCAACGGTTTCGGGTACGATCCTATATTTATTCCCCGAAGGGTAGACAAAACCTTCGCTCAAATTACCAATCAGGAAAAAGACGCGGTTTCCCCCTGCGGTCACTTGTCGCGCAGGCTATGAAGCAGTGCCCGGGCCTTTAGTAGCTATTTTGGCTCAGGCCTACATGTTGACTGAACTTAGTATATGAAGAATTGCGAAGTGAAGGGGTTGACTGGAATTAATCTCACACTTACTTTACTCAGAGCAGTATGCTTAAACGCCCCGAGCACTCTTGAGTGCCTGCCTTTGACTTAGATCTCTTTTCCACGCGAATAATCAAATGGTTTGAAATAGAGTGGTACGAAGTTGTGTTTAGTAGCTTGTGTTGCTATTGACTACACGTGAACGAAAGTGTTAACCCCTTGCTATGGTAACAATAAAATAGAATCACACGATAAGCTATAATTTATATACGTGCAAAGGGCAAATGCAATTATTTTTGATGCTGATGGTACTATTTTTAACTCATTTGGATTAATCGTTCAAGCATATTCTCATATATCAGAAACATATGGTGTAGCTATGCCGGAGGAAGATGAGATTAAAGCCAAAATGGGAAAGCCACTAGGAGAAATGTTAAAATACTTCTTCCCTAACATAGATGTTGCTATGCTGATGGATACAAATCATAGCTTCGTCTCCTCGAACGTAAGCAAGGCTACGCTGTATCCAGGAATGAAACCACTACTGAAAGAAATGTATTATCGCGGTGTTAAGCTTGGTGTGCTTACGAATGGAAATAAAACTATAGAAAGAATTATTGCCTACTATAACCTCACCAAATATTTCAGTAGTATAGTTCATGCAGATCGGATAAATTTTCATAAGCCTGAACCTAATGGTGTATATTTAGTTTGCAAGGAGGCTGGTGTTAGTACTTCAGAGACTGTTGTAGTCGGTGATTCCATTGATGATATAGAGGCCGGTAAGCGCGCAAGTGTTCTAGCAACAATACTAATCGACCACGGTCTATTGTCATCAGACGATATACAGAAATCAAATCCGGACTATATAGTTACCAGTACAAATGAATTAAGGAAGATAGTCCGTCTGCTCACTTAACTTCAGGCACTCCCTAGAGAGATTTCTTTAGCCGAAGTCCCTTTCTGTAGTTTAGGTCAGAATTCATTCGCGCTACGATAAGTTCGCGAATTATCTCGGTTTTAGATTTTCCATAAATATAAGATGCCCAATCGATGTACTGTTGTTCTTTGCGTGCTAATACAAGATTGAAGCGTGTGCGTTTACCCCTTTTTTGAGACTCAAGGAAATTTTCGATCAAACCTGGAATTTCTGTGTCAGATTTATATTCGTGCTCGCTAATTAAGTCCGAGTGAGCACCCCTGAGCATAACTAATTGGCTGTTAGCATTATTTGTACGATGCAGGAAGAGGATTGGCTTACCTCTCTGAAGAGCTATGGTGAGTTGATGCCCCGTACTTAGCCCTTTGAGCGTCCCTTCGATAATGCCTACGTCTGCATAGAGTATGGAAACCATAATATCATCATACATTTCGTCGTAATCAACCGACAGTCGCTTAGTGAAATTATTGAGCCCTTCATCCAGCCAGTCACGCGTCAATTCGTGACCCTGCTTTGTGACCTCGTCACATATCAATCTATAAGTTTTGTACGATTTATCGAGCTGTGACGTAGATCCTGCAAAGAATACCTTCATATCCTATATTATACTAGAATATAGGAAGAAATACTATACTTAGTAACCGCATACACCTTACGCACTTTCTTACGAAAATTGTTATACACACTTACATATTTTATACTCATAGTGTATGCAAGTATATAGTTTGACAGGTGCATCAGGTGAAGTATGGCTGAAATATTGCAATCTTGTGGCGAGTAAGGGCGTGGTGTTTTATGATGAAGGCGAAACGATTGTCGAGCTTCTTAATGTTTGTATTTGTTTTCACGATTTTAATCTCGATGACCCAATATTTGAAAGGTATGGGGACATAGAAGTTATAAATTTATATCGCAAAAAGATGAAGTCACAAGAAATTATCCCAGAGTTAAACTCCAGCTACGGCAAAAGGCTTTATGACCAGCTCGGAGTGAATCAAGTAAAGTGGGCAATCGAGAGGCTTAGGCGAAAGCCAGAAACAAAAGCCGCGACAATAAGTCTGCTCTTGCCAGATGACCCGGGTCCGCGTATACCTTGTTTATGTATAATAGACTTTAAAATTAGAGACAACAAGCTGTATCTTACAGGATATTTCAGATCCCAGAATGTTGTTAGGAGCTATGCGAACTTTATAAGTATTCGCGAACTTCACGAGGAAATTGCGAACAGACTCAACGTACAGGCGGGTGATATGCTATTTTTCGTTAGCTCAGCGCATTTTTATAACAAAGATATTGATAAGATCCGCCTGCTATCAAAAGCTGCTAAGGAATAATAAACATATGAGTCAAAAGAACGCACTTCGTGAATTGGAAATAAGAGGTAAGTTTGACAGCCTAGATCAGCTCATACAGAAAAGGCTGTGGCTCGATAATCATATCGGGACCGTTTCTCATAGATTTCGTCTATCTGTGATATTTACCAGTCTGTATGATAAAAATATTGACATTCAGGTCAGATTGCATGATCTTAATGGTGAACTGGTGTTGAAGCAAGGCAAGCTTACCGGAGCCGAGAGACAAGAAACTCGTCTGCACTTTGGTCACACAAGCTTTCTGGAAGTTATTGATGTGTTAGATATATTTAACGTTCGTACAGGAGTAATAGCCGAAGCCGAGGACTGGATATATGAGTTGGGTAATACCGAAATCAAACTGACGCACTGTGATGATAAAATCTTTTGCTGGGAAATTGAGGCCACTAAACCAGATCAGACCGACAAGGAGCTCCTCAAGACAGCAGCAGAGCTTGGTCTGATAGCACAGACATCAAAGGAGCTTGGGGAATACTGGCAATGGATGAAAACCTATGCTAATAAAAAGTATAGTCGAAACCGCATTGAGAGAGCCTATCACGATTACGTAAAACGTGTTGCCGGATAAGATCATCCTCGTAGTCTGTGTATGGTTAATGCTAAGGGCATCCTTATAAAATAAAATGAACAGTATTACTTTAGACTAGTAATATATTGACATGCACACATGATGTGCAGTATAGTCATTTACTATAATGTGTATAGGATGCGCATTTTTAGTAACAATAACCATACATTTCCATGAATAAGATTGCTACCATATTTGGAACCGCAGCTTCTGGTAAAGACACTTTATTGGCGTATTTAGATCGTGATCCCGACATGGCTAGAATTATAAATATTACGACTCGTCCCCCAAGATCAGACGAAATTAACGGGCAAAACTATTATTTTTTATCAGACAGCGAACATCAGAAAAATATTGGGCTTGGTAAATATATTACGTTTGCCACAGAGCATGGAAGGCAATACGGGGTATTGCGTGACAGCATTACTAAAATATGGGAGTCGGATCGCCTGCCGGTTGGCCATTTTGGTATGTCAGACCATGAGATACTTTGGAATCAACAATCTTTGGGTGTATTCGCAGTCAGGTCGATTGCGTTAGTGGCACCAAGTTTTAAGATATGGAAAGAAAGGATGAGGGTACGATTGAATCGGGGAGTCATAGATGAACAGGAATTACAGCTTAGGTTACGGTCGGCTCGATCAGAAATAGACTTTATCCTCGCCAATGCGGATAAATTTCTACCAGTTTACAGTAATAATGAAACTGATATGCAATTACAAGCCCGCAGTTATTTAAAATATTCAGTCTCTACGGATACAGATTTTGAACGAGTAGCAAGCTTCAAAAACGATTTGGTCTCATATTTGTCAGGCCGATACGAGGAGTAGAACAATGGAAAGACTGCCAAAGTTTTCACGAGATAATGCATACAAGAAACGAGGTGGAACGGCACGGTGGTTGCTTCTTGGCTGTGGCGCGTGCAAAGAAGATTTTGCACTATACCAAAAAGATGGACAAGGAAACCTTTACCGGTTATACCTGGATCGCTTAGCAAGTACGACTGGCGAACGACCATTCAGAGACCTTGGCAAGTCGGCCATATCGGCATTACGCTGTGCGTCCTGTGATGAACTTATTGCAACTCCTATGACATATGAAAATGATCGCCACCCAAGGACTGCACTACGTCTGGTCGGTGTCGGAGTTTACCAAAAGAATTTACATAATCAGGCGTCGATACGATCAACCCCCGAGTTAAATATAAAAGAGACCATGGCTTCTATTGTGGATTAATAATATGAAGGACAACTCGATGATTAAATATATTCCAACAATACCTCAACAAAACCAAATAGCACTGACAACAGAACTAAGAGAATACGGTGTTTTGCGTTTCTCAAAAGACAAGAAAGATATTGGTTGGATGTACCACATAACAGTCAACGATGAATGGCGGCATTATTACGTTATATACATAGGCGCGGTTGATGCAAATTACATGCCGTTAAGTGAACACTACGGAAACGAGACCGCGTTGCATATCCGGATTGACTCCGGCTGCATTACCGGTATGGTCTTTGGCGACAAGAGTTGTGAATGTAAGCAACAATTAACCCAAGCATTAAATCTGATAAGAAAGAAAGGTGTTGGCTTTATTGTACATATACCGGCTCAAGACGGGCGCGGTATGGGCATAGACTTCAAGCTATTGACTTTGAGAAAACAATATATGACGGGGTTCGACACGGTCAGAACTGCTCGTGTATGCGCGGGGGGCACGAAGCTTATAGATCGACGCACCTACCACGGGGCTATAGCGTGCCTGAAATTTCTTGGCGTAAGAGAGAGCCATTCACTTAACGTAGTAACCAATAATCCTGACAAAATTAGTTCGTTTACGAGTAATGGGTTCTTGGATTTGCGAGAGACAAGAGTTATTGTGAAACCCACGTACCTTACTAGAAAGCATTTGGAAGCTAAGAGGAGGTATCTAGGGCACCTGATTTGATAATGGGCACAAAGCTTATTATAGCCACGGGCATTCCTGTTATAGGCACTACTTTTGGGTGCTGAAGGACTTATTACTGAAATAAAAAAGTATAATGTTATCGAGGATGATCTCTCAAAATACCCTAAATTAATTAATGACGTCCTGAATCGTAAATTATATGAAAACCTCGCCTTGAAAGGAAGGAATTACGCAGAAAAATATTATGATTGGAATAACAACCTGAACGTATTCCTTGATACGTAGGAGAAGATAACGAAGATTTTAAAGACCTTTGGCTGGGTCCGGATGACGCATATGAAATGCTAATTTCGACTTTATAAAAGAAGTGTTGAAAAGAGCAGAAGACCTCGTCACTAAATACCATTGACTCTGTTCAGTATAAACTTACTCATTTGAATGGCGGTGGCTCGTATATGGTATGCTATCTCGTCAGGAACGAGGTCAATATCTATCGGCTACGGAGCATATTACGCGAAGAAAGCTATTCAGAAGTTGCTTAGAAAACGTGATTCAGCTCGGCAAGCGATCCAAAACACACCAAGCCTGAAAAGTACCGTGGCAACCGAAACCGAATAGTACATAATTTGATCCTCAATCTTTAATGTACAAGGTTGAACCTTGTACATTAAGGGGTGGTATTAGCTTGTGGCCATTTTTTCGTGTGTTTGGCATAAGGGAGTTGACGATTGTTAATAATCTGCTATAATTTATAATAGTAGTACGTTATAAACTAGTGAAATACCGTGGTTTATGCCTTCCACAAGGCGATAATCACGGTATTTTTGATAGAGATTATATTTTATGACTGCAGAAGAGCAATTTAAACCACCCGTTTGCATACAAAATAGTGCTGACGTTTTGGCTGGTAATGACGCGGACAGGACCAGCCCTTTGCGCAGGGGGATCACGGCATTAACGATTGCCGCCGCGGGTGGCGCGCTCGTATTCGAACAAAGCCCCTTGAACGAAGCGCTCAGAATCAATGTTGGCCTTGAAGTATTGCGAGACACCAGCAGTGCGGCAGCCGTGGGCTTGGCAGTGGCCAGCCTGACGGCGGTAATCGAAATGGTGCCCAGCGCTTTGATTTCCGTAGGATTGAACTCTGATGGTGGCACTATCAGTAAGTTGAAGGCTCGACTGAGTAGAAAGAGCCAGGATGCTACTGACGACGTGGCCGTAGAGCAAGCTACCTATAAAAAACTTAATCTGATCGGACACGTCGCGAACAAAGGCGCTAATGTGGGCATTGCATTAGGTCTTGGTGCTGGTCTAGTAACAGTAAAAGAACATATGAGAGACCCCGAGCCGACGCTAGCTAAAGATATGACCACAAGTGCGAAAGCATCCGGAATCGTGGCTGGGGTAAGTGGTGGCATAGGGTATATGGCCGCTGGCGGTATCAACCACGCTAATGGGACGATTATGGAGAGGCCTGCTGAGCTGTTTGTAGATTATGGTACAGATACCAAATTCTGGATTAGTGCATTGGCTATCGGCTACGGAGCGTATTACGTGAAGAAAGGTATTCAGAAGTTGCTTAGAAAGCGCGATTCAGCTCGGCAAGCGATCCAAAACACACCAAGCCTGAAAAGTACCGTGGCAACCGAAACCGAATAGTACATAATTTGATCCTCAATCTTTAATGTACAAGGTTCAACCTTGTACATTAAGGGGTGGTATTAGCTTGTGGCCATTTTTTCGTGTGTTTGGCATAAGGGAGTTGACGATTGTTAATAATCTGCTATAATGTACATGAGTACGTTATTAAATTAATCACCGTGAGCAACCCGCTGCAACAGGGGCAGGCTCACGGTGATTTTTGTGAACAAGGATAAGTAGTATATGCAAATACACTTAGCTACTGGAACCGGCACCGGACCTACGAAATTAGCAGCCTTTGACGCGGCGTTGAATTCCGCTGGTATCGCTAACTACAACCTGCTCAAACTTAGCTCTGTTATCCCACCAGCAACGGAGATAATTGTGCACCAGAGGGGCGCAATTTCTTCCGGTAATATGCCCGGGAAGTGGGGCGACCGCCTTTATGTAGTAATGGCTGAAGAGCGTGTACATACGCCGAACGTAGAAGCATGGTCGGGTATTGGCTGGGTGCAGGAAAAAAATAGCGGCAAAGGTCTGTTCGTTGAGCATCAAGGAAATAGTGAGCACTCCGTTCGAAGAGATATAGAACAGAGTCTCAGCGCACTAATGAAGACGCGCGACGTTGATTTTGGAGAGATTCAGATGCAAGTAGTCGGCATCACCTGCAAGCGTACACCCGTATGTGCCCTGGTTGTTGCTGTGTATCAAGCTAGCGACTGGGAGAACAAGAGCTTTTTGTTAGAGTAGGAGCCATTAGTAATCATGGATAGCTTAAAAGCTAGGGGAACATTACTATGTTACACTAATTTCAGTAGAGTGATAGCTGAACCAGAAAGATTAATACGTCTTAGGATATGAGGATAGGAATTAGGTATTTTAAAGTATAACTTCCAGGGAATATCATTGTGCACAATAAAGAGACATTACAGAATAATTTCAATTACACCCTTTCACCGGAGCAGTTAGGAGTTCTTGAGGGTGCACTAGTAGATGATGTACTAGAAATAGGTTCTGGTAGGGATGTTTACTGTGTTTGGCTAAATTCCAATTCACCGTATGCCGATATTGTCCGTACGCATGAGAGCGCCTACTGGAATAATGCATCTGAGATCTTTAAGAAGAATGAAGAGAATTCGAAATTCATGCTTGTCGTAGATACCCGCCACCCGGGGAAGGAGGGTATCAAACGGGCATCACGTATTACCTTTGCCCAGTCCGATTTTATCGAAAAACGAAAGACTGGTATGGCGATTGTTGATGACGTGATAGACTCAGGTCAGGGTTTGTCATTTGATGATTTTATAGATTATTATTCAGGAAAAGGCGTTGATATTAAGACTTGCTTTAGCGTTGAGACAAACATCAAAGTCGAAAAGGCAGAGCGTTATAAGGGGCTGCCGCTCGCAGAAATTGGCTATCTAGCGATATTTAAGAAGATTGAACAAACTAGAAAAGGTAACCTAGCTTATATTTTCGCTGCGATTAATCAGGATTCGATAAATTCATTCAACCTTATTGACTTACGAGCTGAGCCACTGGCTGGCCGTACGGATTTAAGAACACCAGATGGAGCCGGGTGTTTCTACGATGATTTTCAAACAGTTGCGCTACCTACCACAAAGCATAACTTAGAAATCTTTACGGGAATAAAAGGATTGAGTTCTTCGGAAATATATTTGCAATAACTATTTATGAATTAGATGCCTTACAATAAAAGAGTCTGCTACCCAAATACGTTGACATATTTAATAATGATATTATATGTTAGAAAAGATTAGCTTTAAGCATATCACGCTTGATGATAAAAAAAATATCCGCGCAATAACTGATAAGTTTGATAGTTACTCAGATTTCAATTTTGTCAGTATGTTTACATGGGGGTTTAATAACACTACTTCCATTGCTTTTATTGGGAGTAATTTAGCGATCAGGCTACGTGACTACAATGACAATAAAAGACAAGTCTATTCAGTTCTTGGTGATGACAACGTAGATCGTGCTATCGATGTGATTTTTAAAATTTTAAGGCCGGATAGTCTGGAGTTGGTACCAGAAACCGTAGCGAAAAAAGTAGTTAAAAAATACAGAGTTTCACATGACAGAGATAATGATGACTATATATACGATTTAAAACATATTGTTGAAATGGATGGTTCGAAATACCGAAAGTTGAGGAGACAGCTTAGTAATTTTAAGAGTAAAAATAATTTTGTTCCAGAATTTAAAGAAATACGCAACCTGAGCGAATATGATGTTACAAGCATATTAGACTTGACAAGAAAATGGCGTAAAATCCGTGGGAAGGGGCGTGATGCCTCGATTGAATATCTTGCAATAAGACACGCTTTACACAAATATAAACAACTAAATATTCAGATATGGGGAGTATATGCATTAAATAATCTTATCGCATATTCCATAACAGAAAGATTAAATAAAAGTTTTATAATTCATTTTGAGAAGGCAAATACTGATATAGCTGGACTAGGATCTTATTTGAAGCACAAGACTTGCGAGGAGTTATATAAACAAGGATGTAGGACAATGAATTATGAGCAAGATCTAGGCATTATGGGTTTGCGCGAATTCAAGATGTCGCTTGGTCCTTCAAAATTCTTAAAGAAATATACTATTACCCCGTTCGTTAATGTAGAACAAAGCTAAAGCATAGAATAAAACTTGGGCCTTTGATGTTAAAATATAAATATAGATATTATGTTTAAGATAATCACTTATATCATATGTATTACGCTACTTCTACTAATAACGACATTGCTAGTTAAAAGTAACGAACAAAAGAAATCAACAAAAATCTTTACATTCGTAGTTTTATGTACTTTGGTTTGGGTTATTTTGCTTTGGATTGCAGATAGTACGAGCAATATATTATTAGCATCAACTTGTATCAACTATGCTGTTTTTTTATTTTCAGTAGTTACTTGGTCTTTGTTATACTTTGCTCTTCGGTATAATGCTACGAACAATATAAAAGATTTTTATTATCTGGCTATAGCAATCTTATATAACTCTTTCTATCTATATGCAGCTGCTACACATAAAATTGTAACTAGTTTAGATTTGAATACATATGGTGCATCTATTACTAAAGCGACAGAACTATATAGTGCACACGTCATACAAGCAAATTCTTTTACAATATTGGCGTTGCTAATACTAAACCACAGAAAAAGAAAGTTTGATCTCTTATATAAGAAACAAGTAAATTTGATGACTGTAGGTCTGGTTGTGGCTATGTCTGGAAACATACTCTCAGGCGTAGTCGCATCATATTTGAGAGGCTTTGATTGGTTAAATCCGTTTGGAACACTATCGACTGCGATCTTTATCTCAATAATCGGATATGCAATCATCAAACACAAACTCTTTGATATCCGGCTGGTTGTGTTACGCTCGCTGGGCTACATTCTGACCATCACGGCGGTCAGCGTGCTGTACGGCTTTTTGGCGTTTAACTTGCTGACCGAACTTTTGTCTCAGGGCGATAATGTCAATATGTCGCTACGGGTTATATATACTCTGCTGGCCGTATCGCTGGCATTTGTCTTTAACCCTATCAAACGCTTCTTCGACAAATTGACTAACAAATTGTTTTACCAAGACGCCTACGACAGCCAGGACCTTATAGACGAGCTAAACAAATCTCTGGTTTCCACCCTAGACATGGCTACCATTCAACGCTCCAGTATGGCCGTCATTGATCACTACATCAAACCCGACTTCATCAGCTTCGCGCTCAAAGCCACCGCTTACCGGCCGCAACTGATTGTCGGCACTCAGCACAAAATTAGTCTTACGGAATCGGTTTTGACTGATCCTGCCACCGCCGACTCGACCGTTAAGGTCATACTAACCGACCTACTGGAAGAATCCGACAAAGACCTGCGCGCTAAGCTGCGTGCTAAAGACATTGCCGTCTTGGTACGTCTGACTGGCACTGCTGGCAGTGAAGTTATTGGCGCCATCGCCCTAGGCACCAAACGTAGTGGCAATCCCTACACCTCACAGGACATCAAGGTTCTGGAAATCACCGCCAATACTCTGGCTATCGCCATCCAGAACGCGCTGAGTTTCGAAGAAATCCAACAGTTCAACTTGACTCTGACGCAAAGGGTGGACGACGCTACCCACAAACTAAAACGTGCTAATGCGCGGCTGGTAGCTTTGGATCAGAACAAAGACGACTTTATAAGTATGGTTAGTCATCAATTAAGAACACCACTTACTTCTATCAAGGGTTACGCCAGTATGCTATTAGACGGTGATGGTGGCATGCCTCTCAACAAATCTGAGCAACGCTTTGTACAACAGATTCTTTTTAGCTCACAGCAGATGGTAGCGATGATTGGCGATTTATTAAACCTCTCTAGATTAAACTCGGGTCATTTTGATATGCAACGTACGCCGACTGATATCGTAGCACTGGTTCGAGACCAGATACACCAACTAAAGCATATCGCTGACCAGAAAGAAATAACAATTGACTTTGATTACGATAAAGGTATGCCATTAGTCACCATTGATAAGGATAAAATGCAGCAAGTGGTAATGAACTTCATTGATAATGCCGTGTATTACACTCCACCTAAGGGTGAAGTTGTAGTCAATTTGTCTTTATCTAAAAGTAGTTTAGTACTGAAGGTCTCTGATAGCGGTATCGGTGTTCCTAAGTCAGACCAGTCCAAACTATTTTCGCGGTATTTTAGAGCCAACAATGCCAAGAAATATCGTCCTAGCGGAACTGGAATTGGTCTGTATATGGCCAAAAAAGTCATAATTAGCCACGGCGGGGCGGTCATCTTCCGAGCCAATCCCAAGGGCGGCAGCACCTTTGGCTTCAGCCTGCCACTTAGCCAAGTCATTACAAAGCCTAATAAGGACAAAATAGATAAAAAGTCATCCAAGACTAAGGAAGTAGAGTTAGCCACGGCGGACTAGATTACCTGTGCTGTTTCGCCAGGATTAATCGAAGATGTGTTCTCTATAATATCCAGTAACTGAGCTGGGGTAATATTAGCCTTGACGATATAATCTTGAATCCTTTTGGATATTGGATTGTCAACCGCGTCCTGTCGATCAGTATTTGTTAGCATAAATATTCTGGCGTGTTTGGCTTCTGGTAGCTTATTTATTTTTCTCAACACCTCGTTGCCGTTTTCTTCTGGCATAAAATAGTCTAACAGAATAATGTCAGGCCGAAAGCTTCGTATCAGTCCAATACCTTCTGCACCGTTGGTGGCGGTAGCTACTTTGTAGCCGTGAAGACTAAGTTTCAATGAATACATTTCGCTGATAACAGTCTCATCTTCAATAATTAGGACTTTCTTTGGCATTTGGTGCTTTGCTGGTAAGTTACAATTATAATCTACAGACTTAAATATAGCACAAGATGTATAAATGCGGTAAATTCTGTTAATATTTTAGTACAATGCATATGAGGCAGCTGTAGATATTTACCGAGAAATCTACGACGGTGTTAGTATTAGGGTAATATAAATTTACTAGAGGGAAGAACGATATGATGTTCGGAGTAATAAACTTTGTTCACGTAGCCTTTTCTACTGGGGGTGTGTTTCAGTTATTGGCAAATGCGACCAATTCGCAAGACAGCTTTCTTATCACGCTTATCGTGAGTGGTATTATTGGCGTAACTTTTTTATACGCTTGTATGTGGCGAATTTTCGAAAAAGCCGGTCGACCAGGATGGCAAGTAGTTATACCGGTGTATAGCAACTGGGTATTGTTTGAGATAGTTAGGTTACCGGGCTGGTTGGTATTGATAATGTTTGTACCGTATCTGGGTCAGATAGTTCTGTTGTGGGCTATATTTAGACTTGGCAAGGCGTTTGGCAAGAGCAATATGTTTTCGGTATTGCTAGTCATATTTTTACCGATTCTGCTTCCGATGTTGGCTTTTGGCAGCGATCAATTTCAGGGTAACGGTAGTATTAACGCAAATTTAGAACAGACAGATACAACCATTAGCGACCCAACTGTTGCCGCGCCGATAGCTCCGGTGGCACAGAGCCCCACCATTGGCCAAATTTCAGCTGTAGATTCCGAAAACACCGAGAACGAACAGAATCACCCACCTACATCACCGCGTAGCTAGTAGTCTAGGATTAGATCCTCGCATCTTATAAAAACATTAAGTCGCAAAATATTGTTTATCATTATTTGTTTTTTATTTGTCTTAAGCCAATTTCTTTGTGAGAAAGCCTTGATGTGCAAAAAATGGTGTTGCAGGGGTAAATAGCCAGCAAACCAGTCTTTTTAGAGTATAATAAATCTATGAAGAATCGCAAAGATGCTGTGCCGACACGGCTACTGTGGGTGGATTTGGAAATGACTGGCTTGGAGCCGTCCAAAGATGTGCTATTGGAAGTAGCAGCCGAAGTCACAGATTTTGAGTTCAATACTCTGGAAACTTACGAAGCTCGTATCAAACAAAAACAATCTGTAGTCATAAATCGTATGCAAAAAAACATATGGTGGCGTGATTTTCCTGCAAATCGAGATGATTTCTTAGACAAGCTAGACCAGGGTATATTGCTAGAAAATGCTGAGAAGGAGCTGGTTTCCTTAGTAGAAAGGCATTTTGTTGGTGAGCCTGCTATTCTCGCAGGAAATTCCATATACAACGACAGGTTATTCATCAAGCAATGGATGCCGGTGCTAGAGCTAAAACTGCACTATAGGATGCTGGATGTGAGTAGTTGGAAGGTATTGATTTGCAGTAAATACGGTATCAACTTCGAGAAGAAGGAAGTTCATCGGGCGTTTGACGACATACAAGCTTCTATTGCTGAGCTCCAATTCTATTTAGAAAAATTAACGAATAAGGGCGTTAATACTACGTAACTATTATTATTTTCTGGAGATTGATTACATGAGGTTCGAAGAGAAGAAAGAAAATCTTGGCAAAGAACACAGATACTGTGTGCTCGATGTCGAAGAATCTTCTATTCTTTTAAGAGCTATATCTTGGGCAATAACACAAAATAGGTATACTGCAAATGATCCAGAAGGTAATGTTCTCAAAAAAATTTATAGCAATATGATTAAGGTGGTGGAAGAAAGCTCCGAACCATCAGTTCGGCTACATTGGATAAATGAAGATCGTACACAAAAATTAGGAATAATATCTAATGCTCTTACTGAGTACACGGATGCGTTAGCGACAACCGAGGGAGTTGTGCGATCAGGATATGTTAGCCGTAAGGTACTTACCGAAGTTATTAGCCATAGACTATTGGCTGGTGAACTCGCACGACAATTTGATGAGGAAGATCAGGTCAATAGATTCATAGTGAACAATATTTGTGATCTATAAGAAATATAATGATAATCTTAGAATTGCTTGAACAAAATATTAGTACTAAGGAGTAGAACATGCCAGCTATGAGTCATAAATTGGTGGAAGATTATATATTAGGTCTGAACGGAGCAGTGCGGGAATATCCATTCGGTGAAAAAGTTGCGGTGTATAAAATAAAAGGAAAAATGTTCGCACTTATTCAAGAGGGTAAAAATCCCGTAAACCTGAGTTTAAAATGTGACCCAGAGTTATCAACAGTTCTACGTGATAAATACGAAACTGTATTACCTGGGTATCACTTGAACAAGAAGCATTGGAATACGATTATACTATCCGGTCAGCTTTCCTGGGATGAAGTACAAGGGCTTATTAGTCACTCTTATGATTTGGTTTTGGTAAATGCCCGATAGTGTAAATGATATTTGGTATGGCGTAATCTAAATTTCGGGATTTACACCTATTAGAGTTGAAGCATTGATATACTGCGCTTTCAACGCTTCTTTCAATTTGCTATTTTTGCTAGTTTTGAAAGCAGTGTTCAACTTCTTTTGATAAATCGCTAGTTGCTCTTGCATAATCTCCATATACTCCTGGTCAAAACGATTGTTTTGAGTTGCGTTCAAATAGCGATTTTCTAGTTTTTGATTTTTGCCGAGCTTGGGCATCTTTACTTTTTGCGCTTTGAGCGCTGCGGTAAGAGTAGTTCTGTCGCTACTAAGACTTAGTTTTACGGTTATAGCTAAATTTTGTGCATCCGCATTTTTTAACTTATCGAGACCTGTTTCCGAAATTCTAATAAGCTCACTTTGTTGCAGAGCGGCTGCCAACAGATAATCTTTGTTCTCCGGACCTTTGTTATTGAAGACCGCAAAAAGTACTACTGCAATAATTATCAACAGCAACCCTATGCCACCAAAGAAAATAAGCTTCTTCTTGCTACCACTACTGTCACCAACAACGTTTGATAGCCCGCTTGGCTTCGGTAGGCTTTGTGGCTCAGTTATAAAATCGTATGACTCATTTGGCTTCATTTCTTTTCTTATTATAACCATAAAGGGAACAAGTTTGTAATAGGTAAATAAGAAATATAATTGACAAAAATGCCTGGAAATGATAATATGATACCGTAGGCTAAAAATACAAATAAACCTTACTCATATATGACAGACAATCAATTGATATGAGTACAAAGAAAGAAAATAATGCAATCATTAATCTTACATGCCAAACTAGCTCTCTACGCTCGCCAAGCGTATTTATGTGAAATGACTCGTGGTTTGGGTGTAGTGCTGATTGTAGATGCTATCGTTACACTAATCTTGAAGAAAATTGAGCACAGTCAACGTCGTTTGGCCAAGGAGTTGGCTGTCAATACCAATAGTGCTCTGCGCCAAGTAAACAAAATCATCCAGTAGCTTATATCCATAGAGCTTGTGCTAGGGACCTGGTGGGTAGAAAGGATGTGCCAGAAGAAGGTCAGGATGAGTCAAAATTGTCTGACGCAGCTATAAAGAGACTGAAGCGGGCACATACCTATATGCAGTATGCGAAACGTAAAGACCGCGAGGCTGAGGGTGTGGAAGAGTGGGCAAGCAAAAGGTACGATGAAGATGAAGGACAATGGGATAAAGCAACGAAGCGAATTATAGCTAGAAAAATCCGTTCAGGTAAGAGTCACAGGGTTAAGCGGCTGTTACCTCGAATTATGAAAAGGCGTTACTATTGATTGTTTGCGTTAATAACTTTGTTTTGATTTAATCCCTACAGTTCTACTTCTTGCTCCACCCTTACCACTTGTTACTTGCTACTTGCCACTCAATACTTGATACTTATATATGATGGATGCGGTAGAGGATATAAAGCAACGTTTGGGTGTTGAGGACATAGTAGCAGAATACGTCCAGTTGAAACGTGCTGGACGTAATTACAAGGGACTTAGCCCATTTACAAACGAAAAAACTCCAAGCTTAATGGTCAGTCCAGAAAAGCAGATTTGGCATGATTTTAGTTCTGGCAAAGGAGGTGATATCTTTAGCTTTGTAATGGAGCTGGAGGGGTTAGATTTCAAAGGTGCCTTAGAATATTTGGCAAGAAAAGCCGGCATAGATTTAGCACAATATCAGACAAGTCGCGGAGTTAGCGCAAATAAGCTGAGAGAACGCTTGTTTGAGGCCAATGAATTAGCTACCAAATTTTATCAAACACAGTTCAAACGAAACAAAGCGGCACTAGATTACATATTTAATGCACGCGCCCTTACAAAAGAAGTGGCTTTAGCATTTCGTATTGGCTACTCACCGAATACTGGCTCTGCCCTAACAGACTTTTTAAAATCCAAAGGATTCAAGGAGACAGAAATATTAAAGACAGGCCTAATAACTAAGCGTTATCGGGGGCTGGTAGATATGTTTCGAGGTAGAATACAGATACCTCTGATGGATGCTCAAGGTAGAGTAATTGGATTCACGGCGCGCTTAATGGATGACATACCGAATGCTCCGAAATATATAAATACTCCACAAACGATAATTTATGATAAGGGGCGACATGTTTTTGGTCTGCATCTTGCCAAAGAAAGTATACGCAAATCTGGCTTCGCGGTAGTTGTAGAGGGCAATATGGACGTTATAGCAAGTCATCAAGTTAATGTCAGGAACGTAGTAGCTACCGCTGGAACAGCGATTACCGAAATGCATCTAAAAGAGCTAAAGAGATTTGCGACGGATGTTCGATTGGCGTTTGATCAAGACCAAGCGGGCTTAGCAGCAACGGAGCGAGCTATACCATTAGCAGGACGAGCCGGCGTGGAATTAAGCATGATATCTATAACAGACGGCAAAGATCCGGATGAACTGGTTAGAAAGAACCCAAAACTGTGGCGTGGCGCAATTTTACACCAACAATATGCTATAGACTGGCTGATGGACTATTATGCCTCAAAGCTAGATTTGAGTAGTGCCGTAGGAAAAAAGCGATTTAGTGATGTCTTGCTAAAAGTTATTCGGCAACTCCCTGATCAGGTAGAACGCGATCATTATCTGGGCGAAATCGCAAAGAGAACTTCAGTAAGTCGTGTTAGTATTGAACAAAAAATGTATACAATGTCAACAAAAGATAATATTCGTTTGAGAAAGGGTAAAGTATTACCGCAGTCTTCAAGTTCCAAATCACTGGATATTGCTAAAACGCAGACTCAATTTATGGCAATAATGCTGATGCAACCGGCGCTCAGGCACTATCTGAAACATATAACGTACGATATGCTGTCTGACGAAAAAGCTCATCAATTATTAAGATTTTTGCAGGATAACCCACAATTTGCCGATGATGCCGAGAATACAGAGATTTTGAGAGATATTGAGGACTATGTTAAAATACTATCGTTATTGTTCGATGAGTTATATCGACAGCACGAGCTTCTGGAGCTTCGTGACGAAGCCGCTCGTTTGCAAGAAAAGCTAATAAAACAATATGTTCAAGCAAAAAAACAACCAATCAGTATGGCGTTGGCGCATGCTAAGGGTGAAGAATACGAGCGTTTACTAGAAGAAGCTGCAGAGCTCGATAAGTTACTAGGTAGATTGTAGTTTGTAGATGAGGTATAAGCTGAGATTTTACTGGGTAATAATATTTGATAAGTGTATTATCGGTAAGTAACAATTCGATTGGACATAATATAGAAATTGGGATTAGAAGCTTAACGAACTTTTATATATTACTTTGGGAGGATTAACTATGGCGGATGAAGAACAGAAAAAAAATGAGATTAAACAGGCAATGCTTGAAAAGGCGAAGAAAGATGGACAGATTTCCCAGCAAGATATAAACTCAGCATTTCCGGAAATACCGGAAAATACAGATATACTAGATGAGCTGTACACCGAGCTAGCCGATGCGAACATTACCATAATCGTGCCGAACGAGCCAAAAGTAGCTATGTCCGGCGAATGGATTGTTGAAAATGATGAGGAAGAAGTTGACCTTAGCGAAAAGACAATACTGGACGATATAACTGATGATTCAGTACGTATGTACTTGCGGGATATAGGTAAAATTCCCTTATTGAGTGCTGATGAAGAGCTGGCACTTGCTCAACGGGTGGTCGCTGGAGATAAAGAGGCAAAAGACCAAATGGCTACGGCAAATTTACGATTAGTAGTTTCTATTGCTAAACGTTATGTTGGCCGGGGGCTGGATCTTCTTGATCTTATACAGGAGGGGAACACTGGGCTACTGCGAGCTGTTGAAAAGTTTGACCCCGATAAAGGATTTAAATTTTCTACCTACGCTACCTGGTGGATACGCCAGGCAATTACTCGAGCTATCGCCGATCAGGCGCGGACTATTCGTATTCCAGTACATATGGTAGAAACTATCAACAAACTGTTACGTACACAACGTCGTTTGACACAAGACTTAAACCGCGAACCGACTAACGAAGAAATTGCCCGAGAGATGGAGATCGAGGTCGAAAAAGTCGAGCATATTATGAAAATAAAACAAGATATATCATCACTTGACGCTAGTGTGCGCGATGACGAAGAAGACAGTGTACTAGCAGATTTTATTGAGGATGAAGATACGATTTCTCCGGAAGAATCAGCTACTAATCAACTACTAAAAGAGCATGTCAAAGAGATGCTAGGTAGCCTATCCGAGCGCGAACAGAAGATATTGAAGCTACGCTTCGGACTGGAAGACGGCAAGAGTCATACATTGGAAGAAGTTGGCCAGGAGTTTAGTGTTACTCGTGAACGTATTCGCCAGATAGAGGCCAAAGCATTGGCAAAATTACGAAAACATAAAGATTCCAGGAAGTTACATGACTATATCAAATAAGAAAAAGCCAGTAATTGTGGGTCTGGCAGGTACCTTAGCCAGCGGTAAGGATACAGTAGCCGTGTTATTAACCCAAAATCACGAATTTCTCAGTGTTTCTACCAGCGATATTCTAAGAGCTGCAAAGAAAAAGGCGTTTGGCGATAGCCCACAGGCCTTATTGTTGCGAAACGACCCCTTCGCGAACGAGCTTCGAGCTAGACGAGGTGCTGGCGTACTTGTCGAACTGGCATACGATGAATATCAGAACAAGAAAAATAAATACCCTGGCGGGTTAGTTGTTAGTGGTTTACGCTCAATTGGTGAGGCGGAAGAACTAAAAGAACTGGGTGGTGTGCTGATTTTCGTAGATGCCGATGTCAAAATTCGCTACCAAAGAGCACAATCGCGTAATCGTGATAATATTGACAGTCAGGTATCGTTTGAAGACTTTGTCGCGATGGAAATGAGAGAATCACCCGTTGATAGCAAAGATAAAGTAGTCCAAAATCTTTCGGCCCTAAGAGAAATGGCAGATCTTCGCTTGGAGAACAACTGGGCCAATATCGAAGATTTTAAAAGATACACCGAAAAGAGTCTTTTTGACATTCTAGGGTAAAGACTAATATTTATTAACTGTGTTGCAAATTTGCTTGCTTATGCTTATACTCCAAAATATAAAATAATTAATTGCTATAATTGCTGTACAATTCGGCTACTGAGCAAAGGAGATAAACAGATGGAAGAGGTTGCTAGTCACCAAGAGCATGAAGCAACGAAACAGCCTCCGTTGCCTAAGCGGTCCTTTCCGGGATGGAAAATTGACGCTAAGTTAGGCATATTTATATTGGTATTCGCCGTCCTCGGGACGTATCTGATTACACGTAGCCGGGCGGCAGACGCGACTAGCTACGTGTTAGCCGATAAGGCGACTAATCTAACGACTGATGCTGACGGGCCAAGGGTTATCACCGAAGATACCGGTAGTAAACGTAACGCTAAAGTAGTTTATGTATCGACAAAATCTGGAAAGGCTAACTCAGTTAAAGTAAGCCACCAAGTAACGATTCCTGGCATATACACCATCTGTGGCGTTGGACGAGCCGAAGATACGATAAAAGGGGGTAGTGCTAAGTTGGTAGTAAATACTACCGTAAATAGCGCAAGTTCAGCTAATCGCGCTCAGGATTACAAGGCCGGCAAAGATTACGTTGGCAATTGTCTGGACTTTACTATGGATGCGTCAGGGGTCATGAATATTGAAAATCAGGTTACTAATCGAGCTTGGCGATTCAGTATTGTGGCCGTTAAGCTATTGAAAGCAAACGAAAACAAGCCACCAGATCCGCCGACAGGCAATAAACCAAACCCGCTTGCATCACTTCCGACTATACCTTGGGAGGGAGGAGCCGCTTATTACAACCAATTCAGCGTTGCCAAAGCAGGCGGTTGGAGCAATCCCAACTTCTTCCCTATAGGGGTATGGTTTATGCCTGGGGGTAGTGCTGATATAGCCAGATATAAGGCGATGAACTTCAATTTTGCTGCTAATCATGAAGATGACTCTGACGTTGCTCGTTTCAAAGAGGCTGGCATCTTTGTCTTGCCAGAGAATTACAATGGCCCTGCTGTAGGCAATGAAGTCCCAGGTTGGTTACTTCGTGATGAGGTGGATATGTGGGCAGGCATTGGAACTAACAAATGGACTGGCAAAGGTCAAGGGCAACAAGTCTGTATACCAGAAGGTTCCGCCTGCGGATTAACTGTTTTACAAACGATATTAGACGGATTGCCCCAAGATCAATCCTCACGCTTTCGATATGCGAACTATGGTAAAGGTATAATGTTCTGGGAAAGCGATAGTGATTCAGCAAAAATGATTAATAGCTTTACCCAAGTGGCTTCCAATGATCAATACTGGTACACGGATCCAAATATCTGTGGTGGAGTTGAAGGACCAACTCTAATCAAGGGGTCAGGACCAGCACCTTGGCCAGGTGCCCCGAATAGTTTGACAAAAAGTGAGTGCCGGCGAGCCTGGAATTATGGCCAGGTAGTAGAACGAATGCGTGAATTGGACGCCAAGGACGGCAAATTGCAATCTATATGGAATTTTGTAGAAGTCGGTTATCCAGGTGATAACGGCTTAGCGCCGACTGGCAAGCAGATTGAAGGTGCCGTTATGAATTCGCTAATTCACGAAGCTCGCGGTATCCTTTACTTCAAACATAACTTTGGAGGCCCCTGCAAAACAACTGATATATTCCGCGACTGCCCTTCGATTGCGCCAACTGCTAGCCTGACCAACATAAACGGCCATATCAAAGACTTGGCACCCGTACTTAACACCCAGTCGTACCAATATTCATTTGGAGACGATATAGATTCTATGCTTAAGTGGCATAACGGATCGGCTTATGTTTTTGCCATGGGCGAAAAGGGTACTACGGGCAACAAAACATTCACTCTTCCTAGCGGTCTTTCAAATGCTAGAAGTGTTGAAGTACTTTACGAAAATCGTTCTATAAACGTATCGGGTAGCAAGTTTACTGATAACTTTGACAACGAATATAGCTATCATATCTACAAGATAACACCGTAATAAGTGTTTTAGCTAAGGTTATTTCCCGAGTAGAATGTGCGTTTAGCACTAGCTCCGGTAAACGGTCTTGAGTGGCTTTATCGTATACTGTTACATATGAATAAGCTTACGGGTAGGAAGGTGTTAGCGATAATTGACGGTAAATCGGTTTTCTACCGAGGCTATTACGCTATGCCAAGCCTTAGCACCGAAGATGGTACACCGACTGGTGGTGTCTTTGGCTTCGCATCTATGGCTCTGGAGGTTATCAAACGTTTAGAGCCAGACTATGTGTGTGTGGCATGGGATAAGCCAAAGACTAACATTCGCAAGCGATTGGAAATGTATCCAGAGTATAAAGCCGGTCGCAAACCCGCACCTCCAGACTTCTATGAACAGATTCCGCTACTGCATAATTTGTTAGATGCGTTCGGCTGGCCGCTTTATGAGCTTGATGACTACGAAGCAGACGATATTATGGGCACTCTTGCCGTAAAAGCTTCCGAACAAGGTATAGAGACAATGTTGGTTACATCTGATCTAGATATGTTACAAATCGTTAATCCTCTCATTCATGTATTCGCGCTAAAAAAAGGCTTATCCAACATCGAGCTATACAACCCGAAAAGCTTTGAGGCTAAGTACGGGATTCGTACAGACCAATTTTTGGATTTTAAATCTATTAAGGGTGATTCGTCGGATAATATTCCAGGGGTACCAGGGATTGGTGAGAAAGGAGCTATAGAGTTGCTCCAAAGCTTCGATAATCTGGACAACATATATGATAATTTGATGCTAATCAAAGACTCAGTACGAAAAAAATTAGAAACTGGCAAAGATTCCGCTTATCTCAGCAAAAAGTTAGCAGCACTATGGCTAGATGCACCAATTGATCTAGATTTGAGAAGATTGGATATGAATAATTGTAATCCAATTGCCGTTCAGCGAGTCTTGCAAGAGTTGGAGTTCACCAGTCTAGTTAGAAAATTGCCAGATGTTATGAGGGTAGCAACTAGCGAGGAAAAAGCGGATATTAGAGACAACGGATTAAAATCTTATGATTTAACGAAGTTAACAGAAGGTAAAGATCTGAGTTCTGTAAACCCCGATAGCGGTGCGTACTTTATCCTTCCGATGTATGCAGATGCGAATGCCAAGATGTTGGCTCACTTGGCTATCGCCAACGAAGAGGGTAGAGGATCGATAATTACTGCCGATCAGCTATCATCTCCAGATGTTCAAACTGCCTTAAGGGACATTACGGGTAAGATAGTTACATATGACGCCAAATCACTATTGAAGCATTTTCAGGCCTGGGCGGACAACCCGCCTGAGTTATTTGATGTACAAATCGCGGCATTTATGTTGAATTCTCTTACACGCGATCAATCTATAGAAGGCTTGGCGCGTGAGTGGCTAGATTTGGAGATAGAAGCGGAGCTATTGGATGAAATGGATAAGCTAAGGTTAAGTGTAGCGGTATTAGCAAAGTTATATAGTCTGTTCAAACGAGAGCTGTATAAAGAGTCAAATACCAAACTGTGTAAGCTATTCAATCAGATAGAGATGCCATTAATACCGGTACTAGCACGGATGGAGATTGAAGGTATCAAATTAGATGTTGCGCATCTGGCACGGATTGATGACCAGATAAGCGATATAATTACTGACTTAGAAGAGCAGATTTATGAACTTGCTGGCAAGGAGTTCAATATAGGTTCTCCAGTACAACTTGCTGAAATTTTATTTGTTACGTTGAATTTGCCAAAAGAGGGTATCAAGAAAGGAAAAACCAGTTACTCCACGGCAGCAAGTGAATTGGATAAATTACGAGGTGTACATCCTATAATTGATCTGATTAGCCAATGGAGAGAAGTGACGAAGTTGAAAAATACCTATATTGATACTCTGCCGAAAATGGTGGATAGCAAATCTCGATTACATACTACTTACTCGCTTACGGTTGCTGCAACTGGTCGCTTGAGTAGCAACGATCCAAATCTACAAAATATTCCGGTGCGCACGGAACTAGGCAAACAGATCAGAACCGCATTTGTAGCTAGCCCCGGTAATATGCTAGTAAGTGCCGACTACTCACAACAGGAACTACGCCTAGCCGCTTATTTGTCGGGCGACGAGAAGCTCATCGAGATGTTTAATCAGGATACAGATATACATACCGCTACGGCGGCTGAGATTTATGGACGTGATCCGGAAGATATTACGAAGAATATGCGCAGGGATGCCAAAGTAGTTAATTTTGGTGTAATGTATGGGCTAAGTACCCATGGACTAGTAGCTGCAACTGGCATGACTTATGAGCAAGCAAAATCGTTTATAGAAAAATATTTTCAAATACGTCCGAAACTTGTTGAATATATCGATAACATAAAAAAACAAGCGAAAAATAAAGGATATGTGGAGACTATTATGGGTCGACGTAGACAAACTCCAGATGTAAAATCTAGTAATTTCACAGTTCGAGAAGCAGCATATCGTGCGGCTGTCAACATGCCATTTCAGGGTAGTGCAGCAGATATAATGAAATTGGCAATGGTGAAGGTAGCCGATGGTCTTCGAGGTAGTGACTGTAAATTATTACTTCAGATACACGACTCGCTAATTATCGAATGCCCAGAGATTGAGGCTGAAGAAACAGCCAAGAGAGTAAAAGAGATTATGGAAAATGCCTACAAGCTACCAGTCAAACAAACAGTCGATACTGCTATAGGCAAAAACTGGGGCGAGTTATAATTATATGAGTGATGATAAAGGCAATTATTTTTGATTGTTTTGGTGTTGTACGAACTGACTCTTTCAGCTTGGCATATAGAAAATTGGGTGGAGATCCATATGAGGACAGAGAATTTATCCAAAAAATATTGGAAGAATCCAATAGTGGCAGAATTTTAAGTTCACGTTCTGCGGTGGCTGCACACCTAAAAGTTCCAGAGTCAGTGTGGTCTAATACGCTAGAGAGCAACGGTAGTATAAATTATGAATTGCTTGAGTATGTTCAAACTCTTCGTAATCGCTATAAAGTTGGGATGTTGTCGAATATTGGTAAAGGCGGCCTTAGTCGGTTCTTTGAACCGGGTTTTTTGGAGTGTTACTTTGACGATATTGTGTCTTCAGGTGATATAGGTTTTGCCAAGCCGGAAGCAAGAGCTTATGAAATTTCAGCTGATAGACTCAGTGTTCGGTTAAGTGAATGTATATTTATCGATGATAGGCAAGAGTGTGTTGATGGTGCTGTATCGGTAGGAATGATTGGCTTGTTGTACCGAGATTTTGGTACTTTCAAGATAGAGCTGAGCAGAGCGCTGAAGAATAATAGCGTACATTAAGATATTACAAGCTATTTGCTTACTAGTAGTAGAGAAGTAATAATAATTTGTACTAGAAAAAACGATAATTAGCTTAATATAAAAGCAATACAAAAAACTTGCATACACAACAAAATAATGCTATTATAGAACTATTATGAAATATGTTTTGGGAATTGTTGGCATATTTTTTGTACTTATTATCGCTATTGTATTAATTTTTGGTGGTGGTGATGGACCTACTAATAGGGAGAAATTAATCATATCTGAACAAGCACGGGAGGGTGTGTCTGCAGTATTGACAACGGAGGGTCAATTAGTCGGTGAAAACCAAAGACGTGCAATTCGTATAATCATAAATCAAAACGAGCGACGTTTAGAGGTATTAACTGGCTATGGTCAAGCGGTAGAGCGATCAAGTACATTTCCAAACACTACGGCTGCGTTCGAATTTTTCCTAGCTGGGCTGGAGAAAGCTGGTTTTGATAACAAGCGTCCAACTTCAATAAAAGACGAACGTGGTATTTGCCCGCTGGGTCGGATATATCATTATGAACTGCGTGAATACAGTCAAGAGCTATTAGGTTCTTGGAACACCAGCTGTAGCAGCAAGATCGGTAATTTTGACGGTCGTGGCCGGCTAATTCGTACGCTGTTTCAGAGTCAATTCGATAATTATTCAGAGTTGACCCGTGATGTAAGTCTGAGAGGAAGAAATAAGTAGCTAGAAGTGCAGTTACAAATTGATAATTATCTCATGCCTGATATAAAGCAATGAAAGTAATGATAGATTATAGAATTTGGTTGACATTTGATGTTAAAGAGATTTACATTGGGCTTACGGGCTCAAAATAGAAAGGAAATTAATAATGTTGCGCTATCCAAGAACTCTTGAACCGGACGGTCCAAAACCAGATACGTCACGAATGTTTATTGGTGGTCCAGCTCCAGCAGATGGATATGATGATTATCTTCCTGTGCCTGAACCACAATCAGAACCACCAGCTACCCACCCTACAAATACTTTGCCCTCATCAGCAATGGAACAATCACATGTATCACCGCATTCGCGTTACTACGGTGAGTTAGCTGTAGCAAAACTGGTTGACAACAACTCAGGAACCAATCCTAATAACTAACTGTTTATCGGTATGGCAAAGTCTTTGAAGTTCATGTAGCCGGGCACGTAGCGCTCCAGCAAACGCAGAGCTACCGACCGTGATGATAATATTTGTCTGATGTAGGCTAATATTTGCTGGCTGATTGAAATTATCAAGGATAAACCGCTTGATTATCTCGATTTCCTTAGGTTCACTAAACCTTTTTTTTGGCAATAAGTCGCCAATTGAGTCTGCCATGTCTATTATTGTAGCTTATTACTACTCTTTTACCTGTTCTATTATTAGTTACATAAAAAAGCTGGGTCGATTTTATATAATATAGGCTCATCTAGGCACGATCATAGTAGCAGTTGTGCTTTATCAGCTATCAAAAAAAGTATATTTAGGGCTAAGCTTATCGATATTGGTAAAATACGTATATGCCAGAGTTGCCGGAAGTCGAAACCATTAGGATCGGGCTGGATAAACTGTTACCAGGCAAGAAGGTTATTAGCGAAATTCACGACTGGGATAAGGGATTCCCTAATTCGAAGTATGATGTTCAGCAATTCCTGACTGGTGCGAAGATTTTGTGTGTTCGGCGACGTGCTAAAGTATTGCTGATTGAATTAGATACAAAATATAGTTTAGCAATTCATCTAAAGATGACAGGCCAACTTATTTTTATTAGCAAGACAAAAGAGCGGTGGGGCGGAGGTCATCCAAGCGACTCATTAGTGGGGCATATGCCGGATAAGTCGACTAGGGTTACTTTGTTGTTCTCTGATGGAAGTAAATTATTCTTTAATGATCAGCGCAAATTTGGTTGGATGCGTTTGTTACCAAGCGCCGAAGTGTCTAATCTGGACTTCTTCAAAAAAGTCGGGCCCGAGCCTTTGTCCGCCAATTTTTTTGCGAAAGAATTCCGCGGGCGTATCAGGCGTCGTCCAAGCAGTACTATCAAATCAGCTCTGTTAGACCAGTCTGTAATCGCCGGAATTGGCAACATCTATGCCGATGAATCACTTTGGGAAGCTAGAATTCATCCGTCCGAGCGGGTAAATAATATCAGCGAAGCAAAATTGAACACATTATTTAAGTCGATACAAAGCATTCTACGATTAGCGATTGACAAAGGCGGATCTACGGATAGGAACTACGTCAATGCTAGAGGACAAAGGGGTAGTTATCTTGAGTTTGCAAAAGTTTTTCGTCGCGAAGGTCAGCCTTGCTTCAGGCATCCAAAGGAGAATATTATCAAACTACGAGTCGCAGGTAGAGGAACGCACATTTGCCCAAAGTGCCAAAAGCTAAGGTCAACGGCAGAGAACAAAGCAATTAGAGTATAATTAATATCCTAGTGATTAGTATATTTACCGGTGAGAATTCTTTTGCCCTAAGAGCTGAACTTCGGCGGATAATTGATGACTTTACGAGTGAGCACTCTGAAATGGGGATGGAAAGGTTGGATGGCGAAGAAGTGGCTTATGATAGAATGCTGGATGCTTTGAATGTGTTGCCATTTCTGTCTAAGAGGAGACTGGTTGTTCTATACAAACCATCAGCTAATAAAGAATTTGTCGAAAATATTGATAGCGTATTTTCCACAATACCCGAAACCACGGATGTGATTGTCGTAGAGCCGAGTCCTGATAAGCGTACATCTTATTATAAAACATTGAAAAAAAGAGGTAAGGTGAGTGAATTTCATGAGCTGGACGTAAATAAGCTGTCAAATTGGCTAGTGGATCGTGCGAATAAACAGAATAGTAGATTATCTTATGCTAATGCGCGTTACTTAGTACAAAGAGCAGGTGTAAATCAGCAATTACTTAGTAATGAGCTTGATAAGTTACTAAATTTTAGTAACGAGATTACTCGTCAAGAAATTGATTTATTAGTGGAGCCAACACTTCAAAGTACGATATTCCAGCTTCTGGATGCCGCATTGGAGGGTAAGTTAAAACGAGCGATTGAACTCTATGACGAGCAACGTGCTATGAGGGTTGAACCATTAAAGATACTTGCTATGCTGGCACGGCAACTGCGTGTGTTAGCGATAATAAAAACTGCTATAGGGAAAGACACTAAGACAATTACAAAGGAGTCGGGCTTAGATCCATTTGTAGTGCGAAAAACACAGGTTATTGCTCGTCGGATGAGTTTATCGAGAATAAATTACTTGACAAGTAAGTTGCTAGAATTGAATTTAAGTATTAAGAGTCAAGCAGTTGATACTGATGATTGTCTTCGCAGTTTTCTAATTGAAATCACAAACGCTAAGCAACACTATAAATCTTGATTCTTAAGAAGCTTTAGCTACTTTTATTCGATTTCTTTGGCTTTTTGGTTGTTGGCTTATTGGCTGTGGGTTTTTTGGGCGTTGTTGGCTTTTTTGATGAGGACTTTTTTGTTGGCGAGGATTTTTTAGCTACTGTTTTTGTGTCTGACTTCTTCTTAAATGATATGGGTTTGATGCCAGCTACTTTTGCTGCAGTAGCCAATTGACGCTGTTTGCGAGCAACTTTATTTTTGTGCATGATATTTTTCTTGCCCGCTTTGTCGATAGCACTCTGAGCCTTACTTAAAGCTTGTGCACTCTTTTTGGCATCAGAGCTCTTAGCATTTTTTTGGAATACTTTGATAGCTTCGCGTAACTGACGTTTAATCTTTACGTTACGTATTGTCGCTTTACGAATTACGCGTACGCGTTTCTTCGCAGATTTGATTATGGGCATGAGATTCCTTACTGATTAATTAAATAATTCGATTTCTGACTATACCTGCTTGACCTCAGTTTGTAAAGAGGTATTACCCTATTGTTAAATCGATGCAAAGCTAGCAGTAGAAGAATTCGTAAAATTATGATTGTAATTCTTGTGTGAGTGTGGTATATTTTTTATTAACGTAACCATTAACAAAAAATATGGAAAACAGCGAAAACCCAAAGAACCAATTAGTTCAAAAACTAAAAGACGCGAATAATATTCTAGTTACGGTTAGTACTAATCCAACGGTTGATCAGTTGTCTGCGGCTATTGGTTTGACCCTCTATTTAACTAAGCTAAAAAAACATGCCACAACTGTTTTCAGTGGTCAAATTCCTTCTACGATTGACTTTCTTAAGCCGGAAGAAACCATAGAGACTAACACGGATTCATTGCGTGATTTCATTATCTCGCTGGATAAGAACAAAGCCGACAAGATTCGCTATAAGGTAGAAGATGCAATGGTGAAGATTTTTATTACACCATATCGTACTTCAATAGATGAAGATGACTTAATATTCAGCCAAGGAGACTTTAATGTAGACGTTGTTGTTGCGCTTGGTGTTCAGAATCGCGATGATATTGATCAGGCAATTATGGCACATGGTCGTATTTTGCACGATGCTGTAGTCGCTACGGTTAATTTAAGTATGGCGTCTGACATTGGAACAATAAACTGGACTAATCCTCAAGCAAGTAGTTTATGCGAGATGATCGTTACAGTTACTGATTTACTAAAAACTAACTTTCTTGATGGGCAGATTGCCACTTCGCTACTGACTGGAATAATCGCTGAAACACAACGCTTTAGCAACGAAAAGACGACTTCTACCACTATGACTATTAGTGCTAAGCTACTCGCTGCTGGTGCTAATCAGCAATTAGTTTCTACAAGGTTGCGTCCATCAGATGATGACGATGAACAGCAGCCACCTGAAGATTCAGATCCAGAGCCGCCACAAAACCCCTCTGGCGACGGAGATACAAACGGCCCACCGAAAGATGCTGTGTTAGATGATGATGGTTCATTAAGGATAAACCATCCAGAAAACACATCTGAGGACCAAGTATTTGATAATTCTTCTTTTCCTGTTACGCCTCCGGTAATTCCAGAGCCGTGGACACCAGACGACTCTACCAAAGCAGGTGTTAGCCAGCTAGAACCCATAGGAAAATCAAATCCAACAAATCATCAAATTGAAAATAATAATGAGCCTGAAGAAATTCGAATTGGTCGCGATACTCGTCCAAGCTTGAATGACGAACTACTCTCCAATTTTACCCATCAAGAGACTGCTGGAATTTATGATCCACCTTATAATCCATTACAGCCTACAAATTATGATGAAGCATATTCTAGAAAAGATGAGTCAACTAGCGATAACACTGACTTGGTTACACAACCTCCACGTTTTGGTGGTCAATTGAGCGCAACCTCCAATGGTATTAACGAGAACACCAACCCTTTAGGCAATTTAACTGCACCAACACCAATTTTGCATAGAAAGTCAGAAGTATCGGTACAACAACATACATCAAAAAAACAACCGCAAAATAACATACCGCCCGAGCCGTACACCGTGTATGAGCCAGAACCGACACAATCGACAGATAAAGTACCACATCAATCTTCTTCGGCTATATCGCCGCCTTCGCCTGTAACAAATCAACCAAAAGCAGCTAAACCAATTGACTTATCATTGCCACCAATCTCGCAGACGCTATCATCGCAATCAAAACCACCTACTTTTACAAAGTCAGCTGATGCTATGCCTAGCCCAGTTCACACGCAAGAAGTAAAAGGTCAAAAAGTAACAGGGCATACTTTTGTAGACATGGGCGATAATACACTTGACCAAATAGAAGAGAAAACTATAGAAAAAAAATCAGATAAGGCTGAAAACAAGAGTAATAGGCAAAAGCAGGATATGGATTATAAAAGAGAAGCAATTAAACACCTTGTAAAGGCAATCGATGATAAACCTCTTGATCAAATTGAAGATAAAGTCGAGAGTGAGAATGCTGATGAGCCTAAGAATGACGATGTTCTAAAGCCAAACAAGCATGTTGACTACAGGCAGGAGGCAGTAAATCATATTGCTAAAGTTATGTCAGGTACTCCACTAAATCAGCTTGAAGAGAAAGTTGGTAAAACCAATAGTCCTCAGCAATCTGATTCATCAGTTGATTACAAGCAGGTAGCAGCTGAATACGCGGCTAAAGCAGTGAGCAATAAGACGCTTGAACAGATAGAGAAGAAAGTTGATAGCCAGCACATCAATCAGCAAGGCGAGAAAGATGATAACGTAAAGTCTAGTGTTAAAGAAGAGATCTCAGCTTTAAGCTATGAGACTCATGAATCTGAGCCCCCAGAGAAAGTTAATTCATTAGATTTAGAAGATGAGGAGCCCAAGCAAACACAGAAAGATGTCACTAATGACAGCAAGGATAGAGCCGAAGATCAACAGCCGACGAATGTGGACGATCAACACCAAGGCAGTAAAGATGTGGCGACATCTTCTGATAAAGAAGATCAGATACCAACTGAAAGCAATAATGCCGAAGCACTTAAAGCGGATGAAGCTAGAGGCGAGGTCACAAAAGCCATAAATACTGGTGGGGACGGTAGAACGTCCTTGCCTCCTCTACAGGCGATTAGTGCTTCCGGTGAGTTGTCCGTTAAACATGAAGACTCTTCGAGTTCTTACAAACCATCATCTGAAACGCCAAAGCATACTGGTCCTTCACCAATTATAAGTATTGACCCAGATGATGGTACGCTAATACCTTTGCCTCCGAATTCCGAGGCTAGTATTGATGACAAAGTACCGCAAGAAAGTACTACTAAGGAATCGGTAGATAAGAAGCCACCGGCTGTGCCACCCCCGTTACCAGTAGCTGTTGGTGGTCTTCAGAGTCAGGATTAGATATAGTCGCAACAGGTTAATTTAGAGTATTCTTATGTTTGTGGATGGAATACTTTTGATTGACAAGCCAAAGCATTGGACTAGCCATGATGTTGTAGCGAAAGTTCGTAATACTTTGCGAAAAGAGGTAGGAGTTAATAATCCCAAGGTTGGTCACACAGGGACGCTTGACCCATTGGCCACCGGATTGTTAATACTTACGATTGGGAGCTACTGTAAGCGAGCCAGTGAGTTTAGTAAATTAGACAAAATTTATGAGGTTGCGATGAGAATCGGCGAAACTTCCACGACTGCCGACAGTGAAGGCAAGAAATCACGTATATCAGCTAGGCGACCAGCAAAACAAGAAATACTAACAGCACTAAAAAATTTTGTTGGAGAAATTGAGCAGACACCGCCGGCATACTCGGCTATCAAGGTAAATGGTCAACGGGCTTATAAACTGGCTCGAGCCGGCAAGGTGATACACTTGGAGCCTCGTATCGTTACAATTTTTGATATATCGGATATAAACTATACATTTCCGTATATCAAGTTTTTTACAAAAGTAAGTAGTGGTACATATATACGCTCTCTGGTCGAGGATGTCGGTAGGATGCTCGAAACAGGTGCATATATGACAGACTTACGTAGAGTCCAGATTGGTGATCATTGCGTAGTAAATGCCTATGCTCCAACAGTTGGACAGCTGGAAGTTAAAATAATACATTTTGATAAAAAATGATTGTAACCCGCAAACTACACTTGAAAAAGCTGAACCAGGTGTGGTAATATATGAGCAACGCCATTTCCTCTTAATTTATAAATTATAAAATTTAAGGAAGTATAAAGTTGATTACATCAGAGAAGAAGCAAAAGGTAATTGCCAACCTCCAAAAAGGCAAAAAAGATACTGGTAGTTCAGCCGTTCAAGTAGGTATACTGACCGAGCGTATCAAAGAGCTTACCGATCATCTAAAAACGAATAAACACGACTATATGGCGCGTCGTGGATTGCTCCAGATGGTAGGTAAGCGTAAGCGATTACTTAAATACATAGCTGACCATGATAGCCAAGAGTATCTTGCACTTATCAAGAAGCTTGGTATTCGTCGATAAAAAATGTTAGCAATGAATCTGCAAAATCAAAGTAAGGATGAAATACGAAGCCAGAAACGCGAAACAATTTGGTTTTAAGTTTCTGATTTCGGATTTCAGTAAGTACTTCTGATTTCGAAATCACTGGTTCTAACAGAGTTAATAACGGGAGTAGTGGAGCACAGTCCACCAAAGGCGGATTGAACCCCATTACTCGCGGAAAGGATTTTATGGGAAATACTATCAACCCGTTCGGTAAAGAAATTATTAAGCTAGAAACTAAGTATTGTGGACGTACGCTTAGCTTGGAAGTGGGGCGACTAGGTTTTCGTTCTAGTGCATCAGTTTTGGCGCGTTATGGTGATACGGTAGTTCTGGGTACTGCGATGATAAGCGAGAAGTCTGTACAGGGTATGGATTATTTCCCATTAAGCATAGATTACGAAGAAAAGATGTACGCAGCTGGAAAAATCTCTGGTAGCCGGTTTATTAAAAGAGAAGGGCGTCCCTCTGATGATGCCGTGCTAATTGGACGCATAATTGACAGGCCGATTCGTCCACTTTGGCCCAAAGGCTATCGTCATGAAGTACAGGGTGTTGCTACTGTGTTAAGTATGGACCCAAACTTTCGTCCAGATATGATAGCTATGGTAGCGGTGAGCGCAGCTTTGATGTTAACAGGTGCGCCATACGATGGACCTGTAGCAGGATTGCGCGTAGGGGTAAACAAGAATGGCTCATTTGAAGCTTTCTTGCCATTAGAGGAGTTAGATGATAGCAAGCTGGATTTGGTAGTTGCTGCTAAACAAGATGGAATTATGATGGTAGAAGCGGGTGCAAATGAGGCGAGTGAAGATGAAGTAGCTGACGCAATTGACTGGGCGTTTAAGGAGATACAACCAGCAATCAAGCTTCAACAGGAACTGGTTAGGAAAGTTGGTGTTACGCCACAAAAGTATGAGCTATTGTTGCCAGATGAAGAAATTCAAAAGGAAGTCGACATGTGGCTAGACGGTAAGCTAGGAGAAAACTTACGCAAACCGTATCCGGAGCGTAATGCGTTAGTACGAGAACTTCGTGATGAGTTTCATGAGGTATTTACCGAGAAATATAGCGAAGAATATGATGAGAATCGTCGAGATTATGACGATGCATTCACGTTAGCGCTCCACAAAGATGTTCGTAACGAAATAGTATCACGAAATATACGTCCAGATGGGCGCAAGTTAACGGAAATTCGACCACTATCTAGTGAGGTTGGCATATTACCACGTACTCATGGATCGTCGATTTTTACGCGTGGTGTTACCCAGGCTTTAAATATTGTCACGCTGGCTCCGTTGTCGTATGCACAAGTCGTAGATACTATGGAAAAAGACGGTGAACGCCGCTACTTGCACCACTATAATGCACCAGGATGGACAGTAGGAGAAGTGCGTCGCATAGGAAGTCCAGGACGGCGTGAAATAGGGCACGGCTACCTTGCAGAACGAGCTTTGACTTCTGTGTTACCTAGCGAAGCCGAGTTTCCTTACGCTATTCGCTCTGTTACGGAGATAATGAGCCAAAATGGGTCGACTTCGATGGCGGCAACTTGCTCTAGCTGTTTGGCTTTGATGGATGCCGGCGTACCCATAAAGAGGCCTGTTAGCGGAATTGCTATGGGTCTAATGTTGGAAGACGACAAGCCCTATATTCTAAGTGATATCGCTGACGCTGAGGATTTTGCAGGTGATATGGATTTTAAGGTGGCTGGAACAAGTGAAGGTATAACAGCTCTACAGATGGATATGAAACTCCATGGACTGAAACCAGAGGTATTACGTCAGGCTTTGGTACAAGCTAAAGAAGGTAGGGCATTTATCCTGGATCATATGCTCGGAACACTTTCTATGCCTCGCAAGCAAATAAGTCCGTATGCGCCACGAGTGGAGTCTATTAAGATAAATCCTGATAAGATACGCGAAGTTATTGGCAAGGGTGGCGATACTATCAATAAGATTATTGCCGAAACCGGTGCGGAAATTGATATTAAAGATGATGGAACGGTATTTATAGCTAGTCCGAACAAGGCTAGTATAGATAGTGCAATTCAGAGTATCCGGGTACTTACGGAAGAGCCGGAGGTTGGTAAAATTTACAACAATGTTCCAGTAGTAAGTGTTACTGACTTTGGAGCGTTTGTTCAGATTATGCCAGGTAAAGATGGGCTGGTTCATATCAGTGAAATGAAAGAGGAACGAGTAAATAAGCCAAGCGATATAGTAAAAGAAGGCGATTTAATAACTGTCAAGCTAGTTGCTATAGACGACAAAGGCCGTCTAAATTTGAGTATGCGACAAGCTGAACGCGAAATAAGCAATAAGGATAAGTGAATGTCAAAGAAAAGTACTGCGTCACAAAAAAGAGAAGTACTAATTACATCGGCAATAAGTGGCTTAATTGGTATAGTTTTGGCTTACGCCTTCTTGTCTAGAGCATTTTCTACTGGTAGCTACTGGCAGTATTTCCTCGCAGTAACATTTTTTGTATTGGGAACGAAGATTTTAATTCGTGTGTTAAAAAAAATTTATGGAAAGAACTACTAATAAACAACAATTGCTAGACAAGCTTCAGGACCAGATTTTGATGGATAATCCATGCCAGAATCTAGCGGTACAAGCCACACAGCTTGTTTTTGGTGCTGGTAACCCAAATGCTGATATTGTCTTTATCGGCGAAGCGCCTGGTAAAAACGAGGATATACAAGGTAAACCATTCGTAGGTGCTGCCGGGAAGTTCCTGGATGAGATGTTGGAGTCTGTAGCGTTAAACCGTAAAGATGTCTATATTACAAATATTGTTAAATATCGCCCTCCAAACAACCGTGATCCTCTGCCTGAGGAGAAAAAAGCCTTTTGGCCGTATTTATTGAGTCAGCTTAATATTATACAGCCTAAGTTAGTGGTGACATTGGGTCGGCACAGCATGGAGACTTTTTTGCCGGGCTTTAGAATCAGCCAAATTCACGGTCAGCCCAAGCGTATTCATTGGAATTTGTATAACAATAGAGGTAGAGATTTCACAGATGATTCAGAGATTAACTTTGCTCAAGTAGATAATAATGAGGAGCCAGTAAGTCAAGCAAAAAGTATTGTGAGCGAATTCCATAAACAGGAGATACGACCCGCAATGACGCTTGTTGGTACAAATGATTTACCCAGTAGACAGGTAGAGCAGACCTGGGTTATTCTACCGTTATTTCATCCGGCAGCTGCATTATATAACGGTAGTATGCGACAAACCTTAATAGCGGATTTTGCTCGATTACCTTTGGTACTTAAGAAACTATAAATATCATTAATGGGAAAAGCTCAGAAAGGGAGAAGAATTGTGGACAACAGTAAGCGTACACAGAAGCCAAACAGACTGAACGGAAATGCTGGTGATAAAGTTAATTTTGATAAATCACCAAAAGCTACGACAACGACAGCTATGACTGCTCGTAAGACAAGTCGTGGTGCAGCAATTCGGGCACAACGAAGAACTCAGGAAGACGCACAGCGTGTAATAAGCCAATATCTGGAAACACCGACTCAGAAGTCAGATGACCATCCGAAACGAGCTAATGTGATAAATGATAGCCCACGGCTGCGGATAATAGGCTTGGGTGGTATGGATGGCGGTGGGTCAAAGAATATGATACTGGTAGAGTATCAAAATGATGCAATTATTATTGATGCTGGCAACGATCTAAGTGTGGATTTACCGGGTATTAATTACGGTATCTGCGACGTTAGCTACATAGAGTCTATACGACATAAGCTTCGAGGATATGTAATGACACATGGTCATTTGGATCATATCGGTGGTTTACCGCATATTGTACCGATGCTACCGGCACCAATTTATGGATCAAACTTTACCATTGGTCGAGTAGAAGAAATTTTTGAAAATTTTGGTCAACCGATGCCAGAAGGCTTTGAGTTGCGTACTGTTATCATGAACGAGGATACCCATGAACGTCTAAAAATTGGTGTTTTCTTTATAGAGTTAGTTAGGGTAACTCACTCTATCCCAGGAAGTACGGTAGTAGTTGTCGATACACCGGCGGGCCGAATTATTAATACTGGAGACTTTCGGCTTGACCCGAATCCGCTAGATCATGAACGCACTGATGTAGAACGACTCAAACAGCTAGGTGATGAAGGGGTGTTGGTACTATTGAGCGAAAGTACTACATCAGAGCGTCCGGGGCGAACTCCGTCAGAAAGCACCATAGAACAGAGCTTTATTGATTTGATGAAGCAGGCGCCTGGCAGAATATTCATCGGTGTATTCTCGACGAATATGAACAGAGTACAAATGATAGTAAATGCTGCTGTGCATCATGGTCGTAAAGTAGCTATGGATGGTCGTAGTATGGTTAGTACTCTTGAAATGGCAGTTCGGCATGGATTTATGAAAATTCCAAAGGGAACTTTTGTGCCTATAGCGAGTGTTCCGAATCTGAAGGATTCGGAAGTAGTTGTTATTGCTACTGGTAGTCAGGGTGAACCAAGTTCAGCGTTGCAGCGCATGGCTAGTGGTGATCACAAGCATATCAAACTAAAAGAGCAGGATACGGTCATATTGTCGAGTACGCCAATCCCAGAATCTGGTAATGACGCCTTGATAGGCTCAATGGTAGATGGGTTGATGAGAAAAGGTGTACATGTGTTTGAGCATAGAAATCATGAACTGGACAATATCGGCCCTTTGCACGTGTCTGGACATGCTAGTCGTGATGAATATGCTGATATGATAAGTTATGTAAGACCAAAGTTTTTCGTACCAATCTACGGCTCTTATCGGTCCAAACAACGCCACATTGATATTGCTATCGAACAAAATATACCACGCAAAAACTGCCTAAATGCGGAAAATGGTGAAGTTATAGAATTTACGCCAGATTCGATGAGTGTTAATGGCAAAGTTCCAGTCGGTACGGTGCTGGTCGACCAGGCGGGGACTATTGTCAGTAGTGTGGTAATCAAAGATCGTCTTATGCTTGCAGAAGAAGGTTTAGTAGCTATTATATTAACTATCGACAAGAAAACAGGTTCATTACTAACGAGCCCGGATATCATAAGTCGTGGTTTTATCTATATGCGAGAGCAGGAAGAAATGATGGCTGCATTGAGGGACGAGTTGAAACGCGCTGTACAACAGAGATTTAAGCGTATTGATCTTGATAGATTTAAGCAGGAGCTAAAAGAACATATTACCCACTTTCTTTTTGAGCATACTCAAAGGAGTCCAATAGTAATTCCGGTAGTAAATATCGTAAGTGGTAAGACGACCGTAAATAGCAAAAACAAGAAAACGAACAATAACCAGGTGAAAAAGCCTGAGCCAACACCGGAAGAAATCGCAGCCCAACAACAGCGTAGGTTTGAGGAAATGCGTGCTCGCCTGCTAGGGCAAGACGCACGCGTAGATTAAACTCTAGTGGTAATGTACTTATATGACTTATACGATTTTATCGTAAACAATATTTATTATTTTGGATTAGAGAATTTTCCAAGAGAAGTATGTGGCAAAGCAAAGCAATAGGCAGGTTAAGCAGACCTAGCTTAAGATTGACATGAGTATGAAGTCATAGTATAATGCTCCTTATTATGTCAGAAGTAATAAAAATCAGTGAAAAACAAGATGCCCAAAACACCCGCGAGGAGGCAGCTATGCTGGAACGTTACGTGGGAGCCAGGAAATATGATTTGAATGTAGCTGCTGCCTTGAACCCTGATGATGAGGCACCACAAGAAAGATGGGACGCATTTGCACACGGTGAAGATGCCGTACCTCCACCGAATAATCCTGCGGACAATGTCGTGAGCATGGATGAGTATCGTAACAAGCGTTAAGCGGATCGCTGAATTAACTCCCATCAATTCAGAAGCTTGACAATTAGCATAAACATTGCTATAATTACAACATGTCGCATGAACAAATTTCACCGCGCGACGGCAAGCCCGAGATTGATGAGGAATTGCCGTTTATGGGTCCTGAGCATATAGCGGAGGCGCAGGCAGAGCTTAGTCACTTGCCGGGCGGCGACCCAGGCGATTCTAACCTTATTTCCAGGGTGATCGCGCGGTCTCTGGCCAGACGGATGTTGGAAGATAGCACTACAGAGGAAGATATCGCGCGAAACCGGCGTCTATGCGATGATATGGATCAAGTCGTAGCCGAATATCGCGCAAAAATTGGTTTGCCACCTGAGAAAACCTCTAGCGATTCAGAGTAAAAAGCTGTAAAATTATAATGAGTTATGGCTAAGAAAAAGAAAAACGCTAGAAAGAAAAAATCCGAGCCAGAAATTGTTGAGCAGTCTAACTTCTGGGCATACGCTGGTGCAATTATTATGATGTTGGCAGCGGTATTTTTGATGCTGGGTGGGTTTGGTGCTGGTGGACCGCTACCAAAGAGTATGTTCGCGGGTACTTACTGGGTGTTTGGCTGGGCAGCTTATTTAACTCCAGTAGCACTTATTTTTTGGGGTATACTGAAATTCACTAGTGAAGATGCTAGAATACCATTATCAAAATTGATAGCGATGTTATGTTTGCTGGTGTTCTCATCAGCCTGGGCACGCGTAACATTTGTTAGCAATATAGTAAGTTCCGATAGTGGGTCTCCTGGTGGCGCTGTTGGTAATGTTATCGGTAATTTAGCACTTGGTGCATTGGATAAAGTACCGGCAGCATTATTGTTTTTCGTGGTGGCTATACTTGCGGCATTTTTTGCTTTTGGAATATCTCTGAAAGTATTTCTTCGCATTTTTAATTTGTATAAACGTCACGAAGCAGAGGAGAGTGATGATCTTGCGGAGCTTAAAGCAAACGCAAAAAATAGCGAGTTCAAACTAAGAGCAGGTGTCCCTGTTGAAGGTATTGATGATGTTGAAGCCGATATCGCGTCTAAACCGCGATTTAGCTCGCTTCGTGATACAGCCCAAAAATTAACGAAGCCAGAAGATCACTCTGCATTGACGACGATAAGTGATGATGATTGGCAATTCCCGAGTATCGAGCTACTTAATGATAAAAGAGAGAAAGCTCACCCTGGTGATATTAAGGCTAAGGCGAAGATAATTAAAAATACACTTGCAAATTTCAATATTGACGTTCTGGTGGATGGTGCTAATGTTGGTTCTCGCGTGACCCAATATACGGTTAGACCATCTAATGGAGTGAAGCTAAGCAAGATAACTGCATTGAGCACCAACCTAGCACTTGATTTGAAGGCAGAAAATATTCGTATTGAAGCGCCTATTCCTGGTCAAAATGCTGTAGGTATTGAAGTACCAAATGAGAAATCAGCAAAAGTACGTATAAGTAGTATTTTCCAGTCAGAAGAGTGGCGCAAAGCAACAGATTCACTTTCCGTAGGTCTTGGTCAAGATATCTCTGGTAAAGCTGTAGTCGAATCGCTTGACGAAATGCCACACTTACTTGTTGCTGGGCAAACTAATTCCGGTAAGTCAGTAATGATTAACTCTATCTTAACTAGCTTGCTATATCGTAATAGCCCATCAGACTTAAAAATGATCTTGGTAGACCCCAAGCGAGTCGAGCTATCACCGTACAACGATATTCCACATTTGCTGACGCCAGTTATCTTGGAGCCCGAAAAGTGTATAAGTGCGCTCAAATGGACCGTAGCCGAAATGGAGCGTCGCTATCGTGCGCTTGCGAATGCCAAGAGACGTAATATCATGGAATATAACCGATTGAACAAAGAAGAGCCTATGCCCTATATTGTAATAGTGATTGATGAGCTTGCTGATTTGATGATGGCAGCTGCTCGGGACGTAGAAGCTTTGATTATTCGTATAGCACAGAAAGCTCGTGCTGTCGGAATTCATCTTATAGTAGCCACGCAGAGCCCAAGAGTAAATGTTATTACGGGAATTATTAAAGCTAATATTCCTGCTCGAGTAGCGTTCACGGTAGCACAAGAGGTAGAATCACGGATTATTATGGATACCGGCGGTGCAGAGAAATTGTTAGGCAAAGGTGATATGCTCTACAAGACACCGCTTCGCCCTAAGCCCCGACGGGTACAAAGTGCGCTTATCGAAATTGACGAAGTAGAAAAAGTAACTAATTTCATCAGAGCGCAAAGAGACGTAGTATATGACGACGAAGTTATCAGTCAACCGGTGCAAATAGGCAAAGGTGGTAGGGTATTGGATTTTGGTGGAGGTAGCGACATGGATGATCCTTTATACAAAGAAGCAGTTCGTATCGCAGTCGAAGGTAGAAGAATCAGCACTAGTCAATTACAGCGACGTCTGCGTGTTGGATATGGCAAAGCCGCTAGATTTATAGATATTATGGAAGAGCAGGGTATAGTCAGCCCAGCGGATGGAAATCGACCGAGAGAGGTATTGGTTTCTTCGCTTGACGAAGCATTCGGCGATACGAGTTCACGCGATGGGTTGGCTATGGATACTGTATTGGATGAAAATTTTCCCGAAGAAACAGCATAAGTTTGGCCAAAGCATTTAATACCTAATAATTATTATTTACAAACAGGGGTAGTCATAGTAGAATAAAAACATTATTAACTCAGCTTACATCATTTATTGAGTGTAGGCCTTAACCAAAGGAGTAACAGCTAATGGCTCAATATGAAATTGCCATACTTTATCATCCTGACTTAGAAGTAGATCTGACTAAGGCGGAGGAGAAATTAAATAAAATTTTTACTAGTAATGGTGGAAAAGTAGTTGGTACAGATAACTGGGGCAAGCGAAAGCTTGCATATCCGATTTCTAAGATGAATTTTGCAGTTTACGTATTTTACACCGTAGAAATGCCCGGTGAGAGTGTTAAAAAAGTAGAGAGCGCCCTAAATATTACAGATGAAGTTATACGTTATTTGATAACAAAGCCAAATCTGAAACAGTTAGCTAAGGCTGAAGCTCAAAAAGCTGAAAAAGCTAAAAAGCAAGCTGAACGTAATGACCAAGCCGATGAAGATATGTATAAAGACGAAAGCGAGGAAAATTAGTATATGGCAAAAATTTTTAAACATCGAACTGATGTAGCATATTTTGACTACAAAGATTTTAAAACGCTACAACGTTACATCAATCAATTTGGACAAATTGAGGCCCGCAAAAAGACTGGTCTCAAAGAACATGAACAGAGGCGTTTGGCAGTCGCCGTCAAACGAGCACGTCATATTGCTTTGTTGCCATTCGTGGCCAATGGATAATAGCTTACTGGTATATTAATTGAAAACCGAAAAAAACTGCGTAAAATAATTAATGATTTACTCTAGGAGATTAGCGGTTTATATTTAATTAGCAGATGCTTAGGTGCTTGACTTCGGCTATATGCACGGATTATTGTTAGGCTACGTTAATATAATGGATGGAATATCCAAAAAAAGGGAGGATTGCCACATGGCACGTAGTTTTAATCAAGTAATTTTAATGGGTAATCTTACTCGTGATCCGGAGTTACGGCAAACACCGAGCGGTACTAGCGTTACTAGCTTTAGCCTAGCATTAAATCGGAGCTATAAAGGCTCGGATGGCGAATGGCAGGAAGCCACAGACTATATTGATATTGTTGCCTGGGGGCCACTCGGTGAGCGAGTAGCACAATACTTAAGTAAAGGACGTCCGTGTTTAGTTAATGGTCGTCTACAGTCACGTAGTTGGGATGATAAAGATACTGGTACAAAACGCAGTAAGGTAGAGGTTGTTGCGCAAGACGTTACTTTCTTAGGTGGACCCGGTGGGAATAATACGGATTACAGCCCAAATAAAGATACTCTTGCGCCTTCTAAGGAAAAGTCGAATGACTCAGCAAAGAAAGATGATGTAGTTATTGAAGATATTGGTGACGAGCCAATCAATCTAGATGATATACCATTTTAGATAGGATGCTTGCCTGTAAACGGTTTAGAACCTAGTATGGAGGGGTTAAACTTCGCCGATAAATATTTACTTATAGCGCGTGCTTTGTAGTTGGTCGTAACTCGAATAGCGCTCGTATGGCTTAAGCTTACTCTTGCACTTTATGTAAACTTTGACATACGCTAAGGTATACTACCGGTTTTTTAGTACAAAGCGTGAAAGGAGATTTGAATGGCTCTAGGTGTTACAGACTTAAAGAAAGGCCAGATTTTTCAGTTAGATGGTGTGCCATATCGTGTTATAAATTACGCACAAAAAGTAGTGGGACGTGGTGGGTCTATTGTGAATGTGAAAGTAAAAAGCCTGCTAGACGGCAAAGTCTTGGATAAAACGTTCAAAGGAAATGATTCCATAGAGGCGGCAATTATCACGAATAAATCAGTACAATTTTTGTACAAAGACGATTCAAAATATCACTTTATGGACGAGAATACTTACGAACAGTTTGAACTAAATGCAGATATTATGGCAGATCGAGCTGGTTATATAAAAGAAGGTGATAGTGTTCAAGCCCAGCTGTTTAACGGGCAAGTAATTAATATTGAGCTTCCGAAAAATGTACCACTTAAAGTAACTTATACTGAAGTAGTTGTGAGGGGTGATACAACTTCTAGCGTACAGAAAGATGCCAAGCTAGAAACGGGTATTTCTGTTAAGGTTCCGTCATTTATAAAAACTGGCGATATTATTAGTGTGGATACGTCTAATGGTAGTTATCGCGAACGTGTACAGGGGTGACTAGTGAAACCTGGCGATAGGTTGATAGCTGTTTTTGTTAATCGCCAAGATGTTGGAACAAGATTTAGCTCCTGGCTACTCCATGTCACAATTGTACCGTGGTTCAGACTACCAGATAAAACTGAAGTTATCGTAAGCGGGTTGAAAGGTGCACTTAGTTGCGAAATACCTTTCGAACTTTTTAGCGGTGAAGTTGCCCTATTCGGGATACAAAAAGATCGTCCAGCTACATTGATAGTTGAATCAGATGCAATAATACGTGTAGAACAGAAAATTAGAGGTTACTTAATGAAGAAACGGGCCTGGATAGTAGATACGACAACCAGACGTAGTTATACATTTCGACCACACGTAACTTTTCAAGCACAGGAGAGACTGTCTGGAGGTGAAAAGTTTTTGTGCGATAGAGTATATGTAGTAGAGCAGATTGGTAACTACAAAGAAATCGTAGGAGAAGTTATATTAGGATGAGCCAGAAGGGAATAAGACTAGACAAGGCTGTAGTTGCTTGTGGTTTGGCTTCTACTCGGAGTCAGGCAGAGAGCAATATCCGCCTAGGGAATATCATAGTAAACAAAAGAGTAGTTACAAATCCGAATACTGTAGTTTCTTTTGATGCAAAACTTCGTCTATTATCTAAAAAGCAATATGTAAGTCGGGCAGGGCTAAAACTGGCTGGTGTTGCGAAGGATTTTAGATTGAATTTTCGTAATAAAATAATACTAGACATCGGTAGTAGCACAGGTGGCTTTACTGATTACGCACTTAACAATGGTGCAAAAAAAGTTATTGCTATAGATTCCGGTACCAATCAATTACATCACAGTTTGAGAGAAGACAATCGGGTCGAGTTGCACGAGAAGACCGATATCAGAGATATTATAAGGCTTACTGATACGCCAGATATTATTTTGATTGATGTATCTTTCATATCGATTCGAGAGATCCTACCATCAGTCATACATCTACTAGGAAAAGATACCCTAACGGTAGCGATGATAAAGCCTCAATTCGAAACCGATAAGTGTTATCAAAAGCAAAGAGGTGTTATCAAAAATAATGCCATGCGTCGAGACATACTGAAGAGTGTTGAGCGCTGGATAAGGACAAGATTTGTAATATTAGATAAATCTGATTCTAAAATTGCCGGCTCAAAAGGTAACTTGGAACGCTTCTATCTACTAAAAGCCACTAACCACGATGATTGAGTGAGGAGCTAATTGTTCTTATGCTACACTAGTGCTAATGTATTACAAAAACAGAGCTGAAGCTGGGCGGATATTGGCACGGAAACTGGATAGATATCGTCACTCGAATACTACGATAATCGCGCTAAGTCCTGGTGCTGTGATTGTCGGTGCACAAATTGCCATGCGGTTGCATTCTACGCTAACGATGCTTCTGACAGAAGATATTATCCTGCCCGGAGAGCATGATCCGATGGCTGTAATTGCTTCTGATAATACTTTTACTTATAATAAAAAATTTTCTGCTGGTGAGTTAGAGATGATGCGAAGTGAATACTTGGGTGTAATAGAGGGTCAGCGTTTGGCGAAATTGCGCAAACTTCATACTTTGCTGGGTCATGGTGGTGAGTTACACAGAGAGCTTTTGTCAAGGCGAACGGTTATTCTGGTGTCTGATGGATTTAATAGTGGCATCTCACTAGATTTGGCTAATGATTACCTCAAACCAGTACGCGTAGAGCGTCTAGTGGTAGTTACTCCGATTGCGAGCCTGCAGGCAGTTGACAAGATGCATCTGATTGGTGATGACATCTTATGCCTAAGTGTCAAAGAAAATTATATAAATACTAATCATTACTATGATGACAATACAATTCCGCCGATAGATGATTTACTAAAAATTATTACTACTACACCTGTGCACTGGGATCGTAGTGTCAATACAGGCCGCCATTTTCTGTAAGATTATTACTCACAAAAACCAAACTAAAAGAAATAGTACATTTTCTGCTCAGCCTCTAAAGTGAATCTTAATATTTATTTGCCTTTTATTTGTCTTGCTTGCTTACATTGAACTTAAATTCAATGATATCATTTGGCTGAACGATATAGTCTCTACCTACTGTGGTAACTTTTCCACTTGCTTTTGCTACTGACTCGGAACCAGCGGATATTAAATCTTCGTATTTTACTACTTGAGCAGCAATGAATCCTTTTTCGAAATCACTATGTATAATTCCAGCTGCTTGCGGTGCGGTAGATCCTTTTGGTATGGTCCAGGCTCGGACTTCTTTCTTGCCAGCAGTAATATAGCTTTGTAAACCGAGGATATCATAAGTAGCACTTATAAGTTGAGCTAAGCCGGAATATTGTACACCATAGCTTTCCAGTAATTCTTGTCGGTCATTATCAGCCATATCTTTTAATTCACTTTCCAGCTTGGCACAAATAAATACTACCGGAGCAGGTGTAACCAGGTTAGCTAACACTTTCATTCGTGGTATGTCAGTTAGGGTACTTTCATTTACGTTGAACATATAAATAACAGGCTTTGTAGTTAGTAATTGAAGATTTTTATTTAGCAAATCCCATTGGTCGTTAGTTATTGTGGCTTGCTCTGATATGAGTAGCTTATTTGCATCTAGGAGCTCTTTGGCTTGCTTTAGTACTGTTACTTCTGGTTGCAATTTAGGGTTAGCACGAGCTTCTTTTTCCAACTTAGGCAAACGCTTCTCTACGGTCTGTAAATCCGCTAGTATCATCTCGGTATTTATTACCGCGATATCTTTTTCTGGGTCGTGTTGTTCATCAATATGATGTACATTGGAGTCATCAAAAGCACGTACTACATGGCAAATAGCATCACAATTGCGGATATTAGCTAGAAACTGATTACCTAGCCCTTCGCCTTTGGATGCACCAGCAACTAGTCCGGCGATATCAACAAACTTTATAGTAGCAGGCTTGACTGGCGCGTCGTCATATAACACCGAAAGCTTTTCCAAACGTGCGTCTGGCACCGGCACTATTCCTGTGTTTGGTTCTATCGTAGCAAAAGGATAATTAGCAACTAAAATATTGTTCCTTGTTAGCGCATTAAACAGGGTAGATTTACCAACGTTTGGCAAACCAACAATACCGATTGACAAACTCATGTTACATATTATATCTCTAGGACTCACCAAAATATAATTAAGCATACTTATTAGTTGTGTTGTGGTATTTTTATATGCTATTTGATAATATTATGCTTAAGCTAAGGCTAAAGGAAATTAGATGGCTAAGAGTGAAAAGAAAAAGCTTAAACGACCTCTACGACCTCTACTACTAACAACAGGGTTAAGCAAGAGAAAAGAACATAGAGATAGCTCGAAGATAAGTTTAGATATAAACAAGGCACTAAAGCTGGCAACGCCACAAGAAGCTAGTCGTATTACACATAAGATTGATCGTACGTTGGTAGCCGAAGATACTCCGGAGTCAAAACGCGACAAGCTGATCAAATACTTAAAATCTCAATCTAAACCAGCTATCTATACCATTATCTCAGTCGTGGCTATAGTAATATTGGTTACCATATTTCTAGTCATAAGAGGCTCACGCAAACAGGCGCCTGTTGCTCTAGCAAAGCCAAACTTTTTGGATCAACATGATACCGTGGACGTATTAGAAGAATATAGTCAGAAAGTTGACTCTGCATCTAAGGAAGTACAGAACTCAGATATAAAGAAATGGGATAGAAAAATGTTGGATAATATATATCTCATGCTTCTCTATGCTGATAGACTAGGCGACTTCAATCAAGTTAATACTCTATTGGCGCATCTGAACTATGCTAGTAAATATGGTGTGAATATTGATGATAATAGTTATGGAATCGACGATGCAACACGAGAGGCTATATCCGAAAGAGCAAAAATAAACGCCGAGAAACAGCTAGTAGAATAATCGGGGGGTTAATGGAATGAAGAGCATGAGAAAAACTTTGGTTGTTAGTATGATTCTAGCGATAAGTTGTTTTATGCTAAACGGTGGGGAAGCGACGGCAAAAAAGCACCCAGTAATTTCGTTTTCACCGAAGTCACATCGCACATTATGTAACGCAGGTACGCCAGTTGACTTCTCGGCATATTTATCAGATGTATCTGTAAATATAAATACTGGCAAAGTGAGTTATAACGTTAATATCAAATGGAAGAGCTGTAATAATACACCCACAAGAGCATACGCTGTTTATGCCAACAAAGAGATGTGTCCCCAAACCGGTATTTATGGTGCTGGACCATATATACCAGCTATAGGCGGAAGCCCTGCATACGATTGCGTTAAATATATTGGAGCTGGTGATGATGTATTAAAAGGTCCAAATGGGCTATCGTGCGGAGCGAAAAACGAGAAAAGGAATTTTGATTGTTTAGTAAATCCAATTAGTAATTTTACTGGCGCAATAAGGTTTGAGAATCAGCCTCCAATTAGTACGACAGATAGCAAAAGAGTGCCGATGTCAACAATTATTCCACGTAATAAGTTTGCACTGCCTGATAGTAGTCACTCTATTACAAATAGTATGTGTCAATTCTACAAACTAAATCCACCAAAGTTTGAGAAATATATTGCAGGCGAAAGATGCATAAGACTATATATAAATATTACTTGGACGTCAGATAATACCGGATCCTGTAGTGTTTCACTACCTGCGGTTATTGAGCAGAATAAGCAATTTACAGCTCGCTTCACTGTTTCTAACAGTGGCGACTACCCATGGTCTTATTTCTACTATAAATTGAAACAAATTAATATTACTAGTGGCTGGAATGACACGAAACAAGTAATAAATATGAGTGGCCCAGGTCTTAGGAATGCAGGTCCCTATGGTCCAGTGCTTGATAGTGGGAAGAGTACTAATTGGGAAGAAACTTTTACAGCGCCATCAACTATGGGTAGATATAACTTTCATTGGCAAATAACGAGAAGTGATAATGGGGCTACTATAGGTGTACCATGTACGTCTGAAGTCAATGTAGCCTACCGTCCCTACCACAAAGTCTACGGCGGTGATGTAGTAGTTGGTAAGGATTTTGATACCGCCGCGGGACCTGGTTCTTGTTCCAATATATATAGTAATGCCACCATCATCGGCTGGA
>Ga0226835_1000302_pt1 | contig 68872 bp, 52 predicted proteins | sample LAC_MetaG_1_FD_163627 | JGI IMG/M metagenome (GOLD analysis project Ga0226835, IMG submission 163627) | Anaerobic ammonium oxidizing microbial communities from anammox membrane bioreactor (MBR) in UC Berkley, California, United States -... | ecosystem: Engineered > Bioreactor > Anaerobic >...
AGAAAGGAGGCTTTATTGAAGGCTAAATCTTGACCTTGAGTTGTTTATTTTGGTAAATATCCATCCGATCTTGGTGGTAAACATGACCCGACTTTTGGTGGTAAACTCCCTCCGGCTATTGACAGGGTGTCTCGCTAACTTTCCCCATTTTCTCTTAATAACTTAACAGCTTAACAGCTTAACAACTTACCAGCTTATCAGCTTAATAACTTTACTGCCTAACAACTCCCACTCTCCCTCATAGTATAATGATCCATATCTTAAAACTCGGAGTTGACCGATGAAAATAACCAAACCTTTACTAATAATCCTCCTTACCGCTCTCCTCCTCACTGCCTGTGCGAATGCAGGTCCCGGGCCGGAAAAGACGGTCGAAGCTTACCTGAATGCCATCGTCAGCGCAGATGAAAATAAAATCACGACCCTTTCCTGTGCAGATTGGGAAGATTCTGCTCTGCTGGAGCTGGATTCTTTTCAGGGTGTCGAGGTTTCGCTGGTGGATCTGCAATGCAAGCAATCCGGCACCGATGGGGACACGGCCCTGGTGAATTGCAGCGGCCACTTCCTCACCAGCTATAACGGCGAAGAGACCGAGGTGAAGCTGGATGCCCGTCATTTCGAATTAGTGCAGCAAAACGGGGAATGGCTGGTATGCGGTTACCGCTAGACCTCTGGCGAAAAATCTGGACTCGTGAAAACCGGTGGGCATTGGCGCTCTTTTTCATTGTCGTGCTGCTCATTGTGCTAACGGCTGACAGCGCCCCGCTCTGGATCTATCAAGGCTTTTAAATGACTCTGCCGGATATTTTGCTGCTGGCGCTGGTCGCGTTAATCTACCGCGTTCTGGTTTCTACCCGCTTGGGAGCTACCTGGCGTGGCTGGCTTTTGTTGGTCTTGTCGGTACTGGCGGTCTTTTGGCTGCAGCCTGCTATGTCCATTCGTTGGCTGGATTTCTGGCTGCCAGTGCTGACACTGAGCATCACCGTGTTTTCGTGGTTGCTGACCGCCGAAAAAGAGCAGGTGCGCGAGCGCCAGACGCTGCTCACGGCCGGGGTTATGCTGGCACTGGTCGTTTTGATTGCTCTCACCCGTTACATCAGCCCAGAAGGACTGCTGACCGCCAACCGCCCACCCCAAATCCCACAGGTGCTGCTGGGCTTGCTGCTGCTGGCTGCATTTGGTTGGCTCCTCAGCCGGCCTGATAAAACCAGAGTTGCCTGGCAGGCTGCTGGCATTCTTTTCTTACTGCTGGTTTTCATTCTGCTAAAGTTGCCTGCGTTGACCTTATGGCTCAGCAGCCTGGCGCGCGGCTGGGTGGGGCAGTCGACCGCCAATGCCAGCCCGCTGGATATTCGCTGGTTGGGTTATTCCTATATCGCTTTCCGACTGATTCACACGCTGCGTGACCGTCAATTCGGACGCTTGCCGGCGGTCAGTCTGCTGGCCTATGTTAACTATGTCATCTTTTTCCCCGCCCTCAGCGCCGGCCCGATTGACCGTGTGCAACGTTTTACCAAGGATCTGCAGCAACCCCTCAACCGGGATCCGCAACTCTTCATTACGGCTTTCAACCGCATCCTGGTCGGTTTGTTCAAGAAGTATGCCCTGGCGGACACGCTGGCGCTGGTGGCGCTGAACAATCAAAACGCCAGCCAACTGCAGGCCAATGGCTGGGTCTGGATACTGGTGTACGCCTACACCTTTCAAATCTACTTTGACTTTGCCGGCTACACCGACATCGCTATTGGGTTGGGGCAGCTCCTGGGCGTCCAGTTGCCTGAGAACTTCAATCGTCCCTATCTCAAACCCAACCTGACCCAGTTTTGGAACAATTGGCACATGACCCTGACGCAGTGGTTCCGCGCCTACTTTTTCAACCCCATCACCCGCTGGCTGCGCACCCGTTATCGCGATCTTTCGCCAGCCTGGATGATCCTGATCACACAGCTCTCCACGATGGTCTTGATTGGGCTCTGGCACGGCATCACCTGGAACTTTATACTGTGGGGCGTTTGGCATGGGCTGGGAATGTTCGCTCAGAACCGCTATTCCGACTGGGTGCGACCGTATCTTTCCAGGTTGGAGCAACATCCGCGCTGGCAACGGGGGTTGAACGTATTTAATATTGTCCTCACTTTCCATTTTGTGGCGTTGGGATGGGTCTGGTTTGCGCTGCCACAGGTATCGTCCTCTCTCAACGTTTTTGCGCATCTCATCGGGTTGGGAGGATAAGAAGCGCACATGGATAACCGCTTTATTCGCAATGTTATTCTCAAAGCGCTGGCGCTCTTTATGATCCTCAACCTGCTGCTTGTATTTCTGCCTGCACCGGTTGACAGGGACCAGCCTTCCTTATATAACCATCTATTCCCGGGTCGGGAACGCTTCCCGTTTGGTGAAGTTCCGCAAAAAGCCTATAACTTCAGTCTTTACGATCTGGATGCGATGTTCTCGGCGCACGAAGTCTCTGCCCACCCCGAGGAAACTGAGGCATTGCGCGTCTTCCTGCTGGGGGATTCCTCGGTCTGGGGTACGCTGTTAAAACCCGGGGAGACTCTGACTGGGCAATTAAATGCCGCCGGATTAACCTGCAACGACCAGCCGGTAAAATTTTATAACCTAGGTTACCCGACCATCTCGGTGACCAAGGACTTAATGGTGCTGCAGCGTGCTCTGCGCTACCAACCTGACCTGATCGTGTGGCTCACCACCCTGGAAGCCTTCCCGCTCGATAAGCAACTTGCGTCTCCGCTGGCTCTCAACAACCCGGCGCGCATCCAACCGCTGATCGAGCGCTATAACCTCCCCTTACAGATCACGCCTGCAGCCAACGTTTTTATTTCCAAAAGCCTGTGGGGTCAACGTCGCACTTACGCTGATTGGATTCGGCTGCAATTGTACGGCTTCCTCTGGGCTGCCACCGGGGTGGATCAGTTTTACGACACCTATGAACCAGCAGCCTGGGACCTGAAGGCGGATGAAGATTATTATGATTTCAAACCGCCCCATATGCCGGATGACCAGTTACTATGGCAGGCACTGCCTGCAGCGCAGAATCTCGCTGGTAATACCCCCTTACTGCTGGTCAACGAACCAATCATGATCAGCCAAGGGCAAAACAGCGATATCCGCTATAACTTCTTCTATCCACGTTGGGCTTATGACCAGTACCGTCAGGAGCTCTCTCAGCGCACCTCTCAAGCCGGCATTCCCTATCTCGACGCCTGGGATTGGATCGATCCGCATGAGTTCACCAATTCCGCCATCCACCTTACCCCCAAAGGCGAGGCAGAGTTTGTCAAACGGTTAGCGGAAGAGATTTTTAACTCAAATTGTCAGAGGTAATTTTCTTTTTTCTTCCTGCTATTAACATCGGTCTGAACAAAAGGCTCCCGACCCCCAGAACGAATTCAACGATGACAAAAAGAAACCTGTGTACAGTTGAATAAATTAAGATGTCATTTGAAAGAAATAAGCTTGAAAAGATCCAGACAAGAGCAGCCTCTCGTATACCTATTCCTCCAGGGGCGAAGACAACTACAAAGCCAATTGCCCAACTAATTGAAAACCCAAAAATCACATCTGGTAAGAGATTGACTGTGGTGTTTGGAATGATCAACAAATAACTAATTCCAAAGAAAATCCAAATTAATGTCTGAACGAAAATTAATTGGATCAGAAATCCTGGATTTATTGCTGGTAATTTTTTTTGTAAAAATGCTTCGTAAACCAATAAAGCAAGCACCCAAATAGATAAAAGAATGAAACTATAAAAAATAACATAGGATAATCCAGTGGGAAATCCAATTTTATCAAGCAAGATTTTCCCAAGTTTGGAATAAAGACCAAACAAAGACCCTACAGCCAATGCGCCACTAAGCAACCAGATATTTTCGTGAATTAAGACTTTAGTCGATTTCTTTAAGGATATATTCTCACTTTGGTAGGCATTATATCTACCTACAAAATGCCAGACTCCTCCTGGTATATATTTTCCTAATTGTGTTGTAGCTACAATAAAGAAAATTTGGCCATATGGCAGGAAAATATCCTCTCTTTTCAAAGAAATTTTTGCAATTATAAATTGGCATGATTTACCCAGAATTAGTAAAAGTGAAGAAAAAACCAAATGTGATATAGGCACGAGTGAAAAAAAATGCGTCATATTATCCCAGTTGGTAATAAGATAATAAGAACCGGCCAGGACAACGGCAATGATCCAGATCCATTTAAGAATCTGTAGTATTTTCTTAGAGACCAATTAAAATCCTTTTTTGAAAAGAGTGTTGGATATTAGTAAAAATTTTAACCTGAATTTGCGGGTTATTTATTACTCTTTTTATCGAGATTTTCCATGTTAAAAATTTTAGTGGCATAATTTAAATTAATGCTATTTATTATCGTACTTAGATTTTTTTAATTCAAATAAAATCTTTTCCTGATTTAATTTTACCCGGTTAATCATATCTGCCATTATAGCGATCAGTATAACAAGGAGCCCAAAAATTATAAAACCTAAGCCGATAAAACCAGCAGCTTTGTATGGTGTAAATTGACCGACAAAAAAATAATGTATAAAAAGGAATATTTCAAATAGTAAACCGATTAGAAAAAGCGACCCACCAATCGTGCCAAAAAATTGGATTGGGCGATAATCAATCAGTACCCGTAAAATAATTTTGCTGGATTGGAGTGAGTAAATAAAAAGATTTGATGCTACTCTGGATCTACGATCTTTTTCATAAAGAATAGAAACCGGAATTTCGATGACTCTTAAACCCTTAAACAAAATAGAAAGAATCGTTTCATGAGTATATGTAAAATTACCGAAAAGATTCAAACGGAGGAGAGTCTCACGATTATAAGCACGAAAACCACAAGATACATCCAGAAAAAATTGATTGCTGATGATTCCAATTAATTTTGCAATCAGATAATTACCAAAATATTTTATCAAAGGCATATTAGCAGGTTTGCCATTTGAAAATCGATTACCAATCACCATATCTGATTTATTTTGTAAAATTGGTGCAATCAATGTTGGGATTTCACTTGCCTGAAATTGTCTATCAGCATCAATCCCAACTAAAATATCAGCTTTTTCTTCCAATGCATATTGAACTGCAGATTGAAAGGCAGCTCCAACACCCCGATTACGATTATGTGAAATTACTTTTACACCATAATCCCTACAAATTTGAGCGGTTTGATCGGTGCTGCCATCATCGACAACCAGAATTTCAATAATATCAATATTCTCAATTTGACGAGGAAGATCATCCATTACCTTGACTATGTTTGTTTCTTCATCTTTTGCAGGTAAATAGATTATTAGCTTCATCTTTTCTCCTTAGAAGAATTTTGTTGGAAAGATTAATTAAACCTTATATAAACCGGTAAAAAATGGAATACCAAAAATAAATTCTATTCAGAAAAATAATAGTATGCCAAGAATTCATCTAATTATAGCAAATGTGTATGGAATCCAACTTTCAGTTTTAAATACCTCTTCTAATTCTTTTTGGGTAATTAAAAATTGAATAAATTCCTGAAGTTCACCAGATAGATGGCTAGGGTATAAAATATAAAAAGTTTCCCCCTCTTCTATATTGAATTTTAGAGTTTGTAGATCATCAAATTTTATAGCCTTTTGTGTGTTTTCAAAACCCGGTAGGAAATCGACCGGATAATTAGTTAAAATCTTTCCTTCAATTTTGCTCTTCGAGAAATAATCATATAATTTCTCGTTCAATTCAGGGCTAAATATTAATTTTTGTTTCTGTATTTCAGTTTTAAAGAGTAAGTCGTCCTTGAAAACAAAATTCAATGCGATGACAATAATAGTTAAAATCAGAAAAATAGAGTAGACAGGGAATTTTTGAAAAGGTATTCTTAAGATTATTCGAAGTAACCAAAAGATAAATCCGAATAACCCTAAACAAAATAAGATCCCGATGAATGGATACATCATAGTTAAGTTACGGGGGTCATAACTGGCATAAGAAGCCCACAAAGCAATGTATGGAAGAGTTACAAAAATGGCAACTATTCTCCAAAATTTATTGATAAAAAATAAAAATGGTATCAAGAAAAGGATGATGTAAAGATAATTTCCTAAACTTTTCAAACCTGGAACCAGGTTGGAGAACATTGATTGGTTGTTGTGAACTTGATTGGTGTGTTCAAGTGCGCCCAATAAGTGGGTGTTTTCGATCCCTGTTATAATCTGAATCCCTTTGAAAAAGTACCAGGGAATGATAATTATTCCAATTAATCCACCCAATAAAAGGATATTTTTTTTGTTATTTCGGAAAATCTCAAAAATATCTTTTTTATATATGAAAACTAACAAAATAAAAAGAATCATAAAGAATGCAAAAAAACCTGGTTGTTTGGTCACAATTGAACCAGACCCAAAAATTAATGATAGGAAAATATATTGATTACGGGAAGTTTCAGTTTCAGCATTATAAGCAAGAAATAATAAGATAAATGCTAACAAAACGAAAAATGTAAGTGAAAAATCAACATAACCGGCTGAAATAAATTCACCGGAAAATTTTTTCATAAATAATCGAACAAGTTCTATGGCTAAAAAGAAAGCGGGGTTTTTTGTTTCTAATCCTAATCCCAATATTAACAGTAAGATCAACAATGGAAAAATAGGCATAATAGCTTTTGAGAAAAATTGAATTTGAGAATTACCAATGAAATTGTATATTAATGCCCAATTAGTTGGAATTAATTGGGGATAGTCTTCAGTTTTTAATGGAAATTGATTGGAAGCCCAACTGACAGCCCAACGATTCCAGGAAACGACTGCATCCCAGGTATTGAATACTTCTCCCACATTACTTCGAAAGAACCTTGAAATCCATTCGATAGCGATCAATCCAATAATAAAACTAACCAATGTAAGTACGCTTTTTATAACCAGAAAAAAACCGGATTCGTCTTCTCTTATTTTTGGAAAAAGAGCTTTGATCGATTGAATAATTTGATTCCATAAATCGATGACCGCTGGTCCAATTTGGGTGTGAAGCAATTCATTACGGTATAAGTAAACGATTGTGATTATCTCCACTGCAAAAAGGAGTAATACCACCCAATGAAGAAAAACATGAAGTGCAGTTAGAAAAAATACAATTACATAATTAGAAATCAGACTTAAGGCAATGATACTGGATAGGGCAAAGAAAAAATTATCAGGTAGTTTGACAAATTTTCTGATCAAAATACCCGGAAAGAATAACACTTGTAATATCCCGAAAATCCCTAATGCAAACATATTTTTCTCCACTTTATAATATCTAAATTATAGTTTATGAATTTTATTTAAACATTGATCTTTACAATGAAAAGATATCCAAATGATTGTTTTTGAAATTGTTCAAAAGATGACTAATTCTTTTTTAGCGAGTAGGAGCTGTTATAATTTATTCCAGCCTGACAGTTGCCGGTAATGATTTTTATGAGCCGAAATGAAAAAAAGAACCAGTTTTTATTTATATTTTCTATCCTTTCCATCAGTATGCTGGTATTTACTGCCTGCCAGCCTGACCCGAAAGGCCAATTGGGAGAACAACTAGGGTTAACTTCCCAGCCAGAGATACCTACTCCCCTGGTTGAGGAGATCACAACCTCCAATGAAGCCCCTACGGCTACCGAAGAAATTAATTTCTCTCCAGATAAGGATGACCCATCTGTCCAATTGGTAGCGCAATCCACACTGCCCGCACAGCCGACTGTGCACCCCACCCGGGGTGCCGATGATTGGCAGAATCTGCCGGTCGTGCCGGTGGAGCTCAGCGAGCGGGCGCGCGAGATTTATCAGCAGGGGCTGGCAATGGGCAATGACCCCACCCACTTCTCCAAATTAGGCGATTGTCAAAACATCACCACTTATTTCCTGGCGATGTACGACCATCCGGGCTTGTACACCCTGGGGGAACAGTATGCTCCGCTGCAGGATACGATCGATTATTACGCCGGCTCCTGGTCCCGCGAGAGTAAATCAGTCAAGGGTGGCTTTAATGTCGCCTCGGTGTTCAACCCACTGTTCAGTGACCGTGAGGTGTGCGAGAAAAACGAAACCCCGTTGGATTGCGAACTACGCCTAAATAAACCTTCTATCGTCCTGATCAGCATGGAAGAATGGTGGAACGGGGATGTGGGCAAGTATGAAACTTATCTGCGCAAGATTGTCGATACGGTGATCGCTCACGGTGCGCTCCCGATTCTGGCAACCAAGGCCGATAACCTGGAAGGCAAACATGCTATCAACCGGGCCATCGTCAACCTGGCGGAGGAATACGAATTACCGTTGTGGAACTTCTGGGCAGCGGTACAACCCATCACCGCGCATGGTCTGCAAAAAGACGGTTTTCATCTCACGATGGGCATCAATGATTTCACCAGCTCCATCCAACTCAAACGCGGCTGGGTTCAGCGCAACCTGACCGCCCTGCAGGTGCTGGATGCCGTTCGCCGGGAACTGGGGCAGCCTTGAAATCAACCGGCTGGGGGATTTTTTGTATTCTATTCGTTCTGCTGGGGGGGTGTTCTCCGGTAAAGACTGGGAACAATTCCGATTCTCTTGGAACCAATTTGTTGATAACCCCAGCAGTGGCAACCTCTACGGATATCGAAATGCTGGAACTCTCCAGCACGCCCTCCCTGACGCCGACTCCCTTTTTGCCAAACACACCCATCCCACCCACACCATCCACCCCAACCCTGACTTTTACGCCCACCCTTGATCCTGAGCATGTTTTCAGCGGGCCAGGTCCCATTCTGGCGCCGATTCTGATGTACCACCATGTGCAGCCGGCTGGTCGTGGGTCGGAGTATATCCTCTCGGTGGATCAATTCAGACGACAGGTGCAATGGCTTAAGGAGCAGGGTTACCAGACGGTTAATATCTCTGAACTGGTTGAAGCGATCCGGTTTGGTAAGGTACTACCGCGCAAACCGATTGTGCTGACCTTTGATGACGGCTATATGGATGTTTATCAGAATGCATTTCCCATTCTGCAGGCTGCTGGATACACCGGCACTATGTATCTGATCGAGAAAACGATTAATAGCGGTCCGTACATTAACGATGCGGTGATTGCTGAATTGTCCGCTGCTGGCTGGGAGTTTGGCGATCATTCTGCCACCCATGCCTTTTTACAGAACAACAAGAATATCCAGGATGAAGTCTGCGGCTCACGCGCAAGATTAATTGAGCGATACGGTCTGCCGTTTGAGAGTTTTGCATACCCGTACGCGGTTAAAGATGAAGGTTCTATCCAGGCGGTTAAAGACTGTGGTTACACCTCAGGCGCAGGGAATGGCAGTTTCACCATTCAAGTGGAAGAACGTAACTTCTTCCTCAGCCGCCGTGAGGTGAAAAGTTACTTTGACATGCAGCGCTTTATCACCCTGGTGACAGATATCCGATAGAATTCAACATTCCAGGAAATTTCGACCCGTTTTTTATAGAACGCCTGATTTCTGATAAAATGGGGAGATCAACAACTCAGGAGGAAAAATGACACAGGAAATCATCTCAAATCTGACTCCAAAAATCGCAAAAAGTATCTTAAAACAGCCCAATCGCAGCATTCAACCGGATGAAGCCCTCATCTCCAGTGGACTGATCGACTCGTTCAGCCTGGTCGATCTGGCTTTGCTGGTCGAAGATGAGTATGGTATCTTAATTGATGACACCGAATTGAATGCCGATAGTTTCGATACTCTCGAAGAACTGGCTGCTTTAATACAGTCCAAACAATAGAGGTTGCATTGCCAACTTTTTCCGAAGTTCTTCGCTCAGCTTATCAATCCTGCCCGGAACGGGTAGCCATCACAATTCAACAGGCTGGCTTGCCAGACCTGCCGATCACTTACAAAGATCTGCTGGAAGGGTCTGTAGCGTATGCCAATACCTACCAACAACAGGGGATTCAGCCGGGCGAGGTCGTCATCCTGATTTTACAGCACGGCCCCGATCTGGTTTATGCCTTCTGGGGTGCTGTTCTGAAGGGTGCCATCCCATCCATCATGCCGTACCTTACCGAGAAATTGCTGCCGGAACGCTACCGCCATGATCTGCAGGCGTTGATCTCGGTCACCCAACCAGTCGCTGTGGTGACCTATCCGGAGTTCAATGCCGAGGTTCAGTCCGCACTGGTCGAGGGGGACTCGGTGCGAACGGTGATTCTAAGTGATTCTGTTGGCGCACCAGCAGTCCTGGACTTCGATCAGTTGGGCGGCTTACAGCGCGACCCGGCAGATATTGTCCTGTTGCAGCATTCTTCTGGTACCACCGGCTTGCAGAAAGGCGTGGCACTGTCTCATCAGGCGGTCTTCAACCAGCTCGAAAACCTGGCGGTTGCCCTGCGCTTATCCCCACAGGATGTGGTTGTCTCCTGGCTACCGCTTTATCATGACATGGGTTTGATCGCCGGCTTTCTGATGCCTGTTTTGATCGGCATTCATTTGGTGCTGTTATCCCCGTTTGACTGGGTCAAAGCTCCGCAGCGCTTATTTCAAGCTATCTCAACCTACAAAGGGACATTGGTGTGGCTGCCAAACTTTGCTTACTATTTCTGTGCTCAAAAAATCCGTGACCGCCACATGCAGGGCGTCGACTTATCCAGTTGGCGAGCAGTCATCAACTGCTCCGAACCGGTGCGGGATGATGGTCATCAACTCTTTTTGGAGAAATTCAAGCCGTATGGATTTTCAGAACGTGCACTGGCGGTAAGTTATGCCATGGCGGAGAATGTTTTTGGCGTCACCCAGACACCGATCGGCCGGCCAATTTTCAAAGAAGATATCGATCGTGAAATCTTGCAAACACAAAAATACGCCATCCCGGCTTTGGGAGCAGCAGCATCCGTACGCATGGTTTCGTGTGGCCCAGCCATCCCGAATGTGGAGGTGAAAATCGTCAATCAGAATGGCGACGTGTTGCGAGATCGCCGCGTGGGGGAGGTGGCTGTGCGCTCCAATTGCATGTTGACAGAATACTACCATCGCCCAGATGCTACCGCGGAAACCCTGCTGGAGGATGGTTTCTTCCTGACCGGCGATTACGGTTACAAAGTGGGCGAGGAGCTGTTTATCACCGGGCGAAAAAAAGACCTGATCATCGTCGCCGGTAAGAATATTTACCCGCTGGATATTGAACAACTGGCCATGGAAGTAGAGGGCGTACACCCCGGGCGGGTGAGCGCCTTCGGTGTTTTCGACGATGAAAAAGGCACCGAAAATGTTGTTCTGGTTGCCGAGGTAGAAACCGAAGAAGAAACTGAACGGCAACGTATCATGGATGAAATCCGGGCGGTGGTGACGCGCGGCTCCGCGATTGCTTTACGGGAAGTCTATCTCGTGAATCCGGGTTGGATGGTGAAGACCTCGAGTGGAAAAAACTCCCGTTATGCCAACCGTGAACGTTATTTAAAGGAAAATCCCGGTTAACCTTTTCGATTTTTTATTTGATAATTGGCTGTTAATGGCTACAATAATAGGAGAGAACCAAAAAGAAGGATTAATCCTTGGCTACAACGCAAAGAAAAAAACAATCGGAAGCCCGCAATGACTATTACGCTGAAACCTATTTTCAGGAATTACAATTCATTGATCAGCGCAAACGTCAGTGGCGCAAATCCAGTGATCAAGACGCCTTGCAGGTGATTGTTTTTTGGATTTTGATTCCGATTTTCATGGCGTCTATCTCCACCACGGCTATCATCATTTTGTCCATGTTGTTTGAATAACCGGGCGATTATTTGTGTTTGAAAATTAACATCCCCCGGCTGCCATAAATATCGGTGGGCTGGCTGGTCAGCAATTCGTATTGGGATTGGAAGCGGGGATCCTGAAAGAGTCCCAGGCGCCCATAAACCTCCAGCAGGATCACGAAGTCCGGCTGCTGGTCGATAATGAGATCGGGCGAGACGGCATAATTGGTCACATAATACTTCGAATCCAGGGGATAATAGGGTACAGCTTCGGGAGAATTGAGCCCGACCGTGTCGAGGATGCGCGCGTCGGTGAAATATCCGAGAACACCTACATCCCCGGCGGCGATGGTGGCCTGCGGTGTGAGATACGGCAGCACCTTCTGCGCTGCCTGGTGATACAGCAATTCAAGTTCATACCAGGCCATCCCGGGCGCCGGGTTTTTCAGTCCATGATCAGGGTGCAGCGTCCAGTTGCTGAGTAAACTGGAAAATGGCAGCAGGATGATTAGCCCAATCAATAAAGTAGTTTGCACCCCGCGTGGGATTTTCAGGCGTGGTTTGGAAACGAGGGCTGAAAAGATAACCTGAACCCCCACCAAAATGCCGAAAATCAAAAATGGCGTTGGTGGTGTGAGATACCAGCGGAAAATGAGCGGGTTGGCAAGCGCAAACACCAGCAGATACAACCAGGGGTAGAGCATCACAGCCAGGCTGCGGGAATTAATCTTAAAAATTGAACGTCCGCCGACGAAATACAAGAAGGGGTACAGCAGCAGTCCCGATCCTACTGCCAGTTCCGGCCCGAACCAGCGGTCTGCCATAAAAGGCGTAGTGTAATGCTGAATCAATCGGATCAGACCCTCTTCCGGCGATAAGCGATAAGCACCCAGTTTCGCCTGCACCGAATGTGGAATTGGGGAGCCGAATTGCCAGGTGGCGAAGGCATACCACAGCAGCGGAAGTGCCAGTAATACCAGGAGGTTCTGCCAGCGCAGTTTTTCCTGTTTGCGCAGGATACGAATTAAGTGATCGACTGCGATCAATCCGACCAACAGAATGGTATCCGGGCGGGTGAGCAGCGCCAGGCTGGCACAAAATGCCGCCAGCGTGATCTTGTGGTCGGTGTAGAAGTAGGACATAGCCACCAGCAGGAAAACGACCAGGCTGGTTTCCAATCCACCAATGGCAAAGGTGACCGAGAAAGGGGCAATACTCCACGCCAGGGCAGCACCGAGACCGGCCAACTCGTAATTCAGTTTTTTTCCAAGCTGGTAGAGGAGAACGCAGGTCAGGCTATCAAAAATGGCGTTGATCAGCAATGCAATTTCCGGAAAAGGTGCCTCTGTACCGCCGCTAACAGCACCTAGTAGCACCATCAACCCGGTGTAGAGCGGCGTTGTCGTCCCCAGCACGGCTTCGCCCGGGTTATAGACAAAGCCTTCTCCGGCTAAAATGTTGCGCGCATAGCGAAACGTGATAAATGAATCATCAATTGTGCGCGCCCCCGGAATCAGGCGGGCAATGAAAGCCAGTAAAAAAAGAATGAGGGGAATCAGCCGGGTAAGTCTTTTCATCGATTGGGTTAATTATAGATGAGAATGAAAAGAAGGAGCAATGGCTTGTCCTTGCCACTACTCGAAATCTAATATTTTTCATCCTGTAAATCCTGACATTAGATTTTCAATTGGATAATTGTTTTAAATCCATTAAAATTCATTCACCTGATCAAGGTTGTCAGTTATGAATCCGGATAGCGATATAGGAGGCTGCATGAATAAACGAGAATTGGTTTTAAGCCTGTTAGACGAAGATAAAAGTCTGCCATTCACACCCGCTGCGTTTTTTCTGCACTTCGATCCGCAATATCAACATGGATGGCCGGCCATCGAGAAGCATTTGGAGTATTTCCGCTATACGGATATGGATTTCGTCAAGATCCAGTACGAGACGGTATTTCCCTTGCGGGAGGAGATCCGCAAACCGGAAGATTGGTTGAATATGCCACAATATGGCCTCGATTTTTATAAGGACCAGGTGGAAATCGCGCGTGGGTTGGTACAGGCGGCCGGGAAGGAGGCGCTGGTAATCCAGACACTGTATTCACCCTTTATGTGCGCCGGCCATAGTGTGGGAGACGATGTTCTGGTCAGGCATTTGCAGGAAAATCCCGAGCCGGTGAAAAAAGGAATCGAGATCATTACCGCGAGCTTGCGTACTTTTGTGCGAGCCTGCATTGCTGCCGGGGTGGACGGGTTTTATCATTCCACCCAGGGTGGAGAGACCAGCCGTTTTGAAGGGAGTCCCATTTTTGAGGAGTGCATCAAACCTTTCGACCTCTCTTTAATGAACGAAATTAAAGAAAAATGTGAATTTAATATCCTGCATGTATGTGATTATGTAGATGGATACACGGATCTTTCCCCGTTTTTGGATTACCCGGGTGACGTGGTTAATTGCAGCCTGAAACTGGGGGACCGCCAGATCAGCGGGCAGCAAGTCTCGGATTGGTTCAGCCGGCCTTTCATGGGTGGCGTCGAGCGTTTGGGAGTCATCGCCAGCGGTTCAACTTCGGAGGTAGAGCGTATGGTCGCGAGGGTGTTAGAACAAGCGCCTGCACGTTTTATATTGGGGGCAGATTGTACCATCCCGTCTACGGTGGACTGGAAAAATTTAAAAATCGCCATTTCATTGGCACATCAAAAAACAACATAGGAGAGTATAAACATGAACCCGTTTTACAATCGTGAGCAAAGAAGACTACGGGCGTTATGGCGCATAATTATTCAAGGCATCCTTTATTTTATCGGGACTGCCTTGGTTGGGTTTGTGGCTGGGGTTATCGGCGCCCTGGTATTGACAGCCAGTGGCAAAATCACACTGGAGCAAATGAGTGACCCACAGGTAATCGTAGCGCTGGTAACCCAGCCGGGTGGGTGGTTGTTTACTTTCACTGCTTTTGGCAGGGTTGTTATCATGCTTCTGGCTTTTTTATTGGCTGGTTGGTTGCTGGATAAACGTAAATTCGTCGATTTTGGATTTCATTTTTCTCGGCAGTGGTGGCTGGACCTGATTTTTGGATTGGGTTTAGGCGCTGCCTTGATGATTATGATTTTTGTGATCGAGTGGGCATTTGGATGGGTTTCGATCAAGGCTCTTTTTTACAGCCCTGATAATTCTTTCGTAAGTGGTTGGTTGGCAGCACTGGTTGCATTTATTGCAGTTGGAATTTATGAAGAGATGCTTAGTCGCGGCTACCATCTTCGCAACCTGGCGGAGGGTCTGAACTGGGGGAAATTAGGCACTCGCGGGGGGTTGTGGCTGGCATACCTGTTATCTTCTCTTGTATTTGGCTTCATGCACTTTGGGAATCCCAATACCTCCTGGGTATCTACACTAAATCTGGTCGTGGCTGGCCTTTTTCTGGGGTTGGGTTTTGTGTTAACCGGTGAACTGGCTCTTTCAATCGGTCTGCATATCACCTGGAACTTCTTTCAAGGCAATATTTTTGGGTTCCCGGTTAGTGGTACTTATGCAGGAACCAGTCTTGTAACCATCCAGCAAAAAGGTCCGGATCTGCTGACCGGCGGTGCTTTTGGTCCGGAAGCAGGCTTAATTGGCATCTTCGCTATTTTAGTGGGAGCAGGTTTGATCCTATTATATGTCCATGCTACCAGACGCTCACTGCAAGTGCATACCCGCTTGGCAGAATATCAGCCACTCGTGAAAAAAATAGAAAATAACCTGCCGGAAACAATCGCAAGCATCCCGGAAAACCAGATTCAGACACCCTGAAGATGAGCTTTTAAAAGATGGATAAATATCATCAAAAAGATGATTTCTTTTATTTGATTAAATTACGGAGATGGTTACAATCAACAATATAAGCAACCATATCAGTTTACTTAATTCCAATGTAAACAGAAAATTCTTTTACAAATAAAAAATATTTATTAATTCTCAGGAGGATTTACGTATGAGTTCACCGTTCTCGTCAGTTACTGATAGTATCATAACGATAGAGAGACACATTCTGGAACAGCAGCGCTACCATCCCGAAGCAACCGGCGTTTTGACGAATCTGATGTATGATATTGCTCTGGCCGGGAAAATGATTGCCAGTCAAATGGCGAAAGCCGGCTTGGCTCAAATCCTCGGTAAAACCGGAGATATTAACGTCCAGGGTGAACAGGTCATGAAGCTGGATAAACTGGCAGATGAGACCATGTATATGCTGAATGATCACACCGGGCGCTTAGCGGTGATGGCCTCCGAAGAACACAAAGATATTATTTCCATACCGGAAAGATTCCCAACTGGGAAATATGTGCTGATGTTTGACCCGTTGGATGGCTCTTCTAACATTGATTTTAATGTCGGCGTGGGAACCATTTTTGCCATTTATTCCCGGGTGAGCGAATCAGGCCCTGGAACACTGGAGGATTGCCTGCAAAGTGGCCGGCATCTCGTGGCAGCGGGCTACATTGTTTATGGCGCCAGTACCATGTTTGTTTACACGACCGGAGAAGGGGTGCATGGGTTCACACTTGACCCTTCAATTGGTGAATTCTTACTGTCCCATGAAAATATTCGCATTCCCAACATCCCCACTTATTACAGCGTTAATCAAGGTTACTTTAATCGATGGACACCCGGTGTTCAGCGATTCACCCAGCACCTACAGGCGCTCACCAGCGAAACCCGTTCGATCTCGATGCGCTACGTTGGCTCTTTGGTGGTTGATTTTCACCGCACATTATTATCTGGCGGTATCTTCTACTACCCTGCGGATGTTTCCAAACCTGAAGGCAAATTGCGTCTGACCTATGAAGCCAATCCGCTGGCGTATATTATTGAACAGGCAGGTGGGGCAGCTTCAACCGGAAAGGAAAATATTCTCGATATCAAACCTCAAAGTTTGCATCAACGTACACCCTTGTATATCGGAAATACCAACCTGGTACGAGAAGCTGAGGAATATATTCGCAAGTATGGATAGCTCGACAAGTGGACATTTGATCTTCTCATTCTGCTAAATTCTTCTATAATAGAATTAACTTGCAGCCTTTCAAAATTGTAGAAAGGAGGTTTGCGATGCGCTTCCCACCTTATTTGTTTGGGTTTCCGATGACCAATGAATTATGGTATATCCTGGTTTTTATTGGTGCGTTGGTAGCTTTATGGATATTAACTAAAATTTTCAAAACACTGGCGAAAGACTTTGCTGGCGGTCTTCTCATTTTTGCTCTTATAATCATCTTTCTTGTTTTAATGCTCAACTTCGTCAGTAATAGTCCGAAAATCGAAAGTGGTTTTGGAAGCTGGTTTTCTAATCTCATTCATTGAATTTACCGGGGTTCTATAACCCCGCTGTAACATATCATTCTGAAGGAAAGCCTATGAAAATTGCGGTAATTGGTGGCGGGTCAACCTATTCACCCGAGTTGGTGAACGGATTTATCCAGCGTATGAATACGTTGCCGGTGAAGGAAGTCTGGCTGATGGATATTGACGCTCAGCGCCTTTCTATTGTGGGGGAGTTTGTGCAACGTCTGGTGCGCAAGAACCATTCACCTTTCAAAGTTGTATTGAGCCCAGACAGCCGTGCTGCCATCTCCGGAGCTGATTTTGTTATCACCCAGTTGCGGGTTGGACACATGGCTGCCCGGCGTGAGGATGAATACTTGGGAAAACGTCACCACCTGGTGGGGCAGGAAACCACCGGGATCGGTGGGATGTCCAAGGCTCTGCGCACCATTCCCGTGATTTTGGATTTATGCAAGCAGATCAAAGAAGAGTCCCCCCAGGCTTTGCTGTTGAACTTCACCAATCCATCCGGTTTGATCATGGAAGCCATCCAGAATTATGCCTCTAAAATCAATGCGGTTGGTGTCTGTAATTCTGCCTTCACCACCAAAATGAGATTTTTACAGGAGCTATCAAAATCTCGGAAGAAAAAATTTCAGGCAGAGGATGGCGAATTATTGACCTTGGGATTGAACCACCTGACCTGGCATTTCGGGTTTAAGTTGCGGGGGGAGGACGTCTGGGATGAAGTATTCAGCGCTTATGTAGCCTCATTGCGGGCGATGGATGAGCCACCTTTCCATCCGGATTTTATTGAAAAACAGCGGGTGATCCCTAATGATTATCTGGAATATTACTTCCAGGAAGCCCGTAAGCTAAAACTCCAGGAAAGCTGGCCGCCTTCCCGCGCGGAAACGGTAATGCAGATTGAAAAAGAACTGCTGGAACAATTTGCCGATCCACAACTGGATCATGTTCCGGATGAGTTGATGCAACGGGGGGGAGCCTATTATTCCAGTGTGGCCACTGGTATCATGGATTCATACTGGAACGATCGGGGAGATACCCATATTGCCAATGTATCCCATGCCGGACAGGTAACCGGCTGGGAAAAGGAATGGGTGTTGGAAATGCCCTGCCAGGTGGATCGTGCCGGGGTTCATCCGTTGCCAACCCAACCACTACCGCTGTACAACTATGCCTATATTGAACAGGTCAAGCATTATGAATTGCTGACCGTAGAAGCAGCCGTGCATGGCGATCGCGAAGCAGCCTTTCGGGCTCTGGTGGCGCACCCATTAGGGCCGTCCGAGCAGGACGCAGCGGTTGTCCTGGAGGACATGCTGAAGACTCATCAGGCATATTTGCCGCGCTTCTTCCTTTAATACCATGCTTTTTCTGGGGATTGACGTTGGAGGGAGTAAAACCCATGCCTTACTGGCGGATGAAAGCGGGCAGGTGCTGGGGTTTGGTTATGGGCCGGGCGGGAACCCTGAAATGGCAGGCTATTCTGGGCTGACCGCTGCTATGCAAATCGCGATGCAGCAGGCGCTGGCAGGGGCTGGGGTTGAAGCTGAGCAGGTGACTGCTGCCGGCTTCGGAATAGCCGGGTATGATTGGCCACACCAAACTATGGAAACGATGGCTGCCGTCATGGCGCTGGGATTGCAAGCCAGACTGGTGATTGAAAACGATGCGACCTTGCCGATTATGGCTGGAACTTCGTGCGGCTGGGGGATTGCTGCTTGTGTAGGCACCGGCAATAATGTGCGCGGAGTGGATGCCCATGGAAGGATCGGGCGCATTACTGGCAACTCGGCGTCTTTTGGGGAGTTTGGCGGAGCCGGAGAAATCATGCAGGTGACGCTGCAACGGTTAGCCTGGATGTGGACCGGCAGAATCCCACAGACAGCTTTGGCGAAAATTATTTACGAGGGTTGTGGCGGTTCCGATTTAGATGACTTTATCGAAGGATTGGTGCAGGGGAAATACCAAATTGAAGCGCGTCAGGCACCGCTGGTGGTCAATGCGGCGCTGGCAGGCGATGAAGTCGCGCGGGAAATATTGCGTTGGAATGCGCAGGAACTGGCGGAATCGGTGGTGGCAGTGGCTGGGCAGTTAAACCTTCTGAAACAACCCTTTGAGGTGGTGATGTCCGGTACACTCTTTGAAATGGAAATTTATCAGGCCGCGTTTCGGGATCAGGTGCTGCAAAAAATATCCCAGCCTACCTTTCTCTCGTATACTTCCCCTCCTGTTATCGGGGCTGTCCTGCTGGCTCTACAGGCTGAAGGAATTCCGCTGCAAATTGCCAGAAAAAGGCTGCTTGCTTATCCGTACACAGAAATTGCATCTCAAAGGTAAGGATCAAAAAATTCGGTATTGACTCGCGCGAAAGAAACCCGTACAATCTGCATAGTTCATTTTGTTCCAAATAGAACAAATACATAGAAATAATCCGTCATGGCAGGTAGAGGCGAGGGACAGAGTCGATCATTCAGGGTCGATTTTGTCTTTTTTTAAGAATCTTCACCTTCAAATAAAGGATAAAAACAAATCCCGGCGGTTCCAGGCCCGGAGTGAACGCCCAGGGTGGGGGGTAATTCGACGAAAATTTCTTCGGCGACATTAATATGTTCCTGAACAATTGCTTTTATCTTTCTGACTTCATCCAAAGCGGCAGCATGTACATAAGCAATCTTCACGCGGCTTTTTTCCCCAGCCGTTTTTAAGACCATTTCAGCCATCATTTTGTAAGCATTATTGCGTGTGAAAGCTTTGCCGAGTGGCTCGATGACCCCGTCCTTAATTCCAATTAATGGCTTAATATTTAACAAGGAACCCAACATTTCTGTGGCTCGACCGATACGACCACCCATAGCCAGATATTTCAGTGTATCAGCAGTCTGAATCATCTGAACACGTGGCAGAATAGAATGGATCTTCTGAAGGATCTGACCAATTGTCTTGCCTTGCAGTGCAGCCCGGGCGGCTTCAATGGCAATCCAGCCATGACACATTGAGACATTTAAGGTGTCCACAATTTCAATTTGCAGATAGGATAGGCGTTCCAGAATAGCAGCACGCCCAATGGAGGCAGCCTGAAATGCGCCGCTCACTTTGGAACTCATGTGAATACTGATAATCTTGCCAATCCCTTCCTGAGTTGCAATTCGTTCATACATTTGTTCATAGTCTCCGGGTCCCGGGTTGGCGGTTTTGGGTAATTCAGAGGCAGTGCTCAACCAGCGGTAGAATTCACTACGTTTGGCAGTAACCAGATCACGCAGCACTTCATTTCCGCGATGAATATAATAAGGTACCCAATAAATACCCAACGCGCTCAGCATTTCATCCGGAATGGTGGCGGTACTATCGGTGACAATGGCAACCTGGTTCATCATTTCTCCTCATAGATAAAAACCCTTGAATCAGAATAAGGTGCTTAATCATAATTTCACTTTACACGTTGATTATTGTTTCTGGCAGTGAACCAGGTCATACTTTAGTCATAGAAGTCAGAACATTAATTATTCTATTGAGATCTCAATCATCGAAGATATAATAAAAATATCCCAACCTGCAGTTTTTGAGGAGTCCTTTAATTTGAAATTATTTATCCGTAAAACGATTTATATTCAAATGATCCTTTTGTTAACTTTGATGCTTTCTTTGCAAGACTCTTTACATTTTCCTGTTTCTGCACAGGCAGATGTTCCGGAGACTTCGGCAACAGTCTCACCTAAAAGAGGGTCTGAACTGCTATCACGCTTCGAAGAACAAAAATGGGTACGGGTGATCGTGCAGCTGGATGTACCGCTGCAGGGTCAAAAATCTACCTGGACGACCTCTGCGATTCACGAAGCCCAGAATGTCCTCCAGCAGGAAATCCAGGGGAAAGCAATTCGGGTCATCCGGGCGTACGATATTATCCCTTTCATAGCGGTGGAAGTAGACCAGCAGGGGTTAGAAATGTTATTAAGTTCTCCTCAGGTACTGGGAGTGGAAGAGGATGTTTTAATGTTCCCCACGCTAGCACAAAGCGTCCCGTTAATCAACGCGGATGATGCCTGGGCGGCAGGATATTCGGGAGCTGGTCAGGTGGTGGCAGTTCTGGACACAGGTGTGGATAAGAATCATCCGGCACTTTCGGGAAAGGTAATTTCTGAAGCTTGCTATTCAACCACCAACCCAAATAGTTCACCACCTACTACCAGTATGTGCCCCGGTGGGGTTTCATCTACCACCGCACCAAATTCTGCCTTGCCTTACATCTATAATTGCCCGGACGGACAATGCAACCATGGCACCCACGTAGCTGGAATTGTGACGGGCAATAATGAGATTATCAAAGGTGTAGCTAAAGATGCGAATTTAATCGCCATACAGGTTTTTTCTAAAGTTGGAACCTCTAGCATAGGAAGCTGGTCGACCGATCAACTGGCTGGCCTTCAACGGGTTTACCAACTCCGGAATGATTACAACATTGCTGCGATTAATCTAAGCCTGGGTAGCTCAAATACCTATTCATCGAATTGTGATAGCCTGAAACCTTCTTACAAAAGCATGGTGGATCAATTACGTTCGGTCGGTATTGCAACGATTGTTGCATCCGGCAACGGCGGGCAGGCGAATTCCATCTCGAGCCCGGCTTGTATCAGCTCGGTGATTAGCGTAGGTGCAACTGATAAAGCGGATTCCATAGCAGGCTTTTCCAATAGTGCCTCTTTTTTGGATTTGTTGGCGCCAGGAGTCAGTATTTATTCTTCTTTGCCAAATAATAACTATGCCTATTACAACGGCACTTCCATGGCTGCTCCGCATGTTGCTGGCGCCTGGGCAGTGATTCGTTCAGCCGGAACAAATTCTTCGGTTAGTGATATCCTGACCGCCTTCAAAAATACGGGTGTTCCGGTTTATGATGGCCGGAATGGCTTCACCAAACCGCGCATTGATGTTTTAGCAGCTTTACAGGTGCTTCTGACTACCCAAATTGGCGCCCCGGCTAATCTAACGGCCAGCGACGGAACCGATCTGGATCAGGTGATTCTTTCGTGGGATCCAGCAGCCAATGCAACATTCTATCAAATCTTCAGAAGTTCTACTTCGAATATTGCGGATGCTGTTTTGCTGAAAGATAACCAGGCTTCCAGCCCATACCTGGATACCGCTGCAGTGCCGGGCACCATTTACACCTATTGGGTGAAGGGTTGCGCCAGCCTGGCTTGTTCAACCTCTCTTTCAGTTGATACAGGCTGGCGGGGTACCATCGGGCTGGCTGCTCCGACGGGCGTTCAGGCCAGTGATGGCCTTTTTAACAATCGGATTCAGGTTTCCTGGAATGCAGTCGGTGGTGCAACCTATTACCAGGTGTATCGCAGTGAAAATAATAACCCGGCAGGCGCAAAGTTAATGATTTCACCTATCGTGGAATTGTCTTTTGATGATACATCCGCTGTTACCGCGGTTCAATATTATTATTGGTTAAAAGCCTGCAACGAAAGTGAATGTTCTAATTTTTCCATGGCTGATCCAGGCTATCTGCAGGAGATTTATTATATCTATTTTCCATTCATCGGGAAAGCTGTGCTGACGGAGTCCACTCAGATTTTTAATGGTGATTTCGAAAACGGATCGGATGGTACCTGGTCAGAATACTCCCTAAATGGATGGGAATTGATTGTGGATTCAAACTATATTGACCTCAATCCCCACAGCGGCTCCTGGTTAGCCTGGTTAGGAGGCGATGATGATGAAGTTGCCCAGATCTCCCAGGATATTTCTATCATGTCAGGAAGCTCATATTTACATTTTTGGTATTGGATCGCATCCGAAGATGTTTGCGGCTATGATACCTTTCACGTGAAAGTAAATGGAAATGATAAATTTCAGGTTTCTCTTTGTTCCAATAATAATACCTTTGGATGGATTGAAGGTGTCCTGGATCTATCTGACTCCGCTGGAGATACGGTAACAATTCAATTTGAAGTAAATACCGATATATCCCTCAACTCAAACCTATTTTTGGATGATGTCATTTTCACGAACGTCGCAACTGTCAGCCAGGTTGGGAAAGAATATCAAAGCGCAGGATTTGGGAGGAAGAGATAGGGGAAAGGCGAACCCCCGCGATGCGAGGGCATCCCCCGCGATGCGAGGGCATCCCCCGCGATGCGAGGGCAGGGGGGAAACAGTTGACAGTTTACAGTCAACGGTTGACATTTGAAGGTGAATAGCCCTAATCCTGTAAATCCCAGTTCAGATTTTTCAGGCAGGGATGAAGCATTGGAGAATTGACATGGTTGTGCCACACGATCTTTCGTTCTCCAATGCTTCATCCCTGCCGCACGAATGGCAACCAGTCCAACCCGGTTTATTTGCTTTAAGTTTTAAGCGTACAGCTAATTGCAACCAAAACTACCCCGCCTTGCAGGCACCCCTCCAGAGGAGGGGAATTCACGCTCCCCCTCTCCAACGCGTTGGAGAGGGGGCCGGGGGGTGAGGTGGTTTTGCTAGCTCATGGCTGATGGCTCATGGCTGATAGCGAAATGAGAATTCATCACAAATGACGGATAATTTATGCTCCCCCTCTCCATCCTGTAAATCCCAGTTCAGATATTTCGGGTAGGGATGAAGCATTGGAGAATTGGCATGGTTGTGCCACACGATCTTTCGTACTCCAATGCTTCATCCCTACCGCACGAATGGCAATCCTCCCGAAATTACACCCCGCCCCAACCATCTGTGATTTATTTCCCAAATAACTTGACTTTTATTTCATGAATCAATAGACTAAAAGTATCATCGTACCCATATTAGTATACATTGGAGGAAGGAATGTTGAAAAAAATCCTTGTAATCCTATTATTTGGAATATTTGTTCTCACGGCTTGTAAACCGGTTGCTGCGCCGGTGGTTGAAGCTCCGGTGGTAGAGGCGCCCCCGGCTGAAATACCAACCGCTGTTTCATCAGAGTCTTCGGTTGTACCTCCGGCGGCGGTGGAGGAAGAATCGCTGGAGCCTATTCTCGAGGTGATCGGTCCAGAACAGACCGTTTCCTTAAGTCTGGCGGATATTAAAGCGCTGCCAGCCAGTGAGGGCAAAGCCGGAATCAAGAGCAGCACCGGGAAAATTACGCTGCCCAATACTTTTACGGGTGTGTCCCTGTTGGATCTGGCGAATCTGGTGGGCGGTTTGAATGAAACCATGGGGATTAATATCGTAGCGGAAGATGGTTATTCGATCTCTTATTCCTATGACCAGATCATGAATGGTAATTATATTGCCTATAACAAGGTCAGCGGAGATGAACTGAAAGAACATGACCCCTTAACCGCCATTCTCGCCTACAAGGTTAATGGCGAGCCGCTGAATACCACCGAAGATGGGAATTTACGCCTGGTTATTATCAGCGAGAAGGACAACCAGGTAACGGACGGCCACTGGTCGGTGAAGTGGGTTGCCAAGGTAGAAGTGCGTCCGATGATCGCCGATTGGGTTCTGGATGTGAATGGCGCTATTGACACCCAAATTGACCGGGCTTCTTTTGAATCCTGCGTCAGTTGTCACGAAGCCACCTGGACGGACGATAAGGGTCAGGTGTGGAAAGGGATTGAACTCTGGCGGTTAATGGGCTATGCGGATGATGGTGTCAAACATGAAGGCTGGTCTTACGATGTTAAGCTTGCGAAAGCCGGCTATGATGTGCATGTGATCGCAGCGGATGGCTTCGAGACAGTTTTATGGTCAGATGATGCGGATCGCAACCATGAGTGGGTGGTTGCCATGCTTGTAGATGACCAACCCATGGAGGAGAAAAATTTCCCCTTGAAATTGGTGGGCAGCGGTCTGGATAAAAAACAAATGGTAGGCGCCATTTCATTGATACAACTGGACATTCCAGCGTTGGGCGAGGTTGCGGAAGTAGATGAGGTAGAAGAAGACGAAACAGCAACCGCTTCAACAATTGACCCGGCATTGTTTGACTTTTCGATTACGGGTAAAGTTGATCAAGAGGTTGGTTACTCCGAAGCTGATATTCGTAATAAGTTGGCAGTAGTTATCATTACCGCCGAACACCCTAAAAGCGGATCTGCTGAATTTGAAGGAATCCTCCTTTCGCAATTTTTCTCGATAGCTGGCATTAAAACAGATGCTACAAGTTTGTTGGTCACCGCCGATGATGGCTACAGCGTCGAAATACCGCTGGCAGACGTTCTGGCTCAACCGGATTGTATGCTGGCTTTTACGAATACACCCGGGAAATTCAAATTGGTTATGCCCGGGTTGCCCAGCTCAGCCTGGGTGAAAAATGTGGTCAATATTGACGTGCAATAAATCACATCTGAAATTAAAATTGCTAAAAATGAAGTGGATTTCTCCTTCTATTTTGATAATGGTTGGCATGCTGATTGCGGCATGCCAACCGGCTCTTCCAAAAGTTGAAACTCAAGTAACACCTGCTGCCCAAACCGCAACTGTGATAACCATGCCAACTCAAAAAACACCGCTGGTTGTATTTGCTGCTGGCAGTCTGATTATCCCTTTCGCCGAGATTGAAACTGCTTTTGAAGCGAAGTACCCGGAAATTGATGTATTAGCGGAATTTCACGGTAGCATTCAGGTGATGCGGCACGTGACTGAGCTGCATGAAGATATCGATGTGATTGCGACAGCCGATACCACTCTGATCCCGATGCTGATGTATGCCGTCACCAATCCGGAAAGCGGCAACCCATACGCCGACTGGTATATCCGTTTTGCTGGAAATCATTTGACGCTGGCTTATACGCCGCAAAGCCTTTACGCCGGGGAGATCAATTCTGAAAACTGGCCGGAAATCCTCAGCCGAGCGGATGTGCGCTTTGGTTTGCCGGATCCACGCTTTGATGCCGCCGGATACCGCGCTATGATGGCTTTCGCTTTATATGAGGACGAAATTAGGCGCTATGACCTCTTTAAAACCATGTTTCGGGATCAATTCAGCTATCCGGTCACTATTTACCGTGAAGATGAGGAAACGACCATTCACATTCCGGAAATTCTGGAAACCAAAAGAGATGCGCATATCCTGATTCGCGGCGCCAGTGTCTTCCTGATCGCTTTGATGGAAAGCGGAGATTTGGACTATTCTTTCGAATATGAGTCGGTGGTGAAACAGCACGGACTGGAAATGGTGGCGTTATCCCCGGCGGTTAATTTGGGAGAAGAATCCTTACGGGATGCCTACAAGAATGTGCAGGTTAAGCTGGATTTCAAACGGTTTTCTACCGTGGAACCACATTTCTTTGGTGAACCTATTGAATACGGGATCACCATTCCGGATAGTTCTCCGCATCCCGAGGTAGCACAACTATTCATTGAATTCCTGCTCAGCCCAGAAGGGCGCGCAATTATGCAGAAGAATTTTCACCCAATGTCTGAGAATTACCTGGCAGATGGGTATGAAAACATGCCAGTTTCCTTACAAACCTTATGCCTACCAATGGAATGAATAATTTACAACATAGTTCACTAACCAAAGCGTTTATTGTTGGAGGGGTGGTATTAATGGTGTTTTTATTAACACCACTGCTCAACACCTTGCTTAGCATTCAACCATCAGAATTCTTTGAATTATTTCTCGATCAGCAGGTACTCACCTCTATCCGTCTGACCTTTGGATGTGCCCTGGTAGCCGTGTTGATCGGCTTTCTGACGGCGGTTCCGATGGGCTATTTATTGGCACGCTACACCTTCCCTGGACGTGATCTGCTGCAGGCTTTGATTAATCTGCCGGTGATCATCCCACATACTGCTGCCGGAGTGGCGCTGCTGCTGGTATTTGGGCGCAACGGCATCTTTGGGAAATTATTTGCTCAAATCGGCATCATCTTCATTGACCAACCCGCCGGGATTGTGGTGGCCATGCTGTTCGTCAGCATGCCTTTCCTGGTGAACGCCAGTCGCGAAGCTTTTGCTGGGGTAGATTATGAGATGGAGCAGGCTTCCTGGGTGGACGGTGCCAACCATTGGCAGATGTTCCGTTTCATCACCCTGCCGCAATGCTGGCGCGGGATCACCAGTGGGGCGCTGATGATGTGGGCGCGGGGTGTCAGCGAGTTTGGCGCTGTTGTGATTCTGGCATATCATCCCAAGATTATGCCGGTGCTGGTTTTCGAGCGATTTCAGGGGTTTGGGCTCTCAGCAGCTTTGCCAGTAACAGTCTTTTTGATAATGGTCAGCTTGCTAATTTTTATTTGTGTCTCAGTTTTTCTTTTTCCAAGCAGGAAATAATTAAAACTTATGTATAATAACTGTATATTAATCATTGATAAAATGAACATTATGTATTATCATAACAGAAAATAAAAATGATTTTGGAGGTTAATGATGAAACTCAGTGCTAGAAATGTTCTTAAAGGAAAGGTAGTCAGTGTAGAAAAGGGTGCCGTAAACAGTGAAGTATTATTGGAGCTCCCCGGAGGTACCCAGGTAGTATCCATTATCACCAACAGTTCGGTGGAAGCTCTTGGCCTGAAGGCTGGAAAAGAAGCTTATGCAGTCATCAAGGCATCCAACGTTATGGTCGCCGTAGATTAAGTAGACAGAAATTTTTATTACAAAAAACCGAACAAGATGCTGTTCGGTTTTTTCATTTTAATAAAATGAGGATAAATCACATGGATGAATGACTCAATTTGGAAAACTTGTAATTTTTGGGTAGGGAGGAAGTATTGGAAATGAGTGTTTGAGGTGGAAAATAATGCCAAAAATCCAATGCTTCCTTCCTGCCGCATAATTCCCGCTATTTGCATAAAAGCGCCATCTCCATGTTTTTATTTTGAACTTAAAGTGTTGAGCTTTGAGCTAGCAAAACCACCTCACCCCCCGGCCCCCTCTCCAACGCGTTGGAGAGGGGGAGTATGATTTATTTGTCATTTGTGAGGTCATCCTAAGTCTGGTTTTTTGCCTTGAACTTTAAGCTTTGAGCTTTGAGCTAGCGAACGTTAGAGAGGGGGAGCCTATTTTTCAGATTTGATTGACGATTCGGCGAATTTCTCTTAAAACCGAATCCGATTCATTAAGCACCTGATCATTACTAAAGCGAATGACTTTATATCCAATTTCAGATAACCAATCTTGCCTGGATAGATCTTCTTCTTTTTGATATTGATGTATCTCCCCGCCCAATTCAATTATTAATTGAAATTGTGGGCAATAAAAATCAACAATAAACAGGGGAATGGGGTGTTGTCTGCGGAATTATTAATCCGAAAACTAATGACCACGAAGATATTGCCAAAAGATCTTTTCTGCCGGAGCGCTGTTTTTCCGAAGTTCGCGCGCTAATGTTTTCATTGATTATGTTATGTGTGAATAATTATTAAGGAATTTTAGAAAGGTGGCAAGAAAAAAGAAGATTTATCTCACCCCCCAAAATTATCAAATAACCTTGGGGGTGAGGTGGTTTTTACTAGCTGATGGCTGATAGCTCATGGCTGATGGCGGAACATGAATAATCCCAATAGTGGAAAGTTGAGATGACCTCACAAATAATGGCTGGGGGGTGAGGTGGTTTGTCTAGCTCAAAGCTGAAAGGTCAAAGCTCAAAGCGAAAAAAAAGTTTTTGGGTGGCAACCCTTTAGTGGGCATAGTTCACTCTTATTTCAAACTTAATCGTCCTAAGATAACCCGGAATTGAATGAGGAATTTATTGAGCGTGCTTTCAATAATATTTTTAGATACAGGCAAGGAGGATGCATTGGAGAGCCTGAATTTTCATGTCCCCGGGAATTTGATCTCCAATGCTTCCTCCCTATGTCAAAAATTTCCATCATACACAAGCCATACTCCCCCTCTCCAACACGTTGGAGAGGGGGCTGGGGGGTGAGGTGTTTTCGTTAGCTCATGGCTGATGGCTCATGGCTGATGGCGAAATGAGAATTCATCACAAATGACGGATGAATCATACTCCCCCTCTCCAAGCCATTGGAGAGGGGGCTGGGGGGTGAGGTGGTTTCCCAATCTCATGGCTGATGGCGGAACGTTCCATCACCACCGCATAAAAAAAAGCTCCCGTAAGAATCAACTTCCTCCGGGAGCATTTAGTGAAAAAAGAAAACCCTTACGGCCGGTTGATGCCGAAATTTACGTCGGCGGGCATGCCGGGTTTAAGTTTGAGGCTGGTATTCGGTATCTCAATTTTGACCGCGTACACCGTCGCTTTGCGGCCTTCGACGGTCTGTACATTGCGCGGCGTGAATTCCGCTTCATCGGCGATATGGATCACTTCGCCGTGGAAGGTTTCACCCGGATAGGAATCAACGCTGATAGTCACCCGTTGACCTACAGGAATACGCCCGTACACGTCTTCTGGAATATATACGGTCAGGTTAACTACGTCCAGCTTGGCGAGGTTGATCACCGGGCTGCCAGCGCCTACCAGTTCACCAACTTCAGAATTGATGTTTAACACAGTACCTTGAACAGGGGAGGAGATCACGCTCTTGTTGAGTTGGATTTGTAGCAGGTTGAGGGCTGCCTGCGCCTGGGTTTTGCCAGCGTTCGCCAGGTTGACCTGGTTTTCTGCACTTTCCATGGCGGCTTTGGCAATCTTAACCTGCAGAGAGTTATCCAGCGTCATCAGGCTATCAAGATAATTCAGGGCATTCTCCAAACGGGCTGCTGCCACCGATACTTTAGCGCGTGCTTCCAGCACCTCGGCTGCCGCTACACTGGTGATCATCCGGTCATAATCGCGTTGGGCGGTTTCCAGGTCGGCCAGGGCGGCGTCGTAATCTTTTTGCGCCATTTCTTCAAGTACCTTGTTATCCTGGGCACGTTGTGCCTGAGCCAGTGTTTGCGTGGCAACCAGGAAGCGAGCGCGGGCTTCGGTCAGGGATTTCTCCATGGCCATAAAATCATCATTGGAAGATTTATTCTGCACGCTTTCCAGATTAGCTTTTTCGATATCCAGGTTTTTCTGGGCTTTATCCACTTCTGCTTGAGCGCCGCGGGCGGATTCATCACGCTGGTAGTACCAGTTGGGTTGGTTGAACTCATCCGGTACGGATTGGGACCATACAGGCGGCTGGTTTTGCATGGATTGCAGGTATAACAGGCGGGCGCCCTGGCGAGCCTGGTCATATTGTACCCGGGCTGCTTCCAATTGCGATTGGGCGGCTTGAATTCCTGCTTCGGCCTGATCCACGGCGGCTTTCGCCTGATCGTATTGGGCTTTCAGAATCTCATCGTCCAGCCGGAATAACTCCTGACCGACGCTGACATGATCGCCTTCTTTGACGTTCACAGCCAGCAAAGTACCGCTCACTTGCGGGGCGACGTTCACCCGGTCTGCAGAGATGGTGCCTGAGGCAGTGATTTGCGTTTCGCTGTTTTTAGGCTGCAAAACGTCGCAGCCAGCCAGGGGCACAGCCAGTAAGGTCAGGATAATGGTTAGGATAAAGATTTTTGATTTCATAAGTCTCCTTCTTCAATCTGTTAATGCATGCTACTTATAATCGTTTTCTGAAAGTGGCAACAGACGCCACAAAATAGATGATACTGAGGATAATTAACGAGCGAATAGAACCCCACATAAAAGCGATTGAGGTGCCTTTGACCATAATCCCGCGAATGATCACCAGGAAGTGCGTAATGGGCAGAATTTCGCTGAACCAGTAGGTGATCCACGGCATACCCTGGCGTGAGAACATCAGTCCGGAAAGAATAATCGCCGGGATGAGCACAATCCCAACCGCCAGATACATGGCTTGCATCTGTGTACGGGAAATGTTGGATATCAGCACGCCCATACCCAGTGACCCCAAGGTAAAGATAGAACTTAAAAGCACCAGCATCCAGAAGCTACCCTGAATGACAATTCCAAACAGATAGACAGCCACCAACAAAGTCATGATGGTGTTCAGGACACCAACAATCAGGTAGGGGATGATCTTGCCCAGTACCAACTCCCACGAGCGGATCGGGGTTACCACCAGTTGCTCCATGGTGCCCTGCTCCCGTTCGCGCACAATCGCCAGGGCGGTCAATAAAAGTGCCTGTACCTGTAGAACCATTGCGGTTAAGCCGGGAATCATATAGATTTTGTTTTTGCCATCCGGGTTATACAAGGTTTTGGTATAAGTTTGGACTGGCAGTTGCAATCCGGAGATTCCCAATACAGCAGCATTTCGCTCCAGTTGTTTAGTCAAAATTTTTTGCGTAGCCACCTGAGCGATGGTCTCCAGTTTCAGGTTGGCGGTTTGAGCTTCAGCCGGGTCAGAACCGTTGACGTAGAACTGGACAAAAGCAGTTTTTCCGGCTGCCAAGTTGCTGCCAAAATCGGCAGGGATATATATCCCGGCGCTGACCAGTTCGCGATCAAGCAAATTCAGGATTTCTTTTTCAGATAACACATCGTAGTCGTACGAAAATTCTTCACTGGCGGTGAAATAATCCAGATAGCGGCGGCTCTCATCCGATTTAGAGAGGTCAGCCACAGCCAGACGGATGTTCTTACTTTCGCCTGAGACACCATAGCCCAGCAGAATCAGTAAAAAGGTTGGCAAGATAATGATGATCGCCAGGGTGCGATAGTCGCGCATGATGTGATAGTATTCTTTGCGTACGATTGTCCATAATCGTTCCATCTTATCCTCCCAATGAAACCTGGTTGTTTTCTTTTAAGCGACTGTCAACCATGTTGATAAACACATCTTCGAGAGAAGGTTGGATGGTTTCCAGATCGACAATTTGTATTCCGGCTGCCTTTAAGGCCTGGGTTAACCCCGGAAGGGTATCTTCTGACTTCAAAGTGACATGCACTCGCACCCCATGGACGGCAGCATCCAGCACGCCGGGAATTTTTTCGGCGATTTCTTCAGCCCGTAGTGGTTGATCGCAGGAAATTTGCACCAGAACCCCGGGCATGTCGTCTTTTAATCGGTCCGGGCTGGCCAGAGCGATCATCTGAGATTGGTACATCATCCCGATCGTGTTGCAGTATTCCGCTTCATCCATATAGTGGGTGGTTGCCAGAATGGAGGTGCCTTCGCTGGCCATTTCGTAGATCAGATCCCAGAATTCGCGCCGGGAAAGCGGGTCAACCCCGGCAGTGGCTTCATCCAGGAATAGCATCGGCGGTTTATGAGCGATGGCGCAGGCCAAAGCCAGGCGTTGCCGCCAGGCGCCGGACAGGCTGCTGGTTAACTCATTTTCGACGCCGCGCAATCCGCTCTGATCGATGAGATCCTGAATGCGTTTACGGCGGTCATTCGCGGGCACACCGTAAATGGAAGCGTAAAAATTTAGATTTTCAGTAGCTGTCAGGTCATCATATAGAGAAAACTTTTGCGACATATAGCCGATATTTTTTTTGATGTCTTCGGCCTCTTTGCGAATATCAAACCCCAGCACACTTGCGTTGCCAGCGCTGGGAGGAATGATCCCACACAGCATCCGAATGGTAGTGGTCTTCCCGGCCCCATTTGGTCCTAATAATCCAAAGATTTCACCCTTGGGTACATAAAAATTGACCTGATCAACGGCAATAAACGAACCAAAGCGGCGCGTCAGGTCAAATGTTTCGATTGCATTTGAGTATGCATTCATCCCTGCATACGCCTTTCTTCCACCAGGTGGATAAAGACGTCCTCCATACTGCGTTTGCTGTGGCGTAGAACTTTGATCTCCGCGCCTTGGGCATCCAGCTCCTGCTTAAGTTGATGCAAAGCAAACTGCGGATCCTTGACAGACAATCTTAGTCGATCTCCGATGGTACGCCACTGCAGGACATAAGGCGCGGCTGCCACAATATTGCGCATTACTTTGCGCGGTTTGGCTTTAACTTCGACAATCTCAAAAGGAAGGTTATTCTGCAGGTCTTCCGGTGCGCCGGTGGTCAACAATTTGCCATTGTAGAGAATCCCAACCTGATGGCAGCGTTCGGCTTCATCCATATAGGGTGTGCTGACCACAATGGTCACGCCTTCCTGGACTACCTGCGCCAGAATCAACCACAATTCCCGCCGGCTAACCGGGTCTACTCCAGTGGAAGGTTCGTCCAGAAGCAAGACTTCCGGTTCGTGCATCAGGGCACAGGCCAATGCCAGTTTTTTCTTCATACCACCTGAGAGGTTAGCTGCCTTGCGCTCGGTGAAGGCTTTTAAGCGGGTGAAAGCCAGCATCTTTTCGATGCGTTCTTTGCGATAATTGCCGGTTACACCGTTGATGTCGGCAAAGAAAATCAGATTTTCCATCACGGAAAGATCGGGATACAGGCTGAAATTCTGGGGCATATAACCGATTAAACGGCGGGCTTCCCGTTTTTCCTTTTGGGAATCGAAACCACCTACGCGGGCAATCCCATGTGTCGCCGGCATGACCGACGCCAGAATTCGCAGCGTGGTTGTTTTTCCTGCTCCATCTGGGCCTAATAACCCAAACATTTGCCCGGCTGGCACTGTGAAGCTCAAGTTATCCACCGCATGTACACCATTGTTGCCACGATGAAATGACTTACTGATCTCGTGCGCTTCTATTTGAAATTGTTGGTAGCTTGCAGTGCGCATTCCCCCGGGTTCTTTCTGTTCTAATGATTGAAATTTTGTAAAAATTGTCAATTTCGCTCCTGTGATATAGCTTTTACGATTAATTCATTTATAGACCTATCCAAGTATTCAGAAAAGATGTACGCAACCACAAGACGCTATGACGAGGATCATTGCCTGGTATGAGTGCTGTCATACATTTCCCATTGAATGGTCATGTTCTTATTGGGATTTTGAAAATTTATGTTAATATCTTAAGTATGAAGATCAATGCACCCACCGAACCCGGACTGATTCGGATTTTCCGATTCTTTGTGATTGCAGAAACGGTTGCATTCTCTTTGGTGCCGTTGGGTGAATGGATTATTAACCGACAGGTGTCCGAGTTTTATCGTGATCCTTTCTATTATATATTTTTAGAATCACTGTTCCTTTCGATTTATCTCTCTATCCCCTGGCTGCAACGAAAATTACGTTCCCTTTATCTGCTGATCGCTTTGATTCTGGCTGCCCTTATTCCACCCATTATTGTTAATATCGACTTGACCCGTAGATTATTTAGCGGTGAGGGGATTGAAATTTATCGTCTCTGGTCGTTACTGCCTTTATTGATGATCGCTTTGGTTCCGGCAGCCTGGCAGTATGATTTTCAGAAAGTTTTTTTGGTGAATACCGCTCTGGGGGTGTTCGATGGTTTTTACCTGATCTATCTGGCAGGCGGGATTGGGACGGAGATTCTCATGCCGTTATATGCCACCTTTATTCGCACGATCACCTTAAACCTGGTGGCTTTTATGATCACAGAATTGATGATGGTTCAACGGGAACAACGCAAAGGTCTGATGCGTGCGAACCTGCAATTAAGCCAGCAAGCTCTGGTGCAGGATCAACTGGCAGTCAGCCGTGAACGAAACCGGCTGGCTCGTGAGTTGCATGACACCCTGGCACATACGCTCAGCGGCTTGTCTGTTCAGTTGGAAGCTATTCATACCGTCCTACCGCCTGATCAGCCGGAAATTAATGAGATGGTGGAGGAGGCACTCTTCACCGCCCATAATGGCTTGGAAGAGACGCGCAGAGCCTTAAAGGCTTTACGAGCTGAACCACTGGAAGATCTCGGTTTACAACTTGCCATCCAAAACTTGGTGGCCAATATTAAAGCACGCACCCAACTGGATATTCAGCTTAACATTCGCGATTCTTTTTCACTTTCAGCCGAAGAAGAACAGATGGTTTATCGTATCATCCAGGAATCCATGGAGAATATTATTCATCATGCAAAAGCCAACCAGGTTCGGCTCGATTTAGTGAGTGAAAATAATGGAATTATTTTAAAAATTCACGATGATGGCACTGGTTTTGATCTGGCTGATCTGGAAAACAAAATTGATGGTTTTGGAATTAAAGGCATGCTGGAACGGGCTGAAATGATGAATGCTGAATTCTCGATTAATAGCCAACCCGGTGAAGGCACGCTGATCCAGTTGAAGTTGAAAGGAAAAAGATGATTCGGGTAATTGTTTGTGACGATCAGGAAATTGTCTGTCAGGGGTTAAGTACCATTCTGAATAATGACCCGGGAATTAAAGTAGTGGCGACCGCCAATAACGGCCAGGAAGTGTTTGATCAGGTCGTACAGCACCAACCGGATCTGGTTTTAATGGATTTGAAAATGCCGGAAGTAAACGGCATTCAGGCTACCCAGAAGATTCGCAGCACCTATCCGCAGGTGAAGGTGCTGGTGCTAACCACCTATGATGATGACGAATGGCTGTTTGATGCTCTTCGTGCCGGTGCATCCGGGTATTTGCTAAAAGACACACCATCGGCTGGATTAATTCAGGCCATCAAAGGTACGGTAGAAGGCGAAACTTATCTTGACCCGAACGTAGCGGGAAAAGTTCTCAGTAGCGCTGTTCAAAAAAATCAGACATCCTCCCTGGAACACCATATTTTGCTGAGTGACCGTGAAACCGAAGTGCTGCAATTGATGGCCAGAGGGCTGACCAATGCGGATATTGCCCGTGAATTGTATCTTTCTGAGGGCACCGTTAGAAACTACACCAGCGCCATTTTTGCCAAATTGGGAGTCAATGATCGTACCCAGGCGGTTATCGCAGCTTTACGCTATGGGCTGGTCAATATTCATGATGGTTAAAGATTTACAGACGATCTGATCTCTATATAAAGCTTGTACGATTCATTCTGTACCAGAATGAAAAAATCTATAATAATTTTTAAAAAGGAGGGTCATATAAACCTCTTTTTATTAATTTATTATGGAATTTACGGTTGAAACTTTATCTCATCACCTGGTTCTGACGGCAGCGCTGCCAGATGATGATATGAATGTGTTGGAGAATCTTATTAAATGGCATCCTGCCCTGAAGGGGATTGGGGTCTTGCCGGCGTCGATTGAAATTGCCCGCTTGTTGGTAGAAAAACAGAAAACCCTAAAATTGATTGGTCTGGTTGGGTACCCGACCGGTGGGGTGAGCCTGAAAACAAAGGTCAATGAGATCCGCGATATGAATATTGCTGGCGCTGACGCTTATCATGTAGTGGTGAATAGCTGGAATATTCTCTCAGGGAACTGGGGAGATGTCCAATGGGAGCTTTTGACCATTCACAATACTGCTGGAAGACGCCCAGTAAGTTTGATTATGGAAGCAGCTTATCTCAGCGATCATCAAATTATGCGTCTGGTGAATCTTTGTGTGGAAGTGGGCATTCAAAGTATCGCAACTTCGACTGGTTGGCTGCCTAAAAACCCCGATCTGGAACAATTCCTGCGGATTAAAGAAATGGTTTATGGGAGAATTCCCATTATGGTGACCGGAGTATTTAACCTCGAACAGGCAGAAGAAGTTTTTGAAGCGGGGGCGGATACCATCGTCATTCCGTATCAGGCGGCTGAAACAATATTTTCACAATTCGATTATTGATAACGCTGAGATTATGATCAGCGCTAGATCAGATTGACAACATAATATATTGGAAAATCCGACCCTTAGATGGTTAGACAAACCATCTAAGAATCGACTAAAATTGGGTTGATCATCATTTAAATCCGGAGTAGAAAAACATGGCGAAACATCACTTGATACCGGAATGGCAGAACCCTGAAATATTTGAAATTAATCGTTTACCTGCTCGGGCTACCTCTCTTTCGTACCCGGATTTATATACCATCAAAACCGGGCAGGCATCTTTCCGGCAAATCCTCCTGGATGGCGAATGGGATTTTCACTGGGTATCACGCCCGGCAGAGCGCCCGGAAGGGTTTGAAAACCCTGACTTTAACGCCAGTAGTTGGGCTAAAATTAAAGTTCCGGCGCAATGGGAATTAAATGGATACGGTGTGCCCATCTATGCCCCTTTCCATATGCCCCCCAGCCTGCGGAAGCGCGATTTGCCCAATATTGACCCGGACGATAACCCGGTAGGATCATATCGTCATCATTTTATCCTACCGCCTGAATGGCAACAACACGAGATTTATTTGCGCTTCGATGGGGTCTGTTCAGCTTACTACCTGTGGATAAATGGTTCTTTTGTTGGCTATGCACAGGATAGCATGCTGCCTTCTGAGTTTTATATTAGCCCTTATTTAAAGGAAGGGGAAAACTTGCTGGCGGTACAGGTTTACCGCTTCAGCGATGGCAGTTACCTGGAAAATCAGGATATGTGGTTTCTCTCGGGTATTTTTCGATCTGTGCGTTTGTTGGCATTTCCGCCTGTAGGTATTCAGGATGTGCGTCTTGAATCTAGATTTTTTAACGGTTTTAATCAGGCTGATGCGCTACTGGAAGCGGATATCTTTTTCCATCCTCAGGATACGTCCTTATCAGGAGAGTTTCAGCTCACGGCTATTTTGGAATACCAAAATACAGAGGTAGCACGCACCGGTCAACGCTTTCAAATTGAATCCGGGCAGAAAATCACGCTCACTACAAGCTTGTCGGTCAATCATCCGCAGCTATGGTCAGCGGAAACGCCTTATCTCTATGATGTTTACCTATCCCTCAGCGATTCAAACAGCAAACCGCTGGACGCCCGCCATTTCCGCCACGGCTTTCGGCAGGTGGAGATTCGTGAGCGGCGCCTGTGGGTCAATGGACGTCCGATTCTGATCAAAGGGGTCAACCGTCATGATTTTGACCCCCTTTCCGGGCATACCATGACCTCCGCAAGGCTGCTGGAAGATGTGTGCCTGATGAAACAGAACAACATTAATGCCGTGCGAACGGCTCATTATCCGGATGATGAACGCTTTTATGATCTTTGTGACGAATTCGGATTGTACGTCATGGACGAAGCGAATATCGAGAACCACGGGCTACGGGATGAGATGCGCGGGGATATGCGTTGGCTGCCGGCTATGCAAGCTCGGGTGGCACGCATGATCGCCCGGGATCGTAACCATCCCAGCATCATTTTCTGGTCATTGGGGAATGAATCCAGGTCAGATGATCGCTTCCGCCAGCTTACTGATCTTGTGCACCAAATGGATGCTTCCCGCCCGGTACACTATGAACAGGATCACAAAGGTGAGTATGCTGATGTTTTCTCGATGATGTATCCTTCTCCTGCCAATCTGGAAACGATTATTGCTGGTAAAGAGGTCTGGTATCGGGAAGGGGTGCTCACCTGGAAAAGCATTCACGGAAAAAATGCTATGGGCAAACCGATAATTCTGTGTGAGTATGCGCATGCGATGGGCAATTCTTTAGGGAATTTTGAAGAATATATACAGATTTTTGAACGTTATCCATTCTGTATCGGTGGGTTCATCTGGGATTTTGCGGATCAGAGTATTCTGACAAAAACGGAAGATGGGCGAGACTTCTGGGCTTATGGTGGTGATTTAGGCGACCCTTATCGGTTCATGGTGTTTGGCTGTAATGGCATTTTTGCTGCCAATCGCCAACCACATCCTGCAGTGAGTGCCGTGAAAAAAGGCTATCAGAATATCAAGGTCAAACCGATTGATTTGCAAACGGGGAAATTTGAAATTCAAAACAAATATGATTTTCTCAATCTTTCCGCCTTTAATGCCCGCTGGGTTCTGGAAGTGGAGGGAGAAATTGTTGAGCATGGCGACCTGCCAGGCATGGATCTTGAACCTGGTAAAACAACCGAAGTTGAAATCCCTTATCAGCCGCCCAATGGCACCTCCTGGAAAGAGGTGTTTCTTAATCTGTTATTCACCTTACGAGAAAATAATGCCTGGGCCGATACTGGTTTTGAAATCGCCTGGGAGCAATTTAAGCTGTCACCATCTGGTAATGCTGCCGTCGCCCCTGCCATTCGTGCGGGAAAACCTGTGGTCATTGTGGCGGATGACAATACAACCAAAATAGAAGGGGCTGACTTTTCATACGAGTTTGATGCTAATACAGGATTCCTAACCCAATTTACTAATAAAGGACAGGGCTTATTCCAATCTGCTTTAAAGCCGAACCTGTGGCGGGTCTGGATCGACAATGATATTTCTTCCATGATCCTTTATCCTTGGGCGCGGCCAATCCTCGGCCGACATTTCTGGCGGGTTGCCAATCAGAAGTTGCGTAAGCAAGAATTTTCATTGCGCTCGATTGATGAACAAACTGTTGAATTGGTGTCTGCCTGGAAAACACCTGGAGGAAAAACCCCATTTTCTACAACCTATACCATTACAGGAGATGGTTCCATGCGGGTGGATGCGACTTTTACCCCGGGTAAAGAGCTTGAACGCATGGGTTTGCAGGTGTCGCTCCCGGGACATTTGGATCAGGTTGAATACTTTGGCCTGGGGCCGGATGAAACTATGCCAGACCGCTTAGGTGGCGCTCGCGTAGGTAAATTCAGGGCACAGGTCGATCAGCTTTTTCATCATTATGTTCGCCCGCAGGAAAACGGTAATCGCAGTCAGGTGCGCTGGCTGCAAATAACCAGTGGAAATGGGAGTGGGTTAAGAGTCCAATCAACCGGAGAATCTTTTTTCAGTTTCAGCATCTGGCCTTATACTCAGACTCAAATCGCGGAGGCGACTCACATTCATCAATTAGTGCAGCAGGATTTTATGTCACTAAACATTGACCTGACCCAAAAAGGAGTGGGTGGAGATGTGCCAGCCGGAGGGCAGCCCCACACTCAATACCGCCTGCTTCCAGGAAAGCCTTTGGCTCTTTCGTTTATTCTTTCTCCGCTCAATCAATAAACCTGTTGGTCGATAAATTGTAACGAAATCGTAACGAAAAATACACTTGAATTAAATCAAAGATGTCTGTACAATTCCCATAATTATTGGAAAGCTTTTCCCAAAAACGACAATGGAATTGAGGGATTAATCCATTCCAATTAATCTGTAATGATCTTCGCCACTATTATTGAGGATTTAGATGAATTCCAATCAAGAGATGGTCAATTTAACAGAGTTGGTGATTAAGAGTAAAAATGTTAAATTAACCGTTCATTCCAATGGATTGATCTTTTCCGTGTTTGCTTATGATCAGGCAGCCCAGGAATATTACCCGGCAAACTGGCTTGCAGATGGTACTTTAAAAGAATGTGCCAGCCTGGATTTAGTAAAAAAGTTATTTGATATGATCCAGGTGGTTGGGATTAACAGAATTCCTTTAAAACACAACTTTGATTTGCACGCTCGCCAAACACTTATTCCATTGATGATTGATGTGATTCCCATTCAAGGTGAAATCTATGGTGTTTCTCTGATGATCAAACCGGAGGAATCTTTCCTAAAAAGAGGAAACTTCTCCGATAATATCATCGACCAGCTTCTTGACTACGGTAACCTCAATGAGGGGATTCGAATTATTTTGGATGAGATGTTAAAGTCCAACATCTGGGTGGGTGGGGGTATTCTAATTTACATGAATACGGAAGGGGAGATCTCAAACCACTATTGTTCAGGAATCGCTTTTGAAGAATTGAAAGAAATTCATGCTCGACTAATGAATAGCCCTTATTGGGTCAACCTCAAAAGTGGTCATTTAGTTTTTATCAATAAAGAAAAATTCTCAGATCAAAATGGTTGGGACCATAACCATCTATATGAATATTCAATACTATTACTACCGGTAATTTCAAACAATGAATTGATGGGCAATATCATTTTATTTACTCAGGCGGACGAAGCGTCTGCAACCAGTAATTCTCAAATAGTTGAATTTTTTTCCTGGATCAACCGTATCTTGGCTCGATATTTGTTAAACGAAGTCACCAGAATGAAGGCAAATACCTTTTCTCAAATCATTAACCAGATGCAGGATGCTAGTTTTGCGATTACAAAACAAGGTAATTTTTTATTTGCCAACCCAGCGTTTCAATCCATTCTTAAATATTCCGCAGATGAGTTTTTAAAACTTCAGATAGAAGATATCGCTCCAGATTTTTTTAAACAGTTACAAATACCTGAGAATCTCGATCTTAGAGGAAAAGAAAAACAGCTTCAAATAACTTACTTTGCAAAAGGCGAAGGTCAAATCCATTTAAAAACAAAGATTACGGTTTATCCGGAGGGAATAATCTCCGGAATCATTGAAAAAAATCCTCTCGATGAAATTCAACCAGAATTTAACAAAGAAGAAATAATACAGGTGGCTGAAAATATCACACAACCGGCCTTGCTGATCGATGAATCAACCCAACAAATAATTTATGCCAATCCGTATGCCCATTTGTATTATGATTATCCGGATGGAGCATTAGTTGATCAAAAATTTATAGAATTATTCAGCATGGAAGAGCGCCAAACGGTTATAGGAGCTATTCTAGAGAACGGATTCAGGGAGGCGATCAACCTGCGTACCTGGCAGCAAAAAACCAAAAATTTAGTCAATCTCCAGACACGTTACCTGGTAAAGTCTGTTCGTATTCGGGACAGGAAGGTTTTTTTCTTGCTGGTTCAGCCGAACAAACCCCAATCCGTACCGTCTATGATTAAAGAGGGAACAGATTTCTATAATTTATTAAATCAGGATTTATTAATCGTCCGGATGACCCCGGATGGGTTTGTTACCCATGTAAATCAGCGGTTTTGCGATGTATTAGGGAAACCAATGGGAAAGTTGATTGGCAAATCGTTCGAGGAAAATCTATTCGTCGAAGATTACGGAAGTATTTTTCACCATTTTTCACTGCTTACCTCCCAGAATCCAATTCGGAAAAATACAAACCGCTTGCTGGATGGACAGGGAAAAACGGTCTGGGTGGAATGGACAGACCGCGGGGTGTTTGCTGATGATGAACTGACAGAAATTTTTAGTATTGGCAAAGACGTCACTGCAGAAATCCAACAGGATATGATGAATAAATCAGCAGAGCAGCGATATCAGGCTTTGGTAGAAACTTTGCCTCTGCTGACCTATGTTTTGCATGCAACTACATTTTTCCCGATTTATTTGAGCCCCCAAATAAAAGAAATCACTGGTTACGAAGTAGATGATTTTTACAAGGAACCTGATTTTTGGCGCAGTATTATTTTTTCGGAAGATTTACAAAAATATTACCAGCATTTACAGAGAAGAATAGAAGCAGGTGTTCAGGAAGCCATTGAATTCCGACTGATTCATAGAGATGGGCATCTTGTTTGGGTAGAAGAGATAGGTTTGGTGACTACCTTACAGGATGGCACCAGGGTTTTTCAGGGTAATGTCAGAGACATCACAGAAGAACATAAGAACAAGGTAAAACTGAATTACTTCACCAATTTAGAACACATAATTAATGAAGCTTCTCTTGAGTTGATGGAAGCTACTCCGTCTAGTTATCCGGCTACACTTACACACCTATTAAGGAAAATTGGGGAATTTATGCAGGTAGACCGGGCTTATATTTTTGATTTTGATTTTGTTCACCAAACAATGTCCAACACAATTGAGTGGTGTGCGCCTGGAATCTCCCCTCAGATGGATAATCTACAATCGATTCCTCTTTCTTCTTTACCCTGGTGGATGGAACAAATGCACACAGATCAGGTGATTACTCTAAATAATATCGATGATTTACCTTCCACAGCCGTTAACGAAAGAGTTTATTTGCCTGAACAACAAATCCAATCTTTGTTGGCGGTACCCATGGTCGTTAGCCATCAGGTGAAAGGTTTCATTGGGTTTGACATGGTCAGTCGAGAGACACACTGGGAAACAGAATCCATTAATCTATTACGTTTTCTGAGTTCAATGATCCTTAATACTAGCGAAAGACTGGCGCGATAACCCATAATTTATTCTGGAAATTTTTATCCGAATCGGTTACAGTTAATCTGGTTATGGAAAGAGGTACATGAACAGAACGGTTGCAATTAATGACTTTAATACGGCTCATCGCAAAGCTTCTCTTAAATCAGCCCTGGCTCAATTAACAGGTGAGCAGATCGATTTATTATCCTATGACGAGGTTTTAAAGCATTTACGGCTTAAGGGGCGGGTAGAAAGAGGCCGTCAGGAGATCCCGCTGGATAAGATCATTGGCTCGGTTGGGCGTTACACGGATTTTACCCGAGACTTTCTGCCAAAGAAGGCTTCGGATAGCCAACGGTGGGTCTCGGTGAGAATGGCAACCGAATCACTTAAGGGAGTTCCACCGATTGAAGTCTATAAGGTAGGGGAATATTATTTTGTCCTGGACGGGAATCATCGCGTCTCGGTTGCCCGACATAATGGCCAGACTCATATTGAGGCCTATGTGACCGAAGTAGTCACACGGGTACCTCTGACCGGTGAGGTGGATCTGGACAATCTGATTATCAAAGAAGAATACGCCAAATTCTTGGAAAGAACCCATCTGGATAAATACATTCCTGACCTGGAACTGGAAGTAACCGAACCGGGTGGTTACGCCCGGCTGCTCGATCATATTGATGTAAATCGCTATTATATGGGGGAGCGGGAGAAAAAAGAAATTCCCTATTTCGATGCAGCAGTTGATTGGTATAAGAATTTTTACCTGCCAACCGTGGAAGTGATCACTGAAAAAGGTTTATTGCGTGAGTTCCCTGGCCGAACAAAAACTGACCTGTATCTGTGGATGTTGGAACATCGCGGGGAATTGGAAGAAGAATTAGGCTGGCAGGTGGACACTACCAAAGCTGCCGAATCATTGACACAGCGCTTTTCCAACAGCACCAAATCGATTTTCCAGCGGTTGCGTTACTGGCTGGTAGATTTACTGCTGCCGGATAACTGGGAGTCTGGACCGAGAACCGGTACCTGGCGTAAAGCACATCAGATGCAAATTGAAAGAAATCAGGTTTTATTTCCCAATCTACTGCTGGCTATTCAAGATGATCTTGACTCGCGTGAAGCCTTTGAGCAGGCGCTCTGGATTGCTCAGCGCGAAGGGGCACGCATCTCTGCCATCCATCTGGTGGACAATGATGAAGAGCTGGAAAGCGACAAGGTGAAACGGCTGCGCGAAATCTTCTATTGGCGGCTGGGAGAGACCGGGGTGCGGGGCAGCCTGGCGATTGAGGTTGGCGAACCGGGAAAACGGATTCTGGAGCGCTCTTTTTATACTGATATGGTGATTGTCAAGATGCGTTATGCGCCTGGGGTTCAAGCGCTGCAGAAATTACGATCGGGTTTTCGCACTCTGGTACGCCTGTCACCACAGCCTTTGTTAGTTGTACCCGGAAATATGCGGGCGGTTAAGCGCCTGCTACTTGCCTATGATGGCAGCCCGAAAAGTAAAGAAGCCATGTATATTGCTGCCTATCTGGCAATCCATTGGAAAATTGAGCTCTATATTTTGACCACCTATCGTGATGAAGAGAACAATAAAGAAGCGATGAAGAAATGCATTATCGAAGCACGTTCTTACATGCGTTTTGGGGGGGTGTTTTATTCAGCTCACTTACGAAAAGGTTTTTCAGGTAAGAATATATTGCGTTTTGTTAAAGAAAAAGAAATCGATATGGTTATTATGGGTAGTTATGGATCGTCTCCGCTTCAGGAAGTGATGTCTGGTAGTACCATCGATTATGTGTTGGATGATATTCATATCCCGGTATTAATCTGCAAATAAGACAATGATTATATAATTAGAAATTATTTAAATTATAAGCACGATTAAACTTGACAGTAACTAATTTTTAACAATAATTTCTAATTATATTAAACATGAGCGCTATACTTAACAAAAATGCTTAATTTTTCATTAATTTACGTCAATATTTGCTTTTTCGCCAGTTTACTCTCACTGGTGTTATTTGGTTTTATCTGGCAAAAAAGGCAGGTAGTTGGCAGTAAATACTTATTGATGGCAATTCTGGCAGTGGCAGTTTATAACCTGAGTTACGCCTTTGAGTATTCAGCTACAACCGAACATTTAAAGGTATTCTGGGCAAAAGGTGAGTATACCGGCCTTTATAATTTGGTACCGCTGCTCCTTCTTTTTGTCGTTGAATATTTTGGGGTTGTTAAAAAAATTAAGATCAAATATGTATTATTACTTTGGCTGATTCCAATTGTGATTCTGGCTCTCGCCTGGACGAATGAGTTGCATGGTTTGATCTGGATTAACTTTAGTTCGATCGACCCAGTCACAAATTTAATGATATTTGGACATGGTCCGGTTTATATGATCGGATTACTGTACCTGTATGGTTGCATGGGTGTCATTCTATTCTTATTAATCAAGCAGTGGTCCTCTCAACGCCAACCGTCTTTTCGGCACCAAATTGAAATTTTTATTCTTGCTATCGTTTTACCTTTTGGTGGGAATATCATTTACAATACCCCATTAAATCCTATCCCAGGGATGGATTGGTCACCGATTGCAAGCCTCTTCTCCCTGGTGCTACTCTCTTTTGCAATCAGTGCATTTCGATTTCTGGATTTGATTCCGGTAGCGCATGATGTGGTTTTCAGTCTGATTCAGGATGGAATTGTTGTGGCGGATTCTCAAGGACGAATCGTGGACTGGAACCCAACACTGGTAAATCTTTTACCGTATCTTCCTTTAAAAACTGGAATGCCCGCCAAGCAACTATTTCAATATTTGGGACAGGATCAAATTTCAATTGAGACGATCCACGAACCATTAAACGTAGAAATCGAGATGAATGAGCCGGAACTGATCATTCTGGATGCATATGTTACTCCTTTATTGCGCAATAACAAGCAGGATGGCTGGCTATTAATTTTTGATAACGAGACTGAAAGACGACTTGCTAACCGGGCTCTGGAAAAAACAAACAGAACATTAATTCAGAAATTGGATGAGATTGAGAAATTAAAAAGCCAGTTAGAAGATCAGGCAATCCGTGATCCTTTAACAGCCCTTTTCAATCGACGTTTTTTTGATGAATACTTTAGCAATGAATTGGTACGCAGTAAAAGAGACAATGAACCCATTAGTTTATTTATGATTGATATCGATCATTTTAAATCTGTGAATGATCGCTTTGGCCATGACGTAGGTGACCAGGTCCTGCAGCTATTAGCAGATATTCTCAAAACCATGTTCCGTAAGTCGGATGTATCGTGTCGTTTAGGCGGCGAAGAATTTTTAGTCTTGTTACCGGGCTTGATGGTTGACCAGGCATTTACTCGCGCAGAAGACTTGCGCAATCGCTTTGAACAGGCTACCCGCGAGGCAGAATTTTTATATTCAACGGTGACCATCTCGATTGGTATCAGCAATTATCCACAGGACGCTGACAACACACACGATATGTTTCGCCTGGCAGATCAAGCATTATACCGGGCAAAGGAATTAGGCCGAAATCAGGTGTGTTGTCTGGAGAGCGATATGTAAAAGAAATTTTACGGGGAAATCATCTCATTAAGAAGAATAGAAAAATAATTATAAGAATAATTAACAAATTTGAAAAATATTTGTTTTTACAATTAAATGATTGTATTATTGTTTAGTCAACTGATTTAAGGTTTAAAAGAATTTAACAAAATTCTTAGGCAAAGAAGATGAAAAAGAAAATACCAGGGTTAGATATACAAATTGCGCTCATTTATTGGGTGATCGGTATGGTTTGGATTTATGCGTCCGACCGGTTTTTCTCAATTTTTACAAACGATTCAGTTGTGTTGACGAAGATACAGCATTATAAAGGCTGGCTTTTCGTGACTGTCTCAGCCATCATTATTGACGTATTAATTCGTCGTTATGGGAAAATTCTTCAATCTTCTCAAAGGCAGCTTATTGAAAATGAAGAGCGATTAAGACTGGCGTTAAGAACTACCCGCCAGGGTGTTGTGGATATTGATTTACAAACAAACGAGATCATCTTTAATGATTTCTATTTGGAAATCCTGGGTTATCAATCTATACCTGAAAAGAATCTGGAGTTTTTAAAAAATTCAATTGAACCACAAGATTTAGAAAAAACATATGAGGAAGTTCGGAAAGTAATCAGGAGAAGAGATTCTGAATTAAATCTTGAATTTCGCCAGAGATCAGATTCCGGAGAATGGTTATGGATTTCATTTGTAGGGCAATTTATTGAATGGTCAAAAGACGGAAAACCGCTGAGAATTTTGGGAATGGTTTCAGACATATCAAAAGAGAAGGAAAAGGAAAGAAAAAAGGTCTTATTTGATCGGATCTTTGAAGAATCCTTAAACGAAATTTATTTGTTTGATGCTGTTACTTATAAATTCAAATTGGTCAATAAAGCTGCCATTTACAATTTAGGATATTCTCTGGGTGAATTGTTGGATATGACCCCACTGAATTTGAAACCGGAAATGACCCTACAGGAATTTACTAATTTAATCTCTCCGCTTTTCGAAGGTGAAGTTATCCAGATAAACCTCGAAACCGTTCATCAAAGAAAAAACGGATCACGCTATGATGTAGAGGTTCATCTTCAATTACTTAATGTGGAAGGTGAGAATTTAATCTCTGCAATCGTTTTAGACATTTCAGAAAGAAAAGCAGCGGAAAAACGCCTGAGAGAAGAGCGCCAAAGACTGGCTGGGATTATTGCTGGAACAAATGTTGGCACCTGGGAATCAAATTATGAAACCAGAGAATCAATTGTGAATGAACGCTGGGCCGAAATAATTGGTTATACTGTTGCTGAGCTTGAACCATTTACAGTTGATAACTGGAAAGAACGAATTAATCCAGATGATTTGCCGCGAGTACAGGAACACCTGGCAAAGCACTATTCTGGGGAAGCCTTTTTTTATGAGGTTGAATATCGAATTAAACATAAAGATGGACATTGGGTTTGGGTTCAGGATCGCGGCCGGACAAGTGAGTGGGCAAAAGATGGGAGCCCACTTAAAATGCAAGGCACTTATCAGGACATTTCTCAACGTAAAAAAAATGAAGCAAAATATTTGGAACAATTGGAGGAATTACAACGCTGGTATCAGATTACCCTTGGAAGAGAAGAACGAATTATTGAATTAAAAAAAGAAGTAAATGAGTTACTTGAATTCGATGGAAATTTACCTCGCTATGAGTTTGAAATGAAGTAATTTATGAGCTCTGAACCAACTTATTTGAAACTTCTGCAAAATATTGCTTTTTTATTATCATTAATTTTGCTTTTTAATTTATCAAGGGTAAAGGTTGGCGGCCACCTAAAAACTGCAAAACAAGTATTAATAGGAGTATTAATTGGGGGGATAGGTTTATTAATTATGTTAAGCCCCTGGGAAGTTATCCCGGGTATTATCTTTGACACGCGCTCAGTACTCTTATGTATTTCCGGTTTATTCTTTGGATTAATCCCTACCATCATTGCGATGGGAATGACTCTGGCTATTCGGGTTTTTCAAGGGGGTGGGGGGGCCCTGGCAGGCTCGCTGGTTATTCTGGTAACAGGGGCGATCGGTATTCTTTGGCGCTATTTAAGGAAGAAACCTTTGGAAGAAACGAATTGGTGGGGTTTTTACACTTTTGGTTTCATTGTACATTTAGTTGTGTTAGCCTTAATGTTTACGCTGCCCAAAGCAAGTATTCAGCCCATACTGGCTTCGGTTTCTTTTCCAATCATGGCTATTTATCCATTTGGTACCATGCTTTTAGGGTTGGTACTGAGAAACCGATTAAATCGTGATGCTATTCAGGAAGAATTACTAAAAGTAAATCATGAATTCATATCATTGATCGAAGAAGCCCCAGTAGGGATTGTGATTTATGAAAACAATGGAAGTATTTATTTTGTTAATCGGACGTTTTCTGAAGTCACTGGTTATACGCTAAGCGATATTCCGGATATCAATGCATGGTGGCCGGTAGTGTACCCGGATGAGGAATATCGAAATGACATGATTACTAAGTGGGGGAATGCGGTTCTTGAAACGAAAACAGGAAATTTGATGGCAATGCCTTTAAAAACCAGAATTAAGAAAAAAGATGGCAGCTTTTGTGTGCTTGAAGTTGGATATGTAGCCAGTGGTCAAAGAAATATCGTTACGTTTATTGATATTACCAAACGCCTTGAAACTGAAGCAAAATTACAGGAAAGTGAAGAAAGATTTCGCAATCTTTTGGATTCGGCGCCGGTAGGCATTGCAGTTGTTTCGGATAGAAAAATTGATTATGCAAACCCGGCGGCCATAAGACTGGTTGGCGGCACCCAACTTGACCAAGTCATCGGAAAGCCAATTTCCGACTTTGTCGACCCAACGCTGTTAGAGCTAACTAATCAAGAAGTAGATCGATTCATTTCTGGTGAGGAATCTGCCAGCCATTTTGAGAATATCTATCGTAAACTGGATGGTTCCAAAATTTTTGTCGAGACAATTCGAACACGCATCATTTATCAAGGTAAGCCGTCCATACAGGTAATATTTTCGGATATAACCGAACGCAAAGCCCTGGAAGAAAAAAGGAAACAGGATCAGGAAACTTTAGAAAGATTGCTGGAAGATGCTGAACATTCTCGAAAAGCTCTTTTGAGCCTGATTGAAGATCATCGCGCCGCCGAAGAAGAGATCCGAATATTGAATAAAGAGCTGGAGAAAAGGGTTCAACAACGGACAGCCCAATTGGAAGCCTCGAACAAGGAGTTGGAGGCATTTGCCTATTCAGTATCTCATGATTTACGCGCACCACTCAGGGCAATTCAGGGCTTCTCCCAAATTCTTGAGGATGGCTATTCGAATAAGATCGATCGCGAAGGGATGCGCTTATTGGATGTCATTCAAAAAAACGCTCAAAAAATGGATAAGTTAATCGTTGATCTGTTAGCATTATCCCGGGTCAGACGAGGGGATTTGAAATTTTCGAAGATCATTATGAAACCCATGGTGATCTCCATTTTTCAGGAATTGGAACCGAATGCCGATAAAGAGAAAATTGAGTTTATTGTCCATGAGTTGCCACCGATTTTTGCTGATCCAACGCTGATACACCAGGTATGGACAAATTTAATCTCGAATTCTATTAAATATTCTGCTCCAAAAGAGCATAGAAAAATAGAAATAAGTGGTTTTGTTGAAAATGAGTCTGTTATTTTTTCAATAAAAGATAATGGAGTGGGTTTTGAACCTCAAAATGCGGAAAAAATTTTTGGTCTTTTTCAAAGATCTCACAATGATCGGGATTTTGAGGGGTCCGGTATTGGGCTGGCGATAGTTGAGCGTATTATCGAACGCCATCATGGGAAAGTATGGTCCAATGGAAAACCTGGAGAAGGGGCAGAATTTTTCTTTTCCATTCCTCAAAAGAAAGAACCTCAATGGGGGGGTTAAACCTGTTTGGGTTTAAGGAGTAGAAATTGATGAAAAAGCTGAAAATATTATTTGTGGAAGATTTACAAACAGATTATGAACTTGCGCAATGGCACTTGCGGAAAGATAATCTTGTTTTCGACGCCACCTGTGTGGACACCCAACCCGAGTTTGAAAATGCTTTACAGGCATTTCGGCCAGATTTAATAATATCTGATTATTCCATGCCTGAATTTAATGGTTTACAGGCACTCCAAATTAAGTTGAAAAAAGATCCTGAAATACCATTTATCGTGCTGACAGGCTCAATTAATGAGGAAACAGCTGTGGAATGTATGCGCTCTGGGGCGGATGATTATGTCCTCAAAGAGAAAATGCACCGTTTACCGTTTTCAGTGAGAGAAACGCTGAAAAGAGATGCTGAACGTAAGCAAAAAATCCAAGCGGAACAGCGATTAATTGACAGCGAAGCCAGGTTTAGGGAATTCTTTGAATCAGCCAACGTCGGAATGGCGATTGTTTACAAAAATTTTACCCATATTGTTAACCAGGCGTTTGCAGACATGCTGGGTTATTCCCGGGAAGCATTAGAGAAACTACACTGGCAAGAGTTTACGCACCCCGAAGATATGGGACAAACCAATCACCTGGTAGCAAAACTCGATCGCGGTGAGATTAACAGCTTTCGGCATGATAAACGTTATATTCACAAAAATGGAACCCCAGTCTGGGTGGATGTTAGCGTAAAACCTCACAAGGATGAAAATGGAAATCTGGAATATTTTATTTCAACAATTGTTGATGTTTCTGAACGCAAAGAAGCTGAAATATCGTTAAGGGAAAGTGAAAAACGTTACCAGAGTTTATTTGAAGATTCTCCTGTATCGATTTGGGAAGAAGACTTTTCAGAAGTTAAGAAACGTCTGGATGATTTGAAAACAGCCGGAGTGCAGGATTTCAGAGATTATTTTACAAACAATCGCTCAGCTTTACTCGAATTTACCAAACTAATTAAAATTTTGGATATGAACCAGGAAACAGTCAGAATATTTGCTGCAAAAAATAAATTGCAATTATCTCAGGAATTAACAGCCATTTTTACCGAAGAATCTTTAGATCAAACGATAAACGAATTTGTTTCTATTGCGGAAGGGAAAAAGAATTTTGAGATTGAATTTACAAATCAAACGCTGGATGGGCAGATAAAGTATTTCGCTGCAAAATGGGCTGTCTTGCCTGGATTTGAAAAAGATCTCTCCAGGGTGATTGTTTCCATGCTGGATATCACTGAAAGGAAGCAGGCAGAAGAACGCCAGCAACAGCGCCTGGTTGAAATGGAGGCGATGGATACCATCACTTCAGCTTTACGAACCGCCCAGAATATTAAAGAAGCTTTGCCTGTTCTGTTAGAACAAATTTTATCTGTGATGAAATTTAATATGGGGTCAATCTGGCTATACAATGAGAACAGCGGCAAACTGGAATTAGCAACCTCCTCTGGTTGGGTAAACGAAACGGACAACCAGTATCTGGAAACAGGCCTGAAATTAATTCAATCCACTTTTGAAAATAAAAAAGCTTATGTTTCGAATGAGTTTTGTAAAGACACCGAGATATTTCCAGGTATTGTGAACAAGCTTCCACCTGGCTGGGGTGGGGTAATTTTGCCAATTTTTGTTTTAGAAGAAGTTCTTGGAATAATCTTTGTTGGACAGAGGACGCCCGGATCTATTCAAGATGATGAAGTCAGGTTTTTGGAAGCAATTTCCAGAATTACCGGTATCACTTTGCAGCGGATGATTCTCTTCGAGGACACGTTAAGGCACTTAAAACAACTCCAGACTCAGCGGGTGATTGATCAGACCATCGCCAGTATATTTGATCTGAATATCACCCTGGATATCATCACGACCCAACTTTGCCAACAGGTTCCCGCGGATGCAGCCGGAATTTTACTTTATTCACCCCAGGAAATAAAATTGAAATTTGCGGCTGGAAATGGTTTTTGGAGCTCGATTTATCAGCACAAACAACTCCGGCTGGGGGAAGGAATTGCAGGGAAGGTAGCTATAGAAAGAACCCCATCTTTTTTCCCGGATTTACAGAAATCGAACCCAGTGTTTAGTGATCCAGATTTCGCGCTTACTGAAAAATTTGTCTCTTATTATGCCTTCCCACTCATCGCGAAAGGACAACTCAAAGGGGTGATGGAAGTATTTTTCCGATCTTATCGTTCGGCTGAAAAAGAATGGGTGGATTTTATGGAGTCACTGGCTTTACAAACTGCCATTGCCATTGAAAACCTGCAGATGTTTGAAGAACTGCAATATTCCAACTTGGAATTGACCCAGGCGTATGATGCCACGATTGCTGGATGGTCACGGGCGATGGATTTGCGGGATAAAGAGACTGAAGACCACACTCGCCGGGTGACGGAGATGACCATCAACATGGCCCGGGCGATGGGAATAAATGAACACGAAATTGTTCACATGAAACGCGGCGCCCTTCTGCACGATATTGGAAAAATGGGGGTGCCGGATCATATCCTGCTTAAACCAGGTTCTCTTTCTCCCGATGAATGGGTGATCATGAAACAACACCCGGTGTTTGCCTATGAGATGATATCTCCAATTGAATATTTAAAACCAGCCCTGGATATTCCCTATTGCCATCATGAAAGATGGGATGGCAGCGGGTACCCGCGCGGCTTGAAAAGGGAACAGATTCCGCTGTCAGCCCGCATCTTTGCGGTCATCGATGTTTGGGATGCGCTCAGCTCCGACCGCCCCTATCGCAAAGCCTGGACGACCGATAGAATTTTGGATTATATCAGTGAAAAATCGGGAACTGATTTTGATCCAAAAGTGGTTAAAAAGTTCCTGGAACTTGTCTCCCAATAATATTCCCAAAAAGAGATTGCAATTTTAGGTTGCTTAATGAATAATGGGTTAGAGCTTATCTTATAACCCGGTCAGGAAATAATCATGGAAAATTCAGGCTTTAATCTCGAGACAGTTTATCTGGATGATGAAAACGACGCGGTGGTGCTGATTGATCAGACGCTGCTGCCCAACGAGGTCAAATATTTGCGACTCAAATCTCAACCGGAGATCTGGGAAGCGATACGCGAGCTGCGCGTGCGAGGGGCACCTGCGATTGGGATCACCGCCGCTTATGGCGCTTACCTGGGCGTCAAGAACTCCAGCGCGGCTGATTTTGATTCGTTCTACGCCGGTTTCAATGCGGTCAAAGAGTATCTCGCCAGCGCCCGTCCCACTGCCGTCAACCTCTTTTGGGCACTCGACAAGATGGAAGCCTGCCTGTTAGCCAACCAGGAAAAGCCAATCGATGAAATCCTGCTGGCGTTGAAAGAGCAGGCACATGAAATTAAAGCTGAGGATATTCACACCAATCGCGCCATAGGCGAGTACGGGCTATCCCTGATTCAGCCAGGCTGGGGTATCCTGACGCACTGCAACGCCGGCTCCCTGGCGACCGCCAAATACGGCACCGCCACGGCACCCATTTATCTCGGGCAGGAGCGCGGCTATCATCTGCGCGTCTTCGCTGACGAGACGCGTCCGCTCTTGCAGGGCGCCCGTCTGACCAGCTTTGAGCTGGCATCTGCTGGTGTGGATGTGACCCTGATCTGTGACAATATGGCTGCCACAGTTATGCAAAAAGGCTGGGTGCAGGCTGTCTTCGTGGGCTGCGATCGCGTAGCTGCCAATGGAGATGCTGCCAACAAGATCGGCACAGCCGGGGTTGCCATCCTCGCTAAAGAATTCAATATCCCCTTTTATGTCTGCGCACCCACCTCGACGATTGATTTGAACACCCCAACCGGTGAGCAGATTGAGATCGAAGAGCGCCCGGGCGAGGAGATTTACCAGAAGTGGTACGCACAGCCGATGGCACCGCTGAAAGGCGTCAGGTTTTACAACCCCGCGTTTGACGTTACCCCGGCGGGCAATATCACCGCCATCATCACGGAGTATGGCATCATGAGACCGCCGTATGGGGAATCGTTGAGAAAGGGGAGAAGAGTTTAAAGTTGAAAGTCAACAGTTGACAGGGGATGAAGGCTCAAGGCTAAAGGCGAAAGGCGAAAGGGAATAAATTCACAAAAAAAGCAATCTCAGTTTTCTATTGCAGGGTAAAACCTACCAGATCCACCGCGAGATAGTGCGCTGCACTTAGGGATAAAAAGGATACGAGGAAAGCACAAGCATTCCAATGAATTCAAAAACCAGAAGTGCGGTGCACTTAGGCCTCACCGCGAGATAGTGCGCTGCACTTAGGGATAAAAAGGATACGAGGAAAGCACAAGCATTCCAATGAATCCAGAAACCAGAAGTGCGGTGCACTTAGGCCTCACCGCGAGATAGTGCGCTGCACTTAGGGATAAAAAGGATACGAGGAAAGCACAAGCATTCCAATGAATCCAAAAACCAGTAGTGCGGTGCACTTAGACCGCAAACTCAAATAGAGTATTAAGGGAAGGGAATCTGTTAGGTGTGCTTTTGAAGATGTTTGAAGATTCGGGTAGGGGTGAAGCATTGGAGATCGAAAGCTCGCGTGGTAAAACCATCCCAATTCTCCAATGCTTCACCCCTACGACATGAATAGAAAAATTTGCCTTATTGCGCGTGAAGGCAACGGAGTGGTCAGCCGAAACGCGCTTTGAAAGGGGGGTATGGCACGCGCCAGGGGGGAAAACAACGGCTGCGAGTCTGCCGGCGCTGTTCGGGTAAAGGATTGATCAAGGCACAAGGATAGCTGGGGTGGGATGTGTTCTGGATCTGGATCAGGGGTTGGTGGTGAGTGCCGTCCTTTGTTGGGTTTGGGTAATGGATGATGAATATATTATGGCCAAATAGAGATCGGGATTAAGCTGCGGACTGCCATCTTGAGGAACGAGAGAGAACAGTCCGCAGCCCAAGACGGAATGGAAAAGTTAGCCTGGATAATTCTTTTAAAGCGCGAGAATGACCTGCAGGCGTTTTTTGTCCTGACCCACACGTTTTTTGTGGGCAGGCAATAAAACGATCTGCTGTTGTTTTGGCGCGTTTCTTTTGAAGATGGGGATAGGGTGGAGCAAATGGTGTTTTTTCCAGGTTTTTATGACTGGAAAAACACGATTTGCAATCCTGGGAAGGGCAAGAGCGCCAGGGTACGAGTCCACTTAGTTGCGGGCCGGAAATGAAGAATGAGGGAAGTGCTGCTGGAGGCACTTCCAAGCAGCCCTGACCGAAGGGTGAAAGGAAAATAATAATAAAAAGAGTCTGGACGCCCGCCCTCGTTTCTCGAGGCGGGCGTCCAGACTAATGACAAGGATTGGAAAAAGAAACCAATAAGTAACAATCAAAAATGTACTATGTGGATAGAATCTCCAGGAATGTACTCCTCCTGGAGATTCTGTCCACAGGCGAACCAACTTAAATTAGAACGATGATGCTTGATGTTGATTCTTTTAAAGCGTGAAAACGACCTGCAGGTGTTGGGGCTGGACCATATAGTTTTTTGAGGCCTCAGCATCCAACAACTAAATCCGTTTTTACGCTTATCTTTAAAGCCGGTGAAGCAGTGCGCAAATGGTGGCGTGCCTAGATCCACCTTCAGGCTGGCCACGATTTGCGCTTTTGGGATGAATCATGCCAATGAGGAACAAGTATGAAGTTGTGGATTACTATGATATAAAAATTTAAATATACAATTAAAAACAATATATTGAATATAAGATCTTGTAAGACCTAAGGTGGAAAATGAAAAAATTATTTCAGGACAATGATACTTTCGACTTTATCTCACTTAAAAGACTTGCATTTAGTTACCTTGAAGACGAAAGTGAGAGGATCGAACTTGCAGGTTTTCAACGCGGCGCTGCATGGAATTCGGCTAATGTCGAAGAATTGTGGGATTCATTGCTGAGATGGTTTCCCATCGGATCCATTCTTTTAGCAAGGGCAAACGAATTCGAAGGTGTTAAATCTCGACCTGTATCGCTTTCCTCTTCTGCAAAAACAGGACGAATTAAACAGGAAAAACCTAACGAAGATGTCTACATTCTCGTAGATGGACAACAGAGATCAAATGCTATTGCTCTTGGGTTTCTAGCATGGGATCATTCAAAAATGCCTGAAGCTGGAGCGAGATTATGGATTGATTTGGGAGAACCTTTAGATCGAATGTCAAGGCAATTTGAATTTTATCTTTGTACAGCCGATGAACCATTTGGAGAAAATATTACCAGACATCAAAAGCAAGACGCTCTTGAAAAGATCGGGAAAACCGGTATGGATGATTCTGAACTATTGCTAAATGGTACCTATCCTGCCAGGGCTAAGATACCGGTTCCATTTGCTGAGTTTGTTCAAGCAATTAAAATTCACAAAGATTGGCAAAACACCAAAGATTGCATACTTCAGGACGATTACCTTGGTCTTACACCAATAACCCTGGATATTATCAAAGGAAAATTCAGTAGTTCGACTTTACGTTCAGATATTGATGATCTCTTACAAAGAATTAATAATGTAATTCTTGATGAAAAATACAATATACCCGCAATATTGTTTAGGATTCGTGATAACCGGGTTTTACCTAAGGAATTGTTCAAGTTATTTGAGCGCATCAACATTAACGGGGTTACACCACCTCAAGCAGAATTGTTCTACTCGGTACTCAAGCTACACTGGCCAGAAATTGGTAATTACGTGGCAGAGATTAGCGAAGATAGTGAACTGAAAGGCTTACTAAAACCAACTGAAATAATTCTTGCTGCATTGAGATTGATAAATCCTGAAATTACAGAACTCTCGCTTTCGATTTTTGAAAGAATTAAAGTGGAAAACAATCAATTGTTGTTAGAAATCCTGGAACCAAAATCTGGATTTGAAAGCACTTTTCATCATTGTATGAAAAAGACATTTCAAACTTTACAATATCTTGGAAATGGAGATATCGGGCTTCCACGGCAATTAATTCAGAGAATGCGGCAAAGAGTATGGCATACTATTTTGTTTTGGATATACAAGAATAAAAGTGAATTTGGATCAACAATTGGATTTTCTGATCGCCTTAATATAATTCGGTTTGCTCTTCTTGACATGATGGATTATTTCATATTTACAGGCTGGTGGCGAGGTTATTCACAATATGTAAATAATCGCGTTTTTGATAGGCGTCTGATAAAAGTAGTATCTGAATCAGACATATTTCCAACCAAAGAAATTTATCAAGAAGTAAAAAAACGACTTGTGGAAGATGGTGTACCTAGGGAAAAAGAATTAAAAATTATTTCACCTGAAGAGTACAAAGAATGGATAGCACCAAAAAATACAGAAGAATATTTAAACTGGAATTCTCATTCAGGAGATAATGTATTATTACTTTATTCTCAACGCCTCTATCTTGACAAATGGGAAAATTTAAATGATTTAGATAAGGACCATATAATTCCTAAAAACTGGATGAATTTCACTGGTCCTGTAGGGAATAAAAAATTTTGGAAAGTTGATAATGTTAATACAAATGGTAGATCTCCTGTTATGAACAGTCCCGGGAATTTCCGTTTTTGGCCATCTACCCTCAATAGGGTCTACCAGGACATTGCCCCCTCAAGTAAACATATCCATCTCAAAGATAACATTAATCTTGACGTAGAACATAAAAGAAGATTCTTAGATACTGTCAGTGATGTTCTAGAGGCGAGTTTTATTGATATTGAAGAAGTTGATATGATCAACAGAATTGAGAACATGAAAATCAATAATAATGATCATCGTTTTTGGACTACGGAAAAATATGAAATATTCAAGCAATTCGTTGATCATCGTTGCTATAGAATGTATAGGAATCTTTATGAAACAATGAAATTTGATGAAATTGAAGATTGATAATTTTTACATACAAATACAGCGATTAGATAGGATTGTAGGTTTACGAGAGATTTGTCAACTTGTACGGTCTTGAGAAAATTATTTTCTCTTGCCATTGTATTCCACGATTTGAGTAAATTTGTAGATTTCTCAAGTTTTGTATATACCATAACCTTATTTAAAGCTCAATTTCCTCAGGTGCCCAGCAAGAGGGAAAAGAAGTATGGAAAGGATTGGGTTTGATATATTATTTTTTGATATGGGATGGATTATGTGCATGGGGATGTTTTTGGTAACGATCTATTGTCTTCGGCTGCTTTGGATCGTTTAACCCATCATGCCCATTCTCTGGTAATCCAGGGGGAAAGTTACCGCCAACGTTCTCGTAGAAAGGAGGCTTTATTGAAGGCTAAATCTTGATCTTGTGTTGTTTATTTTGGTAAACATCCATCCGATCTTGGTGGTAAACATGACTCGACAATTGGTGGTAAACTCCGTCCAGCTATTGACATTTCTTAAGCCAGTTTTGATGAGCCCGGTACCAGCTATCTGAAGATTTGCCGAGTTTTGCAATTTGCCTGGGATGAGCAAGGGGTAAGATTTTTAGATCAATATGATTTAATTTTGTTGTGTGAAGATTGCCGTAAAGTTCATCTGTTATGCCAAAATCAGAAAGGCGCTTCCAACGATTATCATAAAATTTCAGGAACCATTGGACTGGTTTATCTCCAAGCAATATAAGAATATCTGCTCTGGATTGGATTATTTCAGCAAATATCTGGTTTCGGCGTTTTTCATCGGATAATTTTGTTGGAACTGAAGGGACAGAAGGAGGAGGTAAATTATATTTGTATTGAAGAGGTAAATATTCTCTTTGAATTGCTTGTTGTTGACCTGGATTAATACAACTATGGGATATCAGATCGCATAACCATGCCTGAGATCTATCCAACCCAAGAGAATGCAAAATCAGATCATCCAGAGCTAATCCAGAAGGTCCATTGAACTGTTTATCTGGTGGGACAAGCACTCCTATTTTCTCAGGAATTTCTATTTTTTGAAGAATTGACTCCACATTATCACCGCGCCAGAAAATGTATGGCTCACTGGATACTGCCAGAGCATTCACGATGGTTTTGTTCCTGGTATTTTTCCAACACGCGTGAACAGCGCTGGCGTAAACACCAAGGACAAAGACTTTTTTGGGAGTACGATCTGTTTGGATTACTTTACGTACCGATTGACCGAAAGGAAAGGTTCCAATTGATTGCTCGGTATATTGGGCGGAGTGGAAAAAATCATTCATAAACGACTCCTTATCTGAAGTGAAATCAAAATCAAATCTTTCATCAGAAAATCATCTTTTATTAGTTCGTAGATTCAACTCGTAAGTGCAACTTTGAAGGTCAAAAAGGAGGCAAGATGAAGTAAGATAGTCTCCAAGACCAACCACAGTCAAAGGAGCAAAAAGAGATACAAACAACTTGCCTCACATCAACGATACCAGATTTATGCCTTATTGAAAATAGGACAAACAAAAACAAAAATAGCTGAAGTTTTAGGAGTACATAAATCAACAAAAAGTCGAGAGTTAAAACGTAATACAGGGAAGCGTGGCTGCCATCCAAAGCAAGCGCAAGAGAAGTCAGATCTGTGAAAAAGGGTTCGAATAAAACAAAGGATCCATCATGATACTTGGAAATGGATTGAACGGCGCCTAAAGTTGGATTGGAGCCCTGAACAGATTTCGGGATGGCGGAAGATAAATGGGATGAGCAAAATTAGTCACGAATGGATCCATCACTACATCCATGAGGATAAAGTAACAAGTGGGCTATTTTGGAAACATTTACGTGTTCAGAAAGGTAAGAAAAAGAGATATGGCCAACAAGATAGGCGTGGAAATCTGCCTAACAGGGTCTCGATAGAAGCAAGACCAGTGATTGTAGAGGAGAAGGAACGGATTGGAGACTGGGATGTGGATACCATCGTTAGTAAACATAGAAAACAAGTATTAGTGACACTAACTGATCGTAAAAGCTGATTGATCCTGATGAAAAGAATACAGTAATTTCATTTACCCAATAATTTTGACATTACCCGTAGGGCGAGGGCAGGGGGAAAGAAGTTGAAAGTCAACAGTCAACAGTTGACAAAGAGAAATTATAAACGATCTAAAAAAGATCGGTAATTAGTGCGCTGCACTTAGACCTCAATTGAAGTAGGATTGGCGGATTGCGTAGCTAAGTGTACCTCAAAGAACATAAACAGCGCACCAGGAACGAAGTTAATTGTTCAACCAAAAGAAGATCCACTCGATCAGTCCTGAGTTCACAGATTTGTCATACGGTGCATAAAATCATAGTTAGCAGAAATGCCATTCGTGAATTCGTGTTTGAATTCGTGGACGGCTATCCGCTACTGCCAACGCTGCATTCGATCCCAGAAATCAAAAATTACCGGGTTTCTTAGCTAGTTGTAACCCACCAGCGGATTGTGTAGCTAAGTGTAACCCAAAGGACATGAACAGCGCACCAGTAACGAAGTTAATTGTTCAACCAAAAGAAAATACAGTCGATCAGTCCTGAGTTCACAGATTTGTCATACGGCGTATAAAATCATAATTAGCAGAAGTGCCATTCGTGAATTCGTGTTTGAATTCGTGGACGACTATTCGCTGCCACCAACGCTCCATTCGATAGCAGAAATCAACAATTACCGGGTTTCGTAGCTAGGTGTAACCCACCGTCGGATTGCGTGGCAAAGTGTACCTCAAAGAACATAAACAGCGCACCAGGAACGAAGTTACCTGTTCAACCAAAAGAAAATACAGTCGATCAGTCCGGGGTTCACAGCTTTGTCGTACGGCGCAAAAAATCATAATTAGCAGAAGTGCCATTCGTGAATTCGTGTTTGAATTCGTGGACGGCTATTCGCTGCCGCCAACGCTCCATTCGATAGCAGAAATCAAAAATTACTGGGTTTTGTAGCTAGGTGTAACCCACCGTCGGATTGCGTGGCTAAGTGTAACCCAAAGGTCATAAACAGCGCACAAAAAAATAAGGTAAATAATTAATTAGGAAAACAATTTTGTATTTCTTGAGCCAATAGCTACCCGCTTTTTGCTGCCTCTACAAACAACCTCACCTTCTCCAGATCTTTGCGGAATTTGCCTTCGCCCAGGGGGAAATTGGTGCGGGTGAGGGAATCAACGCCCCAGGGCTGCACCTGTTGGATGGCAGCCGCGACGTTGTCGGGGCCGAGGCCGCCCGCCAGGATGACGGGGATGCGTGACTGCTGCACGATCGCACGGCTGATGCTCCAATCATGGGTGAAGCCGGCCGCACCGATCCCGCCGATCTGGTCGGAGTAGGAATCGAGGATGAAGTAGTCGGAGACGGCTTCGTAATCGCGGGCGATTTGCAGGGCACTGGCGTCCATCACCGGGATGGCTTGCATGATTGGCAGACCCGGAATTTGGTCGCGCAGCTCTTGCACTCGGGCGGGGGTCATTAATTTCAGGTCACCACACAGATGCAGGATATCCGGTTGTACGGTCCTGACCATGGCGAGGATAACCTCTAGGTCGGAGTCGACCGTCAGCGCCACCCGGGTTGCACGCTGACCGATGGCAGCAAAAATTTCAGCGGCAGCGATGTTGCTCAGTTCGCCGGGCAGCCCGTGATTGGACGGGGTGATGCCAATGTGGTCCACGCCCAGCTCTGCCAGGGCAATCCCTTCTTCAGGGCTTTGAACAGTGTAAATTTGAACGATCATGGGTTTCCTCCGAATTTTGTTGTCACTAAACCTTATCATTCTACCGTCTCAACGCTGGTTAATCAACCGGTTTCGTTCTATAATAGCATGAGTACAGTAACAATCACATGGAGGAAGAATGAAAATTGCTTTGGAATCGACCGTTATCACCCATGGGTTGCCTTACCCGCAAAATGTGGAGACAGCCCTTTCGATGGAGCGGATTGTGCGTGAGAATGGGGGCGAGCCAGCTACGATTGGGGTTTTAAAAGGAAAAATTAAGGTTGGGATGACTGCTGAGGAGATCAAACAGATGGCACAGGAGCAGGGGGTTTTTAAAGCCGGGGTGCGCGAGCTGCCGATCATGCTGGCACAAAAACGCAGCGCCTCTACTACGGTCAGTGCCACAGCTCGCCTGGCATATGTGAACAAGATCAACGTGTTTGCCACCGGTGGGATCGGTGGGGTGCATCCCGGTCCCTGGGATGTGTCCATGGATTTGTTCGAGCTCTCGCGCACACCGATTGTGGTGGTCAGCGCCGGTCCCAAAGCGATTCTCGATTTGCCCGGTACGGCAGAGATTCTGGAGACGATCGGGGTTACGGTGGTGGCATATCAGTCAGATGAGATGCCGGCTTTTTACTCACGCTCGAGCGGGATCCCGATGCCGCGGGTGGACTCGCCGGCGGAGATCGCGCAGGTCTGGCAGCAAGCCCGCAAATTGGGGCTGAGCAATGCCACCCTGGTCTTCAACCCCATCCCGCAGCAGGATGAGCTCACCCAGACAGAGGTAGAGGGCTGGAAAGCGCTCTCCAACGCCGATCTGGCTGCTGCGGGAGTGAGCGGTAAGGCCGTCACGCCCTTCCTGCTGGATCGTATGGCCTATCATTCGCAGGGGCGCACGGTAGCATCCAATCGCAGCCTGCTGGAGAACAACGTCTTGCTGGCAACCCGGATCGGTCTAGAAATGGAACGCCTGACCAACGCCAGCCGCATCAAAAGTATCTGAACGTTAAAGAAAAATGGAAAAAATGGAAACTGAGAATCCAAAAACAGGAAAATATGTGGTGATTGGCGATTTATGCATGGATGTATTTATGCAGGTGGATGCGTATCCTGCTGCCGGGGGTGATGGGATCGGGCGGATGATGCATCAGTCCACCGGGGGCTCGGCTGCCAATACCGCCATCGGGTTGGCGAAACTGGGCGGAAAGCCGGCCCTGTTGACCCATAGCGGGGTGGATATCTGGGCGGAGCAGATGCTGCCGATTTTGCAAAACGCTGGCGTTGCGACCGAGCGAATCATTCAGGAGGTGGGCGAAGCCAGCGGGCTGACTTTTGCGGTGGTTTCCGGGAATGCAGAACGCACCTTGTTTACCTATCGCGGCGCCAATCGCAATCTTCAGCCGGATGAAATTGATATACTCCTCTTCCAGGGTACCGATTTCCTGCATATCAGCTCTTATGCCTGCCTGGATAGCCCACAAACGGACGCGGTGTTAAAGGCAGTGCACCTGGCGGTAGCGCATGCCACCCAGGTATCGCTGGATGTAGGGGTGGAACCTGCCAGCCAAGCACGCGATATGATTTTGCAATTAATGCCGCTGTTGGCTCTGATTATTTTGGGCAAAGAAGAGGCGCTGGAACTGACCCAGGCGTCGAGTCTAACGGAAGCAATCAATGAATTGTTATTAACTGGAGTGAAATTGATCGCCCTGAAGCTGGGGAAGGACGGTTGCCGCTTGATTTCCAGCATCGAGGATGTGGATATCCCTGGCTTTGCGATTGAAGCAGTCGATACGACCGGGTCAGGGGATGCTTTCTGTGCCGGCATGATCCATGGGCTTACCCAGGATTGGCCGCTGGAAGAATGTGGCTTATTTGCCAATGCATTGGGAGCCATTGTTGCCAGTCAATGGGGCGCTGGTGAAAACATGCCCTATTTAAAGGAAGGATATGAGTTCCTCAGCCTGAAATTGAAGGATATGCCGAATAAAGTGCTCTCAAAGCTGGTTAAGAAATTAGGAAATGGGTTGGGTTGAATGGAGGAAACATGAATCCAATGATTGCCCAAATTAAAAGTTTACCTGATATGGTCCGGCAAATTGTGCCGGACTATTTGGACAAAATTCAAAATACACTCAGCCAGAGGTTCTGCCAGTCATTTGACCATCTTTACCTGATGGGCTGCGGCGATTCTCATCACGCTGCACTGGCATCTCAACTGGCTTTCCGCCTTTTGAGTGGGGTGGTCACTCAGGCTCTGACCGCCATGCAGTTTTCACGCTACACGGCTGAACTGCTCCTTGACCCGGCGCGCTGCCTGGTCATCGGTATCTCCGTTTCAGGGGAGGTAGCCCGCACTGTGGAAGGTTTATTGTTGGCGCGCAAGATGGATACCAAGACTCTGGCGGTTACAGCCAACCCGCACAGCCGCATTGGGAGGGCTGCTGATTGGGTGATCGATTCTACCCAGCCGCCTTTCAGTGATCCGGAAGGGATGGTGATCCCCGGGATACGCTCGTATGTGAGTAACCAAATTGCCCTGAATTTGCTGGCAATTTACCTGGCAGAATTCAGGGCGCGTATTCCCAGAAAAGTGGTACAAACCTTGATTCAACAGTTGGTCGATTTAGGAGACGCGATTGAAAAAACGATTGAACTAAATGAGGAAAAAACCAAGGAATTGGCGCGTTTCTGGTCTCCACAGGAGGAATATATTTTTCTAGGCAGCGGGCCGGCCTATGGCGGAGCGCTCTTTTCAGCAGCCAAAATTCTGGAAGCCAGCGGGGACGTAGCAACCGGGCAGGACCTGGAAGAATGGGCGCATCTACAATATTTTGCCAAAAAAGTTACTACACCTACCTTTATCATCAGCGCCGGTGATCGTGACCTTTCCAGGGCGGTGGAAATCGCGACGGCTGCCCAGGCGATCGGGCGTCATGTGGCGGTGATCGTGCCAGAAAGCAAGCTATCTGCTTTTCCAAAAGGTGTGATTCAGCTTCCACTGGCCGATGGTATCCCGGAGGTGTTTCAGGCAGCCATCAGCATGTTGCCGGGCAGTATGCTGGCAGCTTACCGGGCTGAACAAATTGGCGAACCATATTTCAGAAACTTTGGGGGCGGGAGGGAAAAAGAAGGCGGCGGGGGGATCAGTCGCATCCGCACCAGCGAGACCAAAGGTCTGGAATGCCTGAGGAAGGTTTAAAATGACCAGTCAGATTGGATTACCCAGAATCATTGCTGCGCTGCACTTACCCCCGTTTCCGGCATCCGGACATCCGGAGCGGAAACCATTAGTAGAAATTCGTGATTTTTCTGTACGCAATATTGAAAAAGCATTCAAAGCTGGCATCACAGCCTTCCTGCTGCAGGATCTGGGGGATCAGCCGGTGGCACGACCCATCCCGCCGCATATCATCGCCGGCATGGCAGTGATCGGCAGCCAGTTACGGGCAGAATTTCCACAGATCCAACTTGGCATCAGCCTGATGGGGCATGGCGCACGCGAACCCTTGGCGATTGCCCAGGCGATCGGAGCCAGCTTCGTGCGTCTCAAAGTATACGTAGGCGCGATGGTCAAAGCAGAAGGCCTGCTGGAAGGCTGTGCTGCCGAGGCGATCCAGTACCGGCAGCAGATCGGCGCTCCGGAGATCGCCATCTGGGCAGATGTCTACGACCGCACCGGTGAACCACTGGGGAGGTTGCCGCTGGTGGAAGAGGTAAGGCAGGCGGTTGTCTTTGGGCGGGCAGATGCAGTTGTCCTGACTGGCAAGAACTTCGCCGAAACGCAAGCGATGGTGGCTGAAATCCGCGCCAGTGATGTGCCGACGCCGATCCTGATTGGTGGGGGAGTGAATGCCGGCAATATCCAGGATTCGCTGCGCATAGCCGATGGTGTAATCATGAGCAGTGCCTTCAAACCCAAATCCGGCTTCACAAGGGAAACGATGATGATGGATTGGGATGAAGGGAAGATCCGGGAGGTTATGGGGAAGGTGAGTTTATAAAAGATCCAGGATGCAAAGGCGCAAAGAAAAGAAAAAAGACGCAAAGGAAATGCTATAATACAAGGGTAACATAACAACATTTTTACTTTCAAACTATAAATAAAAAGAGACGAAAAATGATCAGGTCGGTGTCTCCCCATCTCAATACAATCGCTGAAATCAAGAAGAAAACAACTCCGGTATTTAAAAAGTATCCTGTCAATCTGGCTATTCTTTTTGGTTCATTCGCGAGAGGAGAAGCGCAGCCGAAAAGTGATCTGGATTTATTTATTGATACAGACGGCAGATTAAAAGGCCTTGATTTTGTTGGCTTACTGGATACGCTCGTCAATACGTTAAAGATAGAAGTTGATTTAATTGACAAATCTCATCTTGAACCGCACTCCTTCATTTTTAAAGAGATTGAGAAAAATGGTGTCGTAATCTATGAAAAATCATAGGTCTATTACAAAAATCATCAACTACATCGATACGATTTTAGTCTATACAAAAGATGTAAATTATGAAGGATTTGTCGACAATACCATGCTGGTAGATGCCTGTGTGTTTAACCTGAGTCAAATAGGCGAACTGGTAAGTAAACTAGATGAGGAATATGTTAATAACTACTCTGAAATACCCTGGTTTAAAATGAGAGGTTTACGAAATCGTATCGTTCACGATTACGAAGGGGTAAACCTCAAGCTAATCTGGGAAATAATTGATCATGATCTTAAAATCTTAAAGAGCCAATTATCTGACCTGGTTTAATGTTTTACACCAAATTATCCAAACACGGAATCAACCGGGTTGCCATTAACCTCGCTGAGACAAAAACCAATCATAATTTAAACCCCTTTGCGGCTTAGCGTCCTAAATCTTTTGTTAACTCAAAACCCCATCGTGTTTTGGACGATGGGGCTTTGATAAACCAAATCTAAATTTAAGGAGGAGATGAATGCTAATCGTTGTTACTGCCGAGGGTGACTTCCAGTTGGATGGACTTGCCATCGCGCAGGATGCTTAAGGTTGCTACATCACCCGGCTGATATTTCGTTAATTCCATTCGCAATGCCTGAATGCCATCCACGCGGGTATTGTCAATGGCGGTGATCACATCGCCAGCAATCTTGATTTCCTGGCCATTCAGGTCGAAGGTTTTATCGCTGCCGCGAATTCCAACTTGATCTGCCGGGCTATCTTTTTGAACTTCCACCACTAGCACACCTTGCTGATCGGGATCCAATCCCATCTCTTTAGCGACTTCCGGTACTAGACTTCCCCCGGTGATTCCCAGGAAAGCCTGCCCGCTGGCAAAGGCACTGGAAGGGGTTTGTGCACTGGTTGCACCTGGGCGAGCACCGAGGGTTACATCCACCGTTTGACTTTTACCATTCCGCAGAATGGTCAAAGTGACTTTCTGGTCTGGGGCGGTGGCGCGGGCTAAATAGGATACAAGAGCTTCAAAGTTGGGCGTGGCTTCAGCGTTGATGGCGGTAATCACATCACCACCGATCAGGATCTGCTGTCCCATATATTCATATTGCTTGTCGCTGCCGTGTAATCCAGCTTTGTCTGCCGGGCTTTTTGGGGTGACTGAGGCAACCAGGACACCGCGCTGTTCGCGGTCCAGGTCCATTGCTTCGGCAATATCAGCTTGCAATGTGCTGCCCGACAATCCCAGCCACGAATGAGCGTAGGAGCCAGATTTGATCAGTTCTGGCACAACTCGCAGAACAATCGAGGAAGGGACGACGAAGCCGATGCCAGCATTTGAACCACTGGCTGATTGGATAGCCGTGGTAACACCGATCACCTGACCCTGATCGTTCAGGAGAACACCACCGGAGTTACCGGGGTTAATGGCTGCATCGGTCTGAATAATATCCGGGATGGTGTAATTGCCTGCGTTGGTACCATTTTCAACCGATAATGAGCGACCGATGGCGCTAACGATGCCGATCGTCATCGTGCCGGAAAGACCATAGGGGTTACCAATTGCAATTGCCAGATCGCCGGCTTTAACGTTGGTGGAATCTACCACGCTCAACGGTTTAAGATCACTGGCGGGTACATCAATTTTGATGACCGCTAAATCAGAATCCGGATCGGTCCCAACCAGTTCAGCCGGATACTCACGCCCATCATAGAACTGAACCACGATTGAGGTGGCGTCTTTTACCACATGATTATTGGTGACGATGTGCCCTTCCTGGTCCCAGACAAAACCAGAACCAAGTGCTGATTGCTGTGGAAGTTCACCCTGGTTGTCACCGTTACCAGAATTTGGAAAACCAAAAGGCATACCGGAAACTTCACTTAATGTGGAAACAACCTGAATGTTAACGACGGAAGGGTTGACCAATTCATAAATACCGTTGAGTGTTCCATCTTCAGCGGCCTGGTCAATCGGTTCGGGCACTGAATTCGCGAGAGGTGCTCCCGCTTGAGAGGCAGCCGGCTCAGCTGATTTTGCACTCGGTGCGGCATTGTTATTTTGAAAAACATCCAGGTTACCTAACTGTGCTAGTGGAGCACAGGCTGATAACGCCAGAGTGGCGATCAGAAGAATCGCCGGAATAATGAATTTCTTACTTGCTAATTTATGTTCGACTTTCATCGAATTCTCCTTTTTCATCCTTTATGATTGGGTTCATAATACTGCGCGGCGAAGCTTTTGTCCTTATGGCAAGATCAAGGGAAGCTTAAGGAAAGATTAAGAGAAGACGAAAGGGGTTGATAGGTGACAGTAAACAGTTTACAGGAAAAAAGGCAAAAGGCGAAAGGCTAAAGGCGAAAGGTAGAAAGCGAACCCCCGCTGTGCGAGGGCATCCCCCGCTGTGCGAGGGCATCCCCCGCTGTGCGAGGGCATCCCCCGCTGTGCGAGGGCATCCCCCTGTCAATAGCCGGAGGGAGTTTACCACCAAAAGTCGGGTCATGTTTACCACCAAGATCGGATGGATATTTACCAAAATAAACAACTCAAGGTCAAGATTTAGCCTTCAATAAAGCCTCCTTTCT
>Ga0226835_1000303_pt1 | contig 68806 bp, 53 predicted proteins | sample LAC_MetaG_1_FD_163627 | JGI IMG/M metagenome (GOLD analysis project Ga0226835, IMG submission 163627) | Anaerobic ammonium oxidizing microbial communities from anammox membrane bioreactor (MBR) in UC Berkley, California, United States -... | ecosystem: Engineered > Bioreactor > Anaerobic >...
AATTTGATTGCGCTGGCGACCGCACACGCCGACACATTGCGCGCGGAACATAATTGGGACGACAGCGCGCAAGCGTATCGTCACGCGCTTGATCTCGCCCAAGAGTTTGACGACAGTGAATCCGCACGCGCGCGTCAAAACGATTTGATTGCGTTGGCGACCGCACACGCCGACACATTGCGCGCGGAACATAATTGGGACGATAGCGCGCAAGCGTATCGTCACGCGCTTGAACTCGCTCAAGAGTTTGACGACAGCGACGTGATACGCGCGCGTCAAAACGATTTGATTGCGTTGGCGGCCGCACACGCCGACACATTGCGCGCGGAACACAATTGGGATGGCAGCGCGCAAGCGTATCGCACGGCTCTTGAACTCGCCCAAGAGTTTAACGACCGTGACGCCACGCGCGCGCGTCAAAACGATTTGATTGCGTTGGCGCAAGAACAGACCAACGCGCTATTTGCGGCGAACAAGCTTGCCGACGCGCAATCCGCCGCCACAAAATATCTGGACACGGCGCAAGAATTCGGCGATGCCCGCGCGCAAGCGGACGCGTATGCCCAACGCGGCGCGATTGCCGCCGCCGAACGCCATTGGCAAGACGCGCGGGATAATTATCATTCAAGCATCGCGCTGTTGACCGAACCTGAGGATGCGGGACGCGTCGCCGAACTTGGCGCTGAAACGGAACGCGTGACGCGCACATTCAAAACGGAACAACGCGACCACGCGCGCGCGCAAGGCGACGCCGCGCGCCGCGCGCAAGCTTGGCAAGCGGCTGAAACGGCATACCAAACCAGTTTACAGTTGTCCCAAGAATTGGACGATACCGCGATTCAAGGCGAGATCGAAATTGCACGCGCCCAAACCGCCGCCGCGCAAAACGATTGGACGCGCGCCGCCAGTTTGTATGGCGCCGCAATCGCCGCGTTCGATATTTCTAAAATGGACGACCGCCGCGCTGAACTGACACATCAAAGAATGGCGGCATGGCAGGCGGCAGGCGATGCAGCGGCGCAAACCAAAGAATTGGCAACCGCGCGCGAGCATTACGCGCAAGCGCTACAGGACGCGCGGCAATTAGACGACCAGGGCGCAATTGTTAGCATTTTGCGGCAAAGGGGCGACGCCGCGGTCGAACAAAGTGATTGGCGCAGCGCGCTGGAGGATTACGCCGCAGCCCTGCAAGCGGTGAACGCGGAAACCGAAAACCAACGCAACGCCATTCTCACGGCGCAAGCGCAAAGTTGGCAGCGCCTGGGCGACGCGGAAATGGACGCACAGCAATTGGATCACGCGCAAACCGCATTCGAAAATGCCGCCGCGCGTTTTGCCGAATTGAATCGTCCGGCTGACCACGCGCACGCGCTGCTTTGTCTCGGCCAAGTTCACGCCGCGCGCGGCGATTTGCAAAACGCGCTGCGGACGCGCCAAATAGCTTTTGACCTCGTTCGCGATACCGCCGCGCCGGCCCAGCGCGCCGAAATTTTGGAAACGCTCGCAGACACGCATTTGCAGCTCGGCAACCTTGAAACCGCGCGCGGCGAGTACGTCAACGCGTTAGCCGCGAGCGCCGCGCAACCGCGCCGCCAAGCGCAGCTTCATACCCAACTCGGCGAAATTAGCTTGACCCAAGCGCATTGGCAGGATGCCATTGCACATTTCAACGCCGCCACCGCGCGGTATCAAATTCTGGGCGAAACGGAACTCGCCCGCGCCGGCCAAGCCCAAAGCGCCACCGCCTTTATGGAACTCGGCGATGTGTATTATGGCGAAGGCAATTGGCAAGACGCAGAGGCGGCGTACGAAAACGCGCTCAAGCTCGACCGCGTTACCGGACGCGCCGACCGCGACGCCAGTTTGTGGTATCGGCTTGCGCGCGCGGACGCAGCCCAAGCGCAATACGCCCAAGCCATCGAACATTACGAAACCGCGCTCGCCGCAGTGGACGCGCCAGAGATTCCATTGCGCGACCGCATCATCGGGCAACTCGCCTTTACGCTGCAACAGCAGGGCAAACAACGCCTCGCGGAAAATGATTGGCTCAACGCGCAAACGGATTTGGAACGCGCGTTGAAAATGGCGATCGCTTCCGACAATTTTGACCAAGCGGCAGATGTCGCTCTCGCGCTCGGCCACGCGTTGACCGCGCAAGAAAAATTCGACGCGGCGCAAGCGATATATCGTCAAGCGCTGAATCTGGATGAGCGCGACGGCAACGCGCTGCGCGTTCACGAGACGCATCAAGCGCTCGCCAATTGCTTGCTCCAAGACGCGCGCACGGCTTTAGAAAACGGCGAAACAGAAATTGCCGCGCAGCGTTTGGCGGAAGCGTTGCCGCTAGCCGAACGCGCCAACAATCCGCTCTTGCTCGGTCAAACGCTGGAAACTCTGGGCGACGCGACCGCGCCTACTCGGGCCGAAGACGCGCTCGTCTCTTACGCGCAAGCGGCGCGCCAATATGCGGCGCTCGAAGCGATGGATTTATGGCGCGGCGTTTCCAAACGTCAAGCAAACTTGCTCGGCACACTCGCCGCGCGACAAAGCGCCAATGAAAATTACGCCGACGCCGCAAACAGTTATCGCCGCGCGTTGACGCTATACCAAGCCAGCGACGAATCCGCCGCGCTCGGCGAAACGTATTTGGGTCTCGGCCGCGCGTTATCCGCGCAAGCGCAATGGGCTCTCGCCGCAGACGCTTTTGACCGCGCCCAAGAACATTGGGACGCGGCGCGCGGCGCGCGCAGTGAATTATTGACCCTGCACGCTCTCGCCTTGGAACGCCTTGGCGATGATGCCGCCGCCGGACAGCAATGGGCAGACGCGCGCGCGGCGTATCAACGCGCGGCGGAAATGCAAGATGCGCGCAATGCCCGCGACGCCGCAGGCAGCGTTTGGCACAAACTCGCCCAAATCGCAGTCGCCCAAGAATCATGGGACGATGCCGCCGACGCGAACGTGCAAGCGCTTGCGCGTCTGGAAGGCGCGGACGCGCGCAGCGCGACCTTGGCGCAACAAGCCGAAATTCTCGCGCATATCGGTCAAGCGCAACAGCGCGCCGGCGAATTGGGCTTGGCTTCCGAAACGTATCGCCGCGCGTTGGCGATTGCTCACGAACAAGGCAATCTCGCCACGCTGGCGAATTTGTACGCGCAATTGGGCGCGTTGGCGGAGGCGCAAACCGATTGGGAAACGGCTGAAACCGAATATCATCACGCGCTCGATGTATATCAGGAAACGGAACAACCGCTGGAGCAGGCGCACACGTGGGCGCGTCTCGGCGACATGCACCGCGCGGCGGAACAACCTGAACGCGCGAGCGAAGCGTATCAAGCGGCGCGCGCATTGTATCGCGCGCACAAACTGCCGCTGGCGGAAGGCGCGATGCTGCATCGGCTCGGCTGGGTGCGCGCCGACGTTCAAGATTGGGACGGCGCGCTGAATTGGTACGACGCGGCGTTGACGCTTTTCAATACGCACAACATGCGCGCCGCGAAAATCGAAATTTACCAGAGCATGGAAACGGCAGTGCAGCGCGCGAAACGCCGCGCCGCGCAGCTCGCCGCGCTCGCCGGCGATGAATCGCTGGACGCGGGCGATTTGACGGGCGCGGAAGAGGCGTATCGCCAAGCCATCGCGTTGTATGCCCAAGCCGATGAACGCGTATTGCTCGCGCAAATGCAAAACCAGTTGGGCGTCACGCTCGAAGCGCAAGAACGCTTTGACGACGCGTTGGAGCAATACCAATTTGCGCGCGCCGGTTTCCAAGAGCAAGAAATTCCAGCCGCCCAAGTCAGCGCGCTGGCAAACATCGGCGATGTGTATCGCCAGCGCAGCGAGTGGCGCCAAGCCCAAGCGGCATATCGCGACGCGTTGGCGCTGAATGAAACGTTGGACGACCCACAGCGCGCGGGCGAATTACACACTTTGCTCGGACAAACGCTCGAGGCGGAAAATGATTGGAACGGCGCGCGCGCCCATTATCAAAGCGCCGTCACGCTGCTCGCCGCGACAAACCAAGATACAACTTTGGCGCAAGAAAAACTTGCCAATGCGGAACGCGGGGTACGCATCCAGACACAGAACAATTACGAACAAGCGTTAGCGCAAGCGCGCGAAACCAACAATCTGCCGGAACAGGGCGAACTGCTCAACACGCTCGGACTGGGCGCCGCCGAAGACCAAGAATGGGACAAGGCGCTGGATTATTTCAATCAAGCTGTGCAGACGTTTGAACAATTGGAACGCACGGCGGGCAATGAAGATGTATGGCGCGCAGCGCAAGGCACGACGCTTTACAACATCGGCGATACGGCGCAGGCGACGGGCGCATGGGACCAAGCGGACCACGCCTATACACGCGCCTTGAACTTTGCACGCGAATTTAACGACGCGCCCGGCGAAGCGCTTGTACTTGCCAAGCTGGGCAACGCCGCGCTGCATCTGGGCGAATATCCGCGCGCGCTCGATTTCAACATCCAGGCATACAACAAATATGCGGCGTTGGGCGACGCGCCGACGCAAGCGGAACTGCTCGAACGCATTGGCAATTTACAGCTGCAATTGGAACAGCCCGCCGCGGCAGAACAAACCTTCCAACACTGCTTGACGTTGGCGCAAGCGGCGTCCGATTCGGAACGCGCGGCGCGCGTCTTGATGCAATTGGGTCATTTGGCGGCAGAACGCAATGCGGACACGGACGCGCTAAAATACTATACCGACGCGCAGCGTTTGGCTGAGGAACTCGGTCAAACGCCAGCGCAAAAAGTTTTGCAGTATCGCCTCGGCAATTTATATGTGCGGCGCGGCGAATGGGAAAACGCCGCCGGCGCTTTTCAGGCGGCGGAAGCGCTTGCGCTCGAGCCAGAGGACCGCTCTTTACGCGCGACCTTGGCGGACAAGCTGGGCATGGTCGCCGCCGAACGCGGCGAATGGGACAGCGCGTTGGAGCATTATCAAACCGCGCTTGCGTTGATAGACGAGAATGACGCGGCGCGCGCGGCGCTGTATCAACGCATCGGTCAAGCGCAGATTGCGCGCGGCGAAACGCACGCCGCAGAAACGGCATATCTCACCGCGCTGCAAATCATCGAAAACGACGCGGGCGAGACAGAGACCTTTGCGCTGTGGCTGAAACTTGCGGCATTGGCAAAACAGCAAGCGCATTGGAACGACGCCGCCAATTATTTTGCGCGCGCCCGCGCGGCATTGGCGCCCGACGCTTTGCCCGCGACGCAAATCGAGCTCGCGCTCGCGCAAGGAGATGCGGCGCTGCAAATTCCAGACCGCGACGCCGCCGAGACCAATTACGAAGAAGCGTTCACCCTGGCGCAAGCGCATGACGACCGCGCGCGTTTGGGCGCGGTGTATGAACGACTGGGCGCGCTGGCGCAAACGCGCCGCGAATGGGACGAGGCGCTCGCCAATTTTCAGCAAGCGATTGAAATTCAACGCGAAATCCAAGAACCATTGGGCGAAGCGCGCATCCTGAATGAAATTGCGCGACTCAAATTGGAAATGCAAAATGCGTCCGAAGCCGATTTGTTTGCTCAAGCCGCGCTCGCCATCGCGCAAGCGTTCGGCAGCGCGGTCGAAACCGCGCGCAGTTTGTACACCCGCGCGTTGGTCGCGTTGGAGGCGCAAGAACTGGAGCTAGCCGAACGCTTTTTGCGCCAAGCCAGCGCCGCCGATCCCAATCACGCATTCGCGCGTCTTCAATTGGGCAACACGCTTCTCGCGCAGGGGCGCGCCACGCTAGCCGAATTCCAAGCGCAACCCGCAGAACAAGCGAACGCAGAATGGGAGCTCGGCGCGCAGATGCAAGCAACCATGCTCGCGTTGAACGCGGACGACACGCGCGCGTTTCGCGCCAGTTTGAAACAGACGCGCGCGCGCTTGCGCGCGGATACCGAACGTCGCCGCGTATCCAACGACTTTGCGCGCGCGATGGAATTGCTGGTCGAGACGTTGGAGGGCGGCGCAGAAACGACGTTGGGCGAACTGGAGCGCATCCGTAACGCGCCCGGTTTGCCGACCACGCTCGACGCGCTCCAATTCGCGCGCAGCGGCTTGTTGGCGCTCTCGAAAAGCGCGCGCCGTTTCAAAGGCAAGCCCGCGCTGGTCGCATATTTTACGCCGCCCAAACCGCGCACGCGCAAAGCCGCGCGCCAAGCCGCCGCCAATGCCGAACCCAACGCTCGTCCCGCACCCGACGAATAGACATCCAAAATTGCGGATTGCGATAAATTATCCGCAATTTTGGGCAGCGCCCATGCAACCGGTCAAGCGCGCGGTTTTTCTCGACCGCGATGGCGTCATCAACATCAATCGCCCGCACAATGTCACGTCGTGGCAAGAGTTTGTTTTTGAAAGCGGCGCGCTGTCCGCGCTCGCGCGGCTCGCGGCAACCGATTTTTCTCTCATCGTCGTTTCCAACCAATCCGCCATCGGCCGCGGCCAAATGACGCGCGCGGCGGTGGATGAAATTCACGCGCAGATGCAGCGCGCGATTGAGCGCGCGGGCGGACGGCTCGACCGCATTTACTATTGCCCGCACGCGCCGCAAGAGCAATGCGCGTGCCGCAAACCGTCGCCCGAAATGTTGTGGCGGGGTCGCGCCGAATTGGGCGTTGATTTGACGCAATCTTTTTTTATCGGAGATTGGATAGACGATGTGCGCGCGGCGCGCGGCGCCGGCGTAACGCCGCTGCTCGTTCGCACCGGCCGCGGCCTTGCCGCGCAGCAAGAAATTGAACGGTCTGCCCTGCCTCCGCCGCTGATATTTGAAAATCTCGCAGCCGCGGCGGAATGGATTTTCAAGCAAGCCCAAACCGCGACGAAATAAAAAATGCGCGACCGCCTACTAGCGGTCGCGCATTTGATTTTACAGAGATTAAAATTATGCCGCGTTCGATTGCGCGCTCTCGTCGGGCTGATTGACGATTTTTGCCACCAATTCGCGCAACGCGCGCACATTGAACGGTTTGGGCAAATAGCCCGAAACGCCCAATTCCGACGCCGTCTTGCGCACCATCTCTTCGCCGCGCGCCGAGACGATAATCACCGGAATTTGTCCGAGTTGACGGTCCCGCTGCAAGCGCTTGAAAAAATTCGGTCCGCTCAAACCCGGCAGCACCCAATCCAATACAATCAAATCAGGGTGTTCATGGTCGAGCAAATTGTACGCGCTCTCAGCGTCGGCGGCTTCCAAACACGTGTACTGTTCCGCCAGCGCCATGCGCGTCAATTGGCGCACCATGGGGTCGTCGTCCACAATCAATACTTTTTTCATTGCCAAAACAAACTTTTACATCAGAATCTGTTTTGCGTCAAACCCCGCGTTCGTCAGCGCGTCGAGTAAATCGTTCGGCAAGGGCGCGCTAAACACGCACGCCGCGCCGGTTACGGGATGCTTTAGCGCGATACGCCATGCGTGCAAAAACTGGCGTTCCAAACCCAAATCATTTTTGCGCTTGCCATACAGCGCATCAGCGACGACGGGATGTTTAAGAAAGGCGAGATGCACGCGGATTTGATGCGTGCGTCCGGTTTCTGGCTCGACCTGAAGCGCCGAATACTTGGCATTGCGCGCCAACACGCGAAAGACGGTAACAGCTTGACGCGCGCGGCCCGTCATCGCAATCGCCATCTTTTTGCGGTCACGCGGGTCGCGTCCGAGCGGCGCGTCAATTTTGCCTTCGGGCGTTTGCACGTCGCCATTCACCAGCGCCAAATAAGTTTTATGAATCGCGCGCGCGGCAAATTGAGCTTGGAGGTTATGTAGCGCCGCGTCCGTTTTGGCAATGAGCATTACGCCGCTCGTATCGCGGTCAAGCCGATGCACAATGCCGGGCCGTTCGGCATTGCCTGTCACAATGTCGGGCGCGTGGCCCAAGACCGCGTTCGCCAACGTGCCGGCGGCATGACCCGCCGCCGGATGCACCACCATCCCCGCCGGTTTATTGACGACGAGCAGCGCCGCGTCCTCGTACAAAATAGCGAGCGCAATCGTTTCGGGCTGCAATTGCGTGGGCGCAGGCGGCGGAATTTCTAACGTGACGGCATCGCCCGCTTTGACGAGATAGTTGGCTTTGCGCGTGACGCCATTCACCCGCGCCTGCCCGTGCGTAATCAAGGTTTGCGCGAACGCGCGCGAAAGGTCGCCGCGCTGCGCGCAAATAAATTTATCGAGACGCGCGCCGACATGTTCCGGCGCGACCACAAACTGGCTCTGAGGCGTAAGCGAATCCATACCGATAGTTCAGCGCAAAAAATTGGCGGGAATCAAAACGCAGACAAAATAGGTCAATGCCGCCAGCGCCAGCAGCACGCCGATAAACACCGCGCCGAGTTTCCACGACGATTTATTTGCCGCCGCGCCGGCGGGAGCCGCGTCCGCTTTGTGCGATTCCTCCCGCAGCGACCACAGCAACAGCAACACCACCGCCGTCGAAACCGCCGCGTCGGCGACGTTGAAAATTGGAAAAGTTCCAACGGCTACAAAATCCACCACATAACCCAATCGCAAGCGGTCAATAAGATTGCCCACCGCGCCGCCGATAATCAAGCCAATCGCCAGACTCAGCAACCAACTCGGTTTGGCTTGGGAACGATAAAACCATATCACCGCCGCCAAAATCAAAAAGGGCGCAAAGGTGAACACGATGCTGAGCTGCGGAAAGTAACCGCACGCCGTGCCCGTGTTGTACGTTCCGACAATGCGGAAAAAATCGAAACCCGGGATGGGAGCCCAGGCGTTGCCCATGCCGATATTTTGTACGACCAAAAATTTGGTGAATTGGTCCAGCGCCAAGATTACGCCCGCGACCAGTCCGACCCACAGCGCGCCCGGTTTCCATTTGGTTCCGGCGTCGGATTGCGTTAAAGTTTCCAGAACAGACCTCGCATTACAAATAGGATTCAAGTATCTTAATCGAACCGCGCACGAATGCAAAACGGGCGACAAGTTGTCGCCCGTTATCCATTGGTCAATTTGATTTAGGGTTGATTTGGAATCAACCGATGGCTCTCGTTGGAGCGCCCCCCCTCGTATTCAGTTTAGAGCTTACGCGGCAAGGCGCGCGCAGCCGAGACACGTTGTAGCATAAGGCAGGGCTTGCAAACGTTCGGGGTGAATCGTTTGCCCACAGCGTTCACACAGCCCATAGACGCCTTGTTCGATGCGATGAACGGCCGCTTCGATTTGAGCGAGGAGACCTTCGAGGTGTTTTTTGAGCGCAAGATTTTTGCTGACTTGTTCGATTTCGCTGCCGTCATCGCCGACGTCATTGCCCGAAAGCGAACGTTCCTGCGCGCGGCGCGCGTATTTGGCGATTTCGCCTTTGACGCGCTGCATTTCAGCGAGCAGGTTTTGCAGCACCGCTTGCATATTTTCCGCTACGCTTGCGGCGGTCGCCTGCACCGACGGCGCAGCTTGCGCGACCTGCTCGATGGTCTGTTTGGTCTTGCGGGAAACCGCGCGCACTTTGCGCCGAACGCCGAGACGTGAACCATTGCGTCCTTGCCGGTTTTCGATAGGACTGGGCATCGTACCTCCTTCAATCGCCTCACTCATAAAAAACGGGGCATGTGTGGAGCGAAAACCCCCACTCCAACGGAGACGTTTCAATGAGGAGTTGATTGTTAGACGATGTTTCTTGCCTTGCAGTTCCCTTACGGAAAGCGCATCGGCACATTGCCTATTTTACACCAAACATCTGTTCTAATCAAGCGCCACGTTTGTTCGGGTGTGAATTTTGGAACGAACAAATGTTGTGGCGCCGGGCGATAATCAAAACCTCAAGCGTTCCTGAAAACGCTTGAGGTATATTTATACGGCGTGAGAGAATGTCTTTCTACGCGTGCTTGCGCCGCAATTTCACAATGGGAAAGAGCTAGCGCACGCGCTGGATGGCAAAAGTGATGGGCTCGGTTTCAATCTTGGTTTCGCTCGTTACAAAATCGTCGCCGCCGTCGCCCGCGCGCAAATCGGCGGTCAATGTTTCGCGTCGAATGTATTCTTGAAACGCGTCCAACGCCGCCTTTAGTTTCGCGCTGTCGGTTTGATAACGCGTCACGATGCGGTCTTGAATATCAAAGTCCGCGTCCTTGCGCAGCGTTTGAATTGTCCGCACCGCTTCGCGCGCTAAACCTTCTTGGACCAGTTCGGGCGTGAGCAGCGTATCCATCGCGACGGTAATGCTTTCGCCGCTTGCGACGGCTAAACCTTCCGCCGCTTGCGTTTGCACCAAAATTTCGTTCGGCGCGAGTTCGATGGTTTCGTCATTCACTTGCAAAACAATGTTTTGGCCCGCCGCAGCGCGCTGCGCGACCGCCGACGCGTTTTGCGCGAGCAATGCCGCGCGCACTTGGGGAAAACGCTGCCCAAATTTGGGTCCGAGCAATTTATTGTCGGGCAAAACTTTGTATTTGACGATGCTGCCCTCTTCCTGCGTCAGCGCAAGCTCTTTGACGTTCAACTCGTCCTTGACGATTTCGACGAGTTCGGCGCTCAAACCGGCTTGATGCAAACCGACGAACGCGAGCGCGCGCGCTAACGGTTGACGCACCTTGACGTTCGCGCTGCCGCGCGCCGCTAAACCGAGCGACGCGATATTGCGCGCGAGATTCATTTGCGCCAACAACTGGGCGTCAATCGCGTGCGCGTCGCAAACGGGCCAAGAGGTCATGTGAATGGAAGCGTACGCGTCCGCCTGCACGCTGCGCGCCAAATTTTGGTACAGCGCTTCGGTGACAAACGGCGTGATGGGCGCGATGAGTTTGCCGAGTTTCAGCAAGACGTGATACAGCGTCGCGTAGGCGGCGTTTTTATCCGCGTCCAACTGTCCGCGCCAGAAACGCCGTCGCGAACGCCGCACGTACCAGTTCGACAAATCGTCGAGAAACGCTTCGACCGCGTTCGTCGCCGTAAGCGAATCCGTATTTTCGAGCGCCGTCGTGACGTCGGCGACGATTTGATTCAAGCGCGCGAGAATCCAGCGGTCCAGTAAATTATCCGACGCGGGCGTTTTGCCTTCGGGATATTTCGGGTCAAATTCCGTTTGCGGCGGCGTCCATTGATCCAACAGCGCGTAACTGACAAAAAAGTTGTACACGTTCCACAACGGAATGAGGAAACGCCGCCGCACTTCGTCCGCGCGCTGATAGCCAAATAACAGATTCGCTTCGGGGCGATGATTGGCGTACAGCCAACGCATCACATCCACGCCCATCCGGTCGGCGGCTTCATTGAATTCAATCATGTTGCCGGAACTTTTGTGCATCGGCGTGCCGTCTTCGGCAAACAGCGTCGCATAACCAAAATTTTCCAAGAACGGCGGCGAATTATCAATCACCGTCGCTTCGGCGAGCAGCGCGTAAAACCAATTGCGAAATTGTCCGGGGAACGATTCGCTAATCCAATCCGCCGGATACCATTTGCGAAAGTATTCGGGATGCGCGCGATAGGACAAGGTGCTGAACGGCACGATGCCCGCGTCGAGCCACGGATTGCCGACTTCGGTTATGCGCGTCATTTTGCCGCCGCACTGCGTACATTGAATTTTTACCGCGTCCACATACGGACGATGCGGCGTATGCCCCGCGAACGTCTCCCACCCTTCGACCGCGCGCGCTTGCAATTCTTGTTCGTCGCCAAGGACCTCGAACGCTTGACACGCGTCGCAAATCCAAATCGGCAGCGCGAGCCCGTAATAGCGCTTTTTGGAAATCATCCAATCGTGCATATTCTTGAGCCAATCGAGTTCGCGGTCCAGCCCAAAGGAAGGAATCCATTTGATTTGTTTGGTGACGTCCATGATTTTGTAACGCAATTCGTCCATGCTGATAAACCATTCGTCCACCAAACGAAAGACGAGCTGCGTTTTGCAGCGCCAACAAATCGGATAACGATGCGTGTACAGCTCGGCGCGATACAACAAATGTTTTTGGTCGAGCGCGGCGAGAATCGGTTCCGGCACATCCATCACCTGCATCCCGCTCAGCCAACCGAAACCGTCAACGAAATATCCTTCGTCGTTCAAGGGCGCGACAAGCGGCAGGCGCAATTTTTTGCCCAACTGATAATCTTCCAAACCGCAGCCGGGCGCGCTGTGAACAATGCCGGTGCCTTCGGCTTCATCCACGTCATCCCACAAAACGACGCGATGCGCGTCCTTGGCGGAAACCTTGACGTCTCGGACGAGCTCGCGCAGTTCGGTGTTGCCGCCCGGTTGTTGCGCCGCCGGCAGTTCATCAAAAGGTCCGTCGTACGCCCAGCCGTCCAATGCCGCGCCCTTTAATTCCGCCAACACTTGATATTTGCCTTGCAGCATGTGGAGCGTGCCTTTGCTCAGATAATAAATTTCGTCGCCCTGCTGCACCTTCAAATAGACGAGTTCGGGCCCCACCGCCGCCACCACATTGCTCGTGAGCGTCCATGGCGTCGTCGTCCACACGAGCAAAAATTCGTTCGCGCGTCCGCGCAGCGGAAATTTTACCGTGACGCTCTGATGCGTCAGCTCGGCGTAACCGTCCGTGACAATTTCGTGTTGACTGATGCCGGTCGCGCAGCGCGGACACCACGGCATCACGTCCGCGCCGCGATAGAGCCAGCCGTTCTCCCAACATTTTTTGAGGAACGTCCAAATCATGTAATTATTTTCGGTCGAGAACGTAAAATAACTGCCGCCCAGTTCGGGCAAACCGAGCCGCCCGACTAGCTGCTCGACCGTATCGGTGACGGGGCCCTCGGGGCCCTCGAGCGTAATGACCTCTTGCGGATTCGTCGCCAATTTTTCCGCGAGCGCGCGCAATTCGTCCGGGTCGTTCCAATCCATCCAATAACCGAGCCGCACCGATTGTTCGGTTTGCACCGCCGCGTAATTCAAGACGCGCTCTTTGCATTTCAATACAAACTGCGCGAGGCCGTACTGTTCAATGTCTTTTTTGGATTTGAACCCCAATTGCTTTTCGACTTCGACTTCGACCCACAAGCCCTGACAATCGAAACCGTTTTGGTACCGCAGTTCGCGTTCGCGCATCGTCCAAAAGCGATTGTACAAATCTTTGTACGACCTGCCCCAGCCGTGATGCACGCCCATCGGATTGTTCGCCGTAATGGGGCCGTCAATGAACGACCATTTTTCTTTGTCCTTGTGTAACGCGCGCGTCCGAGCGAACGCGTTGGATTCGCGCCAAAATTTCAAAATTTCGCGTTCTTGCGCGACAAAATCCACCTGGGATTTGACTTCTTGAAAAGACATGTGTGACCTCGTTCTTGGGCTTGCCAACCCTTGTTTTTGTATCGCTCACTTTGCCAAATTTGTTTTATAATGTTCAGAGAACGCTTTCTATTTGATACATTGTTGCCCCGGACAGCGCCGTCCCTCAAACCCGTATAATTTTTTTCTTGGAGTAACTGCGATGCTGCAACCAAAATCCATTAACCTGCTCGAAAATATCAACCTCTGGCTTCAACTCGGAAATTTCCTCCCGCACTACAAACGAGTCATTTTTATTCCCATCCTCTTGCTCGGCGCAGAGGTGTTGGGTTTCGACCTCATCCTTACCGTCCCCACCGCGTTCGAGCTCTTTACTTTTATCCTGAGCGTCGCGATGATTGCGGCGATGGTCGCGGTTGCGCTCCTCTTGTGGCGGCATGTCCCGCGTCAAGAATTGCTGCTGCTCGGCTTGTTTTTGGGCGCGTGTATGTATATCGTCATCCTCATGACCTATCAAACGCCGCGCATGTCCACCCTGCTCTCGCATAGCGGATTGGGCGCCGCGCTCTCGCCCTGGCTCATTTGGCTCGTCGTTTTGGTGGTCAGCTGTTTTTTCACCTTTCGCGCCATCACTGCGCTGCGCGCCTCGCTGCTAATGAGCGCCCTTACGCTCGGCGGCGCAGGCGTTATTTTTTTCCAGATGCGATGGACCGGGTTTGACATCGCGCACGACTTGATCACGCTGACCGCCGCGATAGCAATGATAATGTTGTTTGTCTATCAAATGGCGCGGACGCAAGAACGCAGTTCGCAAACTGACTTTTTGACCGGGCTGCCCAACCGGATGCGCTGTTATGACGTCTTGGATTACGAGTTGCAGCGCGCGGCGCGATCCAACACGCTGTTTGCGGTCATCCTATTTGATTTGGACCATTTCAAAAAAGTCAACGACCAATACGGTCATCCCACCGGCGACGCCGTGCTATGCGATTTCGCCAATTTCGTTCAACAACACATTCGCCGCGCAGACACGCTGGCGCGTTGGGGCGGCGAAGAATTTATCCTCATCATGCCCGGAACCGATTTGGCGTCGGGCCGCTTGAAAGCCGACCACTTGCGCCAACAAATCAAGAATCGCGCGTTTACTAACGGCATCCGCATTTCGTCGAGTTTCGGCGTGACCGCCTATTACATGCGCGACACGAACGCTACGCTGCTCGAACGCGCCGACGCCGCGCTCTATCGCGCCAAAGCCAACGGGCGCAACTGTGTCGAGACGGAATAACGCATCGCGCAGCGTCGAGCCGTTCGCCATCACTCTAACGCAATCCGCAAGCGCTTGTTGATTTTCCCTTTGCTCGCGTGACCGACCACGCGCATGCCGCCGACCTCGCGCGTGTTGGCGACATGCGTTCCGCCATCGGCTTGTAAATCCAAGCCCACAATTTCGACGACGCGCACTTGTTCGATGCCCGGCGGCAACAAATTGATTTTTGTGCGAATCAAATCGGGAATCTGAAACGCTTGTTCACGCGGCAAAATTTTTACGCGCACAGCGCGCGCCGCAGCGACCTCAGCGTTGATGCGCTCCTCGATTTCATGCGCGAATTCCGCGCTCATGCGGTCAAATTCAAAATCCATACGCGCCGCCAACGGCTCCATATCGCCGCCCGTCACCGCCGCGCCGTAATCGCGAAAAATTACACCGCACAGAATATGCAGCGCGGTATGCGTCCGCATCAATTGATAACGGCGTTCCCAATCCACCGCGCCGCGCACCGCGTCGCCGACTTGGAGCCCCGCGTTGTCGAGTTGATGCCACACCTCGCCGTCTTGCCTTTTGGAATCAAGGACGCGGAACGTAACGCCATTGCCCATCAAAATTCCAAAATCGCTCGGCTGCCCGCCGCTGCGCGCATAGAACGCGGTGCGATCCAGCGCCACGCGTTCGCCTTCCGCCGCGACCACCGTCGCCTCAAACTCGCGCAGATACGCGTCGGTATGAAATAAAAGTTCGGTCATGTTCAAACTTTCAAAATAAAAAACTCTCGCCCCAATCGGGACGAGAGTCGAATGTATCGTCTCCCGCGGTACCACCCGCGTTGTCATTTTGCATAACGCAAAATAACCTCTTGCGCGGACACTAGCATGTCCCCATTCGGATAACGGCGAATGACGCCGTTCGCGCCTACTTGATTCGGGCGAAAGCTCGGGAAGGATTTTCGACGCAGTTTGGTTACGCGGCTCGCAACAACCCGCGCTTGCTGAAACCAAACGCCGCGCCTACTCGTTTCCGTCTTGGCTTGTGGGTACCGAGTATATTTACGAGTCAAGGCGCTGTCAAATTTGTCACGGCAAAATCCATGTCACGCGGTCGCTGCCCGAATTCCCAAAATCCTTTTGATATGCCATCACCGTCGCCTCATAGATTCCCGACAGCGTCGCTTGGTATTCACCCGTGAATTGACTCGGCGCTTGGTCCGGCGCTTTCGCGTCAAATTGCATTGGCGCTATATCCAGCTTGCCATCCGGGCGTTTTACCATCATCATCACTTGAAAATCTTCCGGCTTCCAATCCGTCGTCGGGCTGATGGGACAGCCGCACATCATGGTCACATTTGCGCGCACCGAAATTGTCATCGGCGGTTTGCGCTGCGGCATGAAATGCGTGGGCGGCGCCAACACATCCACGTTCAAGCCCGCAAGTTCCAACGTCAGGCGATTACCCTCCGGCGCAAAAGTTTGCGGCAAAAGCCACTCGACGCTTGTCACGCGATTTTCTGCCCCCTGTGCCGCCGGTGGTCCGACCGCTTCGATTTCCACCAAACGCGGTTCCGCCATCATCAACGTCGCCGTAAAAGCCGCCGCGTTTTCGGTCGGCAGCGGCACAGTGCGCGCGCGTTCCAGCGTCATCAAATTCGGCACGCCCGAGCCGCCGCGCGTGATGCCCGACGCGAGAAATTCGCCCGTATGCGCGTCGCGCAGCGTGACCAACGCGCCGCCAATATCATCGCCGACATATCTGCCGCCGCGCGCGATAACATGCACGCGGACTTCTGTCGCGACGGTCGCGCGCGACGCCGCAGTTGTTGCAAAGGCGGAATCGAATTGGGCGGCGCGCGCAACCCAAAATGTAAAACTCAATACGCCCACGAGAATCAGCATTGCGCCGCCGCGCAACCAATATACCCTGGTGGAATTTTTCATAGCGTCAAATTCCTCCCGCCACAATTTCGCGCCGAGTCAACGGCGCGGGCGTTTGCGTCAACGCGCGCTTTAAGCGTCGTAAATACGCCGCGCGCGAAATTTCGCGCGCGCCGAGCGACGCGGTGTGCGGCGTCAGCAATTGAATATCAAACAATGCGAAACCCGCCGCGCGCAACGTTTCCAGCAAATAGTACAAGGCAATTTTTGACGCGTCGGTTGCGCGCGAAAACATGGTCTCGGCGGAAAAAAATCCGTTGAGGGCAACGCCAAATACGCCGCCGACCAAAGCGGCGCCGTTCCAACATTCGACGCTGTGCGCGTACCCTTGCGCGTGCAGCGTCAAAAACGCGCCCATGAATTCGCGCGTCACCCAGGTCCGTTCGCCCGAACGCCGCGGCAGCGCGCAGCCCTGCATGACGCCCCAGAAATCGTGATCCAGCGTCACCCGAAATGGCGCGCGTTTCATTTTTTTTCGTAAACTGCGCGAAACGTAAAAGCCGTCCATTTCAAAAATCGCGCGCGGATGCGGCGACCACCACGTCACGGGATGAACCGACCACGCAAACAAGCCGCGCGCATACGCGCGCAGCATCAGTTTCGGCGTCAATTCAAAACCGACCGCAACCGGTTCATCGGTCGGTCCGTAAAGCGGGTCGGGAAAATCATCGCCTTGGTCCAGAACCGCGATTTGATTGTAATATCTCATACGTTCGGCGTACGCGGATGCAAAAAAGCGACCGCCGCGCGCGCGTCCATTCTAACGCGCGCTCACCAACGCTAAATCCATCATCGTCAGCAGACCCGGTTTCGCTTCGACCACGCGCCGCGCCGCGTTGCCCACCACCGCCGCGGTGGAAAGATCGCCGTGAATCCCTTTGACGAGAGAATGGACATTCGGCGTGCCTTCAATCCACGCTTCATCGTACGCTTCGGGCGCGTCCACCGCCATCTCCAATTCCAAAATAACCTTGTCCTGTCCCGCATACAAGCCGCGTCCAAATTGGCGCACGCCCGCGACAAAATTTGGTTCGACAATCACATGCTCGGTCACGACGCGCTGCGTGGCGACCACCGGCTCGATTGTTTCCATGATTTCGTCCAACTGCCAACCCAAACCGCGCGCCACCAAACCCACCGATTCCGCGAGACCGACATGACGAATTTCTTTATTCGCCGCCGCCTGATGAAACGCTTCCACCGACATGCCCGCGCCGATTTTTTGCTGCAACTGCTGTCGCCGTTTGGACGCGTCCACCACGCGTTTTACGCGCACGCGTTCTACTTTTTGGCATACGGCGGTCAACGCCACCGGCAGCGTATCCATCGCATAACCGGGATTGATGCCTGTGCCGACGACGGTAACGCGATGCCGTTTCGCGAGTTTATGCAATTCGTCCGCAACGCGCGCATTTTGTACCCACGGATTCGACAATTCTTCGCACGTCGAAACGATATTTTTGCCCGCCGCGATAATTTGCATCAACTGCGGTTTGACCTGCGTCAAATAGGAACCGGTAGCGTGCAGCGTCAAGTCCGCGTCCTTTGCTAGCACGCGTCCTGCTTGGGCTGAAACTTTAACGCCATATTTTTCCGGCAAGCCAATAACCGCGCCAATATCTTGGCCCACCTTGCGGGGGTCGAGGTCAATCGCGCCGACAAACTCGTACGCTTCGGGACGCAGAGCCAGCACACGCGCGCACGCCGCGCCGATTGGCCCAAGTCCGAATAAAATCACGCGAATTTTTTTTGCCGCCATATTTTAATTTGGCGCTTGCCCACATCAGCGTTAGAGAACGCTTCCTACGCGTTGGGGGAAACCACCCGCGTAGAGCGCATTCTCTAATGCGCGTCATCAGCGTTAGAGAACGCTTCCTACGCGTTGGGGAAACCACCCGCGTTGGGGAAACCGCCCGCGTTGTGGGTAAGCGCCGATTTAACTCCTTGAAAAAACGCGCTCGCGCGCGTATATTTTTAATTTGAATCGCTGTGCCGCAGCGCAAAAAAACGAGCCGTTGTCTGATAACGACTCGTTCTGGGATTCAACGCGCGGTCCGCGCTCAATTGCGCGGTTTCGCCGTGAGCGTTTGATAAATGCGCTGCACATTATCCTTGTGCAATTTTCGCACCACGCCGTCGAGCAGAATCGGCGTGCCGCCGCACGATTCCAGCGTAATGTCCGCCAATTTTTCTTTGCTCGTGCGCGTCGCGACTTTGGCTTTGACGCGTTCGTAAATGCAATTCAAGTAGGCGATTTGCGCGTCGATGGATTCGTCAATTTCGCCCTTGAGCAAAACGTCGCCGTGACCTTGGACGATATTTTCGACGTTCATTTCCTTGATTTGATTCAAGGTGTTGATGAGAACTTCGCGGTCGCCCCAATAAATGTGCGGCAGCGCCATCACCGCGTCGCCCGCGTACAAAATCTTTTCGCCCTCGATATAAATGCCGACGCCGTCCAACGTGTGTCCTGGCAGCGGCATCAAACGCAGCACGCGGTCGCCGAGATGAAACGTCATTTTGTCGGGAAAGGTGAGATTGGGCAAACGCAAAACCACGTCCGCCAATTCGGGCGTGGACTGTTTCGCTTCATTCAAATTCTTTTCGCCCGACTTGCGTAAAATTTCGCGGCAGCGTTCGCTCGAAATAATATCGGCTTCGGTAAAAAGATAATTGCCGTACACGTGGTCGGCGTGATAGTGCGTATTGATGACATAGCGGATGCCGCGCTTGCTTTTGGAAACCTCGCGCAAAAATTCAATCATCTCGCGCGTTTCGCGCGGAAACGGCAGCGTATCAATGACGACGGTGCCTTCGTCGGTCACAATCGCGCCCGCCGTCACCTGGGCGTACATTTCGCTTTGAAAAATATAAATATCGTCAGTCACGCGTTCTTTACGCATTTTAAATCCTGTTGACGTTGCGCGCTCACCACAGCGCGAGGGTGAGCGGAGCCAGTGCAATCCAATTGTGGCGAAAGCTTAACATAGCGCGGTCAAATTTGTCAAGGGCATTTTTTTCCGCGCGCGCCGCATCCGACGTTATAATACCTCGACCAAAATTTGGAGCATGAACCAATGAATCTTGCGATTGCCAAATACTCGTGGCTGTCCCCGAAATGCGCCGCGCGGCGCTTGGCGAACGGCCAGTCCGGCGTTTTTGCCGTCGCCGCCATCGCGCTGGATGAAATCGTTTCGGTGTGGGGCGGCGAAATCATGACGCGCGCCCAAGTCGCGCAAATGCCCGAAAAATATCAGCGCTATGCGACCCAAGTGGAAGAAGATTTTTATCTCGGCGGCATCAGCCAAGACGACGCCGATTATTTCAATCACTCGTGCGAACCGAACGTGGGCATGCAAGGGCAAATTGTCCTCGTCGCCATGCGCGCGATTGCGCCGGGCGAAGAGCTGTGTTTCGATTATGCCATGACCGACGGCAGTCCGTACGACGAATTTGAATGTCACTGCGGCGCGCCGCACTGTCGCAAATGGGTGCGCGGCAATGATTGGCAAAAGCCCGAACTCTGGGAAAAATATCGCGGCTACTTTATGCCCTATTTACAAAAACGCATTGACGCGCGCCGCGCGCGCGCGCAAACGTGAAACAAAAATCCGTCCATAATCGGACGGATTTTTGATGTGCCCCGCGCTGCCGTGTGCGATTAGGTTGTGAACCCGCTTATAGCAGGCGTGGGTAACCTAGACCCTTTCAAAGTTGCGCCGCCCGCAAGCGTCGCAAGCATTGTCAGCGGAAACCGGCTCCCGATTTGAACGTGTTGGCTCAGACTCCACACTCACATCACGAACATGGCAGGGCTGACAGAATGTTAGCACATTCTATACGCGTGTCAAACTGCGCGCGCCGCGTCGTCGCGTAAAATTTTCGCTGCGATAGAACAAATTTGAAATTTACGCATTGCGCGCGCGATTTGAAAAGCGCCGCGCCGCTCAAACGCCGAATGGCGCAAACATTTTTTTCACCGGAATATCTTCGACATCGTACGGCGTCTCTTGATAAACGTAATAGTTCAACCAATTCGAGTACAACAAATTGGCATGACCGCGCCAGCGCACCTGCGGCGTTTGCGTCGGGTCGTCGTGCGGATAATAATTTTGCGGCACATGAATCGGCAGCCCTTTGGACACATCGCGGTCGTATTCCGCTTTCAACGTCAACGGGTCGTATTCGGAATGGCCCGTGATATAAATGTCGCGTCCGTCTCGCGACGCGACCATATACACGCCCGCTTCGTCCGACACCGCGAGCAATTTCAAATCCGCCACCTGCGCCACATCTTGCGCGCGAATTTCGGTATGGCGCGAATGGGGCGCGAGAAATTCATCGTCGAACCCGCGCATCAATTTATCCGTGCGCTCCATCACGCGATGCGGAAAGACGCCAAATATTTTGCGCGCGAGGGCATATTTGGGAATGCCGTAGCGGTGATACAACCCCGCTTGCGCGCCCCAACAAATATGGAACGTCGAAAAGACATTGTTCTCGGACCAATCCATGATGGTTTGCAGTTCGCGCCAATAATCCACTTGTTCAAATGGCAGCTGTTCCACCGGCGCGCCGGTAATGACCAAGCCGTCGAATTTGCGGTCGCGCACGTCGTCAAAGGTCAAGTAATGCGCCAACAAATGTTCCGACGATGTATTTTTCGCTTCGTGCGAATCGGTTCGCAGCAGCGTAATTTCGACCTGTAACGGCGAATTGCCGAGCAAACGGAGCAATTGCGTTTCGGTCGCAATTTTTGTCGGCATCAAATTGAGAATCGCCACTTGGAGCGGGCGAATGTCTTGCTGCCGCGCGCGGTCTTCTTCCATCACAAAAATCCCCTCACTTTCAAGGATTTTGCGCGCGGGCAGCGTTTCAGGAATTTTTACGGGCATAGCTGGCAGATTGCGGCGTGAGGGATCAAAGACGCCAAAGCGCCCGAATCCCTCGCGCCGCTTTACTTGAATTCGATCACCCCAACGCTTGATTCAAATCCCACAAGATATCGTCAATGTCTTCGATGCCAATGCTGAGCCGCACAAAGTCCGGCGAGACGCCGGCGGTTTGCTGCTGTTCGGGCGAGAGTTGGCTGTGCGTGGTGGAGGCGGGATGAATCGCCAAACTTTTCGCGTCGCCCACATTCGCCAGATGCGAAAACAATTGCAAGCGGTTGATAAAATCGCGTCCCGCTTCCAGACCGCCCTTGACGCCCAAGCCCAGAATAGCGCCCGGCCCCTTGGGCAAATACTTTTGCGCGCGCGCGTAATCGGGATGGCTCTTGAGCCCCGGATACGAAACCCACGAAACGCGCGGATGTTTTTCCAAAAATTCGGCGACGGCTTGCGTATTGGCGACGTGACGCTCCATCCGCAGCGAGAGCGTTTCGAGGCCCTGAATCAAGAGCCACGAATTGAACGGCTGTTGATTCGCGCCAATGTCGCGCAAAATTTGCACGCGCGCTTTCAAGATGAACGCGAGATTGCCCAACGACGAATAGACCAAGCCGTGATAACTTTCGTCGGGCGTATTGAAATTGGCAAAATGCGGATTGCCCTCCCATTTGAAATTGCCGCCGTCCACAATCACGCCGCCAATCGAAGTGCCGTGTCCGCCAATAAATTTGGTGGCGGAATGGAGAACGATATTGGCGCCCCATTCAAACGGACGGAACAAGTATGGCGTAGCAAACGTGTTGTCAATCACAAGCGGAATATCAGCGGCTTGGGCAATCGCCGCCACTTCTTCAAACGGAAAGACGTTAATGAGCGGATTGCCCAACGATTCGCCGTAAATGAGTTTGGTGTTGGGGCGCAGCGCGCGGCGAAAATTTTCCGGGTCTTTGGGGTCCACCAGCGTCACGTCAATGCCGATGCGCGGAAAGGTGTACACAAATTGATTATAGGTGCCGCCGTACAAGGTCGAAGCCGCCACAATGTGGTCGCCCGCGCCGCACAGCGTTAAAATTGCCATCGCCTGCGCGCCGTGTCCCGAACTGGCCGCCAGCGCGCCGACGCCGCCTTCCAAATCGGCGACGCGCTGTTCAAATACATCGGTCGTCGGATTCATGATGCGCGTATAAATGTTGCCAAACTCTTGCAAAGAAAATAAACGCGCCGCGTGGTCGGTATTGTCAAATTGATATGAAGTCGTCTGATAAATCGGCACGGCGCGCGCTTTAGTGGTGGGGTCGGCGTGAGCGCCTGCATGCAATTGACGGGTATTGAAACCATACTTGCGTTGTTGCTCGGACATGAGAGACTCCTGAATTTTATTTTTTCCCCGCGCCACCTCATTGTGTCAACGGTAATTTTTGTACAAAACAAAACGGCTAACTACCCGCCGCGCGTCATTGGTCGCGGTGAGTGACAGGCAACACGAAAACGTGTAACGCGCAATGTCCGGCGAATTATTTCGCCTGCATCGCTTCGTTCCATCGGATTCGCGGGGTACTGGTTGCTGCCTGCCGGTAGTTAGCCGTCATTTGCTCCAACGGGAGCGGTTTTTTCTTTTTTAACGCGAGGCGAGGCGCAACTTACAGTCCCCGCTCGTTACAGATGCATGAATACGACATGAGTTTAACCAAGGCCTGTGACGGTAACGCTTGGGTTCGCGTTCCACAGTGGGAGGATGAAGCCCACCGCGCAACATTCAAACCGCCGCGTGCGTCACGCGCGCTTGGAATGTATCAGAATCGTTGCGGATTGTATTTAATCCGCGCCACTTGTCAAATCCCGGTCACGGTTTTGGCGGCGCAATTTCCAAATGCAATAATTTCAATTGCTCCGCGTCCACATCGCTCGGCGCGTGCATCATCAAATCTTGCGCCCATTGATTTTTCGGAAACGCCATCACCTCGCGGATATTGTCTTCGCCGCAGAGGATGGCGACAAAGCGGTCAATGCCCGGCGCCATGCCGCCATGCGGCGGCGCGCCAAACTCGAACGCCTCGAGCATGTGACCAAAACGCAACCGCTGCCGTTCCGCGTCAATGTTCAACAGCGAAAAAATCTTGGCTTGCAATTCGCGATTGTGAATCCGAATACTGCCGCTTGCCAATTCATATCCGTTGCACACCATGTCATAACTGTTGGCGCGCACCGCGCCGGGGTCCGTGTCCAACAACGCCATGTCCTCCGGTTTCGGCGAAGTGAACGGATGATGCGCGGCGTCCCAACGCTTTTCTTCGGCGTTCCATTCAAACATCGGAAAGTCAATCACCCAGCCCAACGCCAGCGCGTTCGGGTCGGCGAGTTTCAAACGCGCGCCCATTTCCTTACGCAGCGCGCCCAATGCCGCCGCGACAACCGAATGAGAATCCGCGACAAATATCATCAAGTCACCGCTTTGACCGCCAAGCCGTTCGACATAGGCCTGTTGCTCTTGCGGCGTCATGTGCTTACTCGCGGAAGAATGAACGCCGTCCGCTTTGAGCGCAATCGTCACCGCGCCTTTCGCGCCTTTGGTTTTTGCCAAATCCACCAGCGCGTCGAGTTCGCGGCGCGAATACTCGGCGCAGCCCGGCAGACGAATGCCCTTGACCTGTCCGCCCGCGCGCAATGCGTTTTTGAACACGGCGAATTCGGACGACGCGGCAAGGTCGCTCACGTCCGTCAATTCCATGCCGAAACGCAAATCGGGTTTGTCGCTGCCATAACGCGCCAGCGCCTGGTCATACGTCATGCGCGGCCACGGCGTCTGCATTGTGCGCTCGGGCGCCAGCGTATGCACGAGGTCGGTAAAGAGCGCTTCGACCAAATTCAAAACGTCCTCTTGTTCCACAAACGCCATTTCCAAATCTAACTGCGTAAATTCGGGTTGACGGTCCGCGCGCAAATCTTCATCCCGCATACAGCGCGCGATTTGAAAATAACGCTCATAACCCGCGACCATGAGCAATTGTTTGAACTGTTGGGGCGATTGCGGCAGCGCGTAAAATTCGCCGGGATGCACGCGGCTCGGCACCAAATAATCGCGCGCGCCTTCGGGCGTGCTTTTGGTCAAAATCGGCGTTTCAATTTCGATAAACCCGTGCGCGTCCAACCAATCGCGCATGAATTTAATCACTTTGTGGCGCAAGATTAAATTGCGCTGCATCCGTTCGCGCCGCAAATCAAGATAGCGATACGTCAAACGCAAGGAATCGTCCACGTCCTCATTTTTGTTAATCACAAACGGCGGCGCTTTGGCGGTATTGAGAATCTGCGCGTCGGTCACGTACACTTCGATTTCGCCCGTCGCCAGCGCGGGATTTTCTTGGCCCGCCGGACGCTTTGCTACGACGCCGGTCGCCTGAAGCACATATTCATTGCGCGCGTCGCTGCCCACGCGATGCGCGGCGGGCGCGGTCTGCGGATTAAAAACAATTTGCGTCACGCCGAAACGGTCGCGCAAGTCAATAAAAATCAAACCGCCGTGGTCGCGGCGGCGATGCACCCATCCCGCCAACGTCACGGTCTTGCCCGCGTCTTGAGCGGTCAATTCACCACATGTTTTGGATTTATACATTGTTGCCTGCTTGCCAAGAGGCGACGAGACAAAATTCGCCCCCGCAAAGGATTTGAGACGAAATTATAAACGGATTGGCGTCCGCCACAAATTAGCCCGTTTGCAAACACATTTCGGGCGTGCCAAAACCGACGAGCAAGCGCCAGGTATTGCAAATGGGCTGCGTCAAAATGCGAGACAAAAATTGGCCATTGTTGAGATACAGGTCAATCAAGACCAAACCCATCACGCACAGCGCCGCGACCATTTCATAGCGCGCGTACGCCCAATACCATTTGTCGGGCAAAAAAATTTGCCACAAGCGCGAACCGTCCAATGGCGCGAGCGGAATCAAATTGAAAAACATGAGCGCCAAATTGAGAATCACGAACGTTTCCAAAAAATAGCCGGGCGAAAAGTAAAAGTTTTGACCGGCGAAACTAAAAACTTTTTGCGGATTGAACGTGAGCCAATGCGTTCGTAAAATCATTGCGCCGATAGTAGCCAAAAGCAAATTCGAGATGGGTCCCGCGACTGCGACGAGCGCCATGCCAATTTTGGCGTTCGGTTTCAATTTCGTCGCGTCAATCTGGACCGGTTTGCCCCAGCCGACGCCGACAAACAACATCATCAACGAACCGAACAGGTCGAGATGACGCAGCGGGTTCAACGAGACGCGGCCCATTTTTTGCGGCGTGTCGTCGCCCAATTTCAGCGCCGTCCATGCGTGGCTCGCTTCATGAAACGTCAGCGAAAAAACCAGGACCGTCAACAGATAAACGACCACGTCCACAAGCGGCACGCCTTGCAATCGAAATAACATTTTTACTCCTAAAAATTTGGCGCGCGCGCAATTTCGCCGTCGCGCATCGCCAGCGTGCGATGCGCGGCGCGCGCCAAATTCGCTTCGTGCGTAATCAACACAATCGTTTTGCCCGCGTCCGCCAATTCGCGCAGCAGCGCGATAATGCCTTCCGCATTCGCGCTATCCAAATTGCCGGTCGGTTCGTCCGCCAACAAAATCGGCGGGTCATTGACCAACGCGCGCGCAAGCGCCACGCGCTGCTGTTCGCCGCCCGACAACTCGGACGGCAATTGCGTCAAGCGCGCGCCCAACCCGACGCGTTCCAACATCGCGACAGCGCGGGCGCGACGTCCGCGCGCGGGGTCGCCGCGCAATTCCAGCGGCAGAGTTACATTTTCCAACGCGGTGAGCGTCGGCAGCAGTTGAAAAAATTGAAACACGATGCCGATGTGATTGCGCCGCCATTTCGCCAGCGCGTTTTCGCTCAGCGTGTCAATGCGCGCGCCGTCCACCCACACCTGCCCGCTCGTCGGTTTGTCAATGCCGCCAATCAAATTGAGCAGCGTAGATTTGCCGCTGCCGCTCGGACCGACGACCGCGACAAATTCGCCGCGCGCAACCTGCGCCGAAACGTCGCGCAGCGCGTACAGCGTGCGCGCGCCCATCGTATAGACGCGCGTCACGTTTTGTACATCAATCAACACATCCGTCATGCAAGGTATCGCCTTGTCATCCAACGCTATCGCCAATATAATCGCAACTCGTATGGACGACTATTCCGTTCGTCTGCCCGAATACGAGGGCCCGCTCGATTTGCTTTTGCAAATGATTGAACGCGCGGAACTCGATATTACGCGCGTATCGCTGGCGCAAGTCGCCGACCAGTATCTCGAATTTGTGAGCAAGCCCGGCACAATCGAATTGTCCGCGCTCGCCGATTATTTGGTCATGGCGGCGCGGCTCATTCTCATCAAATCGCGTTCGCTTTTGCCGCAACCCGAAAAAGCGCAAGCCGTCGAGGTCGAGGATTCTGCCGAAGCGTTGGCGCGCCAACTGCGCGAATACAAAATGTTCAAGCAGCTGGCGACGCAATTCCGCGAACGCGAACAAAAAAATATCCATGTGTATCCGCGCCGCGCGCCCACGCCCAAACCGACGGTCACGCGTCCGACCAAAATCGCGGGCTTGACCTACAAAACCTTATTCAACGCGCTCAAACGCACGCTCGAAAACAATCCGACTCTGCCCGCGGGCGACATCATCGAACCGCTCAAAATTTCCATTCACCACCGCATCGCGCGCATCCGCGAATTGACTACGCGGCACGAACGGGTGCATTTCACGCGCCTGCTCAACGAAGCCACTTCGCGCGTCGAAGTCATTGTGACCTTTCTCGCCATTCTCGAATCGCTCAAACGCAAATTGATTTTTGTGGACCAAACCGACATGTTTGGCGAAATCTATATTTCCAAACGCGACGATGCGGGCGAAAATTTGCCGACGCTGGAAGAGCTCGAGAACGATTTTGCGTGAACGCTGTCGCGCAAAGTTAACGCACCGCATACGCGTCTTCCACGCGTTCCGCCAAGCGCGCCCAATTGTAATCCCGCGCCATCGTCGCCGCGGCTTGCGCCCCCAAACGCGCGCGCAATGCCGCATCTTGCAAAAGCAAAATCAAATTTCGCGCAAACGCTTCCGACGCGCGCGGTTCCACCAAAATACCGGTTTCGTTGTTTTGAATGTACTCGCGCACTTGGCCCACCGCTTCGCCGACAACCGGCACGCCCGCCGCGAGCAAATCAATCAGTTTCACCGGACATTTGGCGCGATTGATGAGCGTGTCGTCAAAGGGATACAACGCCGCGTCCGCCGCCGCAAACAAACCGCGCAATTGTTCCGGTTCGACCCAACCCACGTCCGCCACGCGTTCGCGCCAACCGCGCGCCGCCGCCATGTCCAAGAATTGTTTTTCTTCGCCAAACAAACCCTTGCCGACGAGCAATAATTTCGCGTCAGGCAATGCTGCCAGAACGCGCGTCAATATGTCCACAACGCGCGCGCAATCAAATTCAAAAAAACGCGTATAGAGCAGTATCACGCGCGCCGCAGCCAAATCGTATTGAGCGCGGAGCTCGGCGCGCGTCCGCGCGCTCGCGGGCAGCGAATTCACACCGTTCGGCACATACCACACGCGAGCGCGCGGCGCGCCCAAACTCCAAGTCAACGTTTCCAACGCGCGACTCGCCACCGTCACCGCGTCGGCGTGCGTCAAACCCCATCGTTCTTGCCACGCGAAAAATTTTTTTTGCGCCGCCGAATACTTTTCGCGGTCATTCCATCCGCCCGCGCCTTCCCAATCGTCCGTGTCCAATACGATGCGCGCGCGCAATAAACCGCCGCGCCGCATTTGCCACATCAACCACTGCGTCAACCCCGCGTACGCTTTTGGTTTGAAAATATGCACGAGGTCCGGCTGGCACGCGCGCACGCGCGCAATCAGACGCGGCGGAATGAACGCGCGCGGCGCGATGGCGACATTTTCGATTCGCACGCCGTCATCGTCATACGCGTGACCCGCGTCAGGCGGATACGACCACGGCGGCAAAATCATTGTCACCGCGTGACCGCGCGCGCGCAGCGCTCTAGCCAACGGCAGCGCGCGCACCGCCATCGTCCCCTTGGGTTTCAAACCGAACGGCCCGACCAACGCGATTCGCATCCGAACGATTATAGCATGTGCGCCTGAATCGCCCGTGACGCAAACATGAGGAGGAAATAAAAATCCGCGCCATGCGGCGCGGATTTTTTTGTCGAACGTTTTTTACATGTGACCCTGCGGACCGTCGCGCAGCCATTTTTCGGGGTCTTTTTCAAACGCCCGGCGGCAGCCCGGCGCGCAGAAATAATACTTGGTCGCGTTGTAATCATACGTAATGGCGTCGGGCCCTTCTTCGACGGTCATGCCGCACACGGGGTCAATGTGTTCGCCCGGCGCGAGATCTTGCTTGGATGAATGTTGTTCGTGCATGAAATTGCCTCCTAAAAGTATTTTAATTTGCCAGCCGAACGCGGCGCAAGAGCTGCGCGTTCAGCGCCACGATGATTGTACTAACCGACATGAATAACGCGCCCACCGCCGGCGAGAGCAGAATGCCAAAAGGCGCCAACAATCCCGCCGCAAGGGGCAGCGCGACGACATTATAACCCGTTGCCCACAATAAATTTTGAACCATCTTATGATAACTGGCGCGGGAGAGTTCAATAATTTTGACGACATCGAGCGGATTATTTTGCGCCAAAATAATGCCCGCCGATTCCACCGCCACATCGGTTCCACTGCCAATGGCGATGCCCACATCCGCGCGTGTCAGCGCGGGCGCGTCGTTCACGCCGTCGCCGACCATCGCCACGCGCTTACCTTGCGCTTGAAACGCGGCAACTTGGGCGTCTTTGTTTTCCGGCAACACCTCTGCAAAAAATGTATCAATGCCCAATTCCGCCGCGACGCTCTTGGCCACCGCGCGACTGTCGCCCGTAAGCATCGCTACCTCGATGCCCAACGCTTGCAAACGTTTCACCGCTTGTTTGCTTTCGGGACGAATCACATCCGCCAACGCGAACGCGGCAATGAGCTGCGCGTCGCGCGCGAGATAAACGACCGTTTGCCCGCGCGCGTCGGTTTGGACGGTAAAATCTTTCAACGCGCCCGTCGGCTCAAGCTGCAACATTTCGAGCAAACGCGGTCCGCCAACGTACGCCGTTTCGCCATTCCATTGCGCGCGGACGCCGCGCCCTTTTAACGCTTCAAATTGCGCGACGGGCGGTAAAGCTAAATTTTTCGCTTTTGCCGCCGCGCGCAAACCGCGCGCGACAATGTGTTCGGAATCGCCCTCAATCGCCGCCGCCAACGCGAGCGCTTGAGCTTTTGATTGCGCGTCCGCTGTCGCCATGCCGACAATGCCTTGCGCGCCTTGCGTCAAGGTGCCAGTTTTATCAAAAATGACGACGTTGATGGCGCGCGCTTGTTCCAACGCCAAACGGTCGCGCACGAGAATGCCATTGCGCGCGGCGAGCGAAGTGGTGATGGCGACGACGAGCGGAATCGCCAAGCCCAACGCGTGCGGACACGCAATCACCAAAACTGTAGCCACGCGTTCAATCACTTGCGCGTTAAAACCCAGCGCCAGCGTCCACGCGACGGCTGTGAGCGCGGCGAACGCCAGCGCGATGTAAAACAACCAGCCCGCCGCTTTGTCCGCGAGAATTTGCGTGCGCGATTTACTCTGCTGCGCTTGCTCGACCAAACGCATAATGCCCGCGAGCGCGGTATCGTCGGCGGTCGCGGTAACGCGCACGCGCAAGCTTCCGACGCCGTTTAACGCGCCGGCGATCACTTTATCCCCCACGCGTTTCGACACAGGTTTCGATTCGCCGGTCAACAGCGCTTCGTTCACATCGGACTGTCCTTCGGCGACAATTCCATCGGCGGGAATGCTCGCGCCAGGGCGCACGAGCGCCAAATCATTTACGCGCAATGCGTCGGTGCGAATTTGTTCCACGCCGCCATCCGCGCGCACGCGTTCCGCCGTATCGGGAATCAACTTGGCTAATTCATTCAACGCGCCCGACGCTTGCCGCACGCTTCGCATTTCGAGCCAATGCCCCAACAACATCACGTCAATCAGCGTCACGAGTTCCCAAAAGAAACCCATGCCGAGATTGAAAAATAACGCGGCGACGCTGTATAAAAACGCGACCGAAATCGCGAGCGCGATGAGCGTCATCATGCCCGGTTGACGCTTTTGTAATTCGGGAATTGCCATTTGCAAGAACGGCGCGCCGCCGTACACAAAAATTACGACCGCGAGAATTGGCGCAATCCATTCGCTCAGGGGAAACGTGGGAATGGAAAATCCAAACCATTCTTGCAATGTTGGGCTCAGTAGCAAAACGGGAATCGAAAGCGCGAGACAAATCCAAAAGCGTCGCCGAAACATTTCCTCGTGACCCGTGTGGTCGGCGTGCGCGGAATGTTTGTCATGCGCCGCGCCGGGCGCGTGCGAATGTGCCGCGTGTTCTGTCACAGGTGCGTGATCGTGCATCGCGTGCGCGGCAGACATTGACGCGTTTGCTTCTGGTTTTGCAGAGTGTTCGTGCGAGTGGTTCATTGGATAGACGGTTTGAAATTTCGCAATCGCAATGAATTGGTGACGACGAAAACGCTCGAAAACGCCATCGCCGCAGCGGCAATCACCGGACTCAACAAAATCCCAAACATTGGATACAACAAACCCGCCGCGATTGGAATGCCCAACACATTGTACGCGAACGCCCAAAAGTAATTGCCGTAAATCGTCCGAATGGTCGCGCGCGACAATTGAATCGCCGTCACCACGCCGCGCAAATCGCCGCGCATCAGCGTAATGTCCGCCGCTTCCATCGCCACATCCGTTCCCGTTCCCAACGCAATGCCCACATCCGCCGCGGCGAGCGCGGGCGCGTCGTTGATGCCATCGCCCACCATCGCCACGCGCTTGGCTTGCGCTTGCAATTCGCGCACTTTTTGTTCTTTGTGTTCGGGCAGCACTTCGGCAAAATAATTCGTGATGCCGATTTGTTTCGCAATCGCGCTGGCGGTGCGTTCATTGTCGCCGGTGAGCATGTACACCGCAATGCCGATTTTTTCCAGCGCCGCCACAGCGTCATGCGCTTCGTTTTTCAACGTATCCGCGACGGCAATGACGCCCGCCGCCTGACCGTCCACCGCCACAAACATTGGCGTCTTGCCTTCATCCGCCAATTTGCGCGCGGGCTTGTCCAACAGCGCCGTACTGATTTTTTCATCCACCATCAGTTTGCTATTGCCGATAATGACAATGCGCCCATCCACAACGGCTCGAATGCCATGTCCGGCGAGCGCGGCAAAATCAATCGCCGGGGGAATCATCAACCCTTGCGCGTTGGCATATTCCACAATCGCCTGCCCCAACGGATGTTCGCTGAATTTTTCCGCCGCCGCGGTCAGTTTGAGCAATTCATCGCGCGACCCGAGCGCGGAGGGCGCCGCCGTTGCAATGCCCGCAACCGCCGTATTCGCAAAGCGCATTGAAGGCGCGAGCATCGCATCTGTCACGGCGGGTCTGCCGCGCGTCAAGGTGCCGGTCTTGTCCAAAACGGCGGTATTGATTTTGTGCGCCGTTTCCAACGCTTCGCCGCTGCGAATCAACACGCCCAACTCGGCGCCTTTGCCCGTACTCACCATGATTGCGGTGGGCGTCGCCAAACCCAACGCGCAGGGGCACGCGATAATCAAGACCGCAATCGCGTTGCTCAACGCAATCGTGAACGCGGCGGGCGATGGATTCAAAACCCACCACAACACAAACGTCGCCAGCGCAATCACCAAAACGATTGGCACAAAAATCGCCGAGATTTGGTCCGCCAATTTTTGAATCGGCGCTTTGCTCGTCTGCGCTTCTTCGACCAATTTTACAATCTGCGCGAGCGCCGTTTCCTTGCCAACTTTGCGCGCTTCGAATGTGAACGCGCCCGTCTTGTTCATTGTGCCGCCCAACACGGTGGCGCCAATATGTTTTTCAATGGGAATACTTTCGCCCGTGAGCATGGATTCGTCCACGCTCGACGCGCCGCTCAACACCACGCCGTCCACAGGTACGCGTTCGCCGGGGCGCACCGCCAACACATCGCCCACGCGCACCGCTTCGACCGCGATTTCGCTTTCCGCGCCATTACGAAGCACACGCGCCGTCTTGGGCGTCAAGTTCATCAATTGTTTAATCGCCGCGCTCGTCTTGCCTTTGGCGCGCGCTTCGAGATACTTGCCGACTTTGATGAGCGTGATAATGACCGCCGCCGTTTCAAAATACACGTGGTCGCCCAAATAAAAATTAAAGGCGCCCGCGACGAGAATGGCGACGCTATACCAAAATGCCGCGCTCGTGCCAAGCGAAATCAACAAATCCATATTCGGCGCGCGATGCTTGATGGCGTTCCACGCGCCGCGATGATAGTTGCGCCCGACATAAAAATAGACCGGCGCGGCGAGCAGCAGCATCACCCAATCGGCGTACTGATTTTCAAAGAGCCACGGCAAAATATCGTGCCGCATCAAAACGCCGTGCAGCAAATCGCGGCTCATTGCAAACACAAAAAGCGGAAGCGTGAACGCCAAGCCGATGATTAAATCGCGCTGTTCGCTCTGCAATTCGCGTTGTCGCGCGAGCGCTTCACGATCCACCGTATCCATGACCTGCGCGCCGCGCGCGTCGTCCGCAACCTGCGCGCCCGCGTTTTCGATCGTCGCGCGCAATGCGCCAATCGTCACCGCGCCGGGAATGATTTCAAGTTTTGCCGCATCCGCCGTGACGACGGCTTTCAAGACGCCCGGCGTTTCGGCGAGCGCGGCGGTAAGTTTTGCCGCGTCCGCGACCCCGCGCAAGGGCAATTCCAATTTGTCGGTGATGACATCGTATCCCGCATCTTGGACATGCCAGACCATATCGGGAACCGTCGCCGTCGCGGGGTCGTATTGCACCGTCGCGCGTTCGGTCGCCAAATTTACGACCGCTTTGGAAACGCCTTGTGTATCTTGGAGCCCGTGTTCCACGTGCGCGACACAACTCGCGCACGTCATGCCTTTGATGGGTAAAACAATTTGTTGCGTAGCCATTTTTTCTCGTAACCGCGCCAAGGACAGACAACGAGCCATCCGGTCAAGCGTCGTCTGCCCTTTGCTTTTTATTTTTTACTCGCCATCTGAAACACATCCATCAATTCGCCGATCACGCGCTCGCGTTCGGCGGCTTTGTTGGAACGAATCGCCGTCGTCACGCACGCGTTCAAGTGCCGTTCCAGAATCAGCGCGTTCAATTTCTCCAGCGCTTTTTCAATCGCCTGCGTCTGTTTGATAATGTCAATGCAGTACGCGTCCTCTTCCAACATGCGCGTCACCGCGCCCATGTGGCCCTGAATCGAGCGCGCGCGATTCAACAGAGCTGTTTTTTCGTCCATCGCCAACTTGCCGCCTCCTTTCCGCCGCGCCTCTTACCCTACCCCATATGGGAGGGGGTGTATATTTCATGCGTAATTATAGCATTTTTTACGTGGGCGTCAATAGGAAAATGATTAAAGTTTTTTACTCGACCGTCACGCTCTTTGCCAAGTTACGCGGCTGGTCCACATCGCAGCCGCGCGCAATCGCTACGTGATAGGCGAGCAATTGCAATGGCGGCATGGTCAACAGCGGCGTCAAGTATTCGGGCGCGCGCGGAATGTAAATCACATGGTCGGCATGTGATTCGATGGCGGTATCGCCGTCAGTGGCAATCGCAATGACCGGCGCGCGGCGCGCGCGCACCTCTTGCATATTGCTAACCACTTTGTCCAACGTCGCGCTCGCCGTCGCAATTGCAATCACCGGAATTTCGGGGTCGAGCATCGCAATCGGGCCATGTTTAAGTTCGCCCGCCGCGTACGCTTCCGCGTGCAGATAACTCACCTCTTTGAGTTTCAGCGCGCCTTCCAACGCGGCGACATAACCAAAGCCGCGCCCAAAGAAAAACGCGGAACGATGCTGTGTCAACACTTGCGCCAGCTGTTGCGTTTGAAAATTCACGCCGAGTGTCGCCTGCATCAAATCGGGCAAGCGCAGAAAATTCGCGCGGATTTCGTTCGCCGTATCGGGCGCAACAGTCCCGCGCCGCATCGCCAAACTCAACGCGACGAGTTCCAACAGCGCGACTTGGGCGGTAAATGTTTTTGACGCGACGACGCCGATTTCGGGACCCACATTCAGATACAGCGCCGCGTTCGCGCCGCGCGTTATCGAACTGCCGACGGCATTGGTCAATGCCAGCGCTTGCGCGCCGCATTGCTTGCCCAAACGAAAACTCGCAAGCGTATCGGCGGTTTCGCCCGACTGGGTTATCAGAATCAGCAAAGTTTGCGCGTCAATGACGGGCGACGCGTAACGATACTCGGACGCGATTTCGACATTGACCGGCATCCGCGCCCACTGCTCGAACGCAAGTTTGCCCGCGAGACCCGCGTGATACGATGTGCCGCACGCGACAATGTGCACGCGTTCCACGCGTTCCAAATCCAACGCGGCGAGTTCGAGTAAATGAATTTGTTCTGTGTCCAAACGCCCGCGCAGCGCATTCGCCAATGCGGAGGGCTGCTCGTTAATCTCTTTGATGAAAAAATGCGGATAGCCGCCCTTTTCCGCCGACGCAATATCCCATGTTACCTCGAACGGTTCACGTTCCACCGCTTGTCCATCGAGCGTAAAAATTCGCACCGCATCATGCGTGAGCGCGACGATTTCGCCGTCCTCGATAATCAAGACGCGCCGCGTGTGCGCGAGCAGCGCGGGAATATCGGACGCAAATAGATTTTCCTTTTCGCCGACGCCGACGACGAGCGGCGAAAAATGGCGCGCGCCGATTATTAAATCCGGCACGCGCGCGTCCATGATGACGAACGCATACGCGCCGCGCACGCGGCCCAATGCCGCGCGCACCGCGTCGAGCAAAGCGGGCACGCCGACATTGCCGCGCGCCGCAAATTCTTCTTCGACCAAATGCGCGAAAATTTCGGTATCCGTTTCCGACTGCAAAACATGGCCGCGCGTTTTCAATTCGGCGCGCAGTTCCATGTAATTTTCGATAATGCCGTTGTGAATCACGGCGACGTTTCCGCTTTCGTCCGTGTGAGGATGCGCGTTCACGTCGTTCGGCGCGCCGTGCGTCGCCCAACGCGTGTGGCCCATGCCGAGCGTGCCGCGCGGCGCCGCGCCGTTCAATTGATTTACGAGTTTCGAGAGTTTGCCTTCGCTTTTACGCACGACGATTTTTCCGTCATCGGTGCGAACCGCAATGCCTGACGAATCGTAACCGCGATATTCGAGCCGCTTTAACCCGTCGAGTAAAACGGGCGAGACCTGTTTATAACCGACATAACCGACGATGCCGCACATGATTTTTTTCTCCGCAGTACGACAAAGCTGTAATTTGTCAGGCGTGAGGCAAATTGGAAATTTGCGATACGCAATTGCGCGCGGGGCAAGTTTCCAATTTGCCATACGAAATTACGCGCAAGGCAAATTGGAAATTTGCGATACGCGATTGCGCGTGACAAATCAAAAATTTGTCTTGATGTAGAAACACACCTCGTCGCGCGCGCGAAACAATCGGCGGCGAGAGACGCGTCCAGATAATTTTTTGGATTGGGGCTGCGACGATACCATTTTGTTTCGACGGTCGCCCGTCGTTTTTGTAGGCATCGTCCAAAGAGGAGAAAATTTTTGTGTAATCGCAATCACACAAAGGAGGCATCCGCTGAACTTTCGATTTTGACGATTCCGCAAAAGGAATCGCGTAGCGCTTGCCGCGCGGCAAGGAACCTCCACCTCGTCACCTGATTCAAACCATCAAATCAGGTCATGCGCTCATTTTCTCCGCATGTCTAGTTCGGCATGGGCAGTACCTCCTTTGGCGCAGACGTTGAGACTGCGACAGAATTGTATGGCACAAGATAGCGCGGCGCAAAATTTTCCACCGCGCTGTAGAGACCGCGATATTCGGGCGGCAGCATTTTCGCGAGGGAAAACATAATGTCGTCGGTGATGCCGTGAATTTCGTCGCGCGTCGGTTTGTGGCTCGTCGTTTTGACCAGCAGCGGCGCGCCGATACGAACCTGAATCGGCGTGCGTTTCAATTTTTTCCAATTGCGATTAAATTCGCCGCGTCCACCCCATTGGGCAATCGGAATCAGCGGCGCGTTCGTGCGCGCGGCAATCAACGCGACTCCTTCGTGCGCGGCTTGCAAACCGCCGCTGCGCGCGCGCGTGCCTTCGGGCGCCATCAAAATTGCGTGGCCCGCGCGCAAAAGACGGAACGCGTGTTTGAACGCTTGCATGTCCGCTTCGCCGCGCCGCACCGGAAACGAACCGTACCAATTAAAAACCCAGCCCCATTTTCCTTCAAACACTTCGGTTTTCGCCATCGGAAAAATATCGGGGCGCAAGAGCGCGGCGGGAATCACGGGGTCGAGAAAATGAGTGTGATTGATGACAATTATCAGTGGGCCCGTTTTCAAAACATGTTCGCGGCCCTGGATATCCAGGCGGAGCAAAACCGCGTACGCCGCGCGCAGCAAAAAATTGCCGATGGGATGAAAGGGCGGAATAGATAGCTGTGCGGTCATGCGATTATGCGAACGCTTGCGCGCGCCTGAATAATTTCGAGCGCGCGCGTCAACGTCTCTTCCAGCGTCATGGCGCTATTGTCCAAAACAATCGCATCCTCTGCCGCGCGCAGCGGCGCCACGCTGCGCGAAGAATCCAACGCGTCGCGCTGTTCGATTTCCGCGCGCATCTGTTCCAAAGTCGCTGACTGCCCGCGCGCGCGGCGGTCAGCCATGCGCCGCCGCGCGCGCGCCTCGACGGAAGCGGTCAAAAAAATTTTACATTCCGCGTTGGGCAAGACGACGGTGCCAATATCGCGGCCCGCCATGATGATATTGCCGCGTTCGGCGATGCGCTGCTGCTGCGCGGTCATGGCGCGCCGCACGCCCGCGTACGCCGACACCGCCGACACATTGCGATCCACTTCGGGGCGATGCAATTCTGCCGATACATCGCGTCCGTCAACGGTTGTCACATAATTGCGCGCGGCGCTGGCGGCGCCGGGCAGGACGTTGATTTGTATCGTCTCCGCCAAACGCGTCACCGCCGTTTCATCTTGAAGCGCCATGCCGCGCGCGAGCGCCGCATGAGTCACGGCGCGATACATCAAACCCGTGTCCAGATAAAAATAATTCAGCCGCGCGGCAAGCAGTTCCGCCAGCGCGCTTTTACCCGACGCGGCGGGGCCGTCAATGGCGATGGCGTGAGGAAGGTGGGACATTTCAAATTTTGGATTTATGATTTTAGATTTAGGATTTTGGATTTCTGAATTTCGAGTTTCGAGTTTCGATTTTTTTGCGCGGTGTTTCACCCACATTCGCCGCGCGGCCTTGTACGCTGCGCGTATCTCGTTTTTTGATTTGGACGCGCGGCTGCGCTTGTTTCTGCAATTGCGCGATTTCGTCGCGCGTGACTTTACGAAAAGCGCCCGGCGCGAGTTTGCCAAGCTGCAAGGGTCCAATCCGCACGCGAATCAAGCGTTTCACGGGAAAGCCGAGCGCGGCGCACATGTGCCGAATTTGGCGCTTTTTCCCTTCGTGCAAAATAATCCGCAGCCACGTTTCATCGCGGCCCGCTTCGCCGAATTGTTGACGGCGGCCCGCCCGCGTCGCCGTATCTGCGCGCAGCCATTCGCCTTCGTATGGGATGCCGCGCGTCAAACGTTCCATCGTTTTATCGTCAGGAGCGCCATAAACGAGAACGAGATATTCTTTTTCGTGTTCGTAACGCGGATGCGTCAAACGGTTCGCCAGCGCGCCGTCATTGGTGAGAAACAACAAGCCCTCGCTGTTCAAATCCAAACGACCCGCCGCAAACAGACGCAGCGCGCCGGGCAGCAAGTCGAGCGCGCTTTTGAGATTGGCGGTCTCGTCGCGGTCGGAAATATATCCTTTGGGTTTATACAACAAAAAGTACGCTTTGGTTTCGACGACGACGGGATGATTGTCCACCAAAACTTTGTCGCGTTCGGGGTCCACTTGCGCGCCGAGTTGCGTGACCACGCGGCCGTTCACGCGGACGCGGCCCGCGAGAATCATTTCTTCGGCGCGTCGGCGCGAGGCAATGCCGGCTTGGGCGAGAATTTTTTGCAGGCGCTCCATACTTTCAATTCCGTTCCGTCAAATTTACCACTTGGGCGTTGCTCGCCCGAATCAAATTTTCGGGCGTCATCAAAATCTCGTTGCCCCACACGCCGGCGCCAACGCCCAACACCGGTTCCGCCATTAACGCCGCATCCAAAAACGCGCGAAAATTTTCCGGCTGCCAACCGAACGGCGGAATCGAACCGATGACATAACCGGTCGTTTCCAAAACGCTTTCGGGCTGCGCCAATTGAATGTTGCGCGAACCCACCGCTTTTTTCAAATTGCCCGAAATGATATTTTGGTCGCCGCCGACCATCACCAAAATTTTTTCGCCCGCGGCGGTTTCAAAAATCAGCGTTTTAATCATCTGCCGTTCGCGGTATCCCAAAGCGCGCGCCACATTCGCCGCGCCCTTGGCCGTTTCGGGCGAGAACGTCGCTTTTTCGTATGGAATCTGGCGTTGGTCAAGATAGGCGTGCGGAGGCAAATATGACATGCTCAAAGTTCGGCGCTCGTTTTTACGCGCACGCGTCCGACGCAATTTGCCGCGCCGCATAAACATTCAAAATCCCACGGCGACGCGGGCAGCGGATGTTTCAAATAATTGAACGTAATTTCTTGATGCGGCGCAATCGCGCGCGCGGCAATCAACATCTCATCCACAAAGACGCCGTTCGCGTCGCAAGAATGATTGGTCACGTGCATCGGCGTCAACGGCGCGGACCAATAATCGAACGGATAAATCGCCTCGCCGGGCGCATACGCGCGCGCGGCAAACAAACTCGACGCTTTCGCGTTCGGTTGGACGACAATATAAAAATTTTCGGGATTGAACATGGACGTTAAAAATTTTCCGTCGGAAACGCGCCAAGAGCTTGGAGATACGTCAAAGCGTCGGCGTCGGCATCAGCCAAGTCCGTTTCCGCCGCCTGCGCGTCGGCGGGGTCCGCTTTATTTTCACGCGCAACAATCGCTGTGTCCGCGTCCGGCGCGTTTTCTGCGCCAGCCGTCAAGACTGACGCATTTTCGTTCGCCACGCGCGTCGTTTCCGTTTCCGTTTCCGTCAAGCGCGCGGGCAGGACCGGTACCATGTTGTCCGGCAGCGGCGGCAGTTGTTCCAGACTCGTCAAACCAAAGTATTGCAAAAAATCAAACGTCGTGCCGTAAATCGTCGGATGTCCCACCGTTTCGAGTTCGCCGACGGCTTCGATTAAATTGCGCGCGAGCAACGTATGCACCACGCCGTCGCAATTCACGCCGCGTATCGCTTCGATTTGCGGGCGCGTAATCGGCTGCCGATAGGCGATGATGGCGAGCGTTTCGAGCGCGGCGGGCGAGAGGCGCGGCGCGGTATCGAGCCCGAGATATTTTTGCACATACTCGGACACTTCGGGCGCGCTGACAAATTGCACGCGGTCGCGCATTTTTTGCAAACGAATGCCGCGCGCCGCGTATTCGTTTTCCAATTCCGCGACGACAAAATCAATCGTCGTCACGTCTTGCGCCAGCGCTTGCGCCAGCGTCTCGAACGAAACCGGGCCGTCGGAGACAAGGATGAATGCTTCGACTAGCGTTTTCAATTCGGGTTGGGACGATTGCGTTTCAATTCCCGAAAACTCGTTCATGGTTTTTTATTTGGCGGCGTTATCGTTCGCTTCCTCTTGCTTGGCAGAAATCAAGCGCGGCAAATCCATTTTGGGCAAACTGGGCGCGCCTTTTTTCGGCGCTTTCATCTGGTCAATTTTGATTTGCACTTTGCCCACGCGCAAACCCAAACCGCCTTCTAAAACGGAACGCGTTACGTCCATCACCTCGTCCGTTTTTTGTTTCACCGAAATATCGGAGGTCGTCGCCAATTCCACCAAAACATCCACCGCATCGTCTTTGCCTTTGGACACTTTGGGCGTGACGTTGATAACGCCGGGCAAGGGATCAAGCGCGAATTGCAATTGCGTCACAATCGCGTCCGCGCTCATCATCACGTCCGCGCCTTGAATGGATTTGAGACGCATCCGCACTTTGCCGCTTGGCATCAATTCCGCATACAGCAGCAGCAGCGCAAAAACCGCCACGAGGACCGCCAAGCCGAGACAAAATAAAAGCGGAAAAATTTGCGTCGGGTCCGTCAACGCGTTCAGGGTCGGTTGCACGGTTGTCGCAATGCTGTTGCGCGCAAGCAGCATGACGAAAAAGCCCGCGCACGAAAATACAAACGCGGCGATGAGCAAAAGGACGACGATGATACGATTCACTAGATTCATACAGCTACCTCAGCGCGGATGAAATTGAACACGAGTATTATATCGCAAAGCGGAAATGTCAAACGCGCGCCCAAGCGTTTTCGCGGGTTTTTATTGCGCCGCGCGTTTTACGCGCGAATTTTACTTGACGCGCGAGAGCCGCAAGCGCCACAAGACCGCGCCCAAAACGGCAATGCCCCACAGCGCAATGCCGATGCCCGAAAGCAGGACGCCGATATAGAACGCGCGGGGCCGATATAAAAATTCCACGCGATGCGCGCCCGGTTCCAACAAGACCGCGCGAAAAATAACGTCCGCGCGCACGATGGGCGCGGGCGCGCCATCCACCAACGCAATCCAGCCGGGGTCCCACGCGTCCGCCAAAACCAAATATCCTTCCGCATCCAACTGCGCGTCAATCACGACGCGTTCGGGTTCGTACGTCGTCAGCTGCGCGCGCTCGTTAAATCCTTGCCCGATATCGGTGTCAAATTCGGGACCGTCCGAAACATAAATTTCGGCGTTCGGATGCGGCGCCTGCAATTGGCGCAACGCTTCCGCGTCGCTCGCCCGTTTGACATTGTGCGTAATGAACGCGCGCGGCGACGCGTCGGGATTTTCATACACCGCCACATCTTCGCTGCGATAGATCAACGCGTGGCGCGCCTTGCCCAAAAGCGGCGCGAGGTCAATCTGCGCGGCGCCATTTCGCAAAGCAATCCGTTCAAGATGCAGCAAGCCCGCGTCAATTTTGGGAATGATTTGCAATTGCGTAATCGGCGCGGGATAACTGGAAAATAGAATGTACGCGCGATAGGTATGTCCGGCGTGCGTTTGAATCGGAAACGCCGAACGCGCGGGAAACGACGACGCAATTTCGGGGCGCGCGTGTTTTATCGTACGCGCAACGTCGCTGCGGTCATACGCCCATTCCGCCGTATCGCGGCCGGCGAGCAGCGGCTGACGATAGACCTGTCCATTTTCATCGCGCAATTCGATTTCCGCCACCACCGCGCCGTCCGGCAGCGCGGCGGATTGCGCGAGCGACGATTCGATTTCAATGCCCGTCGCGTCAATCGGCGAAAATTCCAACGGCGCCGTAATGGGGTCGAGCAAAAACGGATTCGCCACGTCCGCCGCTTCGGTTTGGGCGTCCACCGGCAGCAATTGCGGAATCAAAAAATAACGTACGCCCAATTTATTCAACATCACCGGCGACAGCTGCGCCAAAAATTCCATCGTATTGCGCGGCGCGAGCGGCGTATAGCCGTGCGCGGCTTGGACATTCTGCGCGGCGTTTAGATTCGCGTACAAACTTTCATTCATCACCGCAATCCACGGCAAAATCCATTCGCTCGTCAGCACGCGCGCATGGTCGCTCAAATCCAATTGCGCCAAAACGCGCGGGCGCGGAAAAATTTCGGCGCGCGGCGCGATTTGATTGTAGGTTTGCGCGTACACCGCGCTGAACGCCAGCGCGTCGAGCAGCGTCAAACCCAACGCGCCGACCGTAAAGAAAAAACGATCCAGACGCGCCGCGCGCAAAATCAAGAGTAGCGCGAGGCCGCCAAAAATCACCGGCAGCAAACGCCACGCGTCCAGCCAAACGTCCACGCTCAAGCGGTCGGTCAAAATCATAATCAATGCCGCCAGCGCGACGCACACAGCCAGCGCAAGCCAGCCGTTCTGTTTGCGCGGCGTCGCGTGCGTTTTTGCGCGCAGCGCGTCAAAACCGCTGCCCGCAAGCATGGCGAGACAAAACGCAAATGGAAATAAAAAACGCGCGGGCACGCGAAACAGATTGAACAACGGCAAACCGCGCAGCGCGGGATACAATGGCGTGTTGCCGCCGAACGCCAATAGCAGCGCGCCCAACGCAACCAAACCCCAGAACCACACGCGCCACTCGCGTTGCAAAACAAGCGCCGCGCCGGCAAACAAGAGCGGCGCCAAGCCCACGTACGCAATCACTTCCACCGATGTATTCGGATAGGGATTGCCGCGCAGGAATGGCGCGCCGAGCAGCGCGAGATAGAACGGATGATACGAAAAGGTCGTAAAAAATTCCGCGTCCACGCCGCCCGCGCGCGCCGACTGCTGCGCGAATTCAAACGTCGGCGCGAGTTGCGCGGACGCAATGAGCGTACCCAACAACATTGCCGCGAGCGACGGGAGAATATCCAACGCGCGCCGCACGATTGGCTGGGCGGCGAAACGCGTTTCGCTTTCGGCGCGCGGCGCCGCGCGCCATCCTTTATCCACAAACGGTATCGCCATCGCATACACGCTGAACATGAGCGCGTTAATGAGCGCGAATTGAGGATGCCCGCCGAGCCATTGCAACGCGAACGCGCAGGTGAGCAGCGACCATGCCGCCAGACGATGCCAACCGCCGCGGCCCAATTCGTACAACCACAACAACCACGGCAGCCACGCGGCGACATTCAACACGTTCGGATGCGTGATGCGCGCCGTGCCAAAACCGCCCAACATCAATGTCAGCGCCGCCAACACAGCGCCCGCAATCGAAATGCCGCGTACGCGCGCAAACAAAAACACGCCGACGCCGAGCCACATTAAATGGAGCAAGATGTCATAATTCAGCGCGAGGTCAACGGGTAAAACGCGGAATAAAAATAGATGCAGCGGATATAACGCGCCGCTTTGCATTTCGGCGAGGAGAGGAAAACCCGCGAGGATTTCGGGCTGCCACAAGGGCAAACGGCCCGCCGCCAACGCGTCGGCGTACAAAACGCGCATTGGATAAAAAAAGCGCGCAATGTCGCCAAAGAAAAACATGCCCTGCCCGAACGCGGCGCGCCAATAAACCAAAAACGGCAGCGCCGCGACCAAGCCCAAGCCCAACCAATTCAAGCGGCGCGCCGCAAGTGTGCGCGCGTCAGAGGCGCGGCGGTCGCCGCGCGCGAGTTCAGAGTTTTGTGATGCGCGCAACTCAGGGAAATTCTCCTAGAATAATCACCTCGGCGGTCGAGGGGACGATGCTTTCCACTTTGATTTTGTCCGGCACATTCACCGCGCGCAATTCCGCCTGATACGTTCCGCTCGCGCAGCGCGGCGCGTCCAGCACAATTTGCACATCATCCGTTTTTAACGTCTGCAAAATCGGCAGCGGGCCCGACAAAATCACTTCGACCGTATTGGGTGAAATCTGCGCGGGCAGATTGCACGTTTCCGAAACGGAAACTGGACGCCGCACGGTAAGACCGCTCAACACCGGGTCCACCGCAACGCGCAGCATTACATCGGTGGCATTCAAAACCGAAACGCCTTCCGGTAATTTCAAACGAACGCGTTTGACGATATTTTCTTTGGCGCCGGCGACATCCAGCGCTTCGGTCTCGACGAAACCGCCGAGTTGATTCAACGCATTTGGCGCGCCCACCAACGTCACTGTCGCGGGGTCAACGCTAATATCGCTCACCCAATAACCGGACGCGACATTGCCGCTAATCAGCGCTTTGACCGCCGCGTCTTTGTACCCCACGCGCTGTTCGACGGGAATATGCACTTGGACCGTCGAAGGCGCGACGGTCAAACCTTGAATTTGATTGCCTTGCGCGTCATGGATCACGACATTCGCTTCGCGGTCCACCGCCGTTTTCGCGCCGCGCAGCGCGACTTCGACCGTCGCATCATTGACCTGTTCCACTTTATTTTGCGGACCGCTCACCAATACTGTCGGCGGTTCGACCACCGGCGCTTTGGTTTCATACCCCAACGGCGGTTCATCCAACACGCGCACGCGCACCAACACCGGCACCTGACGCGTTTTTTCCAAATGCACCTTGACCGACGGCGGGTCAATGCCGGTAATGGTCACGCGCGGATCGGCGCTCGTCGCGTCGAGCGTCACTTGATGGTCGCCGGCGTCCAAGCCGCCCAAATCCGCCTTGACTGAAAAATTGCCGCTGTTGAGAGTTTGCCACACATCTTCTTGCGTCCGAATCCGCACCCGCGCGGCGAGACGCGAAGGGTCGAGCAGCGTCATGTCTTGCCCGCGATTGGCGAAATCAATTGCCACCGCATCGGGAAACAAACCTTCGCGCGTCGGATTTTGTTCGTTGGTGGCGACGACCCAAACGACAAGCGCAAACACCAAAGCGATGAGGACGGAAGAAGCGTTAGAGAGGAGCGAGCGCAGCATTAATTCTTTTGTACCACTTTATCCGAATTTGTCGCTCCCAAAATGGGAGCAAAGAAACGGCGCACCGGACTGTTGGGATTGCGCCCGGTGTACAAATTGGTCAACAAGCGATTCAGATTGCCTTCGTCCAATTGACGGATGAGCCGCCCATTGTGCGCGACGGAAATCGCGCCCGTTTCTTCCGAAACCACCAACGCAATCGCGTCCGTACTCTCGGTGACGCCCAACGCGGCGCGATGCCGTGTGCCCAAATCGCGGTCCACGTCGGGATTTTCTGAAAGCGGCAGCATACAGCTCGCGGCATGAATCCGTTCATCGCGCAAAATAACCGCGCCGTCATGCAAGTTTGTATGCTTGTTAAAAATGTTGAGCAACAAATCCACCGACACTTGAGCGTCCAGACGCACGCCCGTATCAATATATTCCTGCAAACCGGTGCGCCCTTCAATGATAATGAGCGCGCCCCATTCTTGCCGCGCCAACGCGCCCGCCGCGCGCGACAGCGTCGCCAAAAATTTAGTCGTCGAATCGGTTGTGCGCGAACCGAGCAGCGAACGCGGGCGCCCCAACCGTTCGAACGCGCGCCGCAATTCCGGTTGAAAAATGACGGGGATGGCGACGAGCAACGCGGGAATCGAATTGCGAATCAGCCAATTGAACGCGGTCAAATTCAAAAAGGTGCTTGCCAACACCGCCGCGAACGCGACCAATAAAATGCCGCGCAGTAAAATTACCGCGCGCGTGCCGCGCACCAAATAAAATAGGCCGAGAAAAATGAGCGTGACCAATGCCACATCCACTATACTCGACACATCCCGCAGGCGCGCAATCAAATCCTGTTCGCTCATGGCTCGCCGTTATTGTAACGCAACATCCGCATTTCATCCAACCGCAATCCGCCGCGCAAAAAAAATGTCACGCCTTGACGTGACATTTTGGTTTCATTCGGCTTGCGGCTCGCGCAGTTCCAACAAGAGTTTGCGATACTCGGCGACTTGGGGCGGATTCAAGGCGATAATCTCTTGCACGACGATTGCGGCTTCGCCCGGCTTGCCCGCGTTCAAGAGGCGGTCGCCTAAATCATCCAACACTTGAAGCGCCTTGTCCGTATCGCCCTGCGATTTATAAAAATCCGCCAGCGCGCGCTGAATCATTAAATTGTCTGGAAACGCTTCGGCGAGCGAAACCAAAGTCGCCTCGATATTTTCGGGCGCGTTGCGATGACGCTCCAGCAGCGCGCGCAATTCAAATTCCGCTTCGGCGGTTTGCCCCCGGCGCAAATGCAAATCTACCAAATAGTAACGCGCTTCGTCGTCTTCCGGGTCGGCTTGGCGAATTTCCAAAAACAGCGCGCGCGCCGCGTCATACTCGCGCAATTTCAAATGCGTTATCGCCAGACGCCGTTTGAGCGGCAGCTGCGCGTCGTTACTCAGCCCCACGCGCTGGGCAATCGCCAAACCTTCATTGTACTTGTCGGCGGCTTTTTGAAATTGACCATTCGTTTCCAATTCCATGCCGACGGCGGCGTACTCGGTCAATGCTTCCGTCAGTTGCCCATTTTGCACCAGCACATTAATCAATTTGGCGCGCCGCGTGACATCGCTGCCGCCCAAATTCAACGCTTGCCGATAAAACGCAATAGCTTTGGGCAAATCGTGACGCACGGCGGCAGTTTCCGCCAACACATCGTATTTCGCCAACGCGTCGGCAATGTGTCCCGCCGCGACGGCGATTTCCGCCAACTGCACGTGCGCGGGCAAATAGTTGGGCGCCAATTCAAGCGCTTGGTACACCAAATCGCCCGCCGCATAAAGTTTTTGTTCGCTCGCCAACTCGGCGCTTCCGCGCAGCAGCGTAACCACGCGTTCCGATTCCGGCGTCTCGAAAACTTCTTGCATCGAAAGCGGCATGCCAGCCGCCGTCGCCAATTCCACATGTTCGCGCACTTCACGTACTTTATCTTGCCAACCTTTGTTGTTGAGAAAATCCAACAAAATCATGCTAAAACGGCGCGCGCTCGCTTCATCGCCTTTGGCAAGATACCCTTCCGCCAGCGATTCATAAAGCCGAATCACCTGGTCGGCTTGGGAGCGATTCACCGTACTCAGGTCCACAATCTTCATGGCTTGGAGATAATTTTCCAGCGCCTCGTCTACATTGCCTTGCGCGCGATACGATTGCCCCAAAGCGAAACGCGACGCCACCGCCAATTGCGGCGTGCGCGCGGTTTGCTGTAACAACGGAATGGCGTCTTGATGCCGCAAAGAATTTTGATACAGAATCGCGAGATTGAATTGCACTTCGGGACGCGTCATGCCCGCCGCGAGCGCTTGTTCATATGCCTGAATCGCTTCCTGCGTCTGCCCTTTTTCTTGGGCGCTGATTGCGCGCGCCAACAGCGAATCGGTATCGGCGCCTGCCGCGTGGGTATTGTCGGCGCGCTGCCACGGCGTATTTTCTTCCAACACCGACGCCGCCAAGCGCGCGAGACTGCTGCGCCGCGCCAATTCGACGGGATTCGCGCCCGGGTCTGCCGCCGCCGCGCTGCGGCCCGTCACTTCGTTCAACAAAAATTTCGCCTGCGTATTTTCTGGCTCCACCGCCAACGTGCGTTCGGCATATTGCTGCGCGCGCAAAAATTCGCCGCCGCGCTGCGCGAGTTTTGCCAGCGCCAACCATTCGCGCGCGGCGGCGCTCGCGTGTCCCGCTTCGGCAAATGCGGCTGCCAATTTTTCATGCGGCTCGACGCGTTCGGGTTCGAGCGCGCTCGCTTTGCGCCACGCTTCCACCGCCTTGTTCATTTGCTTTTGGTTTTGATACAGCTCGGCGATTTGATTGTACGCGTCAGCGGCTTCGCCGCGACGATTCAAGCGTTCGAGCAAGACGGCAACATGCGCGAGTGGGATGGGGTCGCCCGGCTGCAATTTGGCAAGCGCTTTATATTCCGCGAGCGCTTTTTCAAAATGATTGGATTCTTGCAGCGCGAGCGCGAGACCGCTGCGCGCGGAAATGTCGTCGGGAAATTCGGCGAGCGCGCGTTGATATTCTTTGATGGCGGTATCCCAACGCTGATCCCACGCCGCGTTGGACGCCTTTTTCAACGCATCTTGAAAGACCGCTTTATTCGCTGACATAGTAGCAACTCGAAAGGGAGAAATAAACGCCTTGCCGCCGCTGCGCGCGCGATGGCGCCGCGGCTGCGCGTTAGCGTAACACATTCTATGTGGTTCTTCAAGACGGAAAAAAGAACTAGCCAACATTACGCGCGCGGCGGGCTCGCGCCTGCCGCGCGCGGGAATTTACGCTAAATGGGCAAGATGCGTCCGCGAATGCCGCGATTATTGATTTCGAGCAAACCGACTGTCGCTTCATCACGGTACGGATTGATGGAACCGGGGTTGAACATGTACACGCCCTCATGCACTTTGGCGTACGGAATGTGCGTATGCCCAAACACAATCGCGTCCACATTACTAAAACGGCTGAGCACAAAATTGATATATTCCGGCGTGTACGGGTCGCGGCGCAAAAGCCGATTGAGGCGGCTGTTGACATCGACGCGCCCTTCCCGATTGCCGTGAATCAGTCCGATTCGTAAGCCGCCAAATTCCAACACTTGCGACTCTTGCAAATACGCCTTGACGTCGGGCGAATCGTCTTCGCCGTACACGGCAAACGTCAACGAAACCGATTCTTGCAGCTGCTGCAAAACTTCGAGCGAAGTAATATCGCCGGCGTGTAAAACAATTTCGACGGACGAAAAAATTTCCATCACGCGCGCGGGCAGCGAACGGCGCAAATCGGGGATATGAGTATCAGAGATGACGCCAATTTTCATAGACGACCGTCACACCATGAATCGAATTAATGCGGAAGGGCTAACGCGGCGAGCGCCATAGCCGCCAATATAAACCACTGTGCGCGGCTCAAATACACGCGCGCCTCCGCGCGTCCGTCGCGCAGCAGCGTTTGCCACAAGAGCTGCGCGCCCAACAATAACGCAATGATTGTTACGTTCACCATCGCGCCGCGCAGCGCGAGAAATACAATCACCAACCCCTGCGCGGTATTGGCAATCGCCAAACCCAAACGGGGCCGCGTCGGCACGGAAAGAAGGCCGCGATACGCCGTCGCAAACAAGAGCGCCAAAATGGTCGAATCCAGCGGCGGCAGGATGAGCGAAATTGCCGCGTCGCCAATCAACCACGCCAAGCCGATTTCGGCAAACGCGCGCGCCCAGCGGCCCGCGCCGTTTTCGCCCAATTCGCTTTCGAGCGGCGCCAACAATAACGCGCCGAGCGTCAACAAGAACACGCTCGAACCCAACACCAACGCGACGGATAACGCCATCAACGCGGTCACGAGAATCGCGGTGATGGATTGGCCTACTTGCGGCGCGATGGCTTCGCGCCAAAATTTCGCGCGCGAAGAAAGCCATTGTGAAAAACGCGCCGCGGGCGAACCGAGCCGCGCGTACGGCACGAGCATCCACGCGCGCGTCGGCGTCGCCTGCCACCCTTGCATCGGCCGCCGCCAATCGGTATTGACCCATGCCGCGCGCCAGGCGCCCAACAAGGGGTCGGTCAACAAGACGGCAATGGCGACGCGCAAAAGCGTTTCGCCGGAAACCGCGACGCCACCCGCCGCCAACGCGCCGCAAATTGTCGCCGCGATTGGACCGAGCCACGTCAGCGGCCGCGCCGAATACAATTCCAGAGAAATGCGGCGGCCCACCGCCGGGCGCACCGGAGGCAATTTCATTAACGCGAGTGTAGCATACGTGAGAATTTTAAGCAACGTCATTTTTATAAAAAATAGCAGGCGCGCGCGCCAACGCGCATTTTACTTTGCGATATTTGCAAGTTCAATTACAATACTGCGCGCTGTTTATGAAAATCGTCGTGGATGCAATGGGAAGCGACAAACGCCCCGCGCCGGACGTGCAGGGCGCGGTGGATGCCGCCAACGCGTACGGCGTCGAAATCGTCTTGGTCGGCGATGAAGCGCGCGTGCGCGCCGAGTTGGCGCGGCTGCCCGATGTGCCGGCGCGCGTCAGCGTTTTGCACGCGGCGCAAGAAATCGAAATGCGCGAACATCCCGCGCGGGCGGTCAAGGAAAAAAAAGATTCTTCGATGGTCGTCGGCATTGAACAGGTCAAACGCGGCGCCGCCGACGCGTTTGTTTCGATGGGCAACACGGGCGCCGCGCTCGCCGCTTCCGTTTTATACTTGCAGCGCATCCCGGGCGTACATCGTCCCGCGTTGGGCGTACTGTTTCCGACGGCGCAAGGACCCTGTTTGTTGATTGATGTCGGCGCAAATACCGATTGCAAACCGGAATGGCTGGAACAGTTTGCCATCATGGGCGAATCGTACGTGCGCGCGGTGTTGGAACTGCCGCAGCCGCGCGTGGCGCTTTTGGCGAATGGCGAAGAAGAGAGCAAAGGCAATCAAGCCGTCCAAGCCGCGCACGCGTTATTGAAACAGCGCGCGCAAACGACGGGCTTGAATTTTGTCGGCAACGTCGAAGGCAAAGACATACCGACGCGCCTTGCGGACGTCATTGTGGCGGACGGTTTTGTCGGCAATATCGCGCTCAAGACCGCCGAAGGCATTTCCAAAATGCTAAACGATTTGATTCGCAGCGAAATCAAAAGTTCACCGTTGACGGCTGTGGGCGGCGCCTTGGCGATGCCCGCCTTTAATAAAGTGAAAAAAATTTTGGATTACACTGAATATGGCGGCGCGCCATTATTGGGCGTGAATGGCGTGGTCATTATCGGCCACGGCCGCTCGAACGAGGTCGCGGTCAAAAACGCGATTCGCGTCGCCAAACGTTCGGTGGAAAGCAATATCCTCGAAACCATTCGCCGCGGAGTTACGCCAAGTGCTTAGAACGTTTCCCGCTACCGTTATCGAACCCGTCATGCTCGACCAACGCTTTGAAGAGCGTTATGTGCCAGAGCCGCTCGCGCAAATGGCGCGCGCGGCGCGGCAGCGGCGGCCGCGCGTCGTCATTACCGGCCTCAGCGCGCTTTCGCCCAACGGCAATTCGGTCCAAGAATTTTGGGCTAACACGCTAGCGGGTAAGAGCGGCGTCGCGCCGATTGCGCGTTTTGACGCGTCCGAGTTTCCGTCGCGCATCGGCGGCGAAATCAAAAATTTTGAACCGCGCGATTTTATGGACGCCAAAGAAGCGCGCCGTATGGCGCGCTGTTCGCAGTTTGCGATTGCGTGCGCGCGCCTGGCGGCGCAAGATGCGCGTTTGGAATTGCCCGTCGTCAATCGCGAACGCGTCGGCGTTTTGCTCGGCACCGCCGTCGGCGGCATTGACGCGACCGAAGAAGGAATGAGGACGCTGCTTGGCAAAGGGTGGCAGCGCGTCTCGCCTTTTGCGTTGGGCGCCGCCATGCCGAATGCGCCGGCATTTCATGTGAGCATGACCACCGGCGCGCACGGTTATCTGGGGACGATTACGGCGGCATGCGCGTCCGGCACGCAAACGATTGGCGACGGCGCGGAAATTATTCGGCGCGGCGCGGCGGACATTATGTTTGTCGGCGGCACGGAAGCGGGTTTGTTTCCCATCGGGCTCGTCGCGTTTTCACAAATGCGCGCCATCACAACGCATTTCAACGCTACGCCGGAAACGGCTTCGCGGCCCTTTGACCGCACGCGCGATGGGTTTGTCATGGGCGAGGGCTGTTCGATTTTGGTCATTGAATCGCTTGAACATGCGATTGCGCGCGACGCGCCGATTTATGGCGAAGTGCTGGGCAGCTCGGTGGCGAGCGATGCGTTCGATGTGGTCGCGCCCGACCCGAGCGGCGATGGCGAAGTGCGCGTCATGAAACTTGCGCTCGCCGACGCGGGCATCGGCATTGACGAAATTGATTACATTAGCGCGCACGCGACTTCGACCGTCGTCGGCGATAACATCGAAGTCAAAGCCATCAAAAAATTATTTGGCGCCCGCGCGCCGCGGATTCCAATCAGCGCGCACAAGTCTATGGTGGGGCATACGCTCGGCGCGGGCGGCGCGCTCGAAACGGTGGCGGCGCTACTTTCGTTCCGCGACCAAAAAATTCATCCGACCATCAATTTGACGCAACCCGACGAAGAATCTGTCGGGCTGGATTTTGTGACCGAAGGCGCGCGGGCGACACGGGTCGAAACTATTTTATCCAATTCGTTCGGACTGGGCGGTCAAAACGCCTGTCTCGTTCTGCGAAAATTTGATGTGTGAAAAAATTTGGCGAACCGAGACTGGGAGCGCAAACAAAGCGCTAGGCCGCCAATCTCTATTCTCCAAACTCGAATCTCATGGCTCAAGTTGTGACCAATAAAGCGCTGGTGGAGCGCAATGCGCGCACCGGCAAAATTTTGACGACGGCTTCGTTGATTATCATTCTCGCGCCGTTAGCGATTACGTTTCCGCTTATCTTTTCGGGCAAAAATGAATTGCCCGGCAACAGTCTGCTCTTGATGTACGGCGCGTTGATTGTCGGCTTGATTCTTTCCAATGTCGGCGGCTATTTCATGAACCGCTGGGGGATGAAATATTACGAGCAGTTGGAAAAAGCTCTCAAAGGCACCGATAAAAAATATCGTTTGTACAATTATGCGCTGCCAGTACCGAATGTGCTGTTGACGCCGTTCGGCGTAACCGTTTTGCTATTGAAAAATCTGGACGGACATATTTCCGTCAATCAAAAGGGATGGCGCGCCGGCTTTGATGTCCTGCGCCTTATCCGTTGGTTCAGCGCGGAACAATTGGGCAATCCGACGCAGACGTTAGAGGCGCAGCAAGAAAAACTCGCGGCTTTTATCCATGACCGCTTGGGCGCGTCATTCAATCCCCCGCTGGACGGCTTGATTGTCTTTACCAATCCGAAAGCGGTCATTGAAATTTCCAACGTCGAACTGCCGATTGTGTTTCTGCCCGAAAGTCCCGATGCGCTCAAGAATGCGTTAAAACGTCCCAAGAACACGCCGCTGCTTTCACAAAAAGATTACAACGCGCTGTACGAGTTGTTTGAAGAGGAATCCGAAGCGCGCCGCATCGAAGCCGAGCGCGGCCTAGTCATTGCGGGACGCAAGTTTTTTTAACACGAACAAAACAGAAATAAACTTTTATGCCCTTATCCCTCTCTGATTACAAACGTCCGCCGCAAGACAATGGACGCGGCATTGCGGGTTATCCCGCCGCCGGCTGGCGCGGCGACCCCAACGGGCTTGACGCGTGGATCGCGGAATTGCAGCAACTCGGCATCAAATGGCTGCGCGTGTTGGACGACAATGCCGACTCGCTGACGCTGTGCGGCAAATTACTCAACGCGGGCATCTTTCCGATTGTACGAATTCTGCGCCGCGATTTACCGCCGAACGATACGCCCGAACCGAATCCCGGTCACATTTCCGCGCGCGAGGAATTGACCATCCGCAAAATGATTGACCTCGGCGTGTTGTATTTTGAAACCAACAACGAACCGGACAATCCCGCCGAATGGAAACAACACGCCATTCCCGGCAATCACGAAGAGACCGCGAAATTGGTCGCGCTGAATTGGTTATTTGACGCGCGCTTTATTATCGAGGCGGGCGGTTATCCCGGCTTGCCGGCGGTGAGCAGCGGCAGCGGCATGGATTTGGTCGGCGCGCTCGCGGCGTTGGGCCGCCAAGATATTTTGCTCGACGGCGGTTGGATTGCGCTGCACAATTTCGGACATAATCGTCCATTGAATTTCCCCAACGACCGCGTAAATCAAAACGGCGCGCCCTTGACCGCGCAGGAATACGATTTTGGCGCGCTGACGCAATGGGTGTGGTGGGACGCGACGCGCCAACGCGCCAACACATTGGACGAAGTGAACGCGCTGCGCGCCGCGCGCAAAAACGCGGGCCAAGTTATCGCCCAAGACCATGCGGCATTCCGCGAATACGAATATTATGACGCGCTTGCGAAAAAACATTTGGGGCGCTCGATTCCAATTTTAGCGACAGAGGGCGGCTATCAAGTGGGCCGCCGCACCGATTTGCGCTATCCGCGCATCACGCCCGCGCTGCACGCGGATTTGACGGTGGCAATGTTTGAATTTATGCAGCGCGATGCGCCCGATTATTTTTTCGCGGCGTGTCCATGGCTTTTGACCGGCTCGCAAAAAACGCAAGCGAGCGCGTGGTACAGCGATTTTTGGGACCGCGCCATTCGTTCCGGTGGACCGCACAATGGCGAAATTCCGCCGCTGGCGGCGCCCGATTATCGCGTGGGCGAACGCTTGCCTGTCGTCGCCGCCGTCAAAGCCATGGCCAGCCAATCGCGCACCGGGCCGCGCGTCGCCATGCCAACCGCCGCGCCCGCCGCGCCAACCGTCATCGCGCCCACGTTTGCCGCGCCGCCCCCGCCCCCGCCAAGCGAAGAAAGTATCTATCTCGTCCAGCACGGCGATACGTTGGGCTCGCTGGCGAAAAAATTTGACGTAACGATTCAGGCGTTGGCGAATGTGAACGCGCTCAATGAAAATGAGCGCATCATCGCCGGGCAACGGCTCGTCATTCCGCCGCCGCAAGCTGTGAGCGCGCCGCCGACGCCCGCAACCATTTCAACGGACGCGCCGCCCGCGCCAATTCCCGAATGGTTTAATCCGCCGCAGCAACCCGCGCCCGTTGCGCCGCCCCCCGTTTATACGCCGCCGCCACAAGCGCCCGCGCAACCTGTCTATGTGCCGCCGCCACAACAGCCCGCGCAACCCGTCTATGTCCCGCCGCCGCAAACGCCGCGCGTCGCCCAACCGCCCGCCAGCGCCGCCGCGCCAAATGCCGCGCCGCCGCCGCCGCCGCGCGCCCCCGCCATCGTCTCCCCGCTTGACCCGCGTTTGAGCGCGCTCAATGTGCGCGTGGAATACGCGAACGTCAAACCGGGCGAAAGTTATTGGAAACTGCTCCGCGCAGAATATCAAGATACGACCAAAGCCAGCGGCAATCATCACATGCTCTATAATCTGCTGGACGATAAAGGCAAACCGATTTTGGTGCAGCGCGTCTTTCAGGGCTTGGCGGACATTCAAGCCGATTCCTTTACCGACGCGTTTGGACGCGCGAAAATTCCAATGTGGGAAACCTATAATCCCGAACGGGGCGAAAGCGGACCCTATTCGGCGTGGATAGCAAACCTACCTTCGGATAAAGTGGTCGGACTCGGTATGCCCAATGGCTTGGCGGTAAATTTTGTATTGACGTGGCAAAAGGCGATCAAGTAAGGCAAAAAAATTTCGCGCGCGCTTGAAATTTTTTTGCCTCACCCCTCTGCGTTGAAATTCCTCAGTGCGGCTTCGCGCTGGCTCGTTCCCCTAGCAGTCTTGCTCGCGACTTGGACGTTCTATACCAGCACGCTCGCGCCCGGCTTGCTGCGCGGCGATAGCGGCGAATTCCAATGGGCGATGGCAGCGCTGAATGTGGCGCACGCGACGGGCTATCCGCTTTTTACGCTCATCGGCTATGCGTGGCATTTGCTGCCGCTCGACGCGAACGTCGCGTGGCAGTTGAATTTGCTCACGCCGTTTTTTGGCGCGCTGACGGTCACGGTCGTTTTTATTTTTATACGCGCATTGACGACGCGCACCCTCGCCGCGTTGGGCGCCGCGCTTTTTTTGGCGCTAACGCCGGTGATGTGGTTCAACGCGAGCATTTTGGAAGTGTATCCGCTGCACGCGTTTCTGCTCGCGCTGATGTGGTATCTACTGTGGCGCTGGTCGCGCGCGCCGCAAACGAACGGCGCGCTGTATCTCGCGTTTTTTATATTCGGGCTGGCGCTCGCGCATCATCGCTTGACGATTCTAACCATCCCCGCGTTCCTCTATTTTTTGTTTGCCACCGACCGCCAATTTTTTTTCAAACTCAAACGCCTCTTGGTATGCGCGCTGCTCGTCGTCCCCGGTTTGAGTTTGTATGCGTATGTGCCGCTGCGAATGTTGCCGGAAGGTTTTTCGCCGGACTTTATTTTCAACGACATTATTTTGGGGCGCGAGTACGCCGGTTCGCTTTTACGCGAAATCAATCCCCTGCCCGTACTGGTTGAAATTCCATTCAAAAATTTTCACGTCGGCCTCGCGTTCGCATTGCTCGGCGCATTCACGCTGTTTCGGCGCGCCAAACATTTGAACGTTGCCTTGTGGCTGATTTATCTGACGGATGTTTTGTTTGCGTTAGTGTACAGCGTGCCGGATGTCGAGGTCTTTCTCACGTCGAGTTTCGTCGTCCTCACAATCTGGCTCGGCGCGGGCGCGGGGGCGCTGATAGATTGGTTGGAACAACGCTTTGCGGGGACGCGCGCCGCGCGTTGGCAATGGGTCTGCGGGCTGGCGTTGCTGCTCATCGCATTGTTTGGCATGACGCGCTGGAATGAAATCAACGCCGCCGTCGCCGCCGAAGCGGGGCCAGAGACGCGCGCGCGCGCGTTGGCGACAATGAATTTACCCCCGGCGGCATTTCTGGAGTTGGATTGGGAAACCGCCACCGCGCTGCGTTTTTTGCAGGCGACGGAAAATTTGCGGCCCGATTTGGAAACGCGCTTGATTGAAATGGGCAACCGCGCCGAATTTTGGCGCGCGCTGCAAAATGTGGACGCGGGACGCGCGGTGTATATCGAAGGAGGCATCAATTGGTCGCGCGCGCCCGCCGGATACGTCTTGAAAACATTGGACAATGCTTTGGCGCAAATCACGCGCGCGCCGGTCGAGATGACGCGCCGACGAACGGCGTTTGGCGACCGCGTGGAATTGGTCGGTTATCAAAATACGCCCGACGCGTTTGTGTTGTATTGGCGCGTGAAAAAAACATTGGCGCAAGATTTGGCGAGTTACGTTCATTATCTCGACGCGCAAGGCAATAAAATCGGCCAAGACGACCGCGCCGCCTGTTGTCAAGCGGTGTACGGCTATCGCACGAGCGAGTGGGAACCGGGACACATTTACGCGGACGTTTTCAAACCCGCGCCGCCCGGTACGACAAGTTTTTTGGTCGGCATGTACGAAACGGTGAACGGCGACATCGAACCGTATGGCGAACCCGTTGAAATCAAATGAACGCCGGTTTGACCCTTGCCAAAGGGACAAATTGCAAATTGGTCCTACATTTTCGCGTCCGTTTTTGGGCTGGCAAATATATTGGTATTTGGATTGACTCGGATTTGATGCTACAATCGGCGGCGCTTCGCAAACAACAGATTATTTTTTCTCCGTTCCGCGTTCATGCGCTGGCATTGCACGCGCTCGCACAGATTCACCCGAAATCATGACAGAGGAATGTTTGAATGACTGAAACGCGTTTTACCTGGCGTTGGCTGGTGGTCATCGCGCTTGTCGGCATTACGATGGGGCTTACCATCGGTCTGCTCACCGGCTGGATTGTTTTTCCCAACATCGGGGGTTCTAATGTTGCAGGACTCTCGACGACGGCGCAGAGCGATTACATTGTTCTGGTTGCCAACACGTATGCGTATGACCAAGATTTGGCGCGCGCGAAACAACGTCTGAATCTTTTGCAAGACAAGGACATCAAGACGCGGCTCGAACGCCTGGCAAAATCGCTCGCCGCGCGCAAAGACGCATCCGCCGCAAACGTAGCCGATCTTGCCATCGCGCTCGGTTCAGAAGACAGTTCGCTTCAGGTGATGGCTGCGGGCGTGGGCAGTGACTCGACGAGTAACACGTCTGACACCGAACCGACCAAAATCGCGCGTGCGGATTCCGAGACGCCGGTTGAGGAACCGACGCCGGAGGAACAAGCCGCCGAGCCGACTGCCGCGCCAACCAAAAAGCGCAACAAGAAAGCGACTGCGACGCCGGAACCAACCGTTGAAACCAAAGCGACCAACGCGCCAGCTGAACCGACGGCTGTACCGGCGACAAAAGCGCCCAAACCCACCGCCGAACCGACTGCCGTTCCACCGCCCGCCGCCGCGCCGGTGACGACGGAATTTATTCCGGGTTTTCCTGCCGGTTGGTGGAACGCCGTTAAATTTATTCCCGCCCAAGTCAGTCCGGGACAGCAATACTATCATCTCAAATACGCGCGCTATTGCGATTGGGCGCCTAATGATAATTTTGAAACATGCCCCGGATTTCCCGCGGGCGGCATGGGTCATTCAATTTACATCATGGTCGTGGATGAAAATGGAAATTGCATCACCACCGATGTCAACGACATTCTCAACGACGGCTCGAAACATCCGTTGACGCCCGACATGCTCAAGAAAATCGAGTTTCCGTGGAATCCCTATGGCTATGCCTGTAATCAAGATTACGAAAAAGAAATGTATGGCGAAGGCAATGATATTTCCGTGCCCGGCTTGCCGAGCGACACCATTACGCAATTACAGTTGTGCGCGACCAATCCGCCGCCCGGATACAATCCGCCCAATTGCGGACACGCCCATGTGCGCTACTTTTTGATTTTCCAACGCACGACGCGCTAGCGAATTACATTCGGATTTCACTGTCCTCTAAATCGCCAAGCTAAAAAAACCGCAAGAAGCTTCTTGCGGTTTTTATTTTGGCGGCGACGCGCCGCGCGCTTTCATGTTATAACTCACGTTACGCAAGGGTAAGACAAATTTGAAATTTGTCATACGTTTTCACGCTATTTTTTCGTTGTGCTGCGTAACATAAGTTATAATCGTCGGCAAGGCGTGACTGTATAATTTAAAAAGGCGGATCTCCAAATGGCAATCGCGCAAGCGCAATTCACCAAAGCGGAAATTACTTGGCCCGAAAGCGATGGGCTCCCCATGGCAGACAATACCAAACAATTTCGCTACATTGTCACCATCGAGGGCGGTTTGAGCGCGCAATACGCAAACAATCCCAACGTCTTTGTCGCAGGCGATTTATTTTGGTATCCCGTCAAGGGGCGTCCAGATATTCGCGTTGCGCCCGACGCGCTGGTTGTATTTGGCCGTCCAAAGGGAGACCGCGGCAGTTATTTGCAGTGGAAGGAAGCAAACATTGCGCCGCAAGTGGTTTTCGAAATTCTTTCGCCGAGCAACACGCCGGTCGAAATGGCGCGCAAAAATAATTTTTATGCGCGCTATGGCGTAGAAGAATATTACGAATATGACCCCGACCGCGGCGAACTGCGCGGTTGGCTGCGTAATGAACAATACCTCATAAACAAAAACCCTTCGAGCCGCAACCTCGAAGGGTTTTTTAATCCCACCGCACAAACGTCAAACCCATTTGCAACATACGCCAGCCGCCGCGATAAAACCATTCGCCGTGTCTGTCGTACACAAAACGCGCAATCAAGCGTTTCCAGAACAAACGTCTGCCCAGCGCGGAATTTGCAATCCCTCGCGTATAATCGGCAAACGAAAATTCATTGCGCGCAAACGCGTCGCGCACATAATCCGCCGCGCGCATCCCAAAATCCAGCGCGTGCGAAATGCCTTCCCCCAGCCACGGTTCCGTTCCCGCCGCATCGCCCGCCAACACCACGCGCGGCGCGGAATGTTTTTCGCGCGAGTCGAACCAGCGTTCGGGATGCCCCTGCAATTTCCAATCCGCGAGGTTCAAACCGCGGCGCTTTAATTCATCCGCCAGCGCGCCTTTCAAGTCCGCGCGCGACCATGCGGGATGCACGCGCGAATCAAAGACGCCGCGATTCATCAGCGGAACGTTTTGGCGGAACGACGGAAAATCCCAATAGTATCCTTGCACGCCGCGCGCCAGCGGCGAAAAATCAAAGACGGCGGTGTGCTGGATAAATTCGTCTGTCTGCGCCGCGTCCGTCACCGGCGTCAAAATTTCCATCAAGCGCGCAATGCGGTCCGAACGCGTCAGCCCCAACTTTTGACGGACGACGCTGTTGGCGCCGTCCGCGCCAATCACGACGCGCGCGCGCAATTCGCCCGCGTCGGTTTGCAGCGTCACGCCCGCAGCATCGCTCGCCAACGCGCGCAGCGTCACGCCCTGTACGACGCGCACGCCGCGCGCGTGCGCGCGCTCCAACAACGCGGCGTCAAACTCGTCGCGCTGCACCACGCGAAATATATTGCGCCAATGCAGCGTCGCGGCAAGGTCTTGGTACACGAGCCGCATGTGATGAATCGGAAACGCCGGCACATTCAGCGTCACATTCAGAGCGCGCAGCAAACTCCAGGCGTGCTGCGTCACGCCGCCGCCGCACAATTTCCGACGCGGAAACGTCGCCTTGTCCAACAATAATGCGCGCGCCGCCAATTGCGGCGCGCGCTGCGCCAAACGCAGCGCGGCGGCAGAACCTGCGGGACCCGCGCCAACGATAATAATGTCGTACTCGTTCATACAACCAGCGCGCCGCGCGCGACGCTACATCTCTTCAGCCGTCACCAACGGCACGGCATCCGGCGCGCGTTTGCGTGTGACCAAACCGACGCCCGCCACAATCAAGCTTAAACCCACAAACGTCGTCCAATGCAGCGATTCATTCAAAATTGCCGCGCCCAAAAATATCGCAATCACGGGACTGATATATGTGACGAGCGAAGTGCGCGTCGCGCCGACATGTTCGATTAACCAATAGTACATCAAATACGCGAGCGCGGTGCCGACGACGGCGAGAAACGCCAACGCAACCAACGAAGCCGTCGTCGGTTGCAGCGTCCAGGGTTGGTCGAAGAGCAAACTCGCGGGAATGAGCAGCGCCGACGCGGTGAGCATTTGGCCCAATGAAACCGTCGCGTGCGGATACCCTTTGAGATGTTTGCGCGCTTGAATGGTCGCCAAAGCATAACTGGCGGCGGCGAGTAAAATTGCCGCGCCGCCCATGAGCGTGAACGTCGCGCCTTCCAACACGTCGGGCAAAAATAAAATCACAACGCCCACAAAACCGGCTGCGATGCCCAGCGCTTTGAGCGGCGTAATTTTTTCGTCCTGCGTCAACCAGTGCGCGAGCAGCACCGTAAAAATCGGCATTGCGCCGACGAGAATCGCCGCCAAGCCGGACGAGACGCGCGTTTCGCCCCACGTAATGAGCGTGTATGGAATGACGCTGTTGAGCAAACCCATTACCCACAACCACCGCCATACCGGCGCGCGCCACGACGGCAATTTCTCGCGGCGCAGCAGCGCAATCAAAAATAATGTGACAGCCGCCAAACCGGTGCGGCCCATCACGAATGTCACTGTCGGAATAGATTCGCCGCCGATTTTGATAAGCAAATACGAGGCGCCCCAAATCGCGCCGAGCAGAATGAGATAAAAGTAGGACATGATGAAAATTGTATCGCGCGGCGCAAAAACCGTCCACCGCAAAAACGCGGATTGGGTCATGAACTTGCGCTAGCGTACGAACGTACGGCAAAACGCCATAAACGATTGGTGAACCCCAAGAGTAAAAACGCCAAGCCAAGCCCAATGAGCAATTCCATCGGGTCAAGCAAAGCCATCAATGCCGACGCGGGAAATGTGGTGATGAACGCAATCGGGATGACGAACGTCAAGAACGCGCGCAGCAAACCGCCATACACCGAAATCGGAAAGCGTCCCGTTTCATAGAACGCGTAAAACAATTCTGCGAAATTATCAATCTTGACGAACCAAAACGACATGGTCATCATGCCCAGCCAAATGCAATAGACCAAAATCAGCGCCACCGCCAACAGCAGCGCGAATGCAAGCCACTGCGTCGGCGTCGGCGTCAAACCCATCGCGCGGAGCGCGTATAAAATTAAACCCGCGCCCGCCACGACATCCGCCAAGCGCCACATCGTGAGCGAATGAAAACTGGCGTAGAATTGCGCGTTCACCGGTTTCACCAGCACAAAATCAAATGTGCCGACGCGCACATGCTCAATCATTTCCGTAATGTTGGGGCGAAAGAACGCTTCCATGATGCCCAAAAACATGGTGTACAAACCCAGCACCACCAACACCTGCTCATATGTCCATCCGCCCAGCGTATCGCTGTGCGCGAAAAAAATCGTCGTGCCGATGATGCCCCAAAACAACCAAAAGACGCTCATGAACGCGTTGGTCAAAAAGTTGGCGCGATATTCCAGTTCGCGCAAGACAGAAAATTTCCAAAAGATGCCAAGAAGTTTGAAATACTTGAACATGCGCTCTGCATCCTATGCGCCAAACGCGCCAAAATGACGTATCCCGCGCGCCCACAACAAGCGATACGCGCCAAACAAACCCAGGCACCACAACGCCGAGATAACCATCCCGTTCAAAATTTCCGGCGTTGTCAAACGCCCCATCAAAATTTCGACCGGAAAGGACAGCATGAAACGGAACGGCAAATAAAACGCAATCGTCTGAAGCGGTTCGGGTAAAAGTTCCAACGGCGCGACGCTGCCGCCAAACAACAGGTACAGCATCCAAAAAACATCGGTCAACACCAACGCTTGCGAAAACCAAAACGTGAACATGCCGAGCGAAAATTGCGCCAAGTAGCGCAGAATCCACGCGCCCGTCAAGGCAAGGACAAAGAAAACAAGATTCGACGGCGTTGGCGCGATTTGAATTTGGGGCAGCAGCAGCGCGAGCGCAATCACGACGGGCGTGAACAAAATGCCGCGAATCGCCTTGTCCGCCAGATTGAATGAAATGTACTCGTGAATCGGTTGCAGCGGATGCAGCAATTTCGTATTCAAATCGCCGTGTCGAATGTCGTAATCCAATTCCCAGGCGACCCACACCGCCGTCATTTGCCGCACATAAAAGCTCAATAAATAATAGCCGACGAAATCGCCCGCGCTAAAATCGCCGACGGGCCCATTCTGCGCGAGCGATAACCACACCGCCATCATGACCAATGGAAACGACGCGGACAAAATCCAAATCGCCATCGCCATCCGATATTCCAACTGCACCGTAATTCCACGACGCGTCAAGACAAGATATTTTACAAATAGTTTTCGCATTTTTGTTTGTCGGATTTTTTGCCCGGCCGTCGCCGCCGCGCGGCTTCAATCATCCTCCGCCGCCTCCTCCGCCGCGTCCGCTTGCCGCGCGCGCGCCGCTTCTTCAAACACGCGCGTAATCACATCCTCAATCGGCGGGTCTTGGATTGTCACATCCACCACCGGCAATTCCGCCAAAAGGCGCGCCGCCGTTTCCGAAATTTTGCTGCGCGGCGCCAACAATTCCACGCGCTGCCCTTCTGCCTTGACCACTTCGCCATAGCGCGCTAGATTCTGCCCGTCCACCGCCGACGCCAATTCGACGCGCAATAATTTGTGCGGCGCCATGCGCGCAGCCAATTCCTCCAAGCCGCCGTCGTACATCAGTTTGCCGTGGTCAATCACAATTACGCGCTTGCACAACGCGGTGACGTCCGCCATGTAATGACTCGTCAAAATCACCGTCGCCTGATAGCGGCGATTGTATTCCGCGACAAATTCCCGAATCTTGGTTTGCATCGTCACGTCCAGACCAATCGTCGGTTCGTCCAAAAATAAAACTTGCGGCCGATGTAGCAGCGCGGCGGCGAGTTCGCATTTCATGCGTTCGCCCAACGAAAGTTTTCGCACCTGCTTTTTCAATAACGACGCGAGGTCGAGCAGTTCCGTCAATTCATCCAGCGTTTTGCGATAAACATCGTCGGGGATTTCATAAATCGCCTGATTCACCAAAAACGTCTCGATGGCGGGCAAGTCCCAATTGAGCTGCTGCTTTTGCCCCATCACCAAAGTCATACGCCGCAAATATGCCGGTTGGCGTTCGTTCGGCGTAAAACCCAAAACACGCGCGCGGCCGCCCGACGGATACAACAAGCCCGACAACATTTTTAACGTCGTCGTCTTGCCCGCGCCATTCGGGCCGAGAAAGCCGACAATCTCGCCGGCGGCAATCTCGAATGAAATATCGTCCACCGCTTTGACATCGCGGTATTTGCGGCGAAAGAACGATTTCAGCGAGCCGCCGAGGCCCGGCTCTTTATGATGCACCTGATAATATTTTTTTAGATGGGTCGCCGCAATCGGTGGCTCGCTCATGTTTGATTCCGCGTGCGCGCGTCGCGCGCGCGCAATAGTAAAGGCGCGCCAAAAAATCGCGTGACGCGCCCGTAAGTTCCGTCTTTGGTTGTCCGCCAACCCGTTTGTTATCTTGGCAGGTCAGCGCCTAAATTTTCGATCAAAAGTTATGCGGGCAAAGCGCGCTCCAATACGCGCAGCCAATTGCCGCCCAGGATGCCGCGAATATCCGCGTCCGTAAAGCCCGCATCCGCCAACGCGTCACCGTATTTTTGTAAATCGGACACCGTATCAATTTCTTTGGGCGTCGCCTCCATCCCAAAGCCGCCGTCAAAATCCGTGCCGATGCCGCAATGTCGCGTACTGCCCGCGAGGTCGCAAATATATTTCATGTGTTCAATGACCGTCGCGAACGTCACCGCGTTTTTCGCCGCGCCATTTTGGCGCCATTGATGCCGCAAGAATTGATTGTAAAACACCGCGCCGATAACGCCGTCGCGTTTTACGAGCGCCCGAATCATGTCATCGCTCAATTGGCGATCTGTCGGCACAAATTTTCGCACGTTCGAATGACTCGCCACCACCGTCCCTTCAAACAAATCCAGCGCTTGCATAAAACTTTCTTCCGCCATGTGCGACGTATCGAGGATAAATTTAGCGCGCGTCATTTCGCGCATCAATTCTTTGCCCAACGGCGTCAAGGGGCCCGGTTTGCCGGTGCCGCCGCTGTAACGCGTTTGACTCCACGCGGGCCCAATGAGCCGCACGCCGCCTTCGTGCCATTTGCCGACATCTTGCGGTTTCACAATCGGGTCCGCGCCCTCCATCAAAATCACCAACCCCACGCGCGGTTCAGGCGACTCGACGATGCGTTTCAAATCTGCGCGACTGGTAATCAAGGCAATGCGCGGGTCGGCTGCCAACAACGCATAGTACGCCAATTGCTCTTGCGCCAATGCCTGCGCCTCTTCGGGAGTTTGATAGGTTTTGTTGGCGGGATTCGGATTGGTGTGCGGCGAAACGTACAGCGTGGCAAAAACAATTCGCACATTGCCCGCCAAAAGATTGGGCAAGCCGCTGGTCGCAATTCCATCTACGCCTTTGGGCGGTTCTTGCGCGCGCGTCTCTTGGACCGCGCGACGCGGATCGCGTCCCAAGACAATCGCATTAAAGGCAATATCTTCGTGCGCATCAACAATCAAATACGGTGCAGTCACATCGCTCCTTTGACAACGTTTCTTGTACAAAATGAATGCTTGAATTATACAAGCAATTTAGCGCAGCGCGAATCCGTCGCGTTCGATTATTGCCATGTGCCATCTTGAAATAACGTAATCACGCCGCGCGGCGTATTCGCCCACATCATGCCGCGTTCAAAATCTTGAATCGTGAGCGGAATCCCCGCCTCATCGGCGACGGCGCCGGGCATTTGGCTTTGAATTTCGGGATGCTCGCACCACACTTTGCCAAACCCGCGTTTAGGATGAATCCGTCCGGCGGGAATGGGTACGTCATTACACGGACGTTCGGGGTCGCCCTCGCGCCACGTGTCGTCATACACGACAAACGTTTTGTCGGGAAGCAGCACATAAATTTTTTGCGCGTTCGGATTTCGCAAATCGTCAAACATGTAACCATCCTTGAATGTTTGCACGGCAAAATTTCCGTCTGCGGCTTTGTCCGTCGGACAACCCAACTTGGCAATCGCTTCAAGCCACAATTCCGCAAACGGCGGCGGCGGCCCAAAACTACATGCGACCGACGCGCCGGGTTCAAGCGTTGCCGTCGGCGCGCTATTCGGCGCGGGCGTCCACGTCGGAAACGGCGTCGGCGTCAATGTCGGCGTCGGCGCGGGCGGCTTGGGCGCGGCGGCATCGCCGAGAAGGGTCAAGACGCCATCGCGTTGGCCCGCCACATAAATTTTATCGCCCAGCCGCGTCAAACGCCAGGGCGCGTTCGATACCTGAAGCGTCGCCACATGGCCCAGCGTGCGCGTATCCAAAATTTCAATCGTATTAAATTCCGGTTTCGGTTCGCGCAGCGCGGGCAGCGCGGTCGGCGGATGCGCGAGAAACAAATGATGCGTCTCTGGATTCACAACCATATCCGCCGTGTGCGAATTCAAAACCAGCGATTGCGCCAATTGGTCTTGGGCGTCAAAAACATCCAAACCGTAATTGTACGCGAGCGGATGCGTATTCGCCGCATACACATTATTTGTCGTCGGGTCGAGCGCCAGCGCGGTCGTATTGCCGCCATTGCCGCTGCCCAACAATTTTGGGTCGTCCCACGCGTCGTACAAAAAACGATACAGCGTCACGCGCGAATTAGAGCCCGGCACGCCGTTGCTCGCCAACGCGTACAATTTGGATAACGCGGGATTGACGCGCGCAAACTGCGGAATCGTTTTCGAGCCAAGCGTCAAGCCGCGCGCAAAAAAAGTTCCTTGCGCTTCCAACGTCGCGGGGTCGAGCAGATAACTGCCCGCAAATAATTTGCGCTGGGGCGAATCTATAGCGACTGTGTCCAAAGTGGCGGAAATAAATTTTTGCGCGACCACGCGCAGCGTCGCTTCATCAATCACCGTCAGCGTGCCATCCGCATCCGCCGCCGCATAGAGCCGATTGGTCGCGGGGTCCACCGCGAGGTCCACCGGATTATTGCCGACCGGAATTTGGGCGATAACTCGATCGTCTTCGACGACAAAAATAGAGTTGGTCGAACCATTTGCCGCGTACACGCGGTTACGTTCGGGATTCGCCGCCAACGCGTTGAGGTTCACCGCCAGCGGAATCGTATGCGTCACGTTTGCCGTCGCGGTATCTACGATGGCAAGATTATTACTCTCGGCGTTCGACACGATGACGCGCTTGGTTTGCGCGTCAAAAACGGCATCGCTCGGCGCTTGATTGGTGGCGAGCGTCGCCACCACCTGCGCGTCCGGCGTTTGCACGATAAACAATTGATTGCGATACCGGTCCAACGCGTACAAACGATTGGCGTCATCAAACGTCAACGCGGCGACGCTCGAAGCGACCGGGAGCCGCGCAATTTCTTGGCCCTCTGGCGAATATCCCAAAATAAATGCGCGCGACGAGGCGCCGTCGTACGCGCCGCTCCAAATCGAACCGTCATGCGGATTCACCGCGAAACGTCCGTACAGCCCCGGCGCAGCCATGCGAAACAATTCTTGGAACTTGGCGAGGTCAATCGCAACGATTTTTTCATAGACGCCAGCGTACAACCGATTGCGCGACGCGTCCAGAACCAGACTGTTGACCGCAAACGCGTCGGACAATTTCAATTCGTCTTTTTTCGTCAGCGTGGCGGCGTCATAACGCTCAATCACCGCGTCGTCATCGCGCGCGACATACAAATTATCGTCGGCGACCGCTAACGCATTGACGCGCGCATTGGCTGGAACCTGTTTCGCAATTTGTTCATTTTCAATCAGCATGAGCGTCGGCGTTTCATACGTGCCGACATAGATGCGATTGTGCGCCGCATCCGCCGCCAACGTCCAAGGCGTGATGCCCAAATCGAGATAACGCGCGGCGCGCTCCTGTTTTACCAATGTCAGATTTTGCGTGCCGCGATTCGCCACATACGTCACATCCTTTAATTGCGCCAATGCTTCCGGCGCGCGCCCTTCGCCCGGCAAATTCAGCAATTCAATTTGTCCCAACACCGTCGGCGCGCTCAAGGTTGGCGACGGCAGCGCGGCGACGGTCTGCGTCGGACGCGGCAAGGTTGGAGATGGCGCGGAGGTCGGCGTGCGCGTGTGGCGCGGGTCGGCGGTTGGCGTCGGCGCGTTGGTCGTTTGCGCCAGCGCCACCGGCGAAAAAACGGGCAGCGTCGGCGTCGTCGCGACACGGGGATTTTGAGCGCACGCGCTCAATGTGAGAGCGAGCAAAAGACAGAAAAGAAAACGATTCATGTAACCTCGCAGGGTCGGAACGATTCCATTCTATCCGCGTGTTAGAGCATGTCAAGACGCGCGAACGCTTGGCTTTTTTAACTGCGCTATGCTACAATGCCTCCCCTACAGGAGGATATATGGAAATCTTGTTCATCAAAGATGTGCCCGGCGTTGGCAAAGCCGGACAAACAAAAAACGTTGCCGATGGGTATGCCCGTAATTATCTCTTGCCGCGCAATCTCGCGATTATCGCTTCGCCGTCCGCCGTCAAACAAGCCGAAGCGCTAAAACTCGCGGCGGCAAAACGCGACGCGGAAACTTTGCAAGAGGCGCAGCTGCTGGCAAACGCCTTGAACGCGCTGCAATTGAAATTCACCGTCAAAGCGGGAGCGAACGACCGTCTCTTTGGCGCGATTACTGCCGCCGATATTTCCGAACGCTTGGAAAAGGAACATCAAATCCATCTCGACAAACGCAAACTCGAGCTGGATCATCCCATCAAAGATTTGGGCGAGCGCAGCATCCCGGTCAAACTGCATCCGCAAGTGGATGCGGGGGTGCGCGTCTTGGTCGAACGCGAAGCCGCCTAAACGATACCTCGCGTTACGCAAAATAGTTGCAATATGGCGATTCAAAGGATAAAAAAGAAAGCGCGATTCTGTTGAGCGATTCTGGAAACGTAACGGATCTGACCGCGTGGCTGGCGCTGCGTTTGCGCTGTCCGCATTGCAAGCGTCGTTTTCGCCCTCAAGATTTTTTTCTCGTCGAAGCCGCGTCGCAGTGGAGCGTGTTTCAATTGCATTGCGCCATGTGCCATTCCCAACGTCTTGTCTTGGGCGCGCGAACGCGCAATCGAATCCGCGCCTACGCCCTCGAACTCGATGCGGAAGAATGGAATTTTTATCGCCGCGCGCCGCGTCTCGATGCGGATGATGTCGTTCGCATCGCGCGAATGTTGAAAACGTATGACGGCGATTTCAGCGACGTACTCGAAGACCCGTTTTTTGAACAAACAGAAAG
>Ga0226835_1000304_pt1 | contig 68651 bp, 48 predicted proteins | sample LAC_MetaG_1_FD_163627 | JGI IMG/M metagenome (GOLD analysis project Ga0226835, IMG submission 163627) | Anaerobic ammonium oxidizing microbial communities from anammox membrane bioreactor (MBR) in UC Berkley, California, United States -... | ecosystem: Engineered > Bioreactor > Anaerobic >...
AAAACAACAGGCCAGGGCGTTGGCGGCGACCTACTCTCCCAGGGGGCTACCCCCCCAGTACCATCGGCGCGGGTGGGCTTAACGACCGGGTTCGAGATGGAGCCGGGTGTACCCCCACCGCCATGACCACCAACTGCTGGCCTGCTGTTATCAGTGAATAGCTCGCGCCTGCGCAAAAACACCCACTTCTCCGTATCACGGAGGATAAGCCCTCGACCCTTAGTACCGGTTCGCTGCACGCCTTGCGGCGCTTCCACGTCCGGCCTATCAAACTGGTCGTCTCCCAGCGGTCTTACCTGGTTACCCAGTGAGGAGGCTCATCTTGAGGTCAGTTTCCCGCTTAGATGCTTTCAGCGGTTCTCTGCTCCGCAGGTGGCTACCCGGCTGTGCCACGGGCGTGACAACCGGCACACCAGCGCTGCGTCCACCCCGGTCCTCTCGTACTAGGGGCAGCGCCTCTCAACCTCCTTGCGCCCACAGCGGATAGAGACCGACCTGTCTCACGACGGTCTGAACCCAGCTCACGTACCGCTTTAACGGGCGAACAGCCCGACCCTTGGGACCTGATCCAGCCCCAGGATGCGATGAGCCGACATCGAGGTGCCGAGCCTGGTCGTCGATGTGAACTCTTGAACCAGACTAGCCTGTTATCCCCGGGGTAGCTTTTATCCGGTAAGCCACGGCCCTTCCACTCGGTACCGTGGGATCACTAAGCCCGACTTTCGTCTCTGCTCGGCTCGTAGGCCTCGCAGTCAAGCGCCCTTCTGCCTTTACACTCTGCGGGTGGTTTCCATTCACCCTGAGGGCACCTTTGGGCGCCTCCGTTACCTTTTCGGAGGCGACCGCCCCAGTCAAACTACCCACCTGCCACTGTCCCGCTCCCGGTTCACGGCCAGCGGTTAGGGTCAAAACTTCGCCAGGCTGGTATCTCACCATCGGCTCCACCGAAACTGACGTCCCAGCTTCTCCGCCTCCCAGCTATCCTGCACAAGCCAAGCCCTAACGCCATAGCAAGTTGTAGTAAAGCTCCACGGGGTCTTTTTGTCCTGCTGCGGGTAACGCGCATCTTTACACGTATTTCAATTTCGCCGGGCCCCTCGTTGAGACAGTGCTCCACTCGTTACGCCATTCGTGCGGGTCGGAACTTACCCGACAAGGAATTTCGCTACCTTAGGACCGTTATAGTTACGGCCGCCGTTCACCGGGGCTTCGGTTCCAAGCTTCGCGTTCCCGCTAACCCGTCCCCTTAACCTTCCGGCACTGGGCAGGCGTCAGCCCCTATACTTCCGCTTGCGCGTTTGCAGAGACCTGTGCTTTTGTTAAACAGTCGGCAGAGCCCTTTCACTGCGGCCCCCAGCGGGGGCGCCCCTTCTCCCGAAGTTACGGGGCCATTTTGCCTAGTTCCTTAACGAGGGTTCTCCCGTTCGCCTTGGTATCCTCTACCCGTCTACCTGTGTCGGTTTGCGGTACGGTCACCCAGAGTTCGTCGCTTAGAAGCTTTTCTTGACCGCGTGGCTCGCTCACTTGTGGCCCTTAGGCTCCGCGCTCGCGCCTTCGCCTCCAGGGCGGCTTTCCCTACCCCTTCACCGGCTATCTCGCTTCGCACCGCCATCCACTGCAGCGGCTGAGCTACCCCGCGGCGTCCCTCCTTCGCTCCCTCCAGGTGGTACAGGATTATTCACCTGTTGTCCATCGCCTACGCCCTGCGGCCTCGGCTTAGGCCCGACTAACCCGACGCGGACTGACCTTCCGTCGGAACCCTTAGACTTTCGGCGAACATGGTTCTCACATGTTTCTCGCTACTCATGCCAGCATTCTCTCTTCTGGTCGCTCCACCAAACCTCGCCAGTCTGGCTTCTCCGCTCCCAGAACGCTCCCCTACTGCACCCTCGCGGGTACCCCAAGCTTCGGTAGCAGGCTTAGCCCCGTTACATTATCCGCGCAGGAGCGTTTGACCAGTGTGCTATTACGCACTCTTTAAAGGATGGCTGCTTCTAAGCCAACCTCCTGGCTGTCTCTACACTCCCACCTCGTTTGCCACTCAGCCTGCATTCCAGGACCTTAGCCGTGGGTCTGGGCTGTTTCCCTCTCGACCACGAAACTCATCTCCCGTAGTCCGACTGCCGCGCCCCTGTGCAGGCATTCTGAGTTTGGTTGGGTTTGGTAACCTTGCGGCCCCTAGCCCATCCAGTGCTTTACCTCCCGCACAGTCCAGCGCAACGCTAGCCCTAAAGCTATTTCGGGGAGAACAAGCTATCTCCAGGTTCGTTTGGCATTTCACCCCTAGCCACAACTCATCCCTCAACTTTGCAACGTTGAAAGGTTCGGCCCTCCACGACGGGTTAACGTCGCTTCAGCCTGGCCATGGCTAGCTCACCTGGTTTCGTGTCTAATCCCTGCGACTCCTCGCCCTCTTCAGACTCGCTTTCGCTTCGGCTCCGGGTGTCGCTCCCTTAACCTCGCCACAGAGATTAACTCGCTGGCTCATTCTCCAAGAGGCACGCCATCAGGCTCACGCCCTCTGACTGCTTGTAGGCATACGGTTTCAGATTCTCTTTCACTCCCCTCACCGGGGTTCTTTTCACCTTTCCCTCACGGTACTTGTCCGCTATCGGTCGCCAGTCGTATTTAGCCTTGGAGAGTGGACTCCCCAGCTTCCCACAAGGTTAGCGTGCCCCGTGGTACTCAGGGTCAAGACCCCCTGCCTCCCCTTCCGTCTACCGGGCTCTCACCGTCTCTGGCCGGCTTTCCCAATACCGTTCGACTTCGGTTCCGCAGCGTCCCGCCTTGCCCTACAACCCCCAGTGGCTTGCCACTGGGTTTAGGCTCCTCCCCTTTCGCTCGCCACTACTCAGGGAATTCTCTCTTCTCCTCCGGGTACTGAGATGTTTCAGTTCCCCGGGTTCCCCTCCTGAAGCTATGTGTTCACCCCAGGATACGCAGGCATTCCCCCGCGTGGGTTTCCCCATTCGGACATCTCCGGCTCTTGCGGGTGCACACCCCTCACCGGAGCTTTTCGCAGTGTACCACGTCCTTCTTCGGCAACTGGCGCCTAGGCATCCCCCGTACGCCCTTCGTAGCTTATCCTACATGTGATACGGAGAAATTGATGTTCTTGCGCTTTTCCGCTCGCTATTCACTTGTTAACGTGCCCGGAGTTCGCACCCCGTGGCTGACCGCAAGTCCCCTCGCGCTCACCCACCGACCGCTAACTCGCTCGTCGCTCGTTGGCAGCGCTCAGCACTCAACTCCCAATCCGCGCTCCCACCTGTTAACTGCCCCCATGGAGACGAGGGGACTCGAACCCCTGGCTTCCTGCTTGCAAAGCAGGCGCTCTCCCGGCTGAGCTACGTCCCCTCTTGGGCGGACCGCCGGCCCCTGGCTTATCCCCCGGACGGCTCAACTCTCCCCGCCCCTCCGCCATTCGCCAACTGCCCCTGTGGGTCTGAGCCGGCTCGAACGGCTGACCTCTCGCTTATCAGGCGAGTGCTCTAACCAACTGAGCTACAGACCCGTTCAAGCTGCCGACGCTCAGCCCTCAGCAGTAAAACTGACCCCTGCCGGCTGAATGACCCCGCGCCCTTAACCCCAGCTCAGTGACAGGAAACAACGCGCGTCCATCCAGCAAAACGCTCGCACGCTTCGCCTTCCGCTCGGGCCGAAAGCTCGCGCTCTCACCCCTCGCTCTTAGAAAGGAGGTGATCCAGCCGCACCTTCCGGTACAGCTACCTTGTTACGACTTCGTCCCAGTCACCAGCCCCGCCTTTGGCGGCTGCCTCCTTGCGGTTAGCCCACCGACTTCAGGCATGACCAGCTCCCATGACGTGACGGGCGGTGTGTACAAGGCCCGGGAACGTATTCAACGCGCCTTGGCTGATGCGCGTTTACTAGCAACTCCGACTTCATGCAGGCGGGTTGCAGCCTGCAATCCGAACTGAGACTGGCTTTGCGGGATTGGCTCCCCCTCGCGGGTTGGCTACCTGCTGTGCCAGCCATTGTAGCGTGTGTGTAGCCCTGGACATAAAGGCCATGCTGACTTGACGTCATCCCCACCTTCCTCCCGCGTTCAACGGGCAGTCCCGCCAGATACTTGTAACTGACGGCGAGGGTTGCGCTCGTTACCGGACTTAACCGAACATCTCACGACACGAGCTGACGACAGCCATGCAGCACCTGTGACGGCTCCCGAAGGTCGCTCCCCTTTCAGGTCGCTACCACCGCCATGTCAAGCCCAGGTAAGGTTCTTCGTGTAGCCTCGAATTAAACCACACGCTCCGCTGCTTGTGCGGGCCCCCGTCAATTCCTTTGAGTTTTAACCTTGCGGCCGTACTCCCCAGGTGGCGGACTTATCACGTTGGCTGCGGCACAGCGGCTCCTCACCGCCACACCTAGTCCGCATCGTTTACAGCATGGACTACCGGGGTTTCTAATCCCGTTCGCTCCCCATGCTCTCGCGTCTTAGCGTCAGGTCAGGCCCAGCGCGTCGCCTTCGCCACTGGTGTTCCTCCGGATCTCTACGCATTTCACCACTACACCCGGAATTCCACACGCCTCTACCTGCCTCTAGTTCAGCAGTTCCGCACGTCCTCGCCCGGTTGAGCCAGAGCGCTTTCACGCACGACTTGCTAAACCGCCTGCACGCGCTTTACACCCAGTAAATCCGGATAACGCTCGCCTCCTACGTTTTACCGCGGCTGCTGGCACGTAGTTAGCCGAGACTTATTCCTAGGGTACCGTCCTCCCTCTTCCCCTAGAAAAGCGGTTTACAACCCGAAGGCCTTCTTCCCGCACGCGGCGTTGCTGCGTCAGGCTTTCGCCCATTCGCGCAATATCCCTTACTGCTGCCTCCCGTAGGAGTCGGGCCCGTCTCTCAGTGCCCGTGTGGGGGGTCACCCTCTCAGGTCCCCTACCCGTCCTCGCCTTGGTAGGCCGTTACCCTACCAACTAGCTGATGGGCCACAGCCCCCTCCTTCAGCACCTCAGCCTTTCCTCGCCCAGCCTCTAACCCGGACGAGCGTATGGGGTATTAGCTGCCGTTTCCAGCAGTTGTCCCCCTCTGAAGGGCAGGTCAGCCATGTGTTACTCACCCGTACGCCACTTTCACCTCAACCGAAATCGAGGATCACGTTCGACTTGCATGTATTAGGCACGCCGCCAGCGTTCATCCTGAGCCAGGATCAAACTCTCCGTATCTCTCCTCCACTTACCCCCTCAAGAGTAAGTGGCTCCTGTTGCTCTCCACTCGCTGCTTCCTGTCACTATGCTGTTGTTAAAGGGCAGCCCAACTGAACAATAGGTGGTGGGGCAAAAAAACCGCCGTCGGGCGGCGGGCGCAGGACAAGCTGAAAACATCGCGGCTTTCAGGATGCTTGTCGGAGCGGCCCCCTTTCGTATCGTTCAGTTTGTTAGAACCTGCGCCCGGCTTTCCCGTAGCGCGTTGTTCCCTTCGAGCGTGGAGACATCTTACCACCCCTCTTCAGGGTCGTCAAGGGTGATTCCTTGTGTTTCCATAAAACAGATATTAGAGACCATGTGGAAACCGCACCCCCGGCCCCTTTTCCGTTTACGAAGAGGGGAGTCGCCGTGCGACCAGGCACACCTCTCCGTGTGTGGAGAGGAAGAGGTGTGCGGGCATATCGGGCGCGCTCCAGGAAGTCCCCTCTCCGCGTGTGGAGAGGGGATTTAGGGGTGAGGTAAATCGTAACGCAGACCCGGTCGCTCAGAACTCCGACCTGGCACCGTTACGTGTACGCCGGCAGCCACTCACCGTGCGCCGCGATCAGCTCGTCCACGAGCGCCCACACCTGCTCCAGGTCCAGCTCGGCGGCGGTGTGCGGATCGAGCATGGCCGCGTGATAGATGTGCTCGCGCCTGCCGGTCAGCGCCGCTTCGACAGTCAGCGCCTGCACGTTGACATTGGTCTGCATCAAGGCGGCCAACTGCGGCGGCAAGGCGCCAATGCGCGTCGGCTGGACCCCGTTCTTGTCCACCAGGCAGGGCACTTCCACGCAGCATTCGCGCGGCAGATTGTCAATCAGCCCGTCGTTCATCACGTTTCCATAGATCACGCGCGGGACGCCCGTCTCCAGGCTGTGGATGATCTTTGCGCCATACTCGTGGCTGGGCACCACCCGAAGCGCCGCCGCCGGGTCTTCGAAGTCAGCGCGCATCGCCTCCCAATCGGCGATTTGCACCTCGCAGCGGCGGAGATACTCGTCGAGCGGGATATTGAAGCGCGCGATCAGGTCGGGGCGGTCGCGCTTGATGAACCAGGGCACGTACTCGGCAAAGTGCTCGCTCGACTCGGTGACAAAATAGCCCAGCCGGCGCAGCATCTCATAGCGCACCCGGTTCCAGTCCGGCACGCGCCCCTCTTCGATCACCTGGTGGAGCAGCGGATAGAGGTCTTGCCCGTCCCGCTCAAAGCGCAGGTAGAAAGCCAGGTGATTGATGCCCGCGCACAGGTAACTGATCTCTTCGTAGGGCACGCCGATGTCCGCGGCAAGCTGCATGGCCGTGCCCTGCACGCTGTGACACAGCCCGACCGTCCTGATCCGGCTGGCCCGGCTGATGGCCCAGGTGTTCATGGCCATCGGATTGACGTAATTGAGGAGGGTCACCTGGGGGCACACTTCTTCCATGTCGCGGCACATCGCCAGCAGCACCGGGATGGTGCGCAGCGCCCGCATGATCCCGCCGACGCCGAGCGTATCGGCAATGGTGGCGCGCAGCCCGTAGCGCCTGGGAATCTCGAAGTCCAGCACCGTGCCCGGCTTGTAGCCGGCCACCTGAATCATGCAGAGCGCGTAATCAGCGCCATCGAGCGCAGCGCGACGGTCGGTGGTCGTTTCGATGATAGGCCGCGCGCCGAGCGCTTCGGCGACCTTGCGCGCCACAATCTCAGAAGTGCGCAGCCGGTCACTGTCAATGTCGAATAGCGTCAGGGTGGACTCGGCCAGCTCTGGGAAGTGGAGAATATCGCCCAGCAGGTTCTTGGCGAAGACGGTGCTCCCCGCGCCGATGAAGACGATTTTGGGCATGTCGTGGGTCTCCCTCGCAGTATCTGTGCACCTTGTTGCCCAGGCTGAAGGACCTGCCCCGCCGCCCCTCCATCCCCAGCCCTTCCCTCACCAGGGGGGGAAGAGGCTTGGGGTGGGGGGAACCAACTTCTCAAAGGGTCTCTGAGCGGAAACCTCACCTCCCGGCCCCCTCTCCGCAAGCGAAGAGGGGATTTAGGGGTGAGGCAAATCGTAACGTAGACCTTTCTATAGAGTCTCTCAGCGCCTCGACTCCGATCTGGTAAGAACGGTCGCACGCGGCGCTCACATCTCCTGCCGGCCCTGCAGGGCGCGCAGCAGCGTCACCGAGTCCACATATTCCAAATCGCCACCGGTGGGCAGGCCGCGCGCCAGCCGCGTGATCTTCACACCAGTCGGCACAAGCTGGCGCTGCACGTACATGGCCGTTGCATCGCCCTCCATGCCGGGGTTCGTGGCGATAATCACCTCCAGCACGCCCCCGGCCTGCACGCGCGCGACCAGCTCGCGAATCTTCAGGTCTTCCGGGCCGATCCCCTCCACCGGCGAGATCGCGCCGTGCAGCACGTGGTAGCGCCCCTGGTACGCACCGGTACGCTCCACCGCCAGCACGTCGAGCGGCTCCTCGACGATGACCAGCGTCCCCTGTTCGCGCGCCTCGTCGCGGCAGATGGGGCACGGGTCTTCCTCGGTGATGTTGTAGCAGATGGAGCAGGTGCGCGTCTTGGCCTTGAGGTCGCCGATGGCCGCCGCCAATGTTTGCGACAGCTCGTCCGGCGCGCGCAGCAGGTAGTACGTGAGGCGCGAGGCGGTCTTGGGGCCAATGCCCGGCAGGCGCGAGAACGCTTCGACCAACTGTGTGACTGGTTTGGGAATAGCCTGGCTCACAACGTCACCTCAGCACGCGCAGGGGCGCTGCGCCGCCGCGCCCGGCACTCTGCGAGCAGCTCCTAGCCGAAAAGCCCGCCCAACCCGCCGGGCAGCATGGAGTCCAGGCCGCCGCTGACGCTCTGCATCCGCTCGGCGGCATACGCCTGGCTCTGCTCGATGGCCTGGTTCACCGCGGCGATCAGCAAATCCTGCAGATCGCTCAGCCATTCGTCGTCCGACGTGTCAACCGCGTCGGGGTTGATGGTGATCGCCTTGACCACTTGGTGCCCGCTGATGACGACCGTCACCGCGCCGCCGCCCACGCTGATTTCGAGCGTCTCGTCGCCGAGCGCGGCCTGGGTCGCTTCCATGTCTTCCTGCATCTTCTTGATCTGGCGCATGAGCGATGCCTGGTTGGGCACTCCGCCGCCCATCGGCCCGCCAAAACCGCCTTGCTTCTTTCTGGCCATGCTGAATCACTCCTGTGATGCTTCGTCGTCCAGATCGGTGATCTCGCCGCCCAGCTCGTTAACGCCGAAGGCCAGCACATCGTCCGTCGCCAGCACGTCGTTGGCGCCGGGCGTCTTGACGTGCGCTTCGTCTACCACGATCACCGACACCTTGAGCGGCACGCCCAACACGGCATACAGCGCCTCTTCGAGCGCTATGCGCTTGTCGGACACTTCGATCTTCTGCTTGAAGATGCTGCTGCGCACGCTGAGCACCAACTGATCGCCGCGCACGTCGCGCGGGGTGACGTGTTCCAGCAGCGCCGGCAGCGAGGGGTGATGAGCGCGCGCGTTCTTCTGCACCTGCGCCCAGGCGTTCAGCACATCAGCCACGCGCACATGCGGCGGGCCGCCCGGCACCGACGCAGCGCCAGCGACCGGGACAGCGGGCGACGGCGCAGGCCCCGGCTCGTCAACGGGCGGCGGCAGATCGTCCTGCGTGCGCGGGCGCGGATGGGCAGCAGGGCGCGGCGCAGGCTCTGGCTCGTCCTCCACCACCGGCTTGATGCTCTCCAGGAAAGCCAGCTCCAGCGGAAGCTGCGGCTGCCACCCGGCGCGCCACTCGGCGATTGCCCCGTTGAAGGCGCGGATGGCGGCGATCAGCGCCTTGCGCCCGATGGCCTCGGCCTGTTCGCCCAGCACAGCGCGGCGCTCGTCGGTCGTGTCCAGCAGCGCCTCGCCGGCCATCTTGACCAGCAAGACCTGGCGCAAATGGGCGATCACCTGCTGACCAAGCTGGCGCGGGTCGGCGCCGCCATCAACCGCTGCGTTGATCAGGTCCAGGCCGCGTGCCGCATCACTGGCAATCAGCGCATCCACCAGCTCGACGATGTTCTGCCCGCTGGCCGTCCCCAGAATCTGCTCGGCCATATCCAACGAGATGTGCGCATCCGGGTCGGCGATGAGCTGGTCGAGCAGGCTGATGCTGTCGCGCACGCTGCCGGTGCCCTCACGGGCGATGAGCGTCAGCGCCGCCGGGTCAATCGAGACGCCCTCAACTGCGGCGATCTCGGCCAGGCGCGCCGTCACCTCGGCCAGCGACACGCGGCGGAACTCGAACACCTGGCAGCGGCTCTTGATCGTGGCGGGGACTTTGGCGATCTCGGTGGTCGCCAGCACGAAGATGGCGTGCGCGGGCGGCTCCTCCAGCGTCTTGAGCAGGGCATCGAAAGCCGCGCCAGAGAAGCGGTGCACTTCATCTATAATATAGACCTTGTACTGGCCTTCGCCGGGCGAAAAGGCGATCTTGTCGCGCAGGTCGCGCACGTCGTCCACGCCGGTGTGCGACGCGGCGTCAATCTCGATCAGGTCCAGGTAGCGCCCCTCGTTGACGGCCAGGCAGTGGGCGCAGATGTTGCAGGGCCGCCGATCGGGATCGTCGTCCAGGCAGTTGACCGCTTTGGCTAGCAGGCGCGCCGTCGAGGTCTTGCCCGTGCCGCGCGGGCCGCTGAACAGGTAGGCGTGGCGGATGCGTCCCTGGCGCAGTGCGTTGCGCAGCGTGCGGGTGATGTGATCCTGGCCGATCACGTCCTCGAACGTCGCGGGTCGCCACTTGAGATAGAGCGCCTGTGCGGGCAAGCTGTAACCTCCCCGGATGCTGTGCGAGCCTAGTGTAGCAGGCGGCTCCGACGGTGCGCAAGTCTTAACCAGATTCGCGCGGCGGCTGCTGTCCCCCTCTCTGCGTGCAGCTATGCGCTGCCCACAAATGCCCCCCATCCCCCAGCCCCATCCCCCAGCCCCTTCCCCCGCGCTGCGCGGAGGGAAGGGGAGCAGATCCGCCACTTCTCTCCCTTCCCCCCTCGTGGGGAAGGGCCGGGGATGGGGGGCATTCCGGGGCGATGAGCTTCAGCCGACAAGGGTACACTGCCGGACATGATTGCCCTGACCAGATTCGCCGGGGCCTGGTATAATGAAGTCAGGTGAAGGCCGGGCAGGCTGTCACTCACTTCCATGAAGACAACTGTGCGCCGCACCTGCGCGGTGAGCACAGGCAGTTGAGGAGCAGGCAATGGGTAACGTGGGCACCACTGAACTGGTTTTGATCCTGGCCGTGGTGATTTTGCTGTTTGGCGTGGGGCGCGTGTCGCGCATCGGCGGCGAGATGGGATCGGCCATCCGCGAGTTTCGCAAGGGGCTGCGCGGCGAGGGTGAGGACAAGAACGACGAGGCCGAGGTCAAGAAGTCCTGACGCCCCATCCCACCACCTGACCGCACAGTTTCCGCGCGCAGGAGCGTAGATGATACGCTCTTGCGCGCGTCTCATCCCCTGAACTAAGTCGCCGTCACGCTGTCGCCGCTCAATCTCCTGGCTGGAGCGTCGCTTCCTGGAAAAGCGGGGCCGTCTCGCCCACGCGGAAAGTCGCCTGGGCCTGGCCCGTTGCGTCGGCCAGTGTCACCGAGTCACCATCACGCCAGGCGGGCGCTTCGCGCGACCAGAAGAGCGCGGCGGGGGTGTTCTGCCCCTGGCGCGAATAGACGCGCACCAGGCTGCCCTGTTGCAGCCGGAACTCCGGGAAGAGGTAGGTGTCGCCGCGCTCGTTGCTCAGCGTCCACCCCTGCAGGTTGATGACATTGCCCACGTTGCGAATTTCGACCACTTCGTTGGTGACGCTGCCCCACCCCGTCACGTTGGCGATGACCACCTGCGCGTTGATGGCGGTGGGCAGCAGCGTGACCGTCGGCGCCATCTGCGTCAGCGAGAAGGGCGTATTGGTCGGCGAAGGCGCCGGCGTCGGCGTGATCAGCGCGGCGCAGCCCGGCACGGGGATGATCAGCTCCTGGCCGATCTGCAGGTTGGTCACGTCGTCCTCGGTCATGTCGTTGGCGAGCAGAATGTCGCCGGCAAACACCCCGTACTGCTGAGCGATGTTGATGATCAGGTCGCCCGACTGCACGGTATGGCGCAGGCAGCCGTCGTCCGCGGTGTCGGGCGTCGGAGACGCGATTCCGGGCGGCAGATCGGTCGGGACGGGCGGCAGTTGCGCCGGGTCAATGGTGGCGACCGCCGTCACGTTGGCGACGGCCAGGCCCCCTGCCAGGTCCGGCGTCGCCGTGACCACCGCCACGACTTCTGCGCGCTCGAACAGGGCCGTGCCGGTCAGTTGCAGCGCGTCAATCGTGCTCTGGTATTCGGCGGGCTGCATGTCCATGCCGGGGATAGGCGTCGCCGTCAGGATGACGATCTGCGTCGGCGCGGGCACCGGCTCGTCCGTGTCGAAGTACCCGCCCAGGACGAGCACGCTGAAGGCAACGAGCAGCGAAACAATCACATTCAGGACAATAAACCCGGCCAATACCTGGCGACTCATTGTGCTGCCCCCTCACTCCTCACGTGCCGATTTCGCCGCGCCGGGCGGCCAATGAGATCGTGCAACCGCCGGCGTGTGGCAGCCATATTATCACACGGCTTGAGTCAGAGCAACGCGGGGGAGGGGTGATGCTCAGACTTCGGAAGTCTTCGAAGACTTCCGAAGTCTGGTGGAGTCGCGCCTTCTCGCCGGGTTGCCCACTACAGCATCACCTTGCCGCCGTCCACATTGATCGCCTGCCCGGTGAGGTAGGCCGCCGCGTCGCTGCACAGGAAGAGCACCACCCCGGCCACGTCGTCCGGCTGGCCGAGCCGCCCCTGGGGGATGTCCGCCAGCCACTTCTGCATCTGCGCCGCGTTACCGCGCAGCGCGGCGGTCATCTCGGTGGCGATGACGCCGGGGCAGACCGCGTTGACGCGGATGCCATAGGCGGCGAACTCGCGGGCGCACTCTTTGGTGAAGCCGACCAGCCCGGCCTTGCTGGCGACGTAGCTGGCCCGGTTGGGCAGCGGGATGTTGTGCCCGGCGATGGAAGCGATGTTGACGATGACCCCGCCCCCCGCCGCGCGCATGATCCGCCCCGCCGCCTGGCTGGTGTAGAAGGCCGCGCTCAGGTTGACGGCGAGCGTGCGCCCCCAGTCGTCGGGCGACATCTCCAGGATGGGCGCGTGCGGCTCGATCCCGGCGTTGTTGACCAGGATATGCAGCCCGCCCAGGTCGGCGGCGATCTTCGCGATCATCTCCTGGGCGGCCTGGGGATCGCTCACGTCCGCCGGACAGGCGCGGGCCGGTGCGCCGAGGGCGCGCGCCGTGCGCTCGGCGCTGGTCGCGTCAAGGTCGTTGACCGCCACCGTCGCGCCCGCCCGTGCCAGTGCCCCGGCGATGGCCCAGCCAATGCCGCGCCCGGCCCCGGTCACCAGGGCAACCTTTCCCGTCAGATCAACTGCCAGCGTCACGGCCTCGCCTCTCCAGACAGTCAACCACCAGGGAACTCACTCCCCCGCCAGGCCGAACGCGCACTCTCCGGCGGCGATGGCGCATGTCGCCAGCGGCGCGGTCGCGTCCGCCCGGCGCACGGTGAAGACCGCGCCGGGATCGTCGGCCAGCCAGAAGTAGCGGCTGGGGACGCCCGTGCGCAGCCAGCCGACCAGCCGCGCGCAGCCGACAGACTCAGGCGCGGCGCGCGTGCCCTCGCCGGTCACAAGCTGGAAGCACCCATCCCCTGGCATCTGCGCGGGCGAGGTGAGCGCATCGGGGCGGTTCCACTGCTCCGCCTCAAAGCGCCGCACTGTCCCATCGGGCAGCAACTGCTCGAAGACCAGCCCGCTGACGTCCTGTTCCTCGCTAGACACATTGACCAGCCACACCTGATCGCCGTCGTAGACCAGTTGCACATCCGGCACGAGCGGCGTGGGCGTGGCGGTTGGCGATGGCACGGGTGTGGGCGATGGCCTGGCGGTCGGCATGACCGAAGGTACGGGTGCGGGTGCGGGCGCGGGCGGAACTGCCTCCAGCGCGATGCCGCACTCCCCGGCAGCGACGGCGCACTCGGCCAGCGGCACATCCGCCCCGGCCAGGCGCACGGTGAAGATCGCGTCCGGCGCAGTCGCGTCCCAGAAATGGCGCTGCTCGCTCTCCAGCCGGACATAGCCGAGGAACTCCGGGCACAATGTGCGATCGGGCTGGGTCTGCGTGGCCGTCCGGGTCACCACCTGGTAGCAGCCGCCATCGCGCATCGAGCCGGGCGAGTCGGCCATGCCTTCGCGATCCCAGGCGGAGGCGCGGAACAGCCGCGCCGGGCTGTCGGCGAGAGCCTGCTCGAAGATCAGCCCGCTGACATCCAGCGCCCCGCCGGACACATTGACCAGCAGCAGGGCGTCGCGCCCGTACACCAGGCGCAGCGATGACGGCGGGCCGGGAGTCGCTTCCAGCGCCACCCCTTCAACCAGCGTGGCGGTGGCTGAAGCGGTCGGCGTGGCAGACGGCGCTGCGGTGGGCGTCGCTGAGGGCGTCGCTGAGGGCGTCGCGGTGAAGGTGGCGGACGGCGGCGGCGTGTCCGTCGGTGGCTCGGTCTCGGTGGGTGAATCGGCCAGCGTTGGCGCGACCGCCACCGCGCCAGCCTGAGTCTCCACCGCCACAGGGGAGTCGGTTGGCCCCGGCGTGGCCGTCGGCGCGCGGGTGGCGGAAGGCGGCGGAGTGGTCGGCGCGGACGTCTCGCTGGCGCTCAGCGCAACGGCCCCCGCGCCCCCCCCTGTCTCGCTGGCGCGGTCGTCGCCCCGCGTGCCGAGCACGACAACCGCAGCGACAGCCGCCAGCAGAATCAGCGCCACCAGCAGCAGGCGGATGCGCCGGCGGGGGCGGGCGCGCTCCGCCGCGCCCGGTTCGGCGGGAGCCTGTTCCGCCAGCAAGGGCGGCACGATCGGCGCAGGGCGCGACCCGCTTGGGCCAATCTCATGCGGCTCGTCGTAGGACCGCAACAGGTCCTGCAGCGCGTCTTCGTCGAGCGTCAGGTCGCCCTCGGCGATGGCGCGCAGGGCTTCTTCGGCTTCTTTCTGCTGGCGGCGCTGGGCGAAGCGCGAGGCGACGCCCGGCACCGGCGGTACATAAGGCACATAGGACGTGACCGGCGGCGGCGTGGGGCGCGAAGCCAGCGCTTCCAGGTCGAACGGCTCCGGCTCCGGGAATTCAGGTGGCGCGGGTTCGGGCGGTGGCGTGTGCCGCGCCCCCGGCGGCACCCTTTGCCAGGCCATCAACTCGGCGATGGAAGGCCCGCTATGCAGATGAGCGGGCGCGTCTTCATAGGCGCGCTCCAGCGCATCGGCGAAGGCGGCGCCGGTGCGAAAGCGGCGCTCCGGGTCCTTCTCCAGCGCGCGCAGGATGGCCTGTTCCACCGCAGGCGGCAGGTCGGGGTTGTGGACGGTGGGCGGCGGCGGCGGGTCGTTGAGATGCTTGAGGGCCACGCTCATCACCGAAGGGTCGTCGAAGGGCACGGTGCCGGTCGCCATCTCGTAGACGACGACGCCCAGCGCGTACAGGTCGCTCTGCGGCACGGCTTTCGCCGAGGAGATGGCCTGCTCCGGCGCGATGTAGTGCGCGCTGCCGAAGGTATCGCCCAGCGTGCCCTCCGGCACGCTCAGCGCCAGGCCGAAGTCCATGAGGATGGCGCGGCCCGTCATGCGCTCCAGGATGATATTCGACGGCTTGATGTCGCGGTGAATGACGCCCTGCTCGTGCGCGTAGTCGAGCGCGCTGGCGATGTCGCGCACCACGCGCGCGATCTCCGGCGCGGGCACGCGCAGGCCCCGCTCGGCGTAGGTTTTGAGCAGCACGCGCAGATCGGCGCCTTCGAGCAGCACCTGGGCCATGTAGTAAATGCCCGCCGAGCGCCCGAACTGGTAGACGCCGACGATGTTGGGGTGGCGCAAGCGGGCGATGGCCCGCGCCTCCGTCTGGAAGCGGCGCGCATACTCGGCTTCGTCGGCCTCGTCCAGGTCGGTGCTGATCACCTTGACGGCGGCGTAGCGATCCAGGTACTCGTCGTAGCCGAGGTACACGCGCGACATGCCGCCCCGACCGAGCAGGCTCTCGATGGTGTAATCGCCCAGTTTCTCGCCGATCAGCAGATCGCCGGCCATAAGGGAATCTCACTCGCGCAGCGGGCCGCGCCGGGCGCGCAGCCGCATCAGGGCGCACGAATCCAGTATACACCACTCGCCGTGCGCGCAGAAATGGCGGAGTGATCGGGTGTCAGAGACCGCGCGGAAACCTCACCCCCGGCTGTTTATGGAGAGGGGGCGGCGCTGTGCAGTTAAGTCCCCTCTCTGCATGTGGAGAGGGGACTCAGGGGTGAGGTAAATCGTAGCGTAGGCCTTTCCATGCAATCTTTCGGCGGTCACCGGTCGTTGGCAGCCGGTTGTTGGCCGGGCGACCGTTCTCGCTGACCGCTGACCGCTACCCGCCCCACGCCGGCAGCAGCACCGGCTCACCGCCCGCTGCGAACCACCAGTACGGCACCCAGCCGATGCCGAACACGCCGAGGTGAATGTCCTTCTTGTAGGCGCTGATGCGATACTCCTCGGCCTGGCCCGCGATGCGCGCCCACTTGTCGTCAATGGCGCGCAGCTCGCGCTCCATCGCCGCCTGGGCCTGGTCAAGCTGCGCTTCCAGCTCGCTGATGCGCTGTTCGGCCTCGTACACCTCGTCGTGCGACTGCTGGCGATAGCGCCGCGTGCGGCTCATCCGCGACACCGTGTAAGACGTGCGCCCGCGCAGCAGGCTCATCATCGCCTCGCCGGTCGTCCACATCTCCTCGCTGCGGCGCGCGTCCAGCTCCCGCTGCTCGGATTCGAGATCGCGCGCTGTGCGCCGCAACTGCTCTTCCAGCCTGTCGAAAACCTTGCCGTAGCGCTGGGCGACCGCGTCAATCTCGGCGTCGCGGCGCTGGCGGGCCAGCCCGCCCGCCTGCACCAGGAAGTCGCGGCGGGGCATCCCCGGCACGCCAAAGAGATCGAGAGCAGGGTTGTGCAGCACGGTCAGCGCCGCCGTCTTGTAGAGATAGTCCTCCAGCTCGCGGGCCAGCGCCGTCATGCGCCGCGCGTCGGCCAGGCCCGGCGGCAGGTCGCCGTAAGCGGCCTCGCCGAACGGCTCAGCCCCCAGGTTGCGCGGGTCGGTGTAGGGGGCGCGGTGCTCCTCCCAGCGCAGCAAGCCCGCCTGGGCCACATCGCGCACATGGTAGGCGTAGTAGCCGATCTGGGAGATGCTGCTCTTGCGGTCGGCGAAGCGCACGTCGGCCTGGGCCAGCAGCACCGGCTCATAAGCCAGGCGCGCCTCGCCGGGGCGGTCGGCGCGCAGGCCCGTCTCGCGCTCCCACGCTTCAACGGCGGCCTCCAGCGCGACCAGCGCCGGCAGGAAATGCTGCGGAATGCTCCCCGACACAACCGGCGGCGTCAGGCTCAGCCCCTCCGGCAGCGGGATGCCGATCTCGCGGCGGGCGGGGACCGGCTCGTGCGGGGGCGGCGTGATGCCCATCGCCGTCGGCTGGGTGGACTCGTCGGGCAGGGTCGGCGGCGGCGCAGGCGCGGCGAAGTCCGGCAGGGTGTGCGGGCGCGGCGTCGCCTGGCGCGGCGGCATCTCCGGGGGCAGCGGCGGGCGCTCTGCGGCGCGCGCCGGGTAGAGCGGGCGTTCGCGCTGGGTGGCCATCAGCGTGCGGACCTGCTGGCGCGTCAGCGGGCCGCGCAGGTAGCTCATCGCCCAGCGCGTATGAATGGGAACCGGGCCGACCCGGTCGTGGACATTGTGCATGACGAAGGCGCGCGGGGCCAGGCTGCCCAACAGCCGGCCTACGCTGCTGATGTCCGGCCCATCCTGCGCCGTGACCAGGCTCTGCATCCCGCCCAGGACCTTACTCTTGTCGTTCTCGGTTTGCAGTTTGCCGACGAACCACGTCCCGGCGTTGGCCAGTCCCTTGTAATCAATGTCGGCGGGATTCTGCGTGGCCAGCACCAGCCCCAGCCCGAAGGCGCGTCCCTGCTTCAGCAGGCGCATCAGCGGCTCCTTGCTCGGCGGGTTGTAGGGGTGCGAGGGGAAGAAGCCGAACAGCTCGTCGAAGTAGAGCAGGGCGCGCAGGCTGGTCGTGCCGCTGAGGGTGCGCATCCAGGCCAGCACGTTCTCCAGCAGCAGGGTGACGATGAACATGCGCTCGGCATCGCTGAGATGGGCGATGTAGAAGATGCTGACGCGCGGCTTGCCTTCCGGCGTGTAGAGCAGGCTCTGAACGTCGAGCGGCTCGCCCTGTATCCAGCTTTGAAAGCTGGGCGCGGCGATGATCTTGTTCAGCTCCATCGCCAGCGCGAAGCGGTCTTTTTCGGGGAAGAAGGTGTTCACGTCGAAGACGCCCAGCTTGTTGAAGGGCGGCTTCTGCACCTGGAGGATCACCTCCTCCAGCGACATATCCTGGCCACGCCGCCAGGCGTGCTCGAACAGGTTGGCGATCAGCACGTGCTCGCGGTCTTTGACCGGCTCAACAGTGCGTCCGATCAGCGCCAGCAGCGCCGTGACGATGCCGCTGATCTGCTCGCGGTAGAACTCATCGTCGCCCTCCCCCCAGCCCTTAAGCGGGGCCTGCATCGCGTCGAGGATGCTGACCGGCAGCCCGGCGTCGGAGCCAGGGGTGTAGATGCTGAAGCGCGCCTTTTGCGCGTACTGCTCCAGGCGTGCCGGCGTGATGTCCCACCTGGCCAGGCCGTCGCGCCACTGCGCCGCCACCTGCTGCGCGTATTCGTCCGCTTCCAGCCCGGCGCGGCGCGCGTCGTCAAGGTTGACCCAGGGCGCAAAGTCCGCCGGGCGCAGTGCCGGGAAGTTCAGCAGTAGATTGGTGATGTCGCCCTTCGGGTCAATGACGATGGCCGGGATGTCGTCCATCACCGCTTCTTCGAGCAGGGTGACGCACAGCCCGGTCTTGCCGCTGCCGGTCATGCCCAGCACGACGGCGTGCGTGGTCAGATCGCGCGAGTCGTAGTAAACGATCTCGTCAGTCGGCTGCTGCACTGCCGGATCGAATCGCCGGCCCAGGTAGAAGGTAGTGGGGGCTTCGACAAAAGGCATGGGGCACCTCGTTGATGGTTATTGGTGGTTGGTTGTTGGTTATTGGTTGGGCGGGGCGCGGCCCAACGCACCCCGCCGCCCGGATGCCCTAATGGTAGCACGAATTTTCTAGGATGGGGAAGCGGCGGGGTATCAGGGCCATCGCATCAAACGCGCGTTTCGCTTGAGACTTCCGAAGTCTGGCAGACTTCGGAAGTCTGTCGTCGTCGCGCCGCTCCCCGCCAAAGTGCTCCTGGAGGTTTTGGCGCAGTTGCCCTGGAGAGAGCATAAAGGCGTCTCTCTGAAGGAAGCTCGCTACGGCTGTGGGCTGGCCCCCATGTAGAAACGCAGGTAGTCCGGCGCGTGGAGATTCCAATAGCCCCAGTAGTGGCCGCCCGGCCAGACATGCCCTTCGAAGGCGGGAAGCGGCTGGCCGAGCAGCGCGCCGAACAGGTCGTACACGCCGCGCATCAGGCTGTCGGCGGCGCCGATGTCCATCCACAGGCGCATATGGGGCGGCCAGCCATCGCGGGTGATGAGGCTGATGATGTCCCGCTCCGCGAACAGCGTTTGTTCCGGGCCGTACAGCAAGAACGGCGCATCCTCGCGGGCCAGGATGGCCGGGCTGTGCGCGCCGATGGCGCTGAACAGGTCCGGGTGACGCAGCCCCAGGTAGAGCGCCCCGTAGCCGCCCATGCTCAGCCCGCCGATGAAGCGCGCGTCGCGCGTCGCAGCGGTGGGGAACTGGGCATCCACCGCGCTGACCAGCTCACCCACGATATACGTCTCGTAGTCACCGTCCGGGCCGTCCACGTAGAAACTGTTATCGCCATCCGGCATGAGGACGATCAGCGGCTCGATCTCCCCGGCCAGGATCAGGACGTCGGCGGCCCGGTCAAGCGCGCCCTTGTTAACCCAGTCCGTATAGTCGCCGTTCCTGCCGTGCAGCATGACCAGCAGCGGCAGATCGGCCAGGTGGCACCAGTCCGGCGGCAGATAGACGTTGTACTGCTTAGTCTGACCGAGTGCCGTGCTGTCAATGGAGCGGGTGAGCACCGCGCCGGCGTCCGGGGCGCACGGCGGCGCTTCCTGTGCGGCAGCAGAGGACACAGGCAGGAGCAGCGCAGCAAGGAACAGGGTGAGCAGCATCGTTCGTGCGGGCATCGCAGAGTCTCCTTTCGCGCGCGGACGATCACCGTGCCCGCGCCTGAGTCATCTCATGCAGAGGATGAGCAGCCCTGCACAAGGGGCGAGGAGCGGATCGCGATGAGGGGCGGCGTGGGAAGCACCTTCAGTATACACCCGAAAGACAAACGCCCGGACAGTCCGGGTGCTGCGAGTGCATTTCACGAAAGTTCACGGTCAGCTCATGAGAAGAGAGCAAGTGATAGATTGCTTCCCCCCACCTCAAGCCCCTCCTCCGCAAGGAGGAAAGGGCTTGAGGCTTGCGCGCTTTGCTCCCTTCCCCCACGAGGGGGGAAGGGTCGGGGATGGAGGGGCAAAAAGCCGACGCCCGGTTTCTCGAACAGCCTGTGACGCGCCAGGCCCGTTTCGGCCTGCCGTGCGTCGTGAACTGGAATGCACCCGGCGGTGACACGCTGTCCCAGGGCCGGAATACCGCGCTCCTACTTCACATCGTGCCACGTGGCGTGGACTTCTGTCGCGCCGGCCTTCAGCGCGCGCAGCAGCGCGTCCTGATCCACCGGGATGCGGTAGACGCGCACGCCCGTCGCGTTGTAGATGGCGTTGGCGATGGCCGGCGTGGTGTTGATTGACGTGATCTCGCCGACGCCCTTCGCCCCGAACGGCCCGGTGGACACCTGCTCCTCGACGAAGTGCGAGACGATCTCCGGCGTGTGCTTGATGCTGGGAATCCTGTAGCGGGCGAATAGCGTAGACCAGGGCACGCCGTCCTCGACGATGTACTCTTCGGTCAGGCAGTTGCCCAGGCCCATGACGATGCCGCCCTCGACCTGGCCTTCGAGCGTCTTGGGGTTGATGGCCCGGCCCACGTCGTTGGCCGCGATGATCTTGAGCACCTTCACCGCGCCCGTGCCCAGGTCTACTTCCACCAGCGCCGCCTGGGTGGCGTAGGAGAAGGCGAAGTGCATGTCGCCGCCCGTGCCGAGCGGCTGCGTCTTGGGCGCGTCGTACACGTAGCGCACCTTCGCTTCCTGGCCCTGCTCGCGCATCCAGCCGACCACCTCGCCAATGGCGACAACAGAGCCGTCGGCGCGCAGGGTGCCGCCCTCGAAGCGAATCTGCTCCGGCGCGACGCTCAGCCGTTCGGCGGCGACGGCGGCCAACGCTTCGCGCATAGTGATCGCGGCGTGGCGGGCGGCATTGCCGCTGACATACGTCTGGCGCGAGGCGGTCGTCGGGCCGCCGTCGGGCGTCAGGTCGGTGTCGGAGAGCAGGACGCGCACGCGCTCGACGGGCATGCCCAGTTCCTCCGCCGTCACCTGGACCAGCACCACGCTGAGGCCCTGCCCCATGTCGGCGGACGAGGTGCGCACCTCGGCGGACGAGTCGGCGAAGACTTCCACTTCCGCCGCCGCGCGATCCGGCGCGCCGCCGCCCAGCCCGGTATTCTTGTAGGCGCAGGCGATGCCCCAGGCGTAAGCCTTGTCGCCTTCGCGCCAGCTCCAGCGAAAAGCGGGGTCGCCGCCGCGCATGTCGCGCTCGATGTGATCGATCGTCTGCAGCAGACCGACGCTCTCGCGCAGAAGCTGGCCGGTGGCGGTCGTCGCCCCGACGCGCTGGGCGTTCTTGCGCCGCAGTTCCAGCGGGTCCATGCCCAGCGCCTCGGCCAGCAAATCCATGTTCTGCTCGACGGCGAAGGCCGATTGCGTCACGCCGAAGCCGCGGAACGCCCCCGACGGCGGGTTGTTGGTGTACATGGCGTAACAGTCAATCTTGGCGTGCGGCACCACGTAGGGGCCGGTGGCGTGCGTGGTGGCCCGCGTCATCACCTTGTCCGACAGGCTGGCATACGCGCCCGCGTCGCCGTAGAGCGTGGCCTGGACGGCGGTCAGCGTGCCGTCGCGCTTCGCCCCGGTCCTGATGCGGATGATCGTCGCGTGGCGCTTGGGGTGGAAGAGCAGCGACTCCTGGCGCGTGTACAGCATCTTCACCGGGCGACCGAGGGCCTGGGCGAGCATGGCGACGTGAATCTGCCCGGCGATGTCCTCTTTGCCGCCGAAGCCGCCGCCGATCAGCGTGCCGCGCACGCGAATCTGGTCTTCGGGCAGGCCGAGCGCGATGGCCGTCTGGCGGCGATCATCGTAAGGAATCTGCGAGCCGACGTAGATGGTCAGCTTGGGGTGCTCGGCGTCGTAGCCCGCCGGGACGCCGATGGCGCATTCCGGCTCCATGAAGGCGTGCTCGATCGTCGGGGTGCGGTATTCGCGCTCGATGATCACATCGGCTTCGGCGAAGCCCTGCTCAATGTCGCCAGAGCGCACCTTGATATGCTTGAGCAGGTTGCCCGTCTCCCAGCCCTCGTGGACGAGCGGCGCGGCGGGCGAGTGGGCGAACTCCGGGTCGCCGACGACGGTCAGCGGCTCGTAGTCCACCTCGATCAGCTCCAGGGCGCGGGCGGCGGTGTCGGCGTCGTCCGCGGCGACGATGGCCACGGCATCGCCCATGTAGCGCACCTTGTCGGCGCACAGCACCGGCCAGTCGGCGAACACCAGGCCGTGAATGTTTTTGCCGGGCACATCTTCGTGCGTCAGCACAGCGCGCACGCCGGGCAGCGCTTTGGCTTTGCTGGTGTCGAGGCGCGTGATGCGCGCGTGCGGATGGGCGGCGCGCAGCGTGCGCCCGATCAACATGCCGGGGAAGACGTAATCGTCGGCGAACCTGGCCCGCCCGGTGACTTTGTCCACGACTTCCTGCGGCGGGACGGGCCGGCCCACTGCGTTGAGCGGGGTGATGGTCTCGCGCGGCTGCCAGGGGATCGCGCCTTCGCCGCGCAGCTCGCTGGCTGCCGAGTGGACAGCGTGAATTATGCTGGTGTAGCCTGTGCAGCGGCAGAGCGTGTCCTTCAGAGCGACCTTGATCTCGTGATCGGACGGGTTGGGGATGCTGTCGAGCAGGGCTTTGGCGGTGATGATCATGCCGGGCGTGCAGAAGCCGCATTGCACCGCGCCATGCTCGACGAAGGCCCGCTGGAGCGGGTGCAGCTCCTCGCCGCGCGCCAACCCTTCGATGGTGGTGATCGCCGCGCCCTGTGCCTTGAACGCCGGATAAATGCACGAGTCGACCGGCGTGTTGTTCACCAGGACGGTGCACAGGCCGCACTCGGCCTCTTCGCAGCCGATCTTGGTGCCGGTCAGGCCCAGGTCGTAGCGCAGCACCTGGGCCAGCGTGCGCGATTCCGGAATGTCCAGATCATAAGGTTTGTCATTGACAGTGATGTGTAGCTTGCTCATGATCGTTTCCCCACTACTCCATTCCTACGCCTTCGGGAATCGCTTCGCCGGTGCGCGCGCGTTCGGCGGCCAGCGGCAGCACCCGGCGCAGCAGCACCTCAACCATCTCCTGGCGGTATTCAGCGGTAGCGCGGAATTTGCTGGTGCGCGGGCGCAGCGTCTCGCGGGCGACGCTCACCGCCCGCTCGACAGCCTCCGCGCCAACCGTCGTCCCGCGCAGCGTCTCTTCGACGGCCTCGGCGCGCGAAGGGACTTTGGACACCGGCCCGATGCAGATACGCAGGTCGTCGTAGCGCGCGCCGGACTCGTCGAGGCGCACCCAGGCGGCGCAGCCCAGGATCGGCAGGGCGACGCCCTGCGGGCGCATGATGCGCTTGAAAGCGCTGCCCTCGCGCGGGCCGCACAACCGAAAGCGGAAGCCGACCAGCAGGTCGCGCGTCTGGTCCAGGCGCGACTGCCCCGGCCCGACGAAGAGCGCGCGCAGCGGCAGCCACTGCCGCACACCGTCGAGCACAACATCGGCCTCGGCGTCGAGCGCCACCAGCGAGGTCGTGCCGTCGCCGGCGGGCAGGGCGTGGGCCACGTTGCCGCCGATGGTGCCCACGTTGCGCACCTGCGGCCCGCCGACCACGCCGCAGCTCTCGACCAGGCAGGTCGCCCGCGCGGACAGCACCGGCTCGGCCACGATCTGGGCGTGAGTGACGCCCGCGCCGAGCGCCATCACGTCACCGTCCTGGCGCAGGGTGGCAATGCCGCTGATGCGGGTGATGTCCACCAGGGCGTCGGGCCGGGGCGTGTGCCCGTGCCGGATGTCCAGCAGCAGGTCGGTGCCGCCGGCGATCACGCGGGCGCGGCCCTGGTAGCCGGCCAATAAAGTGAGCGCTTCATCCACTGTGGCAGGGGTGTGATAATGCGTCCAAAGTGACATGGATCGTCCATTCCGTGAGCACCAGGCGCTTGTTCTAAGCGGATACGATTGGCTGGGGGCACTTTTCGGTGAGCGAGGATGCTCAACGCCGCCGCACCCACAAGGGTATGAGCGACCTCCAACCAGAGGCGGGACCACAACTCTATATCGTCGAATTTAACATATACGCGCCCTGCCGGTCAAACTTACGACAACCAGGGGGTGCGTGCAAAGATCGGCGGCGACTCGCCGATTGACCTCACCCCCAGCCGCGCTACGCTCGGCTTGCCCCCTCTCCATCTGCGTGGAGAGGGGACGGTGAGGCGCGTCAGCGCCGAGCGGGGGTGAGGTCAACCAGGGCGCAGGGCATTTACCTCACCCCCCAGCCGCGCTACGCTCGGCTTGCCCGGCGGCGAGGCGCGTCAGCGTCGAGCGGGGGTGAGGTCAGCCAGGGCGCAGCAGAGCATTTACCTCACCCCCCCAGCCGCGCGGCGCTCGGCTTGCCCGGCGGCGAGGCGCGTCAGCGCCGAGCGGGGGTGAGGTCAGCCAGGGCGCAGGGCATTTACCTCACCCCCCAGCCGCGCTACGCTCGGCTTGCCCGGCGGCAAGGCGCGTCAGCGTCGAGCGGGGGTGAGGTCAGCCAGGGCGCAGCAGAGCTTTACCTCACCCCCAGCCGCGCGGCGCTCGGCGTGCCCCCTCTCCGCGTGTGGAGAGGGGGCGGCGAGGCGCGTCAGCGCCGAGCGGGGGTGAGGTCAGCCAGGGCGCACCGGGGGATAGGGATTGAAAAGCGCATAACACGCTCTACAGAGAGGGATCTGGCCCCACCGAACCCGCCCGTTGCCGGACGCCCCCCCACCCGCTATGATCTCAGCATGGACAACGATCCGCAGGCCCTCATCAAGCGACGCGGCCCAGACCAGCGCACCTGGTACGTGGTCGCCCAGACCCCCGATCTCGCCGTCGCCGCCATCCCTGCCGGACTGCTGCGCAGCGCGGGCATCCCCGTGTTCCTGTTCCGCGAGGCGTTGAGCGCCAGCGCGCTCCCGCTCTCGGTGGGGCTGCTCGGCGGCGTGGACGTGGCCGTGCCAGAGGCCTATTACCTGGAAGCGCGGGCGCTGCTCGGCGAGGCCGCCAGCTTCCTGGACGAGCTGGAGCCTGGCGACGAAGAGACGTGAGTGAGAATGGATAACGCGCACCTGGCTCCGCCCGTCCCGCACGAGCGCACAGCCGAGTCGAGCGCCGCGCTGCCGCGCGCGCGCCGCCGTCGCTGGCACCTGCTGCTGGCTCCCGCGTTCGGGCTGTGTCTGCTGGCGGTATGGACGCTCGTCGCCCGCTCCGGCATGTACGCCGCGTTCATCGTGCCCACACCAGCGAGCGTCGCCGAGCGGTGGTGGGGGTTGGCCTCGGACGGATCGCTGCTGCGCCACGCGGCGGTGACGCTGCGCGAGGTGCTCACCGGCCTGCTGATCGGCGTGGCGGTCGCCTTCTGGCTGGGCTACTGGATCGCCAAGAGCCGGACCGTCGCCTACACGCTGACGCCGTACCTGGTCGCCTTGCAGACGGTGCCCATCGTCGCCATCGCCCCGCTGCTGATCATCTGGTTTGGCTCCGGCATCGCCAGCAAGGTGATCATCTGCGGCCTGATCGTCTTCTTTCCCATGCTGGTCAACACGGTGATCGGTATGCGGGGCATCCCCGCCGAGCTGCACGACCTGCTGCGCTCGCTCGAAGCCACGCCGCTGCAAACCTTCTGGCACCTGGAGCTGCCCGCCGCGCTGCCCATCGTCCTGGGCGGGCTGAAGGTCAGCGTCACGCTGTCGGTGGTCGGCGCGGTCGTCGGCGAGTTCGTCAGCGCCAGCGCGGGCCTGGGCTACCTGATCAACTTCGGGCGCGGCACCTACGACACGCCGCTGGTCATCGCCGCCGTGTTCACCCTGACGGCGCTCGCCCTGGCTCTGTATGGCCTGGCCGCCGGGCTGGAGCGCCTGCTGCTCGGCTGGCAGCGCGCCAACGGCACTCCCTAGCATTCTGCTCCAACCCCGGTAAACTTGCAGCAGCCATTTCGCCCCAGGCAGAAACGGAGTCGCACGACATGCCCGCACAAACACTATCTTTTCGCCGGCGGGCGCTGCTGCTGGCGGCGCTCGCCGTTGCCCTGGCTCTGCTGCTGATCGCCGCCTACGCGCTGACGCGCGAGGACGAGGCCCAGGGGGATCAGACGAAGGTCACGCTGTTCATGAGCTACGTCCCCAGCGTGCAGTTCGCGCCGGTCTACGTCGCTGCGCAGCGCGGCTACTTCGCCGACGAGGGGATCGCCATCTCCTTCGAGAACAGCTTCAACGAGGCCGACGGCGTTGAGCGCCTCGCCAACAACGATTTGCAGTTTGGGATCATCAGCGGCGAGCAGGTCGTGCTGGCGCGGGCGCAGGGGCGGCCCGTCGTCTACGTCTTCGAATGGTTCCACCGCTTCCCGGTGGGCATCGTCTCGCCCGCCCGCCTGAACATCACCCGGCCCGCAGACCTGGCCGGGCGCATCGTCGGCGTGCCGGGGCCGCAGGGGGCCAGCTACATCGGGCTGCGCGCGCTGCTCAACGCCGCCGGCCTGACCGAAGACGACCTGAGCGAGCTGCGCTCGATCGGCTTCGCCGCGCCGGAGAACGTTTGTGAAGGCAAAGTCGAGGCGTCCGTCGTCTACATCGTCAACGAGCCGCTGACCATCCAGCAGCAGTGCACCGAGGTCAACGTGATCGAGGTCTCCGACTACGCCACGCTGGTCGCCAACGGCCTGGTCACCAACGAGCAGACCGTCCGCGACAAGCCGGACCTGGTGCGCGGCATGGTGCGCGCCGTGCAGCGCGGCATCGCCGATGTCATCGCCGACCCGGACGCCGCCTTCGACATCGCCGTGACCCACTACGTCAAAGACCTGCCCAAAGACCAGTACGAGACGCAGCGCCAGGTGCTGCTCAACTCGGTCAAGCTGTGGCATTCGGACGCGCTGGGGCAGACGAACCCGCAAGCCTGGGCCGTCACCCAGGACATCCTGATCGAGGCGGGCCTGCTCAGCGCGCCGCTGGACGACCTGAGCGCCTGCTACAATATGAGCTTCCTGCCGGAGCAGTCCTAGCGCGCATGGCCGTCCGCGCCCTGCTCAGCGCCGAGCACATCAGCCACGTCTACCGCACGCCGGGTGGGGACGTGCCCGCCCTGGACGACGTGACGCTGCGCCTGTCCGGCGAGTCGTTCGTCTGCCTGGTGGGGCCGAGCGGTTGCGGCAAGAGCACGCTGCTGCGCATCCTGGCCGGGCTGCTGCGGCCCACCGAAGGGCGCGTGCTGCTCGACGGGCAGCCGCTGACGCGCGCCCAGCGCCGCGTGGGGATCGTCTTCCAGAAGGCGAACCTGATGCCCTGGCGCACCGTCGCCGGCAACCTGGCGCTGCCCCTGGAGCTGGCCGGCACCCCGCCGGCTGAGCGCGCGGAGCGCACGCGCGCCATGCTGGAGCTGACCGGGCTGGAGGGGTTTGCCGGGGCCTATCCGGGGGCGCTTTCCGGCGGGATGGCCCAGCGGGTGGCGATTGGCCGCGCGCTGATTCACGATCCGCAGGTGTTGCTGCTCGACGAGCCGTTCGGCGCGCTGGACGCGCTGACCCGCGAGCAGATGAGCGAGGAACTGCTGCGCATCTGGGCGCGACACCGCAAGACGGTGCTGATGGTCACCCACAGCATCCCCGAAGCGGTGCTGCTGGCCGACCGCGTGCTGGTGATGGGGCCGCGACCGGGCCACCTGGTGGCCGAAGTGCCCATCCCGCTGGCCCGCCCGCGCAGCCTGGCCCTGCTGCACCAGCCGGACTTCGTGGCGCTGAGCGAGCAGGTGCGGCGCAGCATCCGCCCCGCCTAATCCCGCCAGGCAACACGAGGGTCGCGCGGCCCTCGTGAACGGATCAGCGTAAGGGGGCTGGCCCCTCAGCTTGCGCGGGCGCGGCGATCCTCGCGCCGCGAACTCAGCGGCAGGGCCATGCCGAAGATGCTGCCCTGGCCGACCTTGCTCTGCACGAACACCCGCCCGCCGTGCTGCTCGACGACGGTCTTGACGATGGCCAGGCCCAGGCCCGTCCCCTTGATGTCCTGGTCTGGCCCAGGGACGCGGTAGAAGCGCTCGAACAGGCGCGTCTGCGCTTCGGGGGGGATGCCCGGCCCGTTGTCCTTCACTTCCACGAACAGGTCGTCGTCCTGCACATAAGCGCAGACGGCAATCGCCCCGCCTGCGGGCGTGTACTTGTGGGCGTTGCTCAGCAGGTTGATCAGAGCGCGGTACATCCAGTGCATGTCGCCCTGAATGAGCGGCAGCGTGTCTGGCACCTCGACGCGCAGCGTCTGGCCGCGCTGGATGATGGACGGCCTGATGTCGGCCACGCAGCGCTCGATCAGATCGCGCACGTCCAGGTCTTTGCACTGCAAGCCGACGCCGCTCTCGATATGCTCCAGGTTGAGCAGGCTGTCAATGAGGACCTGCATCCGGTTCAGCCCTTGCAGGCCGATGTCAATGATCTCGGCGGCGCTGCCGGATGCGCCCAACTCCTCGCTGAGCAGCGAGAGCGCATTGAGCGTCACCCCCAGCGGATTACGCAGGTCGTGAGCCGCGTCGCGGATAAAGTTGACGCGCGCCTGCTCGGCCTTGCGCAGGTGCGTCACGTCCTGGACGACCATCACCCACCCCTCGGCCTGGCGGTCGCTCTCCGGCTCCTGGTGCGCGTAGACCGGCGAGACAATGGCCGACAAGAAGCGCCCATCCTCCAGCGGCACTTCGAAGATGGTGTCGGCGCTCTCGCCGGCGCTCATCGCCCGGCGCAGCCCGGCGCTCAGCTTGGGGTGCAGCGGGGCGTGGCGCAGCGGCAGGCCGATGATCTCGGCGCGGCGCAGGTCAAAAAGCTGTTCGGCGGTGGCGTTGATCAGGCTGATGTGGCCGTGATTGTCGGTGGCGATGATGGCGTCGCCCGTCGAGTTGAGGATGGCTTCCAACCGACTCGACTGCTCTTTGGTGTTCTCGTACAGGCGCGCGTTATCGAGGGCGACACCCACCTGATCGGCGATGGCCCGCAGCACGCGAATCTCATCATCGGCGAACTCGTAGGGCTGGTGGTTCATCACGCTGAGGATGCCCACCACCCGACCGCGCGCGTGCATGGGCACCAACGCCATCGCCTGCACGCCCTCGTCGGCGAACTCCGGCACAGCCAGGCGCGGGTCGCCGGTCAGGTCGCCGGTGACCAGCACCTCGTCGTTGGCCACGACGAAGCCGGACATGCCCCGGCCCAGCGGGACGCGCATCGGCTGGGAGACGAAATCGTGATGCCAGCCGTGTTGGGCGCGCAGCACCAGTTCGCTGGCAGCTTCGTCCACCAGGCTGATCCCCGCCGAATCCACCAGGATTACCCTGAGCACGGCCTGCAACGCGGTTTGCAGCGTCGCCTGCAAGTCCAGCGACTGGCTGACGCTCGCTGCGACAGTATTGAGAGCGGAAAGTTGGTCCACGCGCCGGCGGATCTCCTGCGATAGAAGCTCGTTGCGTCGCAACAAACTGTCCGAACTGGGTATCTCAACCATAAGCCCGGTACCACCTAGATAATTCAGACAGTATCGATATTCCCATGTCGTCATCTTAACACAAAACAGGCGTGCGCGCTGCGCGCCAGCGCCGGGGAGTGCCGCTCCCAATGGGGACGAAATACCTGAACCACAGAGGCGCAGCGGGCGCGGAGCAGCGCGCCCGCTCTCTCCAGCCTGCCTTTTCTCCGCGCTCTCTGCGCCTCTGCGGTGATCTTTTTTCAGAGATGAAACGCTCCCGCGCCGGGCGGGAGTGAGGCTCGGCACGCCGCGCGCTTTCCTTTGGCCCTTGCAACTCAGCCGGCCCATGCTATAATCGCCGCGCTTGCCATCCTGAGGAGTCACATTTCAACATGACGGTTCAAGACGCTCTCCAGTTCATCCAGATTCTCACTTCCATCGCCCTGATCGTGGTGATCATCCTGCAGGCGCAGGGGCAGGGGCTGGGCGGTCTGTTCGGCGGCGGCGACTCGATGGGCATCACCAAGACTCGGCGCGGCCTGGAGCGCACCCTGTTCCAGATCACGGTCGGCCTGGCGGTGGCTTTCCTGGCCAACGCGATTATTCAACTGCTGATCCAGCAGATCTGAAAGACACCGGACGGCGGCGCGCGGCGCGCCGCTGGTAGCCTATAATGAAAAGGGTGGGGGGTGTTTTGCGGCGCGCAGAACACCCCGTTTGTTTGCAGGGAGGAGACGATGCTCAGAGGATTGCGCTGGCCGTTTCTGGCGCTGCTGCTGGCGAGCACCTTGCTGGTTGTGGCGCTCTTCGTGCGCCCGGACGACTCCGGCGAAGCTCCCCCCACCGCTCCCACCGAGACCGCTCTGCCCACTTCCCAACCGGCACCGCACTCGCCCGACCCGACGCCCACCCCCCCCGATCCGCCCGCCGCCCAGCCGCTCCCGGCGGAGCCTGTCGCGCCGGGCAACGTGCTGGTTGAGGCGCTGGTGGGCCGCATTGTCAAGCTCAACCCGCTGCTGGCGACCTACAACCCGGTAGACCGCGACATCACCTCTCTGATCTTCGAAGGGCTGACGACCACTAACGAGTACGGCGAGATCGTGCCGCGCCTGGCGGAATCATGGACGGTGTCGCCGGACGGCTTGCAGTACTTCTTCGAGCTGCGCCAGGACGTGCTGTGGCAGGACGGCCTGTCCTTCACGGCGGACGATGTCGTGTTCACCTTCCGCGCGCTGGGCGACCCGCTCTTCCCCGGCGCGGAGTCGCTGCGCACCTTCTGGCGCACGGTCGAAGTGGACGCGCTCTCTGAGTCGCTGGTGCGCTTCCGCCTGACTCAGCCGCTGGCTTCCTTCCCCGACCAGGTGCGCATCGGCATCGTCCCGGCGCACGTGCTGGAAGGCACGCCCATACAAAAACTGGGCCAGCATCCTTTCAACCTGCAATCGCCCATCGGCACCGGCCCCTACCAGATCGAAGCGCTGACCGCGTCCGGCGGACAGATTGACGGCATCCAGTTGCGCGTCGCGCCCGTCTTTCGCCAGCGACCAGAAGGCGCTGACGGTTACCTGATTGATCGCCTGGTCTTCCGCACCTACGACACGGCGGAAGCGGCCCTGGCCGCTTTCAGCGCGGGCGAAGTGCACAGCATTGGTGACCTTCCGCCGGAAATGCTGGAGAGCGCGCAACAGACGCCGGGCCTCGGCCTGTACACGACCGTCGCGCCGCGCGTCGGCGTGCTGATCTACAACTGGGAACGAAGCGCCGTGCGCTTCGTGCGCAACCCGCGCGTGCGGCTGGCGCTGGCGCAGGCGGTTGACCGGGCGGGGCTGGTCGCGCGCGCTCTGAGCGAGCGGGCGATCCTGGCTGACAGCCCGCTGCTGCCCACATCCTGGGCGTATGTGTCCGGCCTGGCCTGGCCCGCCTATGACCCCGCCGGGGCCAGGGCGCTGCTGGACACGGCCAGCCTCATCTTCGAGGAAGAGACTCTCACGCCAGAGCCGACGGCGACGTCCGAAGAAGGAACGCCGCCTGACGAGAGCGCGGCCACCCCGGAAGGCACGCCCGCCGCCGAAGAGACTCCGCCCGCTGACCAGGAAGCCACGCCCGAAGCAGAGCGCGAAGAGCCGCTCCGCCTGGCGCTGACCATCCTGACCGCCGACGACCCGGCCCTGGTCGCCCTGGCCGAGGGCATCGGCGCGGGCTGGGTGGGGCTGGGCTTCTCCGTGTCGGTCGAGGCGGTGAGCGCCGGCGAGCTGCGCGCCCGCCTGCAAGATGGCGACTTCGACGCGGCGCTGGTCGAGTTCAGCTTCGAGCCGAACGCCGACCCAGACCCGTTCGTGTTCTGGCACCAGGGACAATACGGCACGGGCCAGAACTACGGGGGCATGGACGACCGCCGCATCAGCGAAGCGCTGGAAGCTGCCCGCCGCGATCCGGTGGGCATCAACCGCGCCGCCCACTACCGGCGTTTTCAGGAGCTGTTCGCCGAGCGGGTGCCGGCGCTGGTGCTCTACTATCCGCTCTACGTGTACGCGGCAGACGCCCGCTTGCAGGGCGTGCAGCTTGGCTTCATGAGCACCGCCAGCGACCGCTTCCGCAGCCTGCAAGACTGGCGCTTCGAGGGCTGAGGCGCGGCTTTCCAGGGGCGCAGCACATGTCTAGGCTTCTCCGCGCCCTCCGCGCCCTCTGCGTCCTCGCGGCCTGGCCTCGCGGCCCCTCTGCGATCCGCTGCCCCTACCCGGCTCCCGCTTTTGGCCGCTGCTCATTCGGCATACAATGAGCGCAAGACCTGGGCGCGGCTGACGCGCCTTGAGGATGGGCCAAATCCCCGACCGAAGGAGAGTGCACCCATGAGCACGACCATGCTGGCCGCCTTCGTCCGCGCGCCGTTCGAATTCGCGCTGCGCGAGATCGCGGTGCCCGAAGTCCGCGAAGGCTGGGCCTTGATCAAAGTCGAGGCGTGCGGCATCTGCGGCACCGACCTGCACATCGCCAGCTCGGTGACTCATCGCCTGACGCCCAAGCCGCCCACCGAGTGGCAGGGCTTCGGGCACGAGATCGCCGGCGTCGTGGCCCACGTGGGGCCGGGCGTGCGCAACGTCAAAGAGGGCGACCGGGTGGTGCTGGAGAGCGGTTCCTACTGCGGCACATGCGAGCTATGCCGCAACGGGCGCTCCGACCTGTGCAACAAGGGGCCGAACTTCTGGAACAACGAGAGCCTGGGCTTCGCCGAATACATCCTGGCTCCGAAGGAATGTCTCGTCCCCTTCGAGGGTCTCAGCTTCGAAGTCGCCAGCCTCAGCGAGCCGCTGGGCGTGGCCCTGGACATGACCTACACAGCGGACATCGCCCTGGGCGACGACGTGCTGGTGCTGGGTCTCGGCCCGATCGGCCTGCTGTCCATCCCCCTGGCGCGGCGCAAAGGCGCGGCGCACGTTTATGCCGTCAACCGGTCGGGTGGCCGGCGGGCGGACCTGGCGCGGCTCTACGGGGCGGACAGCGTGATCCTGACCAGCGAGACGCCGGTCGAGGCCATCCCCTTCCGGCGCGGCGGCGTAGACCGCGCGCTGGTCTCGGCGTCGGCATCGGCGGTGCTGGATGCCCTGCCGGTGATGAACTACGGCGGCGTCATCGCCTTCATCGGCATCGAATACGGCCCCGGCGCCGCGCTGACCTTTGACGCCAACGAGTTTCACTTCCGCAAGCTGCAACTGCGCGCCTCTCATGCTGCGCCTGCCCTGTACTTCCCGACCTGTCTGCAACTTCTCAAAGATGGGCACGTCAACGGAGAGGCGATCATCTCCCATGTCATGCCGCTGGAGCGCATCGTTGAGGCTATGACGCTGCTGCGCGACGCGCGCGGCGACGTGCTGAAGATCGTGATCAAGCCGTGAGCGCCAGCAGCAGGCTCAGCGCGATCTGGCGCGATTATGCTGCATCAGCGCCATGTTGCATTCCCGCTAGTGATTTGCCATACTACATCAGGGTCTTTGCGTCTGGCAGAATACCGCTGCCAGCGATGCTACAAGGGATGATAGACAGAGTTCGTGGGCCTGGAAGCAGAGCGCCCGCTCTAGTCGATCCATGCTGCGGGCTTTCTGTCGCTTCATTGCCGGGATAGCGGGCGGTGGCGTGAGACCGCCCCCAAGCCTCTCGAACAATGATGCCGGTTGGGACCTGTTCCATGGCATATAGCACGCTGCAACGTGACTCATTAGTCCCTTACGTCTCAGGCGTCATCGAGCGACCACGTCTTCTGGAACTGCTCGCCCGCGCGCGTCAGCACAAGCTGACCCTGGTCTGCGCGCCGCCCGGCTACGGCAAGACCACGCTCGTCGCCCAGTTTGCCACGCAGATATCAGACGCCATCGCCTGGCACACGCTCGAAGAGCGCGAGCGCGACCTGCCCAACCTCTTCCAGCGCGCGCTGCAAGTCCTGGACGCCGTTGCGCCGGGGATGGCGCGGCTGACCCCTCTGCCCGGCATGACCCCCGCCGAGATGGCGGCGCTGATCGCGGACTACCTGCGCGAGAATACGTCGGGACACACCCTCTACATCCTCGACGACATCCAGATCATCTCCGAGTCGCCGGCGGTTGAGTACTGGATGCAGGTGTTGCTCGAACGCCTGCCGTCCAACTGTCACCTGATCTTGCTGGGGCGCGTGCTGCCCAACCTGCCGCTGACCGAGCTTATCGCACGCGGCGAGGTGCTGGCCCTGGGCCAGGAACAGCTTCGCCTCACCGCCAGCGAGATTTTCGAGATGGCCCAGTCCACGCCGGGCAACAGCGTGCACACCGTGGACGAGGCGGAAGACCTGGCGGCGCGCCTGGAAGGATGGCCAGCGGGCACTATTCTGGCGCTGCACCCCCTGCCGGCTGACCTGGAGCAGGCCCTGCTCAAGGGGGGCAAAGGCCCCGAAGCCCTTTTCGATTCGCTGGCCGCATCCATGCTGGAAGCCCAGCCGCCCGGCCTGCGCGACTTCCTGCTGGCTTCTTCCACGCTGCTGCGCATGACGCCGGAATTGTGCTCGTCCGTGCTCCAACTGCCCGACAGCGCCGAATGGCTGGCCGAGGTCCAGAGCCGCAACCTGTTCATCTCCAAGATGGCCGGGGGGCTGGTCTATCACCGCCTCTTCCGCAACTTCCTGCAGCGCCAGTTCAAGCAGGATGACCCCAACCTGTACCTGACCCTGCACGCGCGGGCGGCGCGCTGGTTCGAAGAGCGTAACCAGGTGGACTGGGGCTTCGAGCACTACATGGCTGCCGGCCTGATTGAGCGGGCGGCGAAGATCTCCGATCGCGTCGCCAACATGTATTTCGCCCAGGGCAAGGTCGAGACGCTGCTCAAGTGGCGCGCCCAACTGGGGCAGATTGGCATCTTCGCGCCGGGGCTGCTCTATAACTGCGCGCGCGTGCACACCGACCGCTACAACTACGAGGAAGCCGAGCAGTCGCTCAACGAGGCCGAGCGCGGCTTCGCCGAGGCGGGCGACGAGGCCGGCCACTCCTACATCCAGCTTCAGCGCGCCTTCATCAAGCTGCAGCGCGGCGACTTCCAGACCGCCGTCTCCGAAGCGCGCCAGTTGGCTTCTTACGTCGCCGAACAGCCCGATCTGCAAGGGCGCGCGCTCAAGATTCTGGGCGTGGCCCACCTGCGCCTGGGCGAGCTGGCGGCGGCGGTGGAGTATTTGCAGCAGGCGCTCGACCTGCACCGCCAGGACGGCGACGCTCACGCCCTGGCCAACGCCCTGCAGGACCTCAGCGTGGCCTATTCGCGCCTGGGCCGGATCGGCGATGCCAGCGCCTGCCTGCAGGAAGTCGTCGCGCTGCGGCGCTCGCTGGGCAGCACCGGCGCGCTGGCCGCCGCCCTGAACAACCTGGGGCACTATTACTATCGCGGCGGCGACTACGAGCGGGCCTGGGCCACCTACCAGGACGGGCTGAGCATCCTGGCGCACGTGCCCAACCGCCGCATCGAAAGCGCTCTGCTGTGCAGCATGGGCGAGCTACGCCGCGACCAGGGCAGCTTTGAGGAGTCGCTCAAACTGTACAACCGCGCGCTGGAATTGATCGGCCTCAGCGACCCCTGGCTGCGCTGCGCCGTCCTGGTGAGCTGCGCCACGCTCCAGCGCTGGTCCGGCAAACCGCACGAAGCGGAGGCGCTGGCCGAAAAGGCGTTGCAACTGGCCGAAAAACACGAGCTGGCCCTGGAACGGGTGACGGCGGAGGCTGCGCTGTGGGCGGCGCGCGTCGCGCTGGGACAGGCGGCCACTGCCCGCGAGCAACTTGAAGCGCTGATCGCCAAGCTGCGCGAGCAGGGCGCGCGCTCCGAGCTGGTCTGGGCTTACGCGCTGCTGGCCTCGGCAGCGCTGCATTGCTCCGACCCGGCTGCCGCCGAGGAGATCGTGCAGCTCGGCCTCAAGGAAGCGAAAGCCATCGGCACCGTGCAGATTCTGGTCACGGAGATCGCTTACACGCCGGCGCTGGAATCGCTGGTGGTGCAGCGCGCAGGCAAGTTCGGCGAGCTGGTGGGCGCGCTCAAGCAGCATCGTTCGGCGCAGATGCGCGTGCGTCACGCCCTGCGCCTGCGCCGCGTCGAGCCGCACGCCACCTACAGTCTGCGCGTGCTCACGCTGGGCCACGAGCAACTGGAGCGCGACGGAGAGGCCATCGCCCTGTCCGAATGGCGCTCGAACACGGCCCGCGAAATGTTCTACTATCTGCTGTTTCACGGCGGGCAGAGCCGCGAGCGCATCAGCCTGGACTTCTGGCCGGACAGCTCTCCGCAGCGCGTGCGCTCCAACTTCCACACCACGCTGTACCGCGCGCGCCAGGCGCTCGGCGAGAATGTGGTCATCTTCCGCGACGGCCAGTACATCCTCAACCCCGAGGTTGATCTGTGGTGCGACGCGCACGAGCTGGAAAGCCTGGTCCAGCAGGCGCGGCTGCTCTCCATCCGCGACGCGCGCACCGAAGACCTGTGGCGGCGGGCGGTGGCGCTCTACCAGGGCGACTTCCTGCCGTCGTGGGACGCCGAATGGGTCGTTTATCGCCGCGAGGGACTCTTCGAGATATATCTCGAAGCGCTGGTCGGGCTGGGGCAGTGCGCCCACGCGCGCGGCGATCACCGGAGCGCGCTGCGGGCTTACCGGCGCGCGCTGGATGCCGATCCGTTCCGTGAAGACGTGCACCGCGCCGTGCTGCTGTGCTACGCCGAGCTGGGCGACAAGCGCCAGGTGCGCAACCACTACCAGAAACTGTGCGAACTGTTCGACGAAGAGTTGGGCGCTGAGCCAGACGACGAGACCATCGCCCTCGCCGAGTCCCTCCTGAAGTAGCCCCGTCCCCTCAAAGGCCGTTTGAGAAACCCTGACAGGCGGGTTTATCTCATCCCTGAATCTCCTCTTCGCGCGGAGAAGAGATCTGACCGCATAACGCCTCGATCCCGTTGGCGAACGAAGCGCGCGCCGGTTTCGTAGGGGTGCAGCAGAGCTGCGCCCTCGTGGGGCGTATTGCAATACGCCCTTTCGTCAACAGTATCACACGCGGAGGGGCCGGGGAGTGAGATTTCCGCACGGTCTCTCAATGAGGAGCTGTTTCCCCCCACCCCAAACCCCTCCCCCACAAGGAGGGAGGGGCTTAGCGGGCACGCTCTTCTCCCTTCCCCCCTCGTGGGGGAAGGGCCAGGGATGGGGGCAAAGGCAGGCGCGCAACTTCTCTCAGATAGCCCCTGTTCATGCGAGCAAAAAAGCCCCGACGAAATTAGGTGCATCTCATTTTACCCTGGTAAGCAGTTTGTTGCACACCCCCTGCTAAAGTTGCGATCAACAAGCGATTATTCGTGCTATACGCACTAAACTATGCATCTGAGGAGATACAAGATGAAGAGCATGCTGTTTACAGCAACCAACTGGCTCGTCTGCGATCCGCGCCGCATCGTGACGGTGACGCTCGTCGTGCTGACGGTGCTGGCGGTGGCGCTGGCCGTGGTGCCCGGCACCCCGGCCCTGGCCCTGGAGATCACCTCCGGCAGCTGACCTGGCTCGGCATCATTCACATCATCCATAGGCATTCATTCGGTGACAAGGCGCGCATCGCGCGATGAGGGGAGAGAAGGACGATGAAGCACACATTCCTGCGGGCAGCGAACTGGTTGGTGAGCGATCCGCGTCATGCGGTGACGGTGGCGCTCGTCGTGCTGACGGTGCTGGCGGTGACGCTGGCCATGGTGCCCGGCACCCCGGCCCTGGCCCTGGAGATCACCTCCGGCAGCTAACCTGGCTCGGCACCATTCACATCATCCATAGGCATTCATTCGGTGACAAGGCGCGCATCGCGCGATGAGGGGAGAGAAGGACGATGAAGCACACATTCCTGCGGGCAGCGAACTGGTTGGTGAGCGATCCGCGTCATGCGGTGACGGTGACGCTCGTCGTGCTGACGGTGCTGGCGGTGGCGCTGGCCATGGTGCCCGGCACCCCGGCCCTGGCCCTGGAGATCACCTCTGGCAGCTAGTGTGGTGGCATGGTGGGAAACTACGGCTCTGTCTGGATTGAAGGAGAAAACGCAATGGCTATGATGGACCAGACCCCAATTATGGATGTCTCCCCGTGGCCGAGCGGGCACGGCTTCGAGGGTGCGAACGCCTGGTGGGAAGGCGTGAATCGCCGGGACGAGATGCAGCGCCTGGATAACCTGATGGGCGTGGCCCTGCTGGACGAGGACGTGCGTCACCGGCTGGTCAAGGAGCGCGATACCTCCCTGCTGGCCGCCTTCGGCCTGTCGAAGGAAACGCAGGCGTGGCTGCGCGAAGTCAAGGCGGCGACGCTGGCCGAGCTGGCCCAGGCGATTGTCGTGCGGACGCGCAACGAGGCTCATGCCGGGCTGTAGTGGCAGCCCTGCCGGACCCTGTACTCCTCACTGCTATTGTATGTATCGCGGCGTCGAGGGCCTGGTCGCTGACCAGGCCCGCCGGGTCTTTGAAGTTGGCTGGCTTGTGGGTGGCGGCAAGACACGAGTGGGGTGAAAGATGTTCAACAAAGCCGTCATGGCAGTTGGCGATGACGCTGAGGAGATGGAGCATCTCTCCGTCCTCCTGAGGCAGCAAGGGTTGGCTGTGTTGAAGGCGCACGATGCCGACCGGGCGTTGCACCTCATCAAGTCGCTCAAACCCGACCTGTTCCTGCTCGACGTGTGGGCCAATGGCCTGAACAGCTATGACCTGTGCCGCTGGCTGCGCGCCAACCAGCACACCGCCAACACGCCCGTCATCATTCTGTCGGCGTTCAACACGCCCCACGCCCGGCGCGACGCGCTGGCATCCGGCGCCGACCTGTTCCTCCCCAAAGCGAATCTGTCCACCGAGCTGCTGCGCGCGGTGCAGAGTTTGCTTGAGCGCAACGGTCACCCTCACACAATCTAGACGCCCCTCGCCCTGGCCGAACTGGTTTGCGGCTACCGCTCCACGCCGATCCTGTGGTACTGTTGGGTCTGCGTGTTGAACGTATTGCCCCAGGAGGTTGGCTCTGTGAAACTCACCGTAATCGGCGGCGGCGGCGTGCGCGCCCCGCTCTTTGTCGCCTCGGCGCTGCGCCGCGCGACGGCGCTGGGTCTTGATGAAATCTGCCTGATGGATACTGACGGCCCCAAGCTGGCCCTGACCGGCGCGCTGGCCCAGGGCGTGGCGCGCAAAGCAGGCAGCCCCGTGCGCGTGACGACCACGACCGACGCGCGCCAGGCGCTTGACGGGGCGTCTTTCGTGGTGACGACGATTCGCGTCGGCGGCGACGAGGGCCGCGTGCTGGATGAGCGCATCGCCCTGCGACACGGCGTGCTCGGCCAGGAGACGACCGGGCCGGGCGGGTTCGCGATGGCCCTGCGCAGCATCCCGGCCATCCTCGGCTACGCCCGGCTGCGCGACGAGCTGTGCCCGGATGCCTGGATGTTCAACTTCACCAATCCGGCGGGGCTGGTGGCCCAGGCGCTGCACGACGCCGGATACGCCCGCGCGGTCGGCATCTGCGACTCGGCCAACGGCGCGCAGGAAGCCATCGCCCCGCGCCTGGGCTGCGCGGCCAGCGACCTGCGTCCGGAAGTCTTCGGGCTGAATCACCTGTCGTGGACGCGGCGGGTGATGTACCAGGGCGAGGATGTGCTGCCGCGCCTGCTGGCCGACCCGGACGTGCTACGCGAGACGCGACTCAACATCTTCGAGCCGGCGCTGGTGCGGCACCTGGGGATGTGGCTCAACGAGTACCTCTACTATTTCTATTACGCCGAGCAGGCCGTGGCCGCCATCAGCGCCGAGGAGCGCACGCGCGGCGAAGAAGTGCTGATGCTCAACCGCGATCTGCTGGCGCAGCTCAGGCAGCTCGACCCGGCGCGCGATCTCGACGCGGCGCTGGCCGTCTACTATCGCTACGAGCGGCGGCGCTCGTCCACCTACATGCACTACGCCCAACAGGACGCGCCCACGCCCGAAGAGGCCGACGCCCTGTTCAACGCCACTTTCCTGCAAGCGGATCCACACGAAGGCGAGGGCTACGCGGGGGTGGCGCTGGGCATCATGGCCGCGCTGACCAGCGGCGAGCCGCACTACACGGCGCTCAACGTGCCCAATAACGGCGCGATCGCGGGCATGGCGCCGGACGACGTGGTGGAGGTGAGCTGCGTGGTGGACGGTGACGGCGTGCACCCGCTGCCCATCGGGGCGATTCCCGACGGCCCGGCGCTGCTCATGCAGGTGATCAAACGCTACGAGCGGCTGACGGTGCGCGCGGTGGCCGAGCGGTCGCGCGCCCTGGCTGTGGACGCGCTGATGGCCCACCCGCTGGTGCTGTCCTATTCGCGGGCGCACGTCCTGGTGGACGAGTACCTGGCCGCCCACGCGCCTTACGTTGGGGAGTGGGCATAGCGGGGAGGGTCCACCTCACCCCCGCCTCGCGGCGCTTGGCTTGCCCCCTCTCCGCGTGTGGAGAGGGGGCGGCGAGGCGCGTCAGCGCCGAGCGGGGGTGAGGTCAGCCGGGGCGCTGTTTCCCCCCCACCCCAAACCCCTCCCCCACCAGGAGGGAGGGGCTTAGTGGATGTGCTTTTCTCCCTTCCTCCCTCGTGGGGGAAGGGCCGGGGATGGGGGGCCTCGACAACGGCCTGGCAGCTTGTTCGTGAACCCCGAGCGCCGCGCGGTTGCACAAAGCACGCGCTGACATTACACTAAGCGCGCTGCAAGGTGCCGCCAGCGGAGATATGCTCCGCTGGGCGCGGCTCGGCATTGAGTCTCAGGCTTTCTAAGGAGCTACCGTGCCCGTTCTCAGGTCTGATCTACGGCGTTTTGCCTGGCTTATCGTCCTCACCCTGGCGACGGTGGCGTTGCTGGCGGGTTGCGGGGGCAAGTCGAACAACGGGGCTTCCGGCGAGTCGCTCAGCGCAGCCAGCGACGCTGGCGAGGTGTCAGTCAGCGCCAGCCAGCCAACCCAGCCCGCCCAACCCACCGAGGAAGCGCTGGCCGCGCGCGTGAACGGCGAGCCGATCACCCTGGCGCAGTTCGTGCGCGAGCGCGAGCGGCGCTCGCTGGGGATGATGGTCGAGCCAGCGACGCAGGACGCCTTCGACGCGCAGGTGCTGGCGTCCATGATTGACCAGGTGCTGATCAACCAGGGGGCGGCGAAGGCAGGCATCGTCATCAGCGAAGAGGAGATTGACGCCGAGCTAACTATCCAGGCCGAGCTGGCCGCTGCCGGTGGCACAACGCTGGAAGAAGTCGCCGCCTCGCAGCTTTACACAATGGACGAATACCGCGCCGTCATCCGCGATATGCTGACCGTGCAGAGGCTCAGCGACGTGGTGGCCAATGTGTCGCCCTACGCCGAGCAGGTGCACTCGCGGCACATCCTGGTCACCGATGAGGCGCTGGCCCGCAACCTGATCGCGCAGATTCAGGCGGGCGCGGACTTCGCGCAACTGGCGACGCAGTACTCGCTCGACAGCTCAACGGCGCGCCTGGGCGGCGATCTCGACTGGGTGAGCGAGGGCGACCTGCTCCAGCCCGAAGTTGAGCGGGCGGTTTTCGCCCTGGGGCCGGGCGATCTGGCCGCCTATCCGGTGCAGAGCAGCCTGGGCTATCACGTCGTGCAGACGCTGGAACGAGTCCAGGATCGCCCGCTCTCGGCCACGGCACTGGCCGAGAAGCGTCAGAATGCTTTCCTGGCCTGGCTGGAAGGCCAGCGGCAGATGGCGACCATCGAGCGGTTCGTCGGGGCAGTGGTGCCCTGAGCACTCAGGGAGAGGAGAAAGGATGGGCAAGGGAGCGACTGTGTTCTTCAATGTTGTGTCGGCCATCTTCCTTGTGCTGACGCTGCTGGTGCTGATCATCGTGCTCAGCGTGGCCGGCGGCACGATGGATGCGCCGTTCCTGGCACCAGAGGATACGCAGCCCCCGCCGACCCTCGCCCAGCCGCCCACCCTGACGCCCTCGCCGCTCCCTGGCGCGGCGCTCACGGCGACAGCCGCCGCCACCGCAGAGAGCGGGCAGTAGAGCGAAGTAGCTGTCAGCGATCAGCAGTCAGCGATCGGTTGTTAGCCTGTGAACCGATGCCCCTGACCGCCGGTCATTGAGAACCTGGCAACTGATCGCTGACAATCGGCAACTGCCTGCTGACTGCCAATCGCTTATTGCTGATTGCTGACCGCTGACCGCTGCTCGCCCACTTCGCCGAGCGAGGGGAGGGATGCCATGAACCGGGTGATAAATGGCTGCTTCAACCTGGTGACGGTGCTGTTTGTGCTGCTGACCATCGGGGCGGCAGTCGTCGCGCTGGGCATCGCCGGCGACGCGCTGGAGCCGCCGATCCTCAAGCCGCAGGATACGGCGGTCATCCCCACGATTGCCGCGTTCGCCCCGCCCACGCCCTGGCCCACCTGGACCCCGTCCAACACGCCGCCGCCCACAGCCACGCCGACCGACGAACCGACGCGCACCCTCACGCCGACCGCCTTGCCGAGCGACACGCCTACCGCGACGGCTTCGCTCACGCCCTCGATCTCGCCCACATTCACCGCGTCGCCGACCTTCACCATGTCGCCGACCAACACGCTGCCGCCGCCGACTGCCACGTTCACCAGAACGCCGACTCTCACCCCGACCGTCACGCCGCTGCCCACGTCCACGCCGAGCGCGACGCCGACCGTGGAGCTGGCCTTCATCGTGCAGCCCGGCTCGGTGATCCTGCGCGAGAACTTCGGCAACACGGCGGGCTGCAACTGGCAGGGGCTGGCCGGGCTGGTCACGACCGACCGCGGCGAGCCGGTGATCGGCGTGGAAGTGCGCGTGCGCAGCGCAGGCGGCAATTTTGCAGCGCTGAGCGGGACGGCAACTTTCTATGGGCCGTCGGGCTGGGAGATCAAGGTCGCCGACCAGCCCAACACGGGCAGCTACGTCGTCGAGTTGTGGGTGGCGGGCCAGCAGGCGTCGCCGAGCCAGGAGATCGTCTTCCCTGGCGTGTGCCAGCAGAACCTGGCGATGGTCAACTTCATCCGAACGAGCCAGCCCTAGCGTGAAGCCGGTGCGCCGGCGAGGGGCTAAGTTGGTGGTAGTTGGTGATTGGTGATTTCGGGTTATTGGTGAGCGCACGGCCCTGCCGCCCTTACCAATAACCACAATCAACAATCCAAAACAGGCAGACTGAGTGACGACTCTCCCCGCTTTAGCGGGGAGCTTCCCAGAGCACGCGCGCCGCAACAGGCCACGTTACGCTCTGGCGGCCCCGTCCGGGCCGAGTAGCCGTTTCTCTCTTAGCTCGACTTTGCACATCTTAAGAATCGCATCTTCGGGCGTTCTTCGGTGAGCGGAAACTGACCCAATGACTTTTCAAATGTCATAAGCTGACCTCGATGTTAGAAAAGTCTGATGGGTTTTGACGGCCTTCTCTAGCCGAAGGGCCATAAGCAAGGATTGGCATGTGCAAAGTCGAGCTTAGGTGCGGTTCAGATGTTACGCAGCGGCCTGCCCGCTGCAACCCTGTACCTGAAGTGGTCAAAGAGCCGCATGGGGCGCGTGCTGAGGCTATGCTCCTGCTGTCACGCTCTCGCCCAACCGTATACGGGAAGTATACCGCACATTCGCTCGCTACACCGTGTCCGAAAGGAGGCAAGCGCCCTTCCCCACCGGGTTGAAACCCGGTGTCCCCTGGCGCAATTTCTATGGGGCACAGGCAGTCTTCGGGCGCAGGTTTCCTGGACGTGATCACCGTCCTCTTCGTCGCGCTGACGGTGGGTGTGATCGCGCTGGTGGTGCTGATCCTCGACGATCCCAACACGCCGCTCAACCCGTTCCCGCCGCCGACCGTCGCGCCGGTGCTGGCGCTGCCGACGCTCACCCCCTCGCCCACTGTCACCGCCACGCCGACGGCAACGGACACGCCCACCGCCACCGCCACCCCGACGGCGACGGACACGCCCACTGTCACGCCCACTGCCACCGATACGCCCACGCCCACCGCCACGCCGACTCAGGTGCTGGTCGGCGCGCCCGCCCCCGCCCAGCCGACAGACTTCTCGCAGGCGACTGCCCTGCCGCCGCTCGATGATGGCAGCGGCGGCAGCGTGCCGGGCGCGGTCGGCCCCCAGCCTGCCCCGTCCACGCCGACGCGCGCGCCGTTCCCCTTCATGGCGGGACCGGCGCGCTACGAGGCGAACGACAACGACCAGGGCTGCCAATGGCTGAGCGTCGCCGGGACGGTTACGGGCCTGTCCGGCGAGCCGCTGCCCGGCCTGGCCATCGAGATCACCGGCGAAAATTTCCGCAGCGTGCGCTTCTCCGGCTCGGCGGGTCGCTGGGGCAGGTCCGGGTTCGAGTTCCAGGTGGGGGCCGCGCTGCGCCCGGCGACCTTCACCCTGCTCGTGCTCGGCCCGACGGGCGCGCCCATCTCGGAGCCTGTCACTATCGAGACCGGCATCACCTGCCAGACCAATGTGGCGCTCGTGGAGTTCCGGCAAAACCACGCTTATTAGGGCGTGCGCGCCCGGCCCGACGAAAGGAAGGAGCATGGCCGATCTGATGCGCGTGTCAAGCGGCGTGCCGGGCCTGGATGCCATGCTGGGCGGCGGCTACATCCCCCAGTCGGCCATCCTGGTGCGCGGCGCGCCAGGGACAGGCAAGACCACCTTCGGCCTGCAATTCGTGCTGGACGGCGCGCGCCAGGGCCAGGCCGGACTGTTCGTCACCTTTGAGGAATTCCCCCAGTCGCTCTACCGCGACGCGGCCAGCCTGGGCTGGGACCTGGCCGAGGTCGAAGCCAGCGGGGCGCTGCACCTGCTCTTCACGTCGCCCGAAGTGCTGCTCACCAGCCTCGCCACGCCCGACAGCAACCTGCTGCGCCGCATCCAGCAGGGCGGCGTTCAGCGCGTCGTAGTGGACAGCCTGAGCCACTTCACCCGCGCCGTGCGCGACGATCACGCGCGGCGGCGAGCCTATCACCAGGTGATCAGCGCGTTTCGGCGCGAGGGCATCACCGCAGTGTATCTGGACGAAGAAGGGCGCGCCGACTACACCCGCCAGGAGCGCGGGGGCCTGTCGTTCATCGCCGATACGCTGATCATGCTGCGCTATCTGGAGATTGACAGCGCCATCCAGCGCGCGCTGCTGGTGCTCAAGATGCGCGGCTCGGCGCATAACACGTCCATTCACCGCTATACGATCGGGCCGGGAGGCAGCGTTGTCGGCGAGCCGCTGACCGGCCTGAGCGGGCTGCTGAGCGGGCTGGTCGAGCGCCACCTGATCAGCACCGTGCGGTGAGGCAGCGCCCCTTCATCCCGGTTGCCGCGCGGGCCGGCGGAGTACCCGTCGGCAGAATCCAGCGAAAAAGAAGCGAGGCCGCCCCAACGGGCGACCTCGCTGTATGTTTTGCGTCCGGCCAGGTCTAGTCCTGGAAGGAAGCGTGAATCTCGTTGGCGGTGTTGGTCAGCGCGGTCAGCGCCGTCTCGACATCGCCGCCGCTGGCGAGCAGGTTCTCGAACGTCGCCTCGGCCTCGTCGCGGATCACGTCGTAGCTGGCCAACTGCGGCTCGACCATCGTCTCGCCCTGCAACAGGTTCCAGGATTCCTCAAACTGCGGCAGATCGGCGAAGATCGCGCCCATCTCTGCGCCGGTCGAGTAGCGAACCGGGAAGTAGTTGGAGGCCTGCGCCCAGCCCGCCTGCTGCTCCGCCTCGGTGAGCCAGCGCACGAACAGCCAGGCCGCCAGTTCCGCCTCCGGCGTGGTCTTGGGGACGCTCACGCTCGCGCCGTAGACGTCGGCCACCGGCACTTCGGCGTAGGGGATGTAGGTCACGCCCCACTCGAACGGCTCGGTGAAGGCTTCCTCGATGCCCGAACGAACGAAGGGCAGGCCAGAGGAAGACCCCATGAAGAAGGCCGCCTTGCCAGCGGTGAAGGCGTTCTGATCGCCATACCGCTCCGCGATCAGGCCCGCGCAACCCTGGTTGTAGAGGTCCACCATGAACTTGATGTAGGTGACTGTCGCCGGGCTGTTGTAGACGAAAGCGCCGTCAGCAAAGACGTCGCCGCCCTGGGCGAACGTGCCCGCGGCGATGTTCGAAGCGTCGGTGCGGATCAGGTAACCGAGCTGGTCGCCCGCATCGTAGCCGCTCCAACCCTGCTCTTTGAACGCGCAGGCCATCTCGCCAAACTCTTCCAGGCTGGTGGGCGGGCCATCGTAGCCCAGCTCCTTGAGGGCCGTCAGGTTGTAGTAGAACCCTTCCAGCGAGCGGTTGGGCGGGAAGCCGATGCGCGCCGAGCCGTCCGGCGTGTAGTCCTGGTTGAAGAAGCTGGGCACGAAGTCGGCGATCTCAGCCTCGTTCAGGCCCCACTGCGGATCGAGCACGAAGTCATCCAGGTCATCCACCAGGCCGCCCGCCTGATAGTAGGCGGCAGACTGGTTCTGGTAGGCCACGATCAGGTTCGGCACGTCGCCGGAGGGGATGCCAGCGATCATCTTCTGATAGATGTCGCCATAACTGCCCTGGTTCGAGCCTTCGACAGTGATGCCCCAGGGGTTGTTGGCATTGAAGTCAGTGATCAGACCGTTGAGGAATTCCTCACGGGCACCGCTGTGCTGGTGCCACCAGGTGACGGTCTGGCCGCTGGGGTCTACGCCAGCCAGCGGGCCTTCGGTGGCAGGCTCAACCGGCAGATCGAGCGTCTTGACGAAGCCTTCGTCGCCCTGGGCATTCACGACGGCCAGGGGGATAGCCAGGGCCACCACGAGAATGAGGATTACGAATTTGCGCATGGTTTATAGTCTCCTTGAAAACCCTACGAAGCAATGGTGGGAACGCGCGTTCCCCGTGCGGACCGAAAGTATGAGACAGCCGGGAAAAAGAGCGGCGCCCAAACGCTTAGGCCAGGCTTCTGAAGCGGCTAAAGATATTTTACTCGATTGACCTCCTTTATGACCAGAATGCGATGTATATATTCACCGCTATCCTATACTTGTAGTCTACCGCGCCCCGGCTCGATCTTCAACCTGCGCCTGGGCAAAGGGGGCGCGCAAGGGGTGACAGCGGCTCGCCGGGCGTCGGGCGAGGCAAGGTCCCGCAGGAGCGTATGGCTACACACCTCTGCGCGGGGATGTTCGGGGGCAGGCTTCCGAAGTCTTGTGCAGCGCCCCTCCCTGACAGGTTTTGCACGCATCCTAGGCAAGCGCGTCAAAAGTGCTGACGGGGAATGATGGGATGGCTCTAGACCCTGTTATGAGCCAGGCGCGCGGGCTGACAGGGCGGCGGGGGTGTGGTATCTTAAGGGGCAGGTGCGCGCCTGATCGCCACCGACTGACACCTGCTGACCGAGTCCTGGTCACCACCTGCCGATGTCTTATGTCAGCGCCCATGCACATCGTCATCCTCAGCGACAGACTCCCCCCCGACGAACCGGGCGGCGCGGGCCGCGTCGCCTGGCAACTGGGGCAGGGATTTGTTGCTGCCGGGCAGCGCGTCACCTTTATCACGTCGTCACCGGGGCCGCCATGCACAGAGAAGCGCGACGGCTTCACTGTGCACGTGCTGCACTCGCGCTATGCCGAGCGCTGGCGGGCGTGGTTTGGCCTGTTCAACCCGCAGACTATCTGGCCGCTCAACCGGCTGCTGCGCCAACTGCGCCCCGACGTGGTGCACGCCCACAACGTGCACAGCCATCTCAGCTATCACAGCCTGGTCATCGCCCGCCACGTGGGAGCGGCGACCGTCTTCACCGCTCACGACGCGATGACCGTCGTCTATGGCAAGCTCACCCACTTCATTGACCCGGCCCGCCCGGAGCAATGCGACGGCTTCAACTACCGGCTGCCCTTCGGCTACAACCTGCGCCAGATGCGCCTCCGCTGGAATCCGGCGCGCAATCTCTCCATCCGCCACACGCTGCGCTATTACGCGGACGCGCGCGTTGCCGTCAGCGGCGAGCTGAAAACGGTGCTGGAAGCCAACCGCCAGGCCCCGTTCGAAGTGGTGCACAACGGGATCGATCCGGGCCGCTTCGACGTGCCGGACGCGGCCATCGCTGTGCTGCGCCAACGCTACAAGCTGGAGGGACGGCAGGTGATCCTCTTCGGTGGGCGGCTCAACCGCGCCAAAGGCGATCAGCAACTGCTGGCCGCGCTGCGCCGCGTGCGCCAGGCAGTGCCGGACGTGGCCCTGCTGGTGCTGGCCCGTTCCAATACCTACCTGGAACAGCTTCTCCGTGATAACAGCGACCTGGCCGGGGTCATCGTGCCCGGCGGCTGGCTGGAAGGGAGCGAGCTGGCGACGGCCTACCGGCTGGCCCAGGCGGTGGCGCTGCCCTCAGTGTGCTTCGAGACGTTCGGCCTGACGGCCCTGGAAGGCATGGCCGCCGGTGCGGTGCCCGTCGTGACGTGTTTCGGCGGCCCGCGCGAAGTCGTCACCGACGGCGAGACTGGCTTCGTCGTCAACCCGTACAACACCGAGGCGCTGGCTGACCGCCTGACCCGCCTGCTGACCGACGAAGCGCTGCGCACGCGCATGGCCACCGCCGGGCGCGCGCGCGTGGAAGAACACTTCACGCTGCAACAGCAGACCGAGAAGATGCTCGCCGTCTCCGAGCGGGCCATCGCACGCCGCCGGGCGGGGCGCTCAGCACAACGCTCGGCTCCCGACTCCTGACCCCAGCTTCTCTTCCAGGATGGCATGTCCATGAAACTGCTGGTGATCGTCTCTTCGCTCGACCTGACGCAGCCCTTCAGCGCCACGCCCGCCTGGTGGCAGTTGCTCAAGGCGCTGTACGAAGTGGGCGTGGACGTGATCGCTGCGCCCTACCAGGGGCCGGCCATCGAGTCCCCCTGGTGGCGGGCCGCGCCCAACCCAGCCAAGCGCGAGGGCGACGCCTTCAAGCTGGCCCGCGACACGCTGCGCCGCCTCACCGGCGTCAGGCAAACGCAGGCCGCCGGGACGCAGGTCGAGGGCGAGAGCCTCGCCGACCGGGCCGTGCGCCGCATCGCGCAGACGGTGATCGCGCCCCGCTGGCGGCGACATGTGGATCACATTCTGCGCCAGCAGCCGGACGTGGACGCCGTGCTGGTGATCACCGTGCCGGCCAACCACCTGCCCGGCGTGGCCCGCCACATCACCGAGCAGCACCACAAGCCGGTCTTCTTCTACGATGGCGACGTGCCGGCCAGCCTGCCCACTTTCATGGGCTTCGCCACTGGCTTCCGCATCTACCAGGGCGCAGACCTGTCTGAATACACGGCGTTCATCTCCAACAGCGAGGGCGGGCGGCAGGGCCTGCTCGACCTGGGCGCGCGCGCCGTGCACACGCTGTTCTACGGCGCGGACGAAGACCTGTTCAGCCCGGTGGACGTGCCGCAAGACCTCGACGCGTTCTTCTACGGGCACGGGCGCGAGTATCGCGCTGAGTGGATCGAAGCGATGGTACGCGCGCCGAGCCTGGCGCTGCCGGATGCGCGCTTCGCCGTGCGCGGGACGCGCCTGGGCGACCTGGGCCGGGCGCAGATGCTGCCCTATCTTTCGTTCAGCAAGCTGCGCGAGTACGCCTGCCGCAGCAAGCTCAACCTGGTCATCACACGCAAAGCCCATGCCTCGGTGTTCGCTTCATCGTCGTCGCGCCCGTTCGAGCTGGCTTCGCTGGGCGCGTGCATGGTCTGCAACCCTTACGAGGGCCTCGAGACGTGGTTCGAGCCGGAGAAGGAGCTGATCGTCGTGCACAGCGCCGAAGAAGCGATTGAGCGGTATACTTGGCTGCTGGCGCACGACGACGTCCGGCGTGCGATGGGCCAGGCCGCCCGCGAGCGCTTCCTGAAGGAGCACACCTTCCGCCACCGCGCCAGACAACTGGTGAGCATCATCCAGGGGTACCTGTCCTGATCGCTGGGTCGTTGTTTTTTCGCCCGCGACCTCACCCCCTGGGAAGCTGAGCGAGACGGGGCGAGGTGAGCAACTGGCAAGCAAGGCTGGCTATTGATGAGCGAGCACTCACAGCACGATCACGACCCCGCCCCGCCGGAGAGGCTGCTCTCGGCGGGCGCGCTGCGCATGGCCCTGGACACGCCCTGGCGCGTCCGGCTGGAGCTGCGCCGCTGGCTGAGCTGGCCGGGCACGTGGCTGATCTTCGCCCTGGCGGGCGTGCGCTGGGGGCGCGGCTGGCGCTTCTACGGCGTGCCTATCCTGCAGAAGCACCGCCGCAGCACGCTGACCATCGGCGACGGGCTGTCGCTGCGCTCGACGCCGCACAGCAACGCGCTCGGCCCCAACCACCCGGTCATTCTCTCCACGCGCCGGCCCGGTGCGCGGCTGGTCATCGGGCGCGGCTTCGGCATGACCGGCGGGACGATCTGCGCTGAGGAGTCGATCACCATCGGCGATGATGTGTGGGTGGGGGCCAACTGCGTCATCACCGACACCGACTTCCACCCGCTCGATCTGGCGGCGCGCCTGGCCCGTCCGCTGGACGGCGCGACCGCCCCGGTGATTATCGAAGATGGCGTCTTTATTGGCATGAACTCGCTGGTGCTCAAGGGGGTGACGATCGGGGCGGGCAGCGTGATCGGCGCGGGCAGCATCGTGACGCGCAGCCTTCCGCCCGGCGTGATCGCAGCGGGCAATCCCGCCCGGCCCATCCGCCCGCTTGACGCCGCGCGGCTCCGTCACCTCTGACGCGCGGGGGCCGCTGATGGATTTTGCCGCTTATCTGCTGCTGGTCGGCGTGCTGCTCGGCCTGGGGACGCTGGCTGCCGCCGCGCTGCCGGCGCGCGAGCTGCGCGTTGGCCTGGGCAGTGTGCTGGCCCTGGCCGCCATCACAGACCTGACCTGGCTGCTCGCCCCGCTGATCGGCTGGTCTGCCGGGCTGGGCGACGCGGCCTGGCTCCTCGTGTTCGCGGCGGCGACCGGGTTGGCGCTGCGCCGCCAGCACCACGCACCCGGTGGCTGGGAACGGCCCACTGCCCGCGATCTGGCAGCCCTGGCGCTGGTCATCGCTGCCTTTGGCGTCGTCCTGCTGGTGCTGCCCGTGCCGCTCGACACAGACGCGCAGGGCTTCGGCAGCCTGGCCCTGGCGCTGCGCGACGGCGGTGACTACACGGCGCTGGCCCCCTGGCACCCGGAGATCGAGTATCTCTATTCGCCCGCGCAGCCGGGCCTGATCGCTCACCTGAGCGCGCGCTTTACCCCCGGCATTCACGCATTGCAGATGGCGCTCGGCGCGGCGACGGCGGCACTGTTCGCCTGGGCCGCCTACGACCTGGGCTGCGAGCTGGGTGACCGGCGGCTGGGCCGCGCCTTCCTGCTGGCGGCGCTGGGCGGGACGGGCCTGCTCACCGCCTTCATGGACTCCCATTACACGGCGCTGCTGGCGCTGGCTTTCTCGCTGGGATTTCTCATCTTTGCCCTGCGCGCGCTGCGTTCGCCGGACGGGTGGAACGGGGCGCTGGCGGCGATCTGCCTGGCGGCGGTGCCGCTCAGCCAGCCAGACACGACCATCGCCCTGATCATCGGCTATGTGCCCTGGCTGATCGTCGTGTGGCTGGCCCGCCCGCGCCCGGCGCTCCGCGCCTGGCTGACAGTCGCCGTGTGGATACCGCTGGCGGCGCTGCTGTTGGTCGCGCCCTGGCTGGTGGGCCTGCGCGAGCTGCTCGGCTCCGGCATCGAATCGCCGTTCGAGGTCAGCGCCGCGCACTGGCGGACGATGGTGATCATGCACGGCGGGGTGATCGTGGCGCTGGCCGCGATCGGCGCGCTGGCCGGGGTGCGACAGCGATCCCCGGCGACTCTGCTGGCGCTGGTCTGGCTGGCGGCCATCGTCGAGTTCTCGACGCTCGGCCTGCTGGAGCAGGCATTCCCGGCGCTGCTGGCCCCGCTGCTCAAGTACGATTACCCGTTCAGCCTGGCCTGGCACGGGCCGATCATCCCCTACACGATTCTCGGCGGGAGCGGGCTGCTGTGGCTGGCCGACCGGCGGGGCGCGGCGCATACGGATCGGCTGGCGCGGCGGCTGGCTTATCCGGCGGTGGCGCTGGGCGCGGCGATTTTGCTGGCGATCGTCGTCGCGTCCGGCCCGCTGCTGGCGGTCAGCAAAGACGTGGGCGTGCGCTTCTACGGCGCGTTCTCGTCAGCGGCGGACGTGGCGGCGATGCAGTGGCTGCGCGATCATGCGCCCTCCAATGCGCGCGTGCTGAATCACCCTGGCCCGCACGAGGGTGACTGGGCGCCGGTCATCGCCGAGCGCGACGCTATCTTCTTCCGCCCGCAGCCGTTCTTCCGCGGGACGGCGCGCGCCGACGCCGAGCAGGACGCGCTGCGCGCCTTCTGGCACGATCCGGCTGATCCGGCGCAGCGGGGGGCGCTGCTGGCGGCAGGGGTGCGCTACGTGCTGGTGCCGCAGGTCTTCGCCAACCCGGATGCGCTGGCCGATATGGTGCGCTGGCGTCCGCCGCTGGACGAAGCGGCGTCGTATGCGGCGGAGAAGGTGGGGGATGCGCCCTATCTGCGGCTGGTCTTCGACCGCGACGGTGCGCGCGTCTACGAGGTGGTGACGGAAGAAGGGTGAGCGAAATGAAAGTCCCGCCTGTCGAAGCCGAAGACGGGACTATCAGGGATGATGCGCGTCGCACTGCCATATATAATGGCCATTTGTTATTGTAGCGCAAGTGGGCGGGGAGTTGTCAAGTTTCAAAAGCGCGCGGATGCGCGCAAAGGCTGACAGCGACTCGCCGGGCGCGGGGCTGGGGGGGTGAGGTAACCCAGGGCGCAGCGGCGCAGTGCCCCCCTGATAGGTTTTGCACGCACTCTGCAAGCGAGGATGCGTTCCTCAAAGGGTGTATGGTAAGCTCCCCCTCATCCCCCAACCCCTTCTCCCTCCAGGGGGAGAAGGGGAGCAAAGCGCAGGATTTCCCCTCGCCCCGGTGAGGGAGAGGGGTGCAGGGATGAGGGGTTCCCAGACACGCTCTAAAGGGTGTATGGTAAGCTCCCCCTCATCCCCCAACCCCTTCTCCCTCCAGGGGGAGAAGGGGAGCAAGGCGCAGAATTTCCCCTCGCCCCGGTGAGGGAGAGGGGTGCAGGGGTGAGGGGTTCCCAGACACCTCTAAGAACCCGCCTGTGCTACAACTCGATCTAATCCGAGTCTCACTTTGAGTCCATTGCCGTGCGTGTACGGCAGCAGCCCCTCGTGTTGCAGCCTGCCCACCACAATACCGGGTGCTATGCCTATCTCGCCGGAGAACTTCCTGATCTTCTCCAGGCTTATGAATCTCCCCTGCACAGGGATCAGGCGTCTGAGGTGAGCCATCTGCGCCGGCGGGATAAGGAGATCAGCAGCGAACGTATCGGCCTTCGTCTCCTTTGAGTTCACAGCCCCTTCGCCATCTGTTTCAAGGAACACTTCGCTCTTCCCATGCAGGACGATGTGCCCCGCCTCATGGAAAAACGAGAACCATAATTGATCATCCGTCTTGTAGCGCAGGCTCAGTTGAATAAGGGCTTTTGTGGGACTAAGCCAGCGAGTTGCCCCGCTCACGCGCGATCCACCGAGTTCAGGCACGAACACGACGGCGACCCCTGCTGCCGCACAGACTGCACGTAGTTCAGGCACGAAGACTTCCGGCGCTGCCCGCGTCAACGCCCGCGCCTCGCCCAGCGCATCCCGAAATCTGCGTGGATCGTATGGGGCGCAGTGGATGGCTTGTGCTTCAAGCTCACCTTTGCGCAGCCAGGCTGCTACCGCCGCCTGATTGACTTCGTAGGCGTGAGACTGGCGGAAGCAGGCCTGGTAGTCGAGGGCGGACCATTGCAGCGGAGAAGTGATGCCAAAGAAGCTGAGTACCATCTCTAGCACCTGAACGGGATCATCAGGATCAGAGGGATCAATCCAGCCTTTGGACGCCATCTCCTTCCAGGGAATCCTGCTTGACTTCAGCCACTCGGTCTGAGCGGCCAGAGCTTCCCGCTCCTTTTGCCTGGTGATTGACTCGCGGTAGTGCTGCTCGCGCCTCAGCCAGAAGGAGGCTGGCACTCTCAGGACACGCTCCAACTGAAGGGCTGTCTCCGGCGTGATCGCAGCCTTACCCTTGATGATCTCATTGATAGTTTTGATGGGCCTGCCTGTGCGCCGTGCCAGTTGCGCCTGGGACATGCCAATAGTATCGAGAATCTCCTGCAATGTCTCCCCTGGAGGGGAAACTACGTCAGGATGATACTCATTCACTACGTTACCCATGTGTGTCCTCCACTCCCAGTATCCGGACGGCAGTGACCCGCTTCCAGTCCAGGCCACCGTCTGGCTTCCTGGGAATTGGCTCATTAGCGACTTCGAAGATGAGGCGGTAGGGATGAACGAGATCGAGCGACAATTGTCCCTGCCGATCCCCTTTGAGCTCGTGACAGCGGCCCCCGATATACCGCATATCTTCAAGGATCGTTGCCGCACGAAGATCGTCAAGACGCTGTCTTATCTTTTTCGCCTGTCCCTCGCCGTAACGTTTAACTAAGAGTTTGAAAGAAGAACATTCCTCACGAAGCTTATTGGCCTCGAAAGTTATTTCCACTCCCTAAACGCCTCCCGAATACATTAACGGATAGGGTTAATATGATTATAGCCATTTTTTACCGGGAAGACAACCATCAGTTCCGGGGAGAGCGCGCGCAAAGGCTGACAGCGACTCGCCGGGCGCGGGGCAGTGACCTCGCCCCCCGCCTCTCTCTCACTTGTCGCCCCCGCTCCCCCGGCGCAGCAGCCCCTCCAGGTGCGCCTGCACGCCCGGCCACTCGCCGTCGAGCACGCGGAACCAGGCGGTGTCGCGGCTGTGCCCCTTAACGATCATGTGCTGCTGCTGAACGCCCTCGAACTGGAAGCCCAGGCGCAGCGCGGCCCGGCGCGAGCGCTCGTTGCGCGCGTCGCACTTCCATTCCACCCGCCGGTAGCCCAGGGCGAAGGCGTGGCCCAGCAGCAGGTAAGTAGTCTCTGTGTTGGCGGCGGTGCGCTGAGCGATGGGGCTGTACCAGATGCTCCCCAGCTCGATGCGCAGGTGTTCGGGGGCGTTGTTCAGGTAGCTGGCCATGCCGATGGGCTGCCCGGTGGCGCTGTCCACCACGCAGAAAGGCAGGCCGTTGGGCGCGCTCACCTGGGCGCGCACATACCCCTCAAACGCCTTCAGCGAGGCGAACGGCCCGCCGAACAGGTGGCGCCAGATCAGCGCGTCCGCGTCATACGTGCCCAGCGAGCGGCCCCCCAGCGTGATAGGGCTGCCGTTGGAGACAGCGTACAACTCCGCCAGGTGACGCTGCACATCAACCGGTTCCAGGCGCACGAAGTCGCCGCGCAGCGCGATCGGCTCCGGCTTGAGGGGCAGGTGAACGCGCCGTTCCAGCACGTCGAGGGGGAGCGGGGTGGGTATCTCAGCAGTCATCGGTTGCTTCTCCAGGCTGCTAGCGCCCCGCTCACAGCCGCGCCATGTCCCAGTCGCGCAGCATCTTCGCCAGCAGCGCGGCGCGGCGGGGCAGCGTGCGCAGGTGCACCTGCTCGTGCGCGGCGTGCGCGCCCAGCCCGCCCGCGCCCAGCCCGTCCAGCGTGGGGATGCCCAGCGCCGCCGTGAAGTTGCCGTCGCTGGCCCCGCCGCTGCCGCCCTCGCGCAGTTCCAGCCCGATCGAGGCGGCGATCTCCCGCGCCTGGCCGAAGGCGCGCAGCATCTGCTCGTTCCGCTCCAGCGGCCCGCGATCAATGCCGCCGCTGACGGTCACGCCCGCGCCGGGCAAGACCGGCCCCAGGCTCTGGATGGCGCGATCTACGCGCTGCGCTTCGGACGCTTTGAGGAAGCGCACGTCCACCTGCAATGTGGCTTCGGGCGGGATGACGTTGGTGGCGATGCCGCCCTGGATCACCGTCACCGAGACGGATGTGCCGTTGGGCAGGTCGTTGAGCCTGTGCAAGGTGAGCGCCTGGTGCGCGGCCTCGATCACGGCGTTGATGCCAGCTTCGGGGGCCTGCCCGGCGTGCGAAGCGCGCCCGGTCGTGCGCACGGTGTAGCGGGCGATGCCCTTGCGCCACGTCTTGAGAGCCTCGCCATCCGCCGCCGGCTCCATCACCCACACGACGCCCGCCTGAACCGCCATCGTGCAGATCAGCTCACGCGAATGCTGGCTGCCGGTCTCCTCGTCGGTATTGAAAAGAATCCAGAGCGGGCGGGCGGGTAATTCGTCCCGGTCGCGCAGGCCGCGCAGCGCTTCCAGCGCGACCACCACGCCGCATTTCATGTCCAGCGCACCCGGCCCGTAGAGGACGTCGTCTTCTTCGCGCAGGGGCATCGTCGCCAGCGTGCCAGCAGGCCAGACCGTGTCCAGGTGGGCGAGTATGAGGATCGGCTGGCCGGGCGCGCCTTCGTTCCAGCGGGCCAGGCGAATGTCGCCCACTTCGGCGCGGGGGAAGACCTCCACCGTCGCGCCGAGGTCAGCGCACAGCCCGCCGACGAAGGCGCTGATCGCATCGGTGAGCGGCTTCTCGTGCGAGGGCGATTCGAACAGCACCAGCCGCTTGAGCAGCGCCACCATCTCCGGCGCGCGCTGCTGGAAATAGGCCAGATAGTCAGACATAGTTCTCCTCTGGATGAAGGGTTCTGCGCCTGGAGTCATGAGATGGCCCGCGCAGCCTGAACCCAGGACTCCTCACGCCGGACTCACGGTCCGCCGCAAATGTGCCTGTGCGGGCCTGGGTCCCCATCAGAACGGGCACACGTCATTGAGGGTATAGGCGCGGTTGGCGTAGCCGTAGCTGTTGAGCACGCCGAGCACGTTCGCCCCGCTGGCGATCGCCGCCGCGCAGGCCGCCCGCGCATCGCTGGTCGCGCGGAAGTTGTCCATGAACGCCCCGCCCATCTGGGCGAAGCCGTAGCCGGGCGTGCCGGGGGGGTTCTCGCCGAGCAGCGTGTTGAGCCAGGTCTCGGCGCGGGCGTTGCCCAGCCGCGCGTAAGTGATGACGATGCGGAAGGCGGCGTAAGCACGCAGCGCCTCCGTCTCGCCGGGGGGCGTCCAGGCGAGCAGATCGCGGTTGGTGCGCGCCTCGTCATAGGCCAGGATCGCCGGGCGCCACTGCCCGCCACGCAGCAGGTCGTCGGCGTCGTAGACGGCGTGGATGCGATAGCGTGCGCCGGGCACCTCTTCGCGCAGCGCCAGCACATAATCCTCCCCGTTCCAGTCCCACGTATCGAGCACGCTGCGCTGTGGGCCGGTCGCCGCCGTGCCGGGCGGGTTGATGGCGGCGGTCAGTTCCAGCACGCCGTCGCCTTCCACGTCGAGGACGCTGATCCGCCCGTTGATGGCCACGATCTGCCCGTTGTTCAGTTCTTCGAACACGCCGACAACCGCGTTCCAGCTCAGAATCCTGGCCTCTTTGACGCAGGCTGCCCCGCTGCACGTCTCGGCGAAAAAGACCAGCTCGCTCTTAACATCGGTGTTCATGTCGCCCACCCGCACCAGCTCCGGCAGGGCGATGCCGGGGTTGAACACGGTCTGGTAGAGCAGACGATAGCCGCCGCTGTCGCAACCGTAGACGAGCAGTTGCCCGGCGTTGAGCGGCGCTTCTTCGTTGTAGGTGGCCGGGTTGTAGAGCGTGACGATGATTTCGGGGATGCCGTCGCCGGTCAGGTCGGTATCCGCCTGGACGATGCCGCCCCGCTCGGTGATCGCGCCCCAGTTGCGCAGGGTCGCTTCGAGCACGGTGGACGAGCCGCCCGCCGACAGGTAGCGCCCGATCATCACGCTGTAGTCGCCAAAGGAGCCAGGGCGCGACGGCGGCGCGGGTACGGCGGGCGCGGGACACTCGTCCGGCTGAAAGTAAGGGGCGGGCGGCGGGGCGGCGGCGACCTGCGTGGCCGCCTGGATGGTGGCGAAGACGGCGGTCGCCGTCGCGTTCGGCCCGACCGGGTTGCCCACGCCGCCGCCGGGCAGGGGCGTGGACGGAGCGGCAAACTGGCCGGTGGGCGTCACCAGCCACACCGACAGCCTCCCGCCGGGCGTCGCTGTGGTCAGCGGGCGGCGGGTGGGCGTGGGCGGCTCGCGATTGCCGATCACGTCGGTGACCGAGTCGCAGGCGGTCAGCAGCGCGGCGAGCAGCAGCAGCGCCATCATCAGAACAGCGCGCAGGGAATGAGATGTGTTCATGAGGCGAAGTATAGCGCGGGCGGCGGGCGGACAGCAATCAGCAGTCAGCGGGCGGCGGGCGGAACGCCCTCACTCCTCCGGGCGCGGCTCCTCGCTGAGCACGTCGCGCACGGCCTCGACAACCTGCCTGGGCATGATCGGCTTGACCAGGAACTGATCGGCGTGAAGATAGCGGGTCGTATCGCGGAAGCGCGGATAGGCGGTGAGCACGATGATGCGCACATGGCTCAGGGCCGGCATCTGCTGGATACGCCGCATGACCGACTCGCCGCCGAGCATGGGCATGAGCATATCCATGAGGATCAGATCGGGGACGTGGTCGCTGAGATACTTGAGCGCGTCGGCCCCATTAGACGCTTCGTCCACGGTGTACCCTTCGCGCTCCAGGATCATGCGGTACAGCGTGCGCAGCTCTGTGTCATCATCAACGATCAGAATCAGATGAGACATGATCCCCCCTCCGCCTTGTAGCTGCCCGGCACTACTGTGCGCCTACATTCTGGACTTTCATGCATTATAGCATAGCTGTTTTGGGGCCACGCTTTCCAGCGTGCGCATTCGAGCAGACTTCGAAAGTCTTGCAGGTTACGCTGCCCCGGCCAGGCGACAAAAGCGGCCCCTGCTGTCAGGGGCCGCTCCGCTGTCTGGTGTTGTCGAGATCGGCGCTCAGAAGCCGTCTGAGAGACCATTCGAGAAGCCGTGCGCCTGCCTTTGCCCCCCATCCCCGGCCCTTCCTCCCACGAGGGGGAAGGGAGCCAAGCGCATCCGCCAAGCCCCTCTCCCCTTGTCGGAGAGAGGTTTGGGGCGGGGGGAAAGAACTTCGCAAACAGCCTATCAGGCTGGCTCGCCCAGAGGAACTTCGGGCTGGGTCTCGCCGAAGGTCAGTTCATCCTTGTCGGCGTCGTAATCCACGAGCACGCTGCTGCCCAGCTTGACATCTCCGGCCAGGATGACATCCGACAGGCGATCCTCCACCAGGCTGGTGATCAGGCGGCGCAGCGGGCGCGCCCCATAGTCAACGTCGAAACCCTGCTCGGCCAGGTGCGTGCGGGCGGCCTCGCTCAGCACGACCGACATGGCGCGCTCGGCCAGCCGCTCGTTGACCTTCTTGATCTCCAGGTCCACGATCGCGGCGATCTCGTCCTTGCTCAGCGTGCGGAAGACGATGGTCGCGTCCACACGGTTGAGGAACTCCGGGCGGAAGGCGCGGCGCAGGCTTTCCATCAGCGTCTTGCGCATTTCCTCATAGTCCCGCACCGGCACTTCGTCCGTCTCCGCCGGCAGGCCGAAGCCGAGCGATGTGCCGCGCTTGATCAGGTCGGCGCCGATGTTGCTGGTCATGATGATCATGGCGTTGCGGAAGTCCACCCGGCGCCCGCGCGCGTCTGAAAGGTGCCCCTCTTCCATGATCTGGAGCAGCATGTTGAACGTTTCGGGGTGCGCCTTCTCGATCTCGTCGAAGACGACGATGCTGTACGGGCGGCGGCGCAGGGCTTCGGTGAGCTGCCCGGCGTCCTCATAGCCGACATAGCCGGGCGGCGCGCCGGTCAGGCGGGCGACGTTGTGGCGCTCCATGAACTCGCTCATATCAAGCTGGATGAGGGCGTCTTCGCTGCCGAACAGGAACTCGGCCAGGGCCTTGGTCAGCTCGGTCTTGCCCACGCCGGTCGGCCCCAGGAAGATGAACGAGCCAACAGGACGGCGCGGGTCTTTCAGGCCGGCGCGAGCGCGGCGCACGGCCTTGCTGATCGCTTCGATGGCTTCGTGCTGCCCGACGATGCGCCTGTGCAGCTCTTCTTCCATGCGCAGCAGACGCTCGGATTCCTCCTGGGCAATGGCCGTGACGGGGATGCCCGTCCACATGCCGACCACTTCGGCCACGTCGTCCGCCGTCAGGCGGGCGCGCTGCGTGGTCAGGTCCCAGTGCGAGCGGTAGTCTTCCAGCTCGGCTTCCATCTCGGCGATGCGTTCCTGAATGCTGAGCCGCTCCTCGTCGGAAAGCTCGTCTTCCATGATCTCCAGGTCTTCGTGGGCGATGCGCAGGTCGCTTTCCAGGCGCTTGACGCGCGACGATTCGGGCGACTTGTACATGCGCACGCGGCTGGAGCCTTCGTCAATCAGGTCAATCGCCTTGTCGGGCAGGAAACGGTCGGGCACGTAGCGCGCCGACAGGTTAGCGGCAGCGAAGATCGCCTCGTCGGTGATGTCGAGGTTGTGGTGCTCCTCATACGGCTTGCGGATGCCGTGCAGAATCTCGATCGTCTCTTCGATGGTCGGCTCCTCGACCATCACCTTCTGGAAACGGCGTTCCAGGGCGGCATCGCTCTCGATATGGCGGCGATACTCGTCGAGCGTGGTCGCGCCGATGCATTGCAGCTCGCCACGCGCCAGCGCCGGCTTGAGGATGTTGGCGGCGTCTACGCTGCTGCCCGCCGACCCCGCGCCGACGAGCATGTGCACCTCGTCAATGAACAGGATGCTGTCGGACTGCTTGAGTTCTTCGATGACGCGCTTGAGGCGCTCCTCGAACTGGCCGCGATACATCGTCCCGGCCACCAGCGAGCCGACGTCAAGCTGCAACACGCGCTTGTCCAGCAGCGGGGCGGGAGCGTCGCGGTCTACGATGCGCTGGGCCAGCCCTTCGACGATGGCTGTCTTGCCCACGCCCGGCTCGCCGATCAGGGCCGGGTTGTTCTTCTGGCGGCGGCTGAGAATCTGGATGACGCGCTCGATCTCGCGCTGCCGGCCAATCACCGGGTCGAGCTTGCCCTGTTCGGCCAGAGCGGTCAGATCGGTGGCAAGCTGATCGACCATCGGCGTCTTGGCGTTGGCGCGCGGCGTGCGCTCCGGCGCAGGGTCTGCCGCGCGGCGCGCCGTCTGCAACGGATTTTCCAGCAGCACACGGCGGGTGTTGCGGCGGATGTCGTCCGGGTTGATCTTCAGCTCGCGCAGCACCTCTACGGCCACGCCGTCGTTGGTGCGAGCCAGCCCCAGCAGCAGATGCTCCGTCCCAATGTAGTGATGGCCCATGCGCCGGGCCTCGTCAACGGCCAGCTCCAGCACTTTCTTGGTCGCTGGCGCCAGGTCCATGCGCGTGACATTAGATCGCCGGTCGGCGAGGGTCAGGCGCTCGATGATCTGCTCTACCTGGTCGGGCTGTAGCCCCATCTCACGCAGGACTTTGCCGGCCACGCCACCTTCCTCGCGCATCAAGCCCAGGAGCAGGTGTTCGGTGCCGATGTGGCTGTGCTGCATTCGCTCGGCCTCTTCCTGAGCCAGGCTCAGGACACGGCGAGCGCGCTGCGTGAAACGTTCCATCTTGTTCGACATGGTCATTGTCTCTCCTAGCCCCGTCCCTGACGGTGCGGTGCGACGCGGCGCGGTACAGAGAACAGGTTGGACAGAGTCGGCATATCTCTCAATCGCCAGATTGCCGCAACGCGCCGCGTCCTCACCTTATTTTAGATGAGTCGCCCCCCACTCTACCAGTAAGGCTCGTCAAATCTGTGTAAAAAAACGCGCGTTGCGGCGACCTTCTCAGCAGGTCCCCAGATGCTCGACCGGGCCGCTTACTACTCGACTCTAGCGCGGTTCTGGCGGCGCGCACACCTGGCGCGGTAGGTGCTGGCTAGGCGTCGGTCGGCGGTGGGTCGGGCAAGCCAGGCCGGACACTGGCGCACAGGGGATTGCGGCACAGGCTAAGCGGCCCGTTCGCTGCGCCAGCGGTGTGTCCCTACCCCTATTGTAGCATGTTCCGCCCATGATGCGGGTATTCTTTACGTTTTGGGCGCGTGTGCAAGCGGTGGCTCCACAGAATAGCGCGATCGCCGTTTCGCTCTCGTCCCTAACCCCTTCCCCGCGAGGGGCTATACGTTACCCATATCTTGGATCGTGCCGGCTGCCGTCTCCGGCGCTTCTCCTACAGGGGAGACTGTTGGCGAGGCGCAGCAGCGCAGCGCCCCCACTGAAACCCGCGCATGCTTCGTTCGCCACCGATAACCCGTTAACACAAAGGCCCTGCCCCCCGATCAGGGGCAGAGCCTCGCCGTGTGTTGTCGAATGAACGCCAGGCCGGGCGGCTTAATCGGCCTCTGGCGCAGACTCGGCTTCTGACCCGCCATCATCTTCGGACGGCGACTCAAGGGCCGGCTCGTCTGCATCAGGCTGCGGCTCGGCGGGCGCTTCCTCGCCGATCTCGCCAGTGATGGCCTGCCAGTCCTGGTCCATGTACTTGGCCGAATCAACCTGGCGCAGCGAAAGACCCAGGCGGCGTTCTGAAGCGTCAATCTTGACGATGCGCAGCGTCAGCACATCGCCGACCAGCACCACTTCGCGCGGGTGCGACACGCGATAATCGGCCAGCTCCGAGATGTGAATCAGCCCCTCGATCTCCGGCTTGTCCACCAGGCGGGCGAACGCGCCGAACTTGGTGAGCTTGGTCACCGTGGCCTGGACAAGCTGGCCGATGCTGTAACCGGCGACGATCTCCTGCCAGGGGTCGCGCTCCAGGCGCTTCATGCTCAGGCCGATGCGCTTGCGCTGCGGGTCAATGCTGATGATCTCGACCTCGACTTCCTGCCCCACCTCGAGGATCTCGCGCGGGTGGGTGATGTGCTTCCAGGACAGCTCGGTGAGATGGACCAGCCCGTCGGCCCCGCCCAGGTCCACGAACGCGCCGAAGTCGGCGACGCTGATCACGCGGCCCTTGCGCACTTCGCCCTCGCGCAGCGTGCTCAACAGGCGGCCCTTCTGCTTTTCGCGCCACTCGCGAGCGGCGGCCCGTTCTGAGAGGATCAGGCGGTTGCGGGCGCGGTCAATTTCGACGACCTTGACCGCGATGTCTCCGCCGACCATCTGCCCCCAGCGCTCTTCCGGGCTGCCGCTGGTTGCGCGCTGCTGGCGCTCGCGGCTGACCTGGCTGGCGGGCACGAAGCCGCGCACTTTGCCGAAGCGCACGATCAACCCGCCCTTGTTGTAGCCGGCGATCTTGCTGAAGTACACTTCCTTGCTCGTGTAGTGCTTTTCAGCCAGACGCCAGTTGCTCTCTTCCTCGGCGCGGGCCAATGACAGCACGGGGCGTCCGTCGGAGCCTCTGGTCTTCAGCACGTAGGCCGTGACCTGGCTGCCGGGCTTGAGCGCCTCGATGGCCTCGCGATCCATGCGCTCCAGCTCGCGGCTGGCGATGACGCCGACGATGTCCTCGCCCAGGTCCACCAGGACTTCGGTGGGGCTGGTCTCGAGCACGGTGCCGTCCACAATGGTGCCGCGCTTGATGGCCGGTTCCTCGCCACCTTCTTCAGCGGCTTCCTCGGCCTCATCTTCAAGCGGCTCGTGCTCGTCAACGGCGCTGACTGCCTCAGCCGCTTCGGCCAACAGCTCGGCTTCGGCAGGGACAGGTTCCGGCTGAGCGGCAGCCTCGTCAACGGCGCTGGCTACCTCAGCCGCTTCGGCCAGCGGTTCGTCCTCGACGGAAAGCACTTCCGGCTGGGGGGTGGCTTCATCCACCGGCTCTGGGGCATTCAGAGCTTCGGGAGGGGTGTGCTCGACCTCAGGCATGGACTCTTCTGCCCCCATGTCAGGGTCAAGGTTCGGGTTATAGGACTCCATAGAAGTTTCGATCTCCGATACTTTCGGGCGCAGGGGGCATTATACACAGTGGGCAGACAATGATCAAACGGTCAGCCGCAGGGCGGGGCGTGCAAAGGTCGGCAGCGCCGCGCCCCGCATACCCGGCGCCGGACGCTGGAGCAAAGGATCACCGCAGAGGCGCAGAGGACACAGAGAAGAGGACACAGAGAAGAACGTAATAATTCGCTTTCCTCTGCGCTCTCTGCGCCTCTGCGGTTCCAGAATTTCGCATCCTCAGCCTCGTCCTGCGCGCTCGTTTCATATTGCGCATAGAACAAAAGTTCGCTATACTCATCCTAAATCATTGAGCGAACGAAAGTCAGGTACCCTATGGACGGCCACGACCTGCTCGAACGCCTGCGCGGCACCGGCGACCTGGAATCGGTGGGCGATGCGCCCGAACACGAGCGCCCTGCCCGCCGCCGCAACGTCCCCGACCTGAGCGAGTGCATCACCCACGTCGTCGCCGGAAACCGGCGCATGCCCGTGCTCAAGGCGATGACGACCACCGCCTGCGAGCGCGACTGTTTCTACTGCCCCTTTCGCGCCGGACGCTCGGCCATGCGCCGCGTCAGGATCACGCCCGACGACCTGGCGCGCGGCTTCATGGCGCTCTATCGCGCCGGTGCGGTGGAGGGATTGTTCCTGTCGTCGGGCGTGGTGCGCGGCGGCAGCAGCAGCCAGGACGCGATCCTCGACGTGGGGGCCATCCTGCGCGAAAAGCACCGCTTCCGGGGCTACCTACATCTGAAGATCATGCCCGGCGCCGAGCGCGACCAGGTGCTGCGGGCGATGACTCTGGCGGACCGCGTCTCGGCCAACCTGGAAGCGCCCACCGCCGACCGCCTGGCGCGCATCGCCCCCAGCAAGCAGTTCACCGCCGAGCTGCTCGACCCGCTGCGCTGGGTGCACGAGCTGCGCCAGTCCAGCGAAGGGCGACTGCGCGCCAGCAGCACGACCGAGTTCGTCGTCGGGCCGGCGGGCGAGCCGGATGTCGAGCTGCTCAGCGCCACCGAGCGCCTGCACCACCAGTTGGGGCTGGCCCGCGTCTACTTCTCGGCGTTCCGTCCGATCGCCGACACGCCGCTCGACAACATCGCCCCGACGGACAACATGCGGCGCATTCGCCTCTACCAGGCCAGCTTTCTCCTGCGCGACTACGGCTTCGGGCTGGAGGAGATGCCCTTCACGGCGGACGGCAACCTGCCCCTGAGCGTGGATCCCAAGCGCGCCTGGGCCGAGGTGCACCTGCGCGAAGCGCCGCTGGAAGTGAACACAGCCACGCCGCAGGAATTGCTGCGCGTGCCGGGGATCGGCGCGAAAGGGGCGGAGCGCATTGTGGCAGCGCGGCGCAAGGGGACGCTGCGCCGCCTGGGCGATCTGCGCGGCGCGGGCGTGGCCAATGTCGAGCGCGCGGCGGCTTTTCTGCTGCTCGATGGACAGCGTCCGATTGAGCAGCCGCGGCTGTTCTGACGGAAGCGCCCGCGTCGCTAGCCCTTCACCGACCCCAGCGTCAGCCCGCGAATGAAGTATTTCTGGAAGAAGATGAAGATCAACAGCGTCGGGATGCTCGCCAAGATGGCCATCGCGGCCTGCGTGCCATAGGCGACGCTGTACTGCCCGCGCAACGATGCCAGCCCGAACATGATGGTCCGCACTTCGTCCGAGCGGGTGAAGATGACCGGCCACAGAAAATCGTTCCAGATCCAGGTAAACTGAAGGGTCGCCAGCACCGCCAGCGAAGGCAGCGACAGGGGCAGCATGACTCGCAGCAGCACTTGTATCTCGTTCGCGCCGTCAATGATGGCCGCTTCGCGGATCGCGGTTGGGATGGTGGCGAAGAAGTTCTTCAGCACCAGCGTGCAGATGGGGATGCCGAACCCGGCGTGCACGATGATCATCGGCCACAGCGTGTCGTACAGCCCCGCCGAGTTGAACATGCGGAAGAGGGGGATCATGACGATCTGCGGCGGGAAGAACAACCCGGCGACGAGGAAGATGAACAGGATATCGCTGCCCCGGAAAGGCAGCTTGGCCAGGGTATAGCCGCTCAGGACGCCGAAGACGATGGAGAGCACGCAGGCCGGGATGGTCACTTTGAGCGAATTGATAAGATAAGGCCCCGCGTTTCCGTCCTGCAAGGCCGCCCGGTAGTTGTCCAGGCTCAGGCTGTCCGGCAGGTTCCAGACGCCTTCGCGCGAGATCTCGGCATTGGTTTTCAGCGAGGTCAGCAGCACGCCGATGGTCGGCAGCGAATAGATCAGCAGGAGCAGAGTCAGGACCACGTACAGGATCACCATCGAGCGCCGTGCTTTTGCCTGTTCTTTCGCCCTGTCGGCCTGGGCCTCTGTCGTCGCGGCAGATGCGAGGTTAGTCATAGAGCTGCTCCAGGCCGCGCTGCTGGCGGAAGTAGATGGTGATGACGACCAGCGTGATCATGAACAGCACCACAGCGACGGTGCTGCCATAGCCCATGCGGTATTTCTGGAATGATTCGTTGTAAACCATCATCGCCAGATTGTCCGACGAGTGGAAGGGGCCGCCGCGCGTCATCATGTAGAGGATGTCGAAGCTCTTCAGCGAGTTGATGACCGCCAGGGCGATGACCACAATGGAAGCGGGCCGCAGCAAGGGGACGATCACATGGCGCACAGACTGCCAGTAGTTCGCCCCGTCTATCTGCGACGCCTCGGTCAGCTCGCGCGGCACAGCAGTCAGCCCGGCCAGGAAGATGACCATGGCCAGGCCGGTCTGCTGCCACGTCCACGCGGCAATGACCGCTTGCAGCGCCGTGTCCGGCTTGGCCAGCCAGGCCCGCGTCCAATTGTCAAGCCCGACGCCCCGTAAAACCACGTTGATCAGCCCGAAGTCCGGCTGGTAAATCCAGATCCAGACCTGGCCGACGACGACCAGGGACAGGCAAATGGGCAGGTAGAACAGCGACTTGAAGAGCCGGGAGAGGATGCCCCGCTCGTGCAGCGCCAGGGCCAGCACCAGGCCGCCGGCTGTTGGCAGCACGATGGCGGCGACCGTCCAGATGACCGTGTTCTCGATGGCGTTGCGGAACAGGCGGTCGGTCTGCATCTTCTTATAGTTGTCCAGCCCGACGAAGCTGTAGTCCTGGCTGAAGCCGTTCCAGTCGGTGAAGCTGAAATAGAACGACGAAAACAGTGGGTAGATCACCACAACGAGGTAAAAGGTTACGGGCAGCAGCAAGAACAAAAACGCCCAGATATGTCGCGATCGCGTCACCAGGTTCGTCTCCTGCACCACGAGACCGGCACAGGGCGGAGGCTTCCGCCCTGTGCCATGAGCTTCAGACTAGCTTACCCACCAAACACGTCGTCGGCGACCTCTTGGGCGATCTCAAGATACTCCTGATAGCCCGACGGATCGTTCATGAACATGGCGAACATGTCCAGCCCGCCCTCGGCCATCGGCGGGGTGGTGGACAGATCATAGCCGCCGAGGAACATGACGCTCGCCAGGTGCTCCGCTGCTTTCGCCATGACCGGCGAGTAGATGCCCGGATCCACGGCGGTCGAAGCGGCCAGCGCACCCTGCCCCACCGCCCAAAGCTCCTGCGACTCCTTGCTCACAAAGTGCAGCAGCAGGGCCTTGGCGCCTTCGGGATTCTTGGCGTTCTCCGGGACGACCCAGCCATCAACCGTGCCATGCGTCACGCGCGGCACGTCGGGGTTGATCACCGGGAAGGGGAAGAAGTCATAGTCAACGCCCGGCTCCAGGCCAAGACCGTTCAGGTAGCCGCTGATCCAGGTGCCCATCAGGTTCATCGCGGCGGTGCCGTTGGCGACCATGTCGGCGGCCTCAGTCCAGTCGTAGGCGTTGGAGTCTGGGGCGAAGCAACCGAGATCGGTCAGTTCCTTCCAGGCTTCCATGGCGGTGACGACTTCGGGATCCGTGTACTTAGCTTCGCCCGCCATCAGCTTCTGGCGATATTCCGCGCCAGCAGTGTAGGACACCGTGTAGTCGAACCAGTACTGGGCCGGCCAGCGGTTCATCGAGCCGAGCGAGATCGGGTGGACGCCCGCTTCCTTGAGGGTGACGCAGGCTTCCTTGAACTCATCCCAGGTTTCCGGCATCTTGGTGATTCCGGCGTCGGCCATCACCTTGGTGTTGTACCAGAAGCCGGTGAGGTGGGCGTTCATGGGGATCAGATAGATGTCGTCGTTGTAGATGGCCGCAGCCTTCACGCCCTCAGGGATAATCGCGTCCAGATCGTTCTCTTCCCAGAAGTCGGCCAGGCTCATCAGGCGGCCCGCATCAACCACGAACTGCGTGCGTGCGCCTGCCCAGTAAGAGAAGACATCGGGCGGGTTGTCGCCAGCGATGGTGACCAGAATCTGGGTCTTGAAGTCTTCATGTCCAGCGGAGTTGTCCACAGCTTCGTAGCCGGGGTGTGTCTCGTTGAAAGCGGTGAAGATCTTCCCGATCGCTTCCTTGCCGAGGACATCGCTGAAGTAATGCACAATGCTGATCTTTTCCTGTGCGCCGACAGAGGTCGCGCCGATGCCCAGCACGATCAGCGCCAGCAACAGCAGGTGCAAGCCTGTTTTCCTACGCATTTGACCTAGCCTCCCGCAACTGTGATTAAGGATTCCGTTTCAGTTCACCAGGACGCTCAGAATTGTTGAGGTTATCAGACCGATCGACCGCAGAGTCTGTGCGAAAGCGCACTGTATCGAAATGTTGGCCACCTGGTTGTCAACTCATCGGTCAGCTCGATAACCGGGCATCACCTCCTTTCGCTCCGCGCCCGAACACGATCAGATCTTCGGAGTGAGCGGGGCGACACACGTGGTGCCGCCCCTTGGCTGAACTATCACAGGCTGCTCAGGGCGTGATGAACTCGATCGGGATGACGTTGCGCACCGGTACCGTGATCTCGCCCAGGGCCGTCCATGCCCCAAAGCGGGCCGCCCAGCGCCCCATATCGTAGACGGGGATGCGAATGGTCATGGCCAGCTTGCCCTGCTGCACCGCTTCCACCGCGTCCGGCAGGGCGTCAATGCCTGTGATCAGCACATCGTCGCGCCCTTCCGCTTCCAGCGCGGCCAGAACGCCCATGGCCATCTCGTCGTTGTAGCAGAACACCGCGTCAATGTCCGGCGTCGCCTGCAGGATGTTC
>Ga0226835_1000306_pt1 | contig 68216 bp, 57 predicted proteins | sample LAC_MetaG_1_FD_163627 | JGI IMG/M metagenome (GOLD analysis project Ga0226835, IMG submission 163627) | Anaerobic ammonium oxidizing microbial communities from anammox membrane bioreactor (MBR) in UC Berkley, California, United States -... | ecosystem: Engineered > Bioreactor > Anaerobic >...
GTCCATATTCGGATATATCCGGCCGAATTTCGAAAATCGCTCCGAGGATCTTGGCGGGTCCGGATTCAAAAAGGCGATTTTCAGTTTGAACTAGCTAGGAGTCGTGAGTAACCAAGCTGAGATTCCTGATTTTTCCGCAAGGTCATTGCCAAAATCTGCGAACACATAGCTCGCTTACTCGGGCGTTCTTATTGAAAGAGATGATTAGAAGCGGAAAATGAGGTCTTTCGAGTCCTTAAAGTATGAAAAAAGTAGCTTTTCATCCTACCAATCACGCACACTTCCGTTCTAACCTATTTCAATTACTGGTAGTTAAGACGCCAGCCGCGTGACAACCACCCCCAACTGGAGCCAACGCTGGTTCCAGCTTTATTCATCGAATCTGTAGAAAACCTGAAGAGTCGGTCTTAGAGCCGCTTTAGACTAAAATCTGGCTGGCCTCGTTCACGCGAGCAGCCACGGTTAAAAACCCGAGCTTTATTGGTATATCTGCGGCAAGCGCCGGACCAGAGCCATGCCCGAACAGACACGAAAAGCGAATCCGAAGATCAAGACGATCTGCCCGCAATGCGGCAAAGCACGGGTCGCCAGAGGATCGATTACCGGCTGGCTGTTCTCGGAGAAGCATTGCAGCTGCTTTACCGGCGGGATCCCACGACTCTCTCCGGGACGGCCCGATCCTATCGAGAACATCAGTGTCAGCACCGATCTACCCGGTGAGGCTCTCGGGCCCGGTTATCAATTCCTCGAGCTTCTGGGACGGGGCGGCATGGGCTCAGTCTATCGAGTCAGGGATCTCAGCCTGGGAACGGACTTTGCCGTCAAGATCCTGAACGAGGAGCTGGCCGAGAATGCCGAAGCGCTCAAGCGTTTCTATATGGAGTGCGAGGCAGCCTCGAGCCTCAGTCACCCCAATCTGGTCTCGGTTTATAAACACGGTCAGACGAGGCAGGGAAGCCCGTATCTGATCATGGACTATATCGAGGGCGAGAGCCTGGCTTCGATTCTCGAGCAAGAGGTCTATCTCGGGCCGGGACGCTGCCTGGGGATACTCGTGGCGGTAGCGGAAGCCCTGGTTTATGCGCACAAAGAAGGCATCCTGCACCGCGACTTGAAACCGGCAAATATAATGCTTACCACCACTACCCCGCTCGAGATGGTAAAACTGGTCGACTTCGGCATAGCCAAGGCTCTCGAGTCGAACATTCGTATGACTCAGGACCTGACCAAAACAGGCGATGTCCTCGGAACGCCAGTCTATATGAGCCCCGAGCAATGTCTCGGATTCCAGCTCGATGCCCGGTCGGACATCTACTCGTTCGGCTGCCTGATGTGCGAGATGCTCAGCGGAAGCCCGCCCTTCTCGGGCGAAAACGCCATGCAGATTATCGCCCATCATCTCAACGAGGCACCTGTGGACGCCGGCGAGCGCTTCAACAAGATGGGAATCCCACCTGGATTGCAGGACATCGTCTTCACCTGTCTGGCCAAAGATCCTTCCGATCGCTACGAGACCGTGGACGATCTCCTGAAAGACCTGATTGCCGTGGCGGAAGGCCGCCGTCCCTCGGTGTCCACATCGAGAGTAAGCACCACTCTTCGCTCACCCTACACAGGCTTGATTCTCGAGGTTCTTCCCTTTTCGGTGCCGGTTCTGGTCTTCACTGCTTACTCGGCATTTCGAGAATCCAGCGCTCATCGAGTAATGGATCATTGCGGTTGGTCCGCGGCAATCGGTCTGCTCCTCGTCCTCTTGTACGCAGCCAAAGCCTATCATCTGAGAGCCAGCTCCTCTCTGGTCGACCGGCGAGGCTCTTATACCCGCCGCAAGGTTCGAACCCTGATTACCACCGCCGTAGCAGCCCTGGTTTTTTGCCTGAGCCAGCCCCTGGTCTGGATGGACTTTCTGGCCTTCGACGCGCTGCACGCTTTCGACAAGACCAAATATTTGCTCTCCTGGTACTTCGCTCTGCTCTGGGTAGCCCTGGCGCTGGCGCCTTTTTTATCGGCTCGAAACAGTTCGCGCTAGCCCTGCAAGCCTCGGGACAGACAGCTGGCACCAGGGGTGTTTTGCTTAAAACTCACCTCCAGCCTGGGTTTTGGGGGTTCCAGCAATTGCCGCCAGCGGTCCTGCTTGCTAGGCTCGAATCATCTGTTGACAACCCCGGCCGGACCGGAGAGATCGCGCCACAACCATCATCATCGCTCTACAGCCGGCTTTTGCCCGCCTCCGTCTTCGACGGGGCAATTTATAACGACCATTACGAAAGGATTACGCCAATGGAAACCACGATTCGTAAAAACAAGAACCAGACCGCCATCGAGAGAGCACAGCAAAAACAAGTCGAAGGGTTGAGACTGACCCGGCATTACTGCGCCCATTCCGATTGCGACCGACCCGATAGCCGTATCGAACTGAAAGACCTGCAGCCGGTGATGAGCGTCTCTCTCAAGGGCCGCAAAATGGTCTTCTACCACAGGGACTGCTTCAAGAAATAGTCCTTCTTTCTTTTAACTCAATTGCCCCAGGGGCGATAGGAGTCTGAAATGAAAACCGCAACCGAAAGAAAAACAAACGTTTTAGACACCGGCCGGAACGAAGCATCGCAAACCGTTATCCGGCTTGATCCAGGCAAACCGACCGAAGCAGAGCAGAGCTTCAGCGAAGGCTTCACGAGAAGCGTGATCGGTCAGCCTGAGGCCGAGAAGATCGCGCGAATGGCATATAACGCCATCAACAATCCCCTGAGGGACAGAACCCGGCCTGCCGGGATCTACTTCCTCATCGGACCTTCCCGTACCGGCAAGTCCCTGACAGCCAAGACCCTGGCTCGCCTTTTCCACGGCAGCCAGGACGCTCTCACCAGGCTCCAGGGAGGCGACTACAGAGAAGACGCCCAGGTCCTCGACCTGAAAGGGGCGCCTCCGATGTACACCGGCTACAAAGACCCCACCGACCAGGAAAAGCAACCGGCCCCCGAGGATATCGATCCTACCTCGGTGATCTCCGCCCACAACCTCAAACGCGCCCGCAAGGGCTCCCAGACCGAAGTGGACATCATCGTCATCGACGAGTTCGAGAAGTCCGCTCTGGAATTCTACAAGCTCTGGATGGGCGTGTTCGACACTGCCTTCCTGCGGCTGGGCAATGGTCAGGAAGTGGACTTCAGCAATGCCATCTTCATACTGACCAGCAACCTGGGCATGCACGAGCTCGAGAAGATGGCCAGGGGTCCCATCGGCTTCGGCACGGGCAAGAAGGAGATCGACAAGCAGGATGTAGCCTCGGTGGTGGCAAACGCCATGGCCCGGGCCTACCCGCCCGAGTTCCGCAACCGCCTGGATGCCGTGGTCCTCTTCCAGCCCCTGCAGGCAGCCGAAAAGCGCAAGATAGTGAGCCGCGAGGTCGAGATCCTGCAAGAGCGCATCGACAATCAGCTCGGCGCGGAGGCCTTCGGTATCGAAGTGACCGAGAGCGCTGCTGCTACGATCATGACCAGGGCGGAAGAATCAGGCAAAGGGGTGGCCGAGATCAAACGGCTCCTCAACCTGGTTCTGGTCGAGCCCCTGGGTCGCGAGCTGCAGAGAGGCACTATTAGCGGTGGCGACCTGGTCTCCATATCGGTGGCATCCGGGGAGCTTTCTTATTGCGTAATCAAGGGAGGTAGACAGGCTTCCCGGCGCGCCGGAACTTATACCAGCGGCTCCTTCGACAGGAGACTGGAGCGGGCCCGGCAAATCGCCGACCTGATGGCCGCCGAGGGCCGCACACCCCAGCGCTATATCCTCAGGCTCTCCGGGGCTCAACTGAAAGAGCTGGAGCACCTGGGCACCAGCCTGGTCGAAGATCTCGAAAGCGGTTTCGGGTTGCCGGTCGAAATGACGGCTCTCGATCGCCTGGACGCACCGGCATTCAAAGCCGTCTTCCGGGCAACCGGCGAGCTCCTGGATCTGGTCAGGGAGAAGTACCCCGAGCTCAGCTTCAAAATGGTCCAGTAAAAATGCGGGAGGGGATCTCAGATCCAGGTCTGACTCCCCTCCCGTCATCGCCAGTTTCGGGGACTGGCAATAGCCTCTATGAACCTGAAATCCTCTGTGAACCTTACATTCCTCATTCTGCCTGCCAGCCGTGAGGAAAGTGTGAGGACAGAAAAAACCTCTATCCGGCAAAACGCAAAATGACTGTGGGATCATGTTTTTTCCGGAAAACATGATCCTGCAGGCATAAAAAGTCCCGAATATGACTGTCAGGTCAAGTTTTCTTCGAAAATCATGATCTGACAGGCCTATCGGGCTCGGCGCTCACCTCCACGAATTCATCTCGAGCCATTTTGCGAATTGATTTATTTCATACTACTCCTTTTAGTATTATTTCAAAGGAGAGAAACGGGTAACCGTGCGGGTTCAGTCCGGACAGGGTATCGCAATCAATGCGCACTCTGCTCGAACATCATCCCGCACGGCTCCCGGATCTACTGCTAGGGTCGCCTTCGTTCATACGAGCCTCCCGACGAGAAGAGTGGACGCCACACTGAAGTAGATGACCAGACCGGTCACATCGACAATGGTGGCGACGAATGGGGCACAGGCAGTGGCCGGATCGAAACCGAGCTTGCGCAGGGCGAACGGCAGCAGGGAGCCGACCAGGCTGCCCCACATCACTACACCGATCAGGCTGAGCCCGACCGTGAGCCCGACGAATACATAGTGCTCTCCGTAGACACCGAAGATGTTCTGCCAGAGAAGCACCCGGGTAAGTCCCAGGAATCCGAGCACCAGTCCGAGCACGAGGCCGGTCAGAAGCTCACGGCGCATGACCCGGAACCAGTCGGAGAGCTTGACCTCCCCGAGAGCCATGGCGCGAATCACCAGAGTGGAAGCCTGAGAGCCCGAATTGCCGCCGCTGGAGATAATCAGCGGGACGAAGAGAGCCAGGATCACCGCCTTGGCGATGGCATCCTCGAAATGAGCCATGGCCGAAGCCGTGAGCAGCTCGCCGATGAAAAGCATCACCAGCCAGCCGGCACGCTTGCGGATCATGGTGGAGAGCCGGGCGCTGAGGTAGGGCGTATCCAGCGCGGCGGTACCGCCGAGCTGCTGGATGTCCTTCGTAGCCTCCTCGCGGACGACATAGACGATATCGTCGGCGGTGACCACTCCCATCATCGAACCGGAGCCGTCGAGCACCGGAACAGCGATGAGACCGGAGTTGGCAAAAACGTTCGCCACCTCTTCGCGGTCGAGACCCTCGGCGACACTGACGAAATCCTCGCGCATCAGCTCCTGGATCTTCTTTCCGGAGGGAGCCATCATCAGCTCCTTCATGGACAGAACGCCAAGCAGCTTCTGCGAGAAGTCCAGCACATACAGGTAGGAGGCGGTGGCCACATCCGAAGCGAGCTGCTTGCGAACATAGCTGATTGCCTCGGTCACAGTCATGCGTGGACGAACACGGACATAGCGGGGGTTCATGAGACCGCCGGCAACGTCCTCCGAATAAGCGAGCAGAGCTCGAACCTCGGCTCGAGCGCTGGTATCGAGAAGGGCGAGGAGCTCCTCGCGCTCGTTTGCCTGCAGGTGCTGCAGGAGGTCGGCAGCGTCATCGGGGTCGAGGACCCTGATGGCCAGACGCTTGCGGTCGACAGGCAGAGTGCGGATCATCTCCGCTTGCTCCTTGACCGACAGCGCTCCGAAAGATTCGCCGAAAGATTCGCCGAAATTCATCAACGAGAGAGCGGCGGGGCTCCCGTGGAAAGCGATCGTGTGCTGCATAGCAATCTCCTTCCCTCAGGGGTTGATAGATGTCAGGTTATCGAAGAAAAAAAATGGAGGCTGGAGGCTCTTTCGAGCGCCCCAACCTCCACGACAAAACACGCTCTCACGAGCAGAGCCTATTTCCGCATGTACTTGCGGTAGTCGCTCCAGCTGGTCTTGATCCGCATCTTCCCGTCCTTGGGGAAGTCCCAGACATTGCTGACCTCGCGGAGCAGCGGCGCGACATAACCGTCGAAGTCGTTGCAGGTAGCGAGGGACTGGCGGACGCGGTGACGAAGCTTGCGGCTGGCCTTGACCTTGCCGGGCTTGTCGCTGTGAGAGCAGATGCCCATGAAGGGCGAATGACGATACGAGTTGGCCATGGTGCAGTCTCCCGACCGCACCTGTTACGGCACCGCCTCCGCAAAGCCGGAGACTGTGAATGCCGCCTGGTTCAGGTGCGGACCTAGAAGACCGCCCCCAGATTGTCGTGGATGTGGTTCATGTTTTCTCTCCTGGTGAAATCAGATCGAGCCTAGAGGTCGATGACCAGAGGCTCGTTCTTGGGGTTGTACTTCTCGTCCAGGGAAGCCGCGTTGGCGAAGATGATGCCATCGCGCTCCAGAATCCCCCGGCTCATATGAACATGCCCGAAACAGTGCAGCTTCGGCTTGACCTGAAGCACACGCTCGAGCAGGAGCTCATCGCCGACGGTGGGGTAATAGGGAGTGCGGTCGAGGATTCCCCTGGGCGGTCCATGGGTCACGAGGATGTCCAGGTGATCCGGTATCGAATCCCATATGGCTTTCAGAGCCTCCGAACTGCGTGGCTTGTTGAAAGCCATCTTCCGGAACTCGGGCTGCCATGGGCTGCCGTATATGCGCAGGCCGCCGAGCTCGACGAGCTCGTCCTGCAGATACACAGCAGACGGAAGAAGCGCTTCGGCGCGCTCTCTGTCCGTCTCGAATGGAGAGTCGTGATTGCCGGCTACCACAATCTTGTGACTGTGGGGCTTGGCTTCGAGCTCTTTGCCAAAACGTTCGAGCACACCCATGTCTCCACGGACGGTCATGTCCCCGCAATGAATGAGGATGTCGCCGTCCGGGATATTGAGCTGCGCGAACTTACCGTGAGTGTCACTGACAATTACGATTCGCATCATACCTTCCGCTTGTAGAGTTGAACCAGCCGGGCACCAGGGCGTGTCCGGCGTCTACAGAAGAACAAGATTCGAGCCGTCAAACGGCCCGGGGAGCCCAGCTCTTGCGGACTGTGTCGTAGGCGAAGGTGACGCCGTTGAACTCCATCAGAAACGCCACGCCGAAGAACTTCGCCGCCTTGGCACAGGCATAGAAGCGATCGCCGTAGAGGTTGTAGATGAGGTCCGGCCTGGCGACCCGCTGGTCCAGGTCTACGACCAGGACGATCTCGCGGTTGCGCAGCTCCACGTCGGCACGCTTGATGGCGAAGTTCGCCCGGTCGTGCACCGAGATCGGCAGAGGCAGCCAGAGGAGCCGCAAGGTCGTGAGAGCCTCGAGCACCATGGCCTTGTCCGGGCGAACACGGTCCTCGTCACCGACACACTTGTCGGCAAGGACCACGACCGCCCAGGCGCCGTCGTTGAAGTCACGCTTGAGGACCACGCTGCTGCGGTGCATCGCGATGATCCGGCAGATCCGGTTGATCACCTCGACGGGCAGCACTTCCTGGTCCGATTCGCTGACCGTGAGCCGCGAGAGGTAACCCCTGGCCCACTTGGCTCCGGCTTTGGCGTGGTCGTCCACGTCGAAAGCCCGTCCGATGTCGTGCAAGAATGCCGCCATCGGGATGACCACCGAAGTGGTCCCTTCGTCGAACATCGCCTTCCGCTCGATCTGGAGCATGTTAGCGATCTTCTCGGCGAGCCGCATCACCTGCAGAGCATGATCGATGTCATGCTTGGTCTGGTGGCGGCTCTTGCGATCTCCTTTCTCATACAGAGCGATGATTTCGGGATCGGCAATACACTTTGAAACGAGTGCTTGCGCTTTTTCAATGAGCATAGTTTTTCCTATTTGTTCAGATGGTTGTTAGTAAGAAAAAGGACAGCCGAACGCATTCCGGCTGTGTGTCCATAAAGGCAGGCACCCTGTTACTGTCCGGGCGTGCTTTCCAATCCTGAGAAGCTCAAGTGAGTTATGGCCCGGAATTGACGTCGCGTTGAGGTTTAAGTAACTGGGTTTTCCTGAAGCTTTTGAGAGCGAGTGATAACCAACTGTTACTCAAAACATCGTGCTCAGGAAATGATTGTGATAGAGAATCAATGAAGATCTCTTGACAACAAAAGGCTGGAAACGAATCTCCGAATCCCTTACCAGTGTATGTTTACAGACTTCGGATAAAGTCGAGCCTAAGACCAAGAGATGTCAAGAAGTGCTTGTGTCGCGCTTTTCCATCAAGAGATTGTGATTGGCGCAGGCGCGCTACACTAAGATCCGGTTAAAACGAGAGCACGACACATGACCGGGCCAAGCACCGACTATCCCCATCCCAGACGCCTGCCAAGGCCGGATCGACAGACCCTGGACGAGAGCGGCAGACAGATATGGGACACCATCGACAACACCAGAGGTGGTGTCTGGGGACCTTATTCAGCCCTCCTGCATGCTCCACCCCTGGCCGGCGCAGTGGCTTCGGTGGGCGAATATCTACGTTTCGGGGGCTCCCTGCCGCCGGCCGAAAGAGAGCTGGCGATTCTCTGCGCCGCCCGTCTTGGAAACTCTCCCTTCGAATGGCAGGTGCATGAGCCGGTGGCTATCGCCAGCGGCCTGAAAGCCGAGGTCATCGAGCATCTTCGCTCCGGGACGCCCTGCATCCTGGAGCCGAGAGAGAAATTGATCATCGCCATGATTACCGCCCTTGACGAAAGCAATAAAATCGACGACGAGCTCTATGCCCAGGCCGAGAAGATTTTCGCCAGCAAAGAGCTGGTGGAGCTCGTCACGATTGCGGGCTTCTACCGCCTCCTGGCCTACGTTATCGCCGCCTTCGACGTTCCTGCGCCCAGACAGGACGATCCTCCCTTTTGACATGGAGAACCAGAACATGAACGCTTTCTTTCCGCGATCTTTTCTCGTCGACCGGCCGGTGGTGGATTCCGCCCGGGGCGTTTTTATCAGGGACAGAGACGGCCGCGAGTATCTCGACGGCTGCTCCGGAGCCATCGTCTCCAACCTCGGTCACGGCGTGCCGGAGATCGAGGCTGCCATCACCGATCAGCTTGGCAGAGTCGCTTTCGCCCACACTTCGCAATTCTGGTCCGAGCCGGCTCTCGAGCTGGCCTCCATGCTCATCGAGATGGCGCCTGATGGATTCCGACCGGACGGGAGAGCCTATCTCACCTCCGGAGGCTCAGAGAGCGTCGAGACTTCGATCAAGCTGGCACGGTCTTACTTTGTCGAGACAGGCGAGTCGGACCGTCACATTCTCGTATCGCGGCGTCAGAGCTACCACGGCTCCACCACCGGAGCTCTCTCCGCCACCGGTCACCCCGCCCGGCGCGCCCCCTATCTGCCCATTCTCAAGACCCCGCATCATATAGCCCCGGTCTACAAATACCGATGCCCCTGCGGTGTTTCGCCATGCGACAGCGAAGACTGCGATATCGCCGCCGCCAACGACCTGGAGAGAGCGCTCAATGAGCTCGGTCCCGAGAAGGTCATGGCGTTCATAGCCGAGCCCATCGCCGGAGCAGCCCTGGGCGCTGCGGTTCCCGGTGACGCGTACTGGAAGAGAATTCGAGAAATCTGCACCACTTATGGTATCTTGCTCATTGTCGACGAGGTCATGGTCGGTCTCGGCCGAACAGGCTCCGACTTCGCCATCGACCGGTTCGGCGTGGAGCCCGATATCATCGTCCTCGGCAAAGGTCTGGCAGCCGGCTATCAGCCCCTTGGCGCCGTTCTCGCAAGCAGCAGAATAGTAGAAGCCATAAAGAAAGGCAGTGGTTTTTTCGAGCACGGCTTTACCTACAACGGTCATCCGGTAGCTGCCGCAGCCGGTCGAGCTGCGCTTTCCTACCTGAAACAGAAAGATCTTTCTGCCGCAGTAAAGAGCCGGGAGAGCGAGCTTTTCGCCACTCTCTCATTTCTGAAGAACAATCCGATCGTCGGAGACATCAGGGGGCGAGGATTTCTCGCCGGTATCGAGCTGGTGCGCGACCGCGATACAAAAAAGCCCTTCGACAGCACTGCCCGGATCGCCAGACGGCTTGCCTATCGCGCCGAAGAAGCCGGACTGCTCGTCTATCCTGGCTCCGGATTTCTCGAAGGAGGCAGCGGCGACCATATCATGATCGCGCCACCATTCACGATATCATCCTCCGAGCTCCAGGAACTCGGAAAACGCTTGAAAAAAGCCTTCGAAGCCACCGAAAATGACACAGGATCATGAGCCGCAAAGCTTGCACGCAGCTTTCACCATGAAGCTGAATGAGCCTGACGAGAGAATTTCCTGGGTTTCTCTATCTGCCTGCGGACCTGATAGAGTTTCTCGCGTTTTTCTCTCGGCCCGTGAACCGATATCTTTTGATGAATCATTTTCGCTGGTTTTTGATTTCTCAAACGATATCGTTTGCCATTTTGATATCGTTTGGAATATCAATTCGAATCGAGCCGAACACAAGAGCGCGCAGCCCGCCGGGGAATCCAGCGAAACAGCGAATGCACTTAACTGAAATTGTAGAAACCGGCGCTCAAAACCTGCGCTAATTTCGCTAGGGCCTCTGAAATTAGTATGCGCAAATAATTCTCAACAAGGTCCGACCCGAAAGAACGGCGCTGCTCCAAAAACACAATAGAATGGGGCGTCTCGCCTTCAGGGAGCAATTGCAAAGATTCTCAATTGTTAACCACAAACTTGAGGCCGCTATCTAGAAAGCCTTAGATTACGGGGTCTTTCATCGATAGCCAGTTCAGGTTCTTAATACCGGAAACCCCGAAATCCTTCTATTTCTATCGTCTTTGGCACTGCTCCCCCGAAGCGGTGTTTTCTGACGGCTATCGATGTTTGTCGCTCGTTCAGACGAGCATCACTAATCAACACTCAACGCATCCAGAGGCCGCCCCGCCAGACAGCGCACCGGGCGAGCCTCCAAACCTCATCGAGGAGAGTTGAATACCATGACAAAGAAAAACATTCTCGTGCTAGGCGCGGGCGTGAGCGGACTCACGACCGCCCTCAAGCTTCTCGAGGCTGGCCACGATGTCACCATCTGGTCCAGAGAAGAGCCCGGCGAATTCCCGGTCACTTCCCTGAACGCCTATGCCATGTGGGTGCCGGTGAAGGACGACGAAGAGCCGCGGCTCCTGGGATGGTCCAATACCAGCCTGGCTGCCTTCAAGGCTCTCGCTGCCGACACCGAGACCGGCGTCAGCCTCAAACCCATCGTCTCGCTCAAGACCAAGTGTGAAGAGCCCTGGTACGCCGACCTCGACCTCTTCCGCCACGCCTCCCCGGACGAGCTTCCACAAGATCCGTCTTACAAGGACGCTTTCGTCCTCGATGGCGCCCCGGTCATCGACCCGGTTGTCTACCTGCCCTGGCTGCACCGCAAGGTCGCCGTCGCCGGTGGCAACCTGGAGACTCGCACGGCGTCCAGCCTGAGCGACTGCCCTGCCGACTTCGACATCATCGTCAACTGCACTTCCCTTGGCGCCCGCGAGCTGGTCGGCGACACGGACATCTATCCGGTTCGCATCCAGATCGTCAAGATCCGGAGCCGCGGCTTCGATCGCGTGGTGATTGATGACGAAGGACCCAACCAGCGTGCCTGTGTCTGCCCGCAGAATGGCTATATCAAGCTCGGCGGCGTCTTCGACGAAGGCGATGAGTCCCTGGAAGTGGACGACAGTCTGACCGCCGGCATTCTGGAGCGCTGCAACCGCATCGCCCCGGGACTGGAGGCCACTACCGACGATATCATCTCGGTGACTCGCGCCCTGCGCCCCGAGCGGCGTTTCATCAGGGTAGAGAAAGAGAGCCTGGCTGACGGGCGTACTGTCGTGCACAACTACGGTCACGACGGCATGGGCTATATCGTCTCCTGGGGCATTGCCGCGGAGATCGCCTCTTACTTCGCCGGCTGAGCCGGGGCCGGAAACACGAGAAGTCATCGCAAGATGACCTGGAGGAAGCGGGGGTTGGCAACCACTCCCGCTTCCTCCCTTTTTCTCGTTCTAGAGAAGGCTCTCGAGCAAACTGCCGAGCCCGTTCTTCTCTCTTTTCGGAACTTCTTCTATACGCCTTAGTAATACCCTGATCACCGCCAGAGAGCAGCCCCAGGACATGGTTATTCCCGAGCCACCATGACCATAGTTGTGAATCACCAGACGCCCATCGAGATCCTGGGCTTCGAGTCTCACCCCGGTATTCTCCGGATCACGATAATAGCGATAGCCGAGCCTGCCTTTCAGGCGGTCATGCCGAAATTCCAGGCCCTTCCAGGCTCTCAGAAGCTCGGCGTTGAGGCTCACCACCGGGCCGGGAACCGGCACTCCGCCAAGGAGCAGGTCTTCTCCAGTCACCGCTTCGCCGCACCAGAGCCCATTTTCACCGAGAATGCCGGGCTCTCTTGTCTGACCGAGAAGATAGCCGTCCCGGCGCGGGAAGAAATGTACATATTCAGGGTCGCCATCCCCCCGGGAAAAGACTTCGGCAGTGGGAGTGTAGTTGTAGGCCACAGGCATTCCCTGATGAAAAGCCACAGGCATATCAGGAACCAGGGCCTGCCTGCCGCGCATCATCAAAGCCGGCGCCTCATCCTCGAAGAGAGCCAGGGCACCGGCACCAAGACAATTGATCAGAGGCACTTCACGGGGCATGGACGAGAGACTCTCGGCGTTGATCTCTCGCTTGAATACAGCGCCACCACCACCTACGAACATCGCATAAAGATATGGCATATAAAGCGGCATGTCGGCAAAATAGGAGTCGAAACTGTAGCCGAATAGCCTCTCGGCTCCCGGCCTGATCGGAGGATCAACAGACTTTCTGAGCTTCTCGGGCCGGCCTTCGAAGTACTCGAAATTCATCCGGCAATTCGCCAGAGGAGGATTCTGACCGGAAGGGGGCTCGCTTTCGAAGACTTCGAAAATCTTGTAAATGCTCACACCGCTCCCGGCGGTCTTCGCGAAGTACGCGAAGACCGCCTGGGAATCAGAACTCACCCTGGGAAGATCGGCCACCCGCAAATGATGCGGATAAGCGGAAGCCATGGCATAGCCGGTGGGGATCTCGCTTCCCACGGGCTCGCCGCTTGTCTGCGGACGATCAGCCACCAGGCTGACATTGAAACCGAGAGACTGGAGGACAAGGGCAGTGCTTATCCCGGATACTCCGCCACCCAGTACGATAATCTGTCGCCCGGCGTTCATGGTTCAGCAGTCGGCAAGAGCCTGCTCGAGATCGCCGATCAGTTGCTCCGGGGGCTCGATTCCGACAGACAACCTGATCGTATTGGCATTGATGGCCGAATTGCCTTCCTGCGCCTCGGGAAAAGAACGGGCGTAAAAGAGCCAGGCCGGATTGGCTATGGACTGGGTGAATCCGGTGCCGAATGCGATCCGGAATACTTTCATGCGGTCGAGGACTCGACGCATGGCTTCCGCTCCGCCTTTCACATCGAAAGCCAGGACAGAGCCGAAGTCTTTCATCTGCCTGGTCGCCACTTCGTGGTCGGGATGGCTTTCCAGACCGGGATAAAGGACTCTTTCCACCCGGGAGTGCTCCTCGAGATAGCGGGCAATGGCGAAAGCATTCGATGACTGACGATCGATGCGAAGCTGATAGGTCTGCATCCCTTTCCAGATCTCGGTGGCAGCATGAGCGCTCAGGACATCCGAATTCCAGACGTTAGCGGACTTGACCCGGTCGACCATCTCGTTTGAGCCGAGCACCGCTCCTCCCATCACATCACCGACACCGGAGGCGAATTTCGAAAGACTGTGAACCCACAAATCCACCGGCAGATCGCCATGCTGATGGAATCCGGCAAGCGAGTTGTCGAGCACTGTGAGAACCCCATGCTCCCGGGCAATAGCCGCACAAGCTGCCAGGTCCGGCACCCGGGTCATGGGATTGGTGGGAGCCTCGAGCACCAGCACTTTTGTTTTCCCGGGCTGAATAGTGTCAGCAAGACTGTGGAGCTGATCTATAGAAAGCATCGAAACGGTGACGCCGAAACGAGTCAGGACGCCTTCGACGAAAAGCCTGGTCGACTTATACCCTTCCTTGAGAATGATCACATTGTCGCCGGCATTGAGAAGAGCCAGAAGACAGGCTGCGATAGCCGATTTGCCCGTGCTGGTCACCCAGCCGCGCTCGGTCTTTTGAATTCCGGCAAGCAGCTTCTCCAGAGCGGAAAGGGTGGGATTGCCGTCACTGAGATAGATCCAGCCGTCCTGCTCGCCTTTGAGCACGTCTTCCCAGCAGCTCATCGATGGCAGGGAAAAGCTTATTGTCTCGAAAGACGGGACGATGAATGGGTCATTGGTCTCTTTGACGGACCAGGCTCTCTCTACCATGGCAAATTATCTCCTGATACATTGAGAAACAGACCGGTGCCGGTGTTTTTCTCGACGAGGTCGACGATTGCCCGGGCGGAATCCACCGGCTCGATGTCCGCATCAACGGGTCCGAACCTGGTTTTTACTTTGCCAGGATCGATGGCTAGAACTTTGATTTTCTCTTCTTTCAACTCGATGGAAAGACAGGAAGAGAACATATTGAGAGCGGCTTTGGCTATCCGATAAGGATAGGTAGCCTGATCGTGTGGCACCGTTCCGGAAGCCACCCAGTCAAGCGAGCCGAATCGGGAAGAGATATTGACTATGGTAGCACTCTCCGATTGCCTGAGGAAGGGCATACAGGCTCGCACACAGCGTATGGCGCCGTAACAGTGAACGTTCAAAACCCGATCGAGCTCCCGATAATCGAGACCGTCTATGCCCATCCCGCTTGCTCCGAAACCGGCATTATTGAAAAGCAGGTCCACACGACCGGTCTGGGTCTCGATGAACTCGCTCAGAACCTTTTCGGTGGAAGGCTCTTCCACATCGCAGCGCACAGGAAATATGCGGTTGGGATCCACAGAAAAGATGTCTCGAACGTCATTGAGACTCCTGACCACGGCAATCACATCGTAGCCCCGGTTATAGAGCACATCGACAAGAGCTCGGCCTATACCCCGCCCGGCGCCAGTGACCACCGCCACAGATGCTCGCTTCCGCCGCTCGAAGCTCTCAGCAGCCCCTTCAATCACCTTCAGTCTTGTCTCTTTTGCCGTCATGCTTATCGCTTCTCCAGTACCGAGAGCTCTCCCGGATCAATCAAGAGATTAGCCGGCAGTCTGCCGCCGTGGGTACCGATCTCCATATGATGGACCAGATAGCCGGCGGAATTCGGAAAGAGGAAGAGATCCCCGGGCTCCGGGACCTGCTCGAGAGCAAGACGCCGTCGATAGATATAGTCGCTCTCCGAGCAGAGACAACCAACGAGAAAAACGCCCTCCCTGGCTGTTTCCCTGAGCCCGCCAGCAAGCAGAATCGGGTCCACGCAAAACTCCGCCCTGAAGGGCCTTAAATTCATGCGATTCATGGCCAGTCCGACAAGAAGATTGCCCCGGGTATCACGCTTGCGAAAAACGACACTGGCCACGGTGGCACCAGCGCCATCGAGCAAGGCTCTACCAGGCTCGAAAAAGAGCTTCAAGCCACGCTCTCTCAGCTCGACATGAAGGGGCTTGCCGGACTCGCTGTTGTCGAGAACCGCCTCGATGAATTGCGCCCCGGCGATCTCATTGTAAGCAGGATAGAGGTCCGGCTCTCCGACAAGCTCACCATTCTCGAGACGGAATCCGAATCCATCATTGCCCACTGTAATCGGCTCGCAGCGCTCCTGCACAGCTTCCCTCAAACGCGACAGAAAAGCATCCCACTGGCCGGGGTCATCGAGATAACGCATCAAGACTCCGCCACCGATATCGATACCATCGACAGGCTGCCCATCAGAGGCGAGCCTGTCGGCAATCTCCACGAGCTGGCGCACAGCAGCGGCTCGCTCTCTTGGATCATAACGATCGAGATGAGCATGAAGGACAGAAAGCTTCAGATGATCGCAATGGATGACCCTCTCCAGGACGTCCCCGGCTTCTTTCAGGGGGAAACCGAAACGGCTGTGTATCGTCCTGCCATCCAGCTCGAATCCGGAAAACCGCAAGCCGATCCGGGCCGGACGCCCGATCTGCCGGGCCGCCTGCTTGATGGCATTGAGCTCATCGTGATTGTCAGCCACTATGAGAACACCCGCCTCCACCGCCCTGGTCACTAGCCTGGCGCTCTTGCCGACAGCAGTCAGAACAATCCGCTCGGCGGGCAAACCCAGAGCGAGGGTCTCCTCGAGTTCTTCGAGACTGGCAGTATCCACCCCGATACCGAGGTCCAGGCAACGAGAAACGAACCAGGGAAGCTTGTTGGCCTTGCGGGCGAAATAGAGACCTCCCTCGAGGCCGCGTTCTCTCACGGGCGCACCGAGGGCTTCGACATTCTCGTCAAAAGGAGCGGTGGCGAACAGATGAAGGGGAGAGCCCCATTCTTCCACGAGATTCCCGAGCAAGTCAGGTCGCTCCAGCAGCTTTCCGACCCATGAAGACTGCCTGCCTGCAAGGGGCGGCGCGCAATCCGCGAATTCGAGCTCGACTCCGGTAGTGCTCATGGCGTTGACCGAGAAGGGACCTCATTGACTGCAGGGAAGTAGTCTTCGCCGAGAGCGTCGAAATACTCATCCACATGCTGGAGGGGCGAATCACAGCACAGGAAGGCACAGACGAGCTCGCCGTTCCGGCCGATCATCGGTTCCAGACGGCCTTCGCTGTCCAGGTAGTGCAGATAAGAGAGCAGTCCGGCCAGATTCATACCGGAGCTGGGACCGCCCATGATCCCATTTCTGACAAGCTCGACACTCTTCTCGAAACTCTCCCTGGATTCGACTTCCTGGCTGCAGTTGGCGATATTCTGCCAGTCGAAAGTAACATCCCCCAGCAATGCTCTCTCCCGGGGTCCTGGAACAGCCTGCCCTCTGGCGGGGCAGCAAGCCACCACCTGCAGATGCGGGTTCCGCGAGCGGAGTTCCCCGGCCACACCGACCATGGTGCCGCAGGTGCCAAGGGCAAGAGACATGATAGCGAGACGGCCGCCGGTCTGGGCCCAGAGATCGGGAGCAAGATAACGGGCGAACCCTGCCGGATTGTCCGGATTCCCGTATTGACCGGGATTGAGCCAACCCGGCTGAGCACCCATTTTCCTGGCACGATAGGCTCTCGGCTCGAGCTTGCCGAATTGCGGGTGACCGGGTCCGGGATGGAGATAAGGCTCGATCCCGAACAGCTGCAGCATGCGGAGCAAAGCAGGGGCAATATCATGGTCCACCAGAGCACAGGTGGAATCGACCCCGAAAAGCCTGGCCATGACGCTCAAAGACATGACCGTATTGGAGGAGGAGCTCTCGATTATCCGAGCGACATCCCGAAGCTCGCCGCGCTCGCTGGCTGCTTTCAACATCGAATGAGCCGGAATCGACTTGATGTTCATCAACGGCACCAGAGGCATCATCTTGGCGAGAATTCGAACCCCACGAGCGGCATAGGGATTGAGCCTGGAGGGCAACTCCACCAGCGGCGCCGGAGCATAATTGGCCGGGTCGAGATAATCGGCCAGAGCCGTCTCACCGGTGAAAGCACCGGAACGCCGACCGGCAGGAGCCTTTCCAAGAACCTTTCTAAACTCAGCCTCGTTCGCGGTATCACCCCGATTCTCCTGAGTCCTCGGGCGAGCCTGGTGACGAGCGGAGACACGCCGGTCAGCTTCGATCAAGATAGAAACCAGCTCGTCTACCTGCGAGGCTGTCTCGGTGCCGATGGAAAGCCTGAGAAAAGGCGGCTCCCAGACAGTGGCCGGTGCGGTGACATAGAGCCTGGTGATATCGAAACCGAAACTGGTGCTGAAACCCAGGGGGAAATTGCGAGCCCGGGCCAGGTCAAGCACCGTATCCTCGAACTGCTTATAGAGATCGACCCTGGCTAATTCCTTGCGAAAGCGAATCGAAGCAACCGGGCTCCTGAACCAGGCACAATCGCCCGCGCCATCGCCAGCCCAGGAGATGCTTTCGATCACCGAAAGCCCCCCGGCAACCTCGAGACCGGTCACCAGCCTCTCCATATTTCTGGCATGACGGCGCATGCGGTTCTCGAGATTTCCTCGATCTGGACCAGGGAGGCTGCCGACGCTGGCATCGGCTATATTGGCGCCGAATCTGGCCCTGGTCTTGAAAAAACTGCTCAGAATCCGCTCGGGAGCATGCCAGGCAACGATACCGCCTGTAACACCATCCATCCCAAACTGATGATGCTTGGCCAGACTCTCGACCAGGATCACATGCAGATGATCGGGAAGGTCGGAAAGCATTCCTCCGGGCAGCAGGGGAGCAGGCAGACAGGTGTTGTCGATGACCACGAAGGTCTCCTCCACCGTCCCGGTGGCGGCGAAATCCATGACGGTTTCGAGATCATGCACCATGACCTCGCCGCAGTTGGACACCGCATCCACGAATATGATTCTGGGCATCACTTCTTCCAGCCTTGCCCTGAGGCTGTTCTTTCCTTTTGACCGGTAGATGTGCAGATCGGGGAAAAACGCCCTGGCCAGATGGATGTTCTCGAAATACATGGGCTCCAGAGCCATGACTGGACCTTCCACCCTGTACTCGCCCTGCAGAAAATGAAGCACGCTCGAAAACGCCGACATACCGCAACTGGTGAGATAGGCTTTGATGCTGTCCGATCCCAGGTGGCTCAGATACTCGCTCTCGAAACGCCGCTCATAGGAAGCGGCCTCGAGATGTCCGTCTCTTTTATAGTCCAGTACATGCTCGGCGATTCCGTCGGTGAGCCGGTTGTCCATGGAGAAAGCGCAGGTCGTCTCATACACAGGACTCTGCCAGTCAGACAGGCAGGCGCTCAGACCTTTCTGCCTGTAGGCGGCCCTCAGTATGTTCTTGATCTCGAGATACTCATTCCTGACCGAAGAGAGCACGTCAGCGATCACCCGCGGCTCGCCCCAGCGAGCCACACGCTCGACCATATCGAAGCTCTTGCGCAGACGAGCGCGAATTTTTCGAGCCGTATCCATGGACTCGGTCGAACCCCCGGCCAGATCGTCGCAAAGAAAACGAAGCTCGAGAAGATCCCGAACGATATCGTCGATGTCGGTGACAATGCTTTCGCCATGAATAAGAGGTTCTAAATCACTTCTCTTATAGACAACCATTGATACCATCCTCTTTTCGGGCGTTTGGCGCACAGGAATTGATTTCATTATTCGCAACAGCCAATTGCGACTGATTCGCAAAAGGCAGGCTCAAACGATACACCTGTCGTGACAACTATGTCAATGCAGGACATACTGAATGCAACAACCTGTGTCGATCTTTTTTGTAAGAATCCACTTTCGATTCTAGAGCCCAACCAGCAATGATGATCCGCATCTAATCTTTGAGGGTTTTGAGAATCCGTCGCAGACGCGCGATAATCCGACAAAATCATGAAGAACAGGCGGACTATCTCCGGAGGCAGGCTGGCAGCAGCAGCATCGACCGGAAACAGACAGAGATCACCGGCAGGGACCGGGAAGCCTTTCTATTCTTTCTTTTTGAAGGCCCACAGCCTGAGCGGAGGAATTCTTGCAGCTTATTTCCTCCTCATGAGCCTTACCGGCACGAGCCTGGTTTTCGCAGACAGCCTGATCGAAAGGACCAATCCAGTAACAACCGGCAACGTCGCCGGAAAAGCAAGCCTGAGCGCGATGCTGGAAAGAATCGAGAAGCGCTATCCGGACTATCGGGTGACCTGGCTGCATTTGAGCCCCGAGCCAGGCATCGCCACCGAGGCCTTTATCGTCGGCGGACCGGAGGACGTCTTCAAGAACACTATTCTTCTCGATCCTGGCAGCGGAGAGATCCTCGGAGAGCGCAACCGGATTATCCAGTTCTTGATGAACCTCCATTTCGATCTTCTCACCGGCAAGACCGGTCGCACCATCAATGGTTTCATGGCGATCTGCTTGATCATTATCGTGGCAAGCGGCGCCGCAGTCTGGTGGCGCGGTCCCTCTCGGGTCAAAGAACGTCTGGTCATAAGCGGTTTCGCGAATCCGGCCCTTCTGAGAAGACAGATCCATCAGTGCCTGGCTTTTTTCGTGCTTCCCATGCTTCTGACCTGGGCAATCAGCGCACTCTACTTCGCCTTTCCCAGACCATTCGAGGGCTTGACTAGAACCGTCTTTCGAGAGCACGAGACTGCCTCCGCTCCGCCAACGAACCTGCAACTGGACTGCAGCAGTCCCGATACCATGGTCCGGACCGCCACCCCCCAGGCCCCCGGTCTCCTTCCAGCCTGGGTAAAAATCCCGGCGATAGAAGGCGATGAGGCGGCAGTCTATTTTCGCTCTCCCGAAAACATGATAGACAAAGAGGCCATGACCCGTGTCTTTGTCGACACCGGAACGGGAAAGGTCACCGGCATTCTCGACCCGGCCCATCGCACACCCTCGCAGACGACCACGGCGATTCTCAAGAAGCTCCACTTCGGCACCATAGCCGGAATATGGTCCCAGATACTCTGGCTTGTTCTGGGTCTTTCGCCGGCTGTCCTGGCAATTACGGGATTGTCGATGCTTTACGACAAAAGAGCCCGGAGGCGCTGAGCATGGACATTTGGAGATCGGCCCTGGCCATGGTGATCTATCGCAACGGGCAGGTACTGGAAAGCGATGTGGACGGTCTCATCGAGCGCTACAGCGAGAAGAAAGGAATCCACCTGGACCGGGAGATCTATATGCAAGCCGTGGCTTCCGCTACCCGTCACTACCAGAAAAACGAGAATCGTCTTTTCGTTTGCACGGACAGTCGTTGCCTTGACCGTTCCTGGCTCTGTCCTTCCCGCTCCAATCTCGCCGCCCTGGAGAGCGAGCTCGAGTGCCCGGTGGAGCCCACCGGCTGCCACTGGATCTGCGAGGAAGCACCGGTGGTGACACTGAAGAAAGGCGCCTGCTCTTATCGCTTCTCCGATTGCTCGTCCCGGGAAAGATGGGACGAGGTCAAAGCAGAGCTAGCGCAGCTTCTCGAAATCGAAACCACTTGACAGCGCTAGGCTCGCGATTGTGTAAAGCATTCAGCCCGATTTCTTGACATCAAAAACCTGTTTGAACGACTGAATCTTAGTGCTAGATTGAGCCGATATTTTCATCCGATACTCTAACCATATTTGGTACCGAATCCAGTTCCATAAATCAGTACCTGCCTTTCCAGTCGTAAATCGGATCCGCGGAGTCTGTCCGGGGGTGGTTTACGGCTTGATTCCGACCTCATAACAAGGAGCGGTAAGCGCTATGCCTTACACGGATAAAGTGCGCGAAGCCGTCGCAAGAATCACGGCGCTTTTGTTCGGTCCCGCTGAACGAGACCCGATTTCCAGAAAAGCCCGGTTGATTCGAGACTCGAACATCCGGGATGCTGCTCGTATGGTCGCCACGATGCCCGGTGTCATCAATATGGGCCAGGGTCTGCCGGAGTTCCCGGTGCCCCGGTTTCTCAAGGACGCCGCCATCGAAGCGATCAATGCTGATTTCAACCAGTACTCGAACACCTGGGGCTACCCGCAACTCCGGAACGTCATCGCCAACAAGATGAGACGTTTCAACCAGGTGACCTGCGATCCGGAGACCAATGTCACCGTCACCTGCGGAGCCAGCGAAGCCCTGAACGCATCGTTGCTCGCTATCGTCGATCCCGGTGACGAAGTGATCGTCTTCGAGCCTTTCTACGAGAACTACCACCCCAACGCCATCCTGAGCAGCGCCCGACCTCGCTATGTGAAGCTCCATGCACCCGACTGGACCTTCGACGATCGCGAGCTCGAAGCTGCCTTCAACCGGCGCACCAGGGCCATCCTGATCAACACTCCCCACAATCCCACCGGTCGCGTCTTCACCAGAGACGAGCTGGAGAGAATCGGCGCCCTCTGCAGGAAATGGGGAGTCGTCGCAATCACCGACGAAATCTACGAGTACATGGTCTATGACGGGCTGAGACATATCAGCATGGCCAGTCTCCCCGGCATGGAAGACCGCACTATCACGGTGTCCGGTCTCTCCAAGACCTTCGGGGTGACCGGCTGGCGTCTGGGCTATGTGGTGGCACCGGAGCCTTACAGCTCGGCGCTCAGGAAAGTGCACGATTACCTGACTCTGGCAGCCCCTTCGCCTCTGCAGATTGCTGCCGTGAGCGCCCTGAACCTTCCTGACTCGTATTACGACGAGATGCGGTCCAAGTATCAGGGCAACCGGGACCTCGTGATGGAAGCCGCAGCCTCTGCCGGCTTTCGGTTCCGCAAGCCGGAAGGGACTTATTACCTCTTCACCGATGCATCTACCCTTGGTTTCGAGAATGACCGCAAACTCTGGGAGTATCTCCTGCGCGAGTTCAACCTGGCCACGGTAGCCGGGTATTGCTTCTTCCGTCCGGGAGCGAAAACCAATAACATTCGCTTCTGCTACGCCAAGTCCCCGATCACCATCGAGAACGCCCGAAACCGGTTGCTTCAGGTGAATGAGCGGATCGCAAAGCGTTGACTTCGAGCCCGGTCATCCTGTCAAACACAGGTGATGACCGGGCTTCTCTTTTCGAAACGAAACACTATATCACACAGTATGAATTCAAATACTCGATCCGGCTCATGACCGGTCGCTCTGGTCTTGAAAAGAAAGCTGAAGGCAACTCCGAAGATTCCCGTCTAAAATCTCTTTGTGAAAGCCAAGATAAACGTGACCCTCCTCGCCTCACTCACACTGCTCCTGGCCGGAGTGATGCTCCGTCTCGGCTATCCATTCGTCCACAACCCCATGGACTATCAGCTCGTCTCCGACCCCCTCAGGCATGCCGGCGGAATCGCCGAGACACCGGCAATCATGGCTATCTTAGATCCTCCCCTCTACAAGCTCTGGACCGGCGCTCTCCTTGCCGCAGGCTCGGCAGACAAGACCCTTGTTGCAGCGCTCTGCGCCGGCCTCAGTCTCGCGACCCCCTTGCTCTACTATCTTCTTCTCCGTTCCTGTGTGCACTCGAGAGCACTGGCCCTGCTTGGTGCCGGGATCATCTCCTTGCTCCCATCCTGGATATGCTATTCCAGCTATTTCATGCAGGAGAATCTCCTGCTGCCTCTCACTGCCCTGGCGCTGCTTCTCACCTGGAAGGCCGGCAAAGACAAACGGTCATCGGACTGCTTCCTGGCAGCTCTCGCCTGGGGCGCAACCGTAAACGCGAAAGCCACTGCTCTTCCACTTCTTGTGCTTGCCTGGACCGGACTGTGCTACTACAGCCTGAAAGACGGCATCACCAAAAGGCTCGTGCTTTCGCTCGTCGCTTCCAGTGCCCTGACGATTCTTCTCTGCCTGGTATCGCCTTTGCTCGTATGGCAACGCCTGGGAGTGTTCATACCCGTTCCGCAAGAGCCTTTCAACCGCGCTTATTTCGAGTCGGGCAGGCAGATCCTCGCCCTGGATTGCTCTTTTATAGACAGAGCGAGCCCGGACACGGGAACTCAAAAGCAGACCTTTCGAATCGAGACACCGGCAATCTATGATCCGCCCCTGCGTCCCTTTGCTTACTGGCGAACCGGGCGTCAGGGAACCGCCCGGGCTATCGTCGATCTGACAGGCAGCACACCGATCCTGACCGGCATCGAAAAACCAAGCCTGAAACGTCGTCTCGAGCTCATTTCCGAGAATGCCGTCTATCTCCTTCTCGGGGATACATGGCCGGTGGATGACGAGACTCCCCAGGGAATCTTGAACAGAGCAGCTTCCTGGAGCCGTTTCCTCTGGTTGCCCGTGATCGGCCTTTTGAGCTTCTCCTTCCTCGCCCTGCGTTCAAGGAGCCCGGCAACAGCTCTCTGCCTTTCCTATCTGACATTTCTCCTGGTCCAGCAATCGGTGGTGATGGAGGGCAGATACAGGATGGTCTGGGAGGGTCTGGCTATCGTCGCCCTGATCGAATCGATCGACCGGCTCCGATGCAAAAAGCAGAGCAGCTCTAGCTTAGAGGCTATTTAGACATTCGATCCGATTCGATATTGGAGTCTCTGCAGTGCACATGAAATGCCGATCGAGAACATCCCGGGTGCACACACCTTGGATATTGAACTTTCTGCACCGGACAAGCGCATTGCATGAGTTGCTTTCATCTGTCAGAACATGGTGTTCTCTCGATTTGCTCTTTGAACAACAAGGAAGTCCCACCCACTCATCGAGCCAGCCACAAGCAAAAGGATTCCACTGACTCCGGAAGGAGAAAAAGACCATGCTACTTTTCTGTCTCTATGCCGGCCTGATTGTCTCGATCCTGGCCTTTGCCACCACCGAGAAGGTCGCATCCCTGATTGCTCCCAGGAAGGAAGGTTTCAGCGCCATTCCCCGCACCGTCGCGTCGATGTTCTGGCTCCTTTTCGGACCGTTCGTCTGCCTGGCGAGCATCCTTATCTTCCTGCTTTTCATCGCTCTGCGGAGTTGATGCCTACATGCCTCGTACGGAAAGACAAAGACGATGAAGAAGAAAGAAAAAGCGCCGGTTCAAACACCAGCCCCTCCGTCGGTGCCTCGGTTCGCCCTGGATTTCGGCGGCTCTCTGGGCAGCTCTGTGGGCGGCTCTCCGGGCTGCTATTGCCAGGGCGGTACCGGGCGGAAGAGCGGCTTCGACAACACCCCCCGGGTCCCCCATGACCCCTTCAAAATGAAGCCCCCCGAATACCCGTCTCTCTTCTGAGACGTTCCGAACGGCAGGCCCCGATTGCCTGCCGTTCTTCTTTCCGTCTTTTCTACGCTATCAATTAGTAGTTAAAAAGAGAAAATTCGCAGCTGAAAGGGAAGCCCCGCGAGGGGCTTCCCTGAAGTTCAGTTGCCGATCATGCTGAGTCTATGCCTGGGTCCGGCGACCGGCTCCGGCACATCAGCAAGATCCGTCTCGGCGGAAACGGGTGCGCCTTCACCACCTCGAGGAAACCGCCGGTGGCGGGATCGTGGATGGCTCGATTGGATCCGGGAATCGGGTTCCACCGGAGATGCTCCGGCAGTTCCAGAAATGCTGTACTCATGGTTTCGATTACCTCGCAGCAGAATCGCTATCGACCCAATCAGTCGTTGGCGTGGTTCCAGGTGTAGTTCTTCATCACCTTGTGAGCAGCCTTGAGAGCGGCCTTGCTCTTGTTGTGATCGCGAGCCTTGAGCGCCGCCAGGGCCTCGTCGATGTGACGGCTCGCCGAAGCAACGTGGTGAATCTCCAGACCCGGCAGGACCTTCTCCCTGACATGGCGGCAGTAGACCGTCGCCTTGTCCCAGTCGTTGAAGCGCTTGAAGACGCTGAAGAAAGTGAGCTCGTATCCGGCATTGGAAAGAGCTGTCTCTGCCATCTTCACCCGGCTGCCCTTGTCGATGATCTCATCGCTGGTGCCGGCGAAGCTGGCGGCAGAAGAACCGATTTCCCAGAGCTCCACGAGGAAGGAGTCGAGCTCCTCGGCCGAGGTGGTCAGAGCCTGGCGGCGTTTCTTCTCAGCGAGAGTCCCGGCGATGGTCTTGGCACGAGCGACCATGGCGTGAGCGGTGAGACCGGCGATGCCGCTATCACTGCTCTTGGCGAAAGCGAGAAGCGCTGCGGAAGCATCTTCGAGAACCTGAACGTCATTCTCGAGACGCTCGAAAACCTCGCCGGAGCGAAGACTGGCAGTGAGAAGGCGACGGCAAGCCGTAAGCGCAATCTCGGCCAGAACCCCGGTCACTTTGCGGCGCTCGTCGAGCTGGCTGGCGCCTGCCTGGGCGACAGCGAGTTGTCCGGCCCAGATGAGCGCCGCCGAAAGATCGCCCTGATTGAGCTTGGTGCGGGCGTTGATGAGCAGAACGTCCATAGATTCGGTGGTCATTGGTTACCCCTTCAGTTCGGTACACCCACATTCGTACGAGTGACTCAGACGACATACACGGATCCGACCGGATCGGTGGAAGTCGATACGATGCGGGTGGGAAAGGTGATAGTTGGATAAACCTGGATGTGATACCTGGTTTTGAAGTCTGAAACAGAAACGCCAGAACTTATCAAAAACAAAATGCCAGTTTCACTACGAGGAAACAAAAAGAAATGAGATTGCTGCTTTATTACAGGCCGGGATCTGAAGCTCGCGCAACTTACGCAAATCAAAAACCCCTTCTGACAACCCTCCGGAACACCCCGGGAAGAGAGCAAGGAGGACCAACACGACAGTTTCCAAGACGCCACAAAAACCCGAAGAAAGCACCCCTTGCCGGTTGTCAAAAGGTGCACCCACTGATCTGAAGCAAGTGAGAGATATGACAAGGGTTTTTGGTAGCTTGTGACGTCTTATTGTCCTTTTCCTCGACTTAGAGTCATTCAGCTTCGACTGTAACTAATTCCAGCTTTCTGACAATCCTCCCCGGTCCTGCGACACGGGACTCTCAACCACTGCGCTGAAGACCACCCGGTCTTGCAGCTAGGAGCCTAGCCAAGGAACTTGATATGAAAAATCATGGACCCAATGGATCCTCCACCGGTGGCAAGCACTACAACTGGTGGCAAAGATTTCGGAACTATGCCAGGTCCTGCGTGACGAGCGGATTCATCCCGACTCTCAGCCCGCGCATGGAAAAACTCGGCAAGTCCATCACTTCACTCTGGGCCTGGATTCAAGTCGGCAAAGTCACTGTTGTCGACCGCCACAACCTCCTGGCACCAGGACGCATTATTTATTGCCCCAACCACAGCTCTCTTCTCGATGCCATCGTCGTCTACACGATCATGCCCACCGGCATTCGTTACATGACGGCTGTCGAGGAGATGCGCGGCCTCTGGGGTCTGAAGGCGATTGCCATGGGCGCCATGGGATCTTATCCGGTGGACAGAAACATGGGACGTTCGGTGATTCCGCCTTCTATCGGACTGATGAAGGAGGGCATAAGAATAACGATGTTCCCGGAAGGCAAGATCAGCCCCACCGGTACCTACCTCCCTTTCAAGAAGGGCGCCGCCTGGATTGCCATCGGCACCTGCGAAGCCCTCAGTCACACCGAGAAAGTCGGCATCGTCCCGATGCACATCTGCTACCACAAGCGACATGTGCCCAGCGCCCTGTCATTCCTGAAGATGCTTCTGCGCTGGCGCTCCGGTGTCACTATTACCATCGGCGAGCCCATCTACATTCACGACATCAACCCCCTCGATGCCAACAATGTCATCGAAGAGGTCAAACGCGACATCACCGGTCAGAGCTGCGCGACCACCAGCGTCGCCGACTGACGGTCTGCTCGCTTCCAGGCTCCCGTCTGGATTTGATGTGTATTGCCAATCAGGAGGGGCGGTTGAACCACGAGTTCTCCCGTCCCTCCTGATTGCACTTTTTTCTATCTTCCGCCTTTTTACTACTTTTTTTAGTATTTCTCAAACCGAACTACCGTGGGCAGAGAGGTCTGTATTCGGGTGGGGATTCCGACCATTGAATGATATCGCTTGAGAAATCAAAAACGACCGAAAATTATTCCTCAAACGATATCGTGAGCCGATTTGAGAGAGTTTGAGAAAACACTCTGACCTGCGCTCAAGAGCAATCATGCCATTCGAGCCAGGCGTGATAACCGCCTTCCAGATGGCTCACCGTGACGAAACCAAGGGAGCGAAGCAGTGCCAGAGCCGCCCGAGACCGGGGACCACTCCGGCAGTAGGCGACGATGACGGCCTCTCCGGGAAGCTCGCACGCCCGTCCTTCGAGGTCGGAAAGCGGAATATGAACAGCGCCGGCAATTGCGCCAAGAGCTACTTCCTCGGCGGTTCTCACATCCAGGAGCAGGGGACCGCTGCCGCCGGCGAGGGCGTCGACCAGCGCCGCAACTGTGATGCTGAAAGACTCGGAAATGGCCTCATCCGGGCAGGCGGTTTCGATCTCCGTCACGTCGGTCAGGCTGGGATTGTCGCCACAAAGAGGACAGCCGGGATCTCTTGCGACCTTCAGGCACTCGAAAGATGCGCTCAGGGCGTCATAGAGGAGGAGTCGTCCAGACAGAGACTCGCCGATCCCCAGAATGGTCTTGATCGCCTCCGCCGCCTGAATCGAGCCCACGACCCCGGCCACGACCCCGAGCACGCCAGCCTCGGCACAACTGGGAGCCACCTCCGGTGGTGGCGGTTCCGGGAAGAGACAACGATAACAGGGACCTTCTTTCTCCCCGAAGAGGCTTATCTGTCCCTCGAATCGATAGATTGCGGCATGGACGTTGGGTTTGCCTGAAAGCACCGACGCATCGTTTACCAGATAACGAGTGCTGAAGTTGTCGGTGCCGTCTATGACGACATCATAAGCACCCACAAGATCGAGAGCATTCTCCGCAGAAAGCCGCATGGCATAGGGCACGATCTCGATCTCCGGATTGATTCCCAGGAGCCTGGCCGCTACCCTGTCGACTTTCCGGGCACCGACCTCGGCAGTTTCATAAAGAGTCTGGCGCTGCAGATTGCTCATATCCACGGTATCGAAATCCACTACACCAATGGTGCCTACTCCCGCAGCAGCGAGATATTGCAGGACCGGTGAGCCGAGCCCGCCGGCACCCACAACCAGAGCACGCGAAGCTTTGAGTCTGGACTGGCCGGCAAGACCGACCTCGGGCAAGAGCAGATGACGGCTGTAACGAATCAGCTCGGCTCCAGAGAGGCTCCCTTCACTCATCGCTTCTATAGACTCTGACAGAAACTGCCATCGAATATCCCCACAGGATAGAAACTAAACAAGTCTACAGGCAGTTGTCGAAAATTTCCGACCACAGTTACGATATGCTTTAGTATTCCAGCAAAGGAGAAGAAAGCTGCCGAGCCAGAGGCTCGACAACTTTCAACGCGACCGACAATCAGCCGGTCAAGCAAACTCAAGCCGCGCTCTCGTCAACGACGGGGGACTCGAATTTGCGGGTCAGGGAGATGCGCGGGCGGCTCAGGTCGAGGCTGTTGATCTTCACTTCGATCTCCTGACCGACAGCAAAGATTTCGGTAGCCTCACCGGCTTTCGCCTTCTCCGCACCACGGAAGTCCGAGACGTGCAGGAGCCCATCGATACAATCACCCAGGCAGATGAAGGCACCGAACTGCTCCGAGCGGGCCACTACTCCTTTGAGAACCCTGCCCTCGAAGAGAGTCGGCAGGAATTCCCGCTGAAGCGCGGACCGGCGGCTCAGAAGGACTTTGCGGTTGGCGGCATCCACCGAGACGACGGCGACACTGACGGTCTCACCGGGACGCACCACCTGGGAAGGATCGATGCTCCGGTTGCCAGAAAGCTCAGCCCGACGGATGAGACCGGTGACACTGCTGCCCAGCTCCACCAGCACGCCCTGCGGAATGATCCGTTTGACGACTCCGGTGACGATCTCGCCTGCCTTGAGGTCCTTGAGCAAGTCATCCTGCTCGGCCTGCACCACTTTCAGCTGGCTGAGAATGCACTCGCCGAAGCGCCCCTTGCTCGGATTGAGATCGAGAACCTTGACCGGGATCTCCTCGCCCACGAGCTCGTCGAGCTTGCCGAAGTGCTGGACCTCGCTTCTCGGAATGAAGGCTCTGACCCCGGCGATGTTGGCCCGGAGCCCGGCGACCTTGCCGCCACGAGAGGTGGCAACAGCCAGGACGCGAGCCAGACCGGTTTCACCGGAATCTTTCTTGCTCTTCAGATCGAGCCAGGTCGCAGCCCTCTTCTGGGAAAGATTGACGGCGCCTTCGTCGTCGGCGGCACTGGTAACTAGACTGGTAACTAGACTGGTAACTAGAAAGGTATAGACGCCCCCGACTTCGACGTCGATGGCTTCGTCTCCCGGCATGAAAGAATCGGCTTTGAGACCGAGACTGACCAGGTACCCCCCCTTGCAGGTAGCAACTACTTCGCCTTCCACCAGAGAATTGATGGCAGGTGTTTCCGGAAGTTTCCAGTTTTCCAAGAGACTGGCGAAAGAAGCTCCGGCGGCTTCGTTAGAAACGGTTGAATCAACAATGCTTGTGTTTTTCATACGACAATTAACGTCCTCCATGTTTTGTTTTTGTTTTTTGGAACGCTCTATCGTGAGCCCGACAACGACACACACAACTCCCGTCGGAAAGGCAAGGCCCAGCTTCCCCGAGCTGCTCAAAGACGCTGCTCGAGGGGTGAAATCAGTCCGGGGACTTGAATCTGCTGGGTTTCTTACTCTTCTGAACGAGGGGGTTGTAAAGTGTAACTTAACGTTAACCAGGCAGTCATATCCAAAGCAACAGAAACTTGCTCCAACTTCACAATTGCAGCCTGATTCAGAGGATTAGACGGTATCCGCCATCCGCGCTAGCAGTTAAGGAGCGAAATACCAATAGTGCCTGGCCCACGATTCCGAAAAAGATTAGACGCTCTCTTACTTTCGCTAGCAGCCAATCAGGGTTTTTCGAGAGCCGGGCAAATTCGGTTTATAATCGAGAGGAAGCAATGCAGACCGTCGCGTTCGCGAAAGCGAATGAGGAAAGTCCGGGCACCACAGGGCTGGTTGCTGGGTAACGCCCAGTGCGCGTGAGCGTGAGGATAGTGCCACAGAAATGAAGACCGCCGGATTTCCGGTAAGGGTGCAACGGTGCGGTAAGAGCGTCACCAGCAAGGTCGAGAGGCCTTGGCTAGGTAAACCCCGCTGAAGGTGCAAGGCTAAGGTATAGCTCGAGGCAATGGCTGCCCGTCATCTCGAGTTGCCGACGCTGCTAGAGGGTCCGGGAAACCGGGCTCCCAGATAGATGACGGTCTATAACAGAACCCGGCTTATGCGTTGCTTCCCTCTTTCAAGGACCTGATGAAGAGCCTGTCCTCCTCGCTGAGATCGGCTCTCTCGATGAGGTCGGGCCGGCGCTCCAAGGTGCGTTTGAGCGCCTCCTGCCGGCGCCAGCGAGCCACCGCCTTGTGATCGCCGGAGCGGACGATCTCGGGAACCACCATTCCACGGAACTCGGCGGGCTTCGTGTACTGTGGGCCTTCGAGCAGTCCGTCGGTAAAGGATTCTTCGACTATAGAGGCGCTTTTGCCCACCACGCCGGGCACCAGGCGCGCGGCAGCATCGATCACCACCATGGCGGCGAGCTCCCCTCCAGTGAGAACATAGTCCCCAATGGACAGCTCCATGGTCGCCAGAGCCCGGATACGCTCATCGAAACCCTCATAATGCCCGCAGAGAATAGTGATCTGCTGCTCTTCCGAGAGCTCCTCCGCCAGCTGCTGATCGAACGGTCTGCCCTGGGGCGACATCAAGAGAACCGGCGATCCTTCCGGTCTATCTATAGACTCGAACGACGCATAAAATGGCTCGGGCTTGAGGACCATTCCGGCACCGCCACCATATGGGGTGTCATCGACTTTTCTGTACTTGTCGTCGCAAAAGCTTCTGGGGTTGACCGTGTTGACTAGAATCCTGCCGGCTCTGGCGCCCCGGCCTACGATGCTGGTGGCACAGTAGGACTCGATGAGCTCCGGAAAGAGAGTAATGATGTCGAAGGTTAGCATGTCGACAAGAGTTTAGCCGAGGCGGGGCTGGAACTGCAACGACACCTCCCTCGAATCTCATCCAAGTCTTAATATGAAAACGCCAGCCGGCGCGATTAGGAGCCCGCAGTTAGGGGAATTCTGATCAGTAGGATCTTTTGTGAGAGTCGGCGTTGGAATCCAACTGGGAAAAACTGAAACTCGAGGCCAACCATGCTGTCGGCCGGGGTGATTTCGCAGCCGCCGCCGACCTCTGGGTTCAGGCCCTGGAAGCCCTGGATTCGGTTTCGGACGATGACGCCAGGGTAGCCCTCACTCTCGACCGTCTCGCCGACTGTCTCTGCAAGCAGAACCGCAAGGCCCAGGCGGTCCCGGTGCTCGAGTACTGTGTCGACCTCAAAGAGCGAGTCCTCGGGGGCGACCATATCGAGCTAGCCAACACTCTCAACAACCTCGCCGAAGTCTTCTATTCCATGGGGATGTTCCAGAAAGCCCAGCCCCTTTCAGAACGGATCATGTCCATATATGAGCAGGTCTTCGGAAGCGAGCATCTCGGTCTGGCTATGATCGCCACCTTCCTGGCACTCATTTATCACGGACAGAAGGACTACCAGAAAGCCGAGCCCCTGTACAAGCGGGCTCTGAGTATCAAGCAGAAGGTCCTGGGATACAACCACTCCGAAGTAGCTCTCCTGATCGAGAACTACGCCGCTCTCCTCTACGAGACCAATCGCTCGGACGAAGCAGACACTATCTGCAGCAATGTCGGCACCGCTTCCGGGCTGTGGAAGTCGATAGCGGCTCAGAACAATCAGACCCTCAATCAGGGAAGCCTGCAGGGCAAGCTCAGCCAGACCAAACCCAAGCGCCAGTAACCTTTTGTAAGACTCGAACATTAGAGACTCGCGGAAGCATCGCTAGCTGTCAAGGGGTGATCCTGCGACCAACCACCGCTTGGGATATTACAGACATCCAGCTATTGAATAATGGTCTGCTCGCGATATTTACCGCTTGCTTCGCCAGCAAGCTTTCATTAGGTTCAAAGCATCTCTTCCTTCCTTCTCTGTAAAACGCACCTAAAGCAAGATCCCGTCGAACTCTCCTGAATCGTCCAGTGCACAATGTGCATTGCAGGAGTTTCTCGGGATTTCTCACGCCACCCGGTCGCATGCCCGGCTGGTAGCTAGCGTCGCACAGTGATGGAGAAGGGGTTGTGCAAACATGGGCAGACTGTAGATATTCCATCAGCCTGGATTTTGATGAGCGAACAGCAACGGCAATATCGAACACTTGGACGAACTCGAGCGTACCGAGAGTTCTTGATCAAACCGTCGACCAAACCGCACGACTGGACAGCGGAATGGTTGCCACCTTCTCGCTGGCACTCCCGATAATTCGGGCTGTCCGCGAAGGCTGTTGCTTTACCGTCCCGGCGATAGGCGCTGGGGCGTTTTCTCTCAAACCCTCTGAAAGGAGCTACACCATGCGTATGGATCAGTATGCCGGGCTGAATGCCTGGGCTCGTAAGTCGATCGCCAAGCGTCAGAAGGCTTTGGTTACCGGGACCGCAAGAACCCCCGATGGGCGCACGTTTCGCGTCCGCCGGTGGATCAAGCTTCCGGTAGCGAAGGTCGAAGTCATCGGAGCACTCAAGGGTGCCTGGAATCCCCACGTCGCCGACCTGCGCCGGTTCACCATGCCGGACGGGAAGGTGTACATCGAGTACGTCCAGCAGGACGTCTGGTGCGGGGGGCCCATCTGGCACACGGCGTTGAAAGACGCCCGGACGGGCAAGCCCGTCAAGCAGTCGCTCTGGACCAGGGAAGAGATGGGCATCTAGCCCTGAACGACCCTGGACGCGAGGTCCTCTGATTGCACAGAAGCTTGGACTGTCCGGGAGCCGTCTTCGTACGGCTCCCGGCTGTCCCTGCTTCGTCTTTTTCAAAATTTTACTATTTGCTGTCGTAGTTCTTTAAAACCCCCAAAAAGGTAATCAACGCTATAAAAAAGAGATTTCTAGGCGTTTCTGACCTATTTTTGGTGATTTTTTATGCTTGGTATGCATATTCTCAAACCGGGAAAGAGTTTCCGGTTTTTTTTCTCCTCCCTGCAATCGGAAGAGAGCTCTGGAGGTCGATCAAGTCAGGGAAGCTTGAGGAATGAGACGATCGAGGACCGAGCGGCGAACATGCTCAGCCCTGTTACGTAGCTTCTCCATGACCTCGCTGGCTTCTTTCTCGGTGCTTCTCACGAACTTCTGGGACTCCTTGTCTTCTTTGTCGAATCCGTCGAGATTGATCAGTACATTGAAATAGGCGCCCTCACCGCAAGCCAGCGCCATCAGACCGGCTACTCCGGCATCGCTGAGGGAGTTCGGGTTCCCTTTCTCCGCCACCTGCTCGATCACGTCGAGACTGGCAAGGGCCTTCTTCATCACCGCGAACGGCACAAGAGTAGCCTCCTTGCTGGCTTCGAGGATCGCTCTGTCTCTTGCCCTGCTTTCTTCGTCACTGCCTTTCGGCAGTCTCATGGCCGCGATAATGCTGTTGAAGGCTTCGGTATCATCATCGACTGCTTTGAGCAGATCCACCTTAAGACGCTGCGCTTTCTCGCCAAGCTCGTTCATGAGCGGGCGCTCGGCTTCGAAGCCTTTCTTGTCGAATGTGAGACTTGCCACCATGGCGGCCAGGGAGGCGCCCATGGCACCGGCAAGGGCGGCGACGCTGCCGCCGCCCGGAGCCGGCGATTCGGATGCCAGCTCGTCCAGGAAGTCTTTCACGGTCATGTCCTTGAGACCGGCAATCTCAGGCGCGACCCTGTATTCGATAATCTTGAGAGCGGGATCGAAAGGAGCCAGCTCCGCCAGACCAAGCGACTGAACGGCAGTCTCGATCAGCTCTTTCTCCGACACTGCCGTGGAGCGCCCCTGTTTCTCCAGATAATGCCTGCCGGCATCGAGCATGGGACCAAGGGGCACGAGCCCGACTATCTCGCTTCCCGTGACCCGCATACCGAGCTCCGTGGCGAGCCGCTCGCATTCATCGAAAGCCTGGTGCAGAGAGGTCTGGCTTATGTCGACCAGGTTGATCGAGACCTGAGCCCGTCGGTACTCCTCCACGACCCAGCCTACGGCCCGGCAGGCCTTGAGGGTTCCCGCAGCCTTTACCGGATTGCCATCGGCATCTCTCACGAATTTGCCCTCGGCGTTCCGCTGATTTCGGCCTGCTTCTCTGATGGTCAGAGCAATTTCATTGGCCAGCTTGCGAGACTTCGTGTTGAGGTTGACGTTATAAGCAATGAGAAATGGTCGGGCACCAATAACAGTGGCACCAGCGCCAGGGTTGAACTTCGCCGGACCGAAATCAGGCTTGAAGGAGGGGTCCTTCATCTTTTCAGGCAGAGCCTCATATTCGCCTTTGCGAATGTCGGCAAGGCTCTTTCGCTCCTCGCACCTGGCTGCCTCGGCATATAGATAGACCGGAATACCGAGCTCCCTGCCGACCCGCTCTCCAAGCCTCTCAGCCAGCCTGGCGCAATCTTCCATGCTGACGCCCGAGACCGGCACGAAGGGGCAGACGTCGGTAGCTCCCATACGCGGATGCTCGCCTTTTTGAATGCGCATATCGATCAAACCGGCAGCGCAGGCAATCCCCTGAAATGCAGCTTCCAGGACGGCTTCCGGCTCCCCGACCAGGGTCATGACTGTCCGGTTGGTGCTGGCGCCGGGGTCGACGTCCAGGAGACTCGCCCCTTCCACGGCCCGCATGGCATCGGCAATCGCGTTGATTACTTTCTGATTTCGACCTTCGCTGAAATTGGGCACGCATTCGACAAGGCGCATGGCAACCTCTCTTTTGATTGACTGTGAACCGGCATATTGTACATTTCGCCGATCGGACAATATCGAAAGCAGCCTCGGTCAACAGCCAGTAAAAGTCCAGCGGATGAAGCCGCGTAAACAAGTTGGCAGAACTAGCGGAGCCATTTTATCTTCCCGGCAGGACAGGCTTCGACAGGCATTTCGCCCTGCAAACCCTTCACAGACAGGCTGCTTTAAACAAATTATCGTGAGATTCCAGGCGCGCCTTTGTTATCAAGAAGAATCTCTGTAACTTTTACGACCAGCAGTCAAAGCAAACTCCAGCACCATTTTTCAATCATGACTTTTCAACCCGGTCACCTCCCGGCCCGGGATTGATCGGTGTTCGGTCATCGGTCATCGGTCATCGGTCATGGGGGTCTGCCTCTGCTGTTTCTCATCAACACCCACCACGGAGCAAAAACACATGCGTGGATTCTGGAAAGACGCCAGGGCGCTCATTCAAGCGTACTGGCTCAAGGGCCTGATCTGGAGTATTCCGATGGTCCTGACTCTCTGGATTTTGAGCGTCGTATTCAGCATCGCCGACCGGATCATGGGTCCGGTCACCAGGACGCTCCTCAACGCCCTCCTGCCGGACTGGCTTCTGGTCGGTCCTATTGCCGGAGGCGAAAGCCCCATCGTCAGCTTTGTTCTGCTCGCCCTCCTGCTCACCATCCTGGGCGGCTTCGTCTCCTGGCGCTACGGCGAGAACCTCGTTCGTGCTGTCGACTCGGTGATCAAGCGTGTCCCCGGTGTCGGCCTCATCTACCGGAGCACTCGCACCATCGCCGAGTTCTTCGACGGCAGCAAGCCCAGCCCCTTCGAGCGGGTCGTCCTGGTGCCCTATCCGCATCCGGGCGTCTATACCGTCGCCTTCGTAGCCGGTCACGCCACCATCAAGGACCTGACCGGCAAAGACACCGACTGCTTGAAAGTGGTCATCCCCAACCCGCCCACCGGCGTGCAGGGGATCGTGCTGGTTCCGGAGCATCTCGCCCGGGATACCTGCCTCACCGTCGAGGAAGGCATCCAGTTCTACGTTTCTCTGGGCATGGTTTCGCCGCCGGTGATCACCGTCGAGGAAGCCCCGGAAAAGACTTCCGATTAGCCCAAAATCAACCCTAACAAGGCTGAGTCTCGATGAGCACCACAAATGGCAAGGAGTCATTGCTCAGAAAGGCCGGATGGTTCGGTGCCTGGTTGCTGACGCTGGCAATTGCGTTCGGCGCCGGCACCTGGACCGGTTACGAAATGCCCAGAAGCGGCGTGGATCCCCAGGACTATATCGAGTCCGTTTTCACTCCCTATGAAGACGGGCTCCAGCATTACCTGGAGTTCCTCGACCGGGCGCACAACTCGGTCAATATCGCCGCCTATTCTTTCACTCATCCGGAGATCGTCGACAAGCTCATCGAGCTCAAGATGACCCGGGGGGTGATCGTGCGCGTGCTTCTGGATCTATCACAGAGCCATAACAAGTCGGAGAAGGCTCAGATCGAGCGTCTCCGGCAAACCGGCATCGAAGTGGTAATCGGCAAGTCCGAATCGCACGGACAGATCATGCACCACAAGTACACCGTGGTGGATGAGATCTGGGTCTACAGCGGTAGCTGGAACTTCTCCAAGTCGGCTAACCATCAGGCCAATGAGCTCGATTTCGTCAGATCCAAGAAACGCGCCCGCGTTTTCCTGGCCAACTGGCATCGCATGTACCGATTCATGAAAGCGCACGCAAGTCCCTGACTTGCGCGCGCTTCCTCTTGCAACCCCAAACAGTGTCAGGAGTTAATCAGGATGACCACTGACAGTCTCTGGAAAGAGATTCTCGAGTACGGGCGCTGGGCGCCCTCTCCTCACAACATCCAGTCGTGGCGTTTTCGCATCGAAGATGCCGCCATTGTCACCCTCCTGTACGATCCAGACCGACTGCTGCCGGATACCGACCCGAGCGGTCGTTTCTGCATGGTCGGCTTCGGGATTCTTCTCGAGCTTCTCTCCATCGCCGCCAGCCCGCACGGGCTCAAAGTCGTCGCCAGCTACGACTGCGGCGACACCAGGCTCGACCCGGGCAAAGTCGGACCGCAACCCCTGGCGCGTCTGCGCCTGGTGAAGCGGACAGGCACCGAAGTCGAGCCCCTGGACCGGCAACTGATTCTGGACCGGCGTACTTCGCGCCTTCCCTATGACGACCGACCGGTGGATGCATCGGTTCTGGCAGAGCTTGCCACCGTCGCAGCGTCTTTCGGGCACAAGCTCGAGTTCTCGAGCGATCCCGAAGAGGTCGCCTGGGTGGTTGCCCTCAACGCCAAGACCATGTTCTTCGACATGTCCGAGCCCCTGGCTCGAAACGAGGTCGGCTCCTGGATCCGCTACAGCAGGGCAGAGGCGAAGCGCAAGGCCGACGGTCTGGCTGCTTATGCCATGAACTTCCCGGGCTGGCTCATGAGCATCTTCGTCAAGCACAACTGGCTCTTCCGCATCCCCGGGATCTACCAGTTCACCCAGGCGGTCTATGTGCGCAGCATGCGCGGCACCCGCACGGTGGCCTGGATCTCGGGTCCCTTCGCGGTCCACGAGGACTGGGAGAATACCGGGCGGATGATGGCTCGCCTCTGGCTCACCATGACCCGGCACGGAGTGTATCTCCATCCCTTCGGCTCGGTGATCACCAACGGCAAAGCTCACGAGCTCATGGCTGATCACTTCGCCAACCCGGACCGGGAGCACGATCTCTGGATGCTCGTCCGCCTCGGTCACAGCGACCTGCCTCCCAAGGCATGGCGCCTCACCCTCGACCAGCTCCTGGTCGACTGACTACTTTCCGAAACCCAACAGAAGGAAGGAACGAAATGCGCAGAATCTGCATCTTCGCATTCGTCGCCCTGGCAGCCCTGGTCCGCAAGCTGATCATGCGCAGCGACGTCGCCTACAAGCTCTTCTTCATTCCCGGTGCCGACAACATGCGCACCGTCATCGGACTCTGGAAGGCGTGGTACGTCTTCGAGAAAGCCCGACGCGAATGTCCTGCCTATGCCGATTTCCTGGCCAGGCAGGGCTTCAAGAAAGTCCGTCTCAAGGGCTGGATCCCGGACCTCTCGTCCATCCCGGCCATGGACAAGGCCAACTTCATCAAGGTCTACAGCATGGCCTCCCGCTGCTACGGCGGCAAGCTGCCGGTGCGTGGCGCGGTCATCGACCAGTCCTCCGGCTCCACCGGCAAACCCACCAGCTGGGTGCGTGGTCCGGACGAGCGCAAGGCGGTGGCGCGAGTCATGCAGCTGGCACTGCGCGAGCATGTCGGCGACAAGCAGATCCTCTTCGTCAACGCGTTCGCCCTCGGTCCCTGGGCTACCGGCATGAGCGTCAGCTATTCCATCGCGGACGAGTGCCTGCTCATCTCGGTGGGACCAGACGTCGACAAGATCGTCGGCGTCCTCGAGGACTTCGGCTCCGATGACTTTCTCTATGTCATCGCCGGCTATCCGCCTTTCCTCAAGATGCTGGTGGACAGCAAGAGGGTGGACTGGTCGAAGTACGACTCCATCGCTTTCTACGGCGGCGAGGGCATGTCCGAAGGCATGCGCAGCTACCTCCTCGAGTCCTTCCACGAGGTCTACGGCGACTATGGCGCCTCTGATCTGGAGATCAACATCGCCGCGGAAAACGCATTCACCGTGGCTGTGCGCCGCCTGATGACCACCAACGAGACCCTGCGCCGGCGCATCAACGCTCGGCTCTCCGGACTCCCCGGTCTCGAGCGTCTGCAAGATGCTCTGCCGCATATCTTCCAGTACAATCAGCTGGACTATGTGGTGGAAACCAATCAGGAAGGCGAGCTGCTCATCACTGTCGGGCGCGCCTCCAATGTCTCGCCCAGGGTCCGCTACAACATCCACGACAACGGCTTCGTGATGCTGCACGGGGAGCTCGCCTCCCTGCTTGCCGCCGAAGGCGTGGACGTGGGTGCCCTGCCACCCGCCATCGCAGACATGCCGGTGATGCTCCATTACGGACGGTCGGACCTGGCAGCCTCTTACTATGGCTGTAAGATCCCGCCCACCGACATCGAGAAGATCGTCTTCGAGGTTCCGGAGCTGGCGCGGATCTACAACTCCTTCCGCATGATCACCGCGGAAGACGCCGAGCACAACAAGCACCTCACCATCGCCATCGAGCTGGCTGACGGTGCCGAACCACCGGCGGACCTGGCCGCCATGACCGAGCGCGTCTTCGACCTGCTCGGCAGGCACAACCAGGACTATCGCGAGTCCGCTCGCATCGCGGCACAGAAAGGAGTCTTCGCGAAGCTCGAGTTCTTCGGCTTCCGCCAGGGTCCCTTCGTGAACTCGGACATCCGGTTGAAGAACCGGTACACCGAGGACAAGAAGTAAGCCGCCTGGCGGGCTGCCGGCTCTCATGAGACCGGCAGCCCGCACCAAAATTGGAGTCCAAGGAAGACGAGAGCCCCGTGTTCCCCTCATGGAGAATCACCGGGGCTCTCTTCCTTCCTTCTTTCACGAGCCTCTACCATATCCTTTAGTATCTTGCGATTCAAGACGAAGAGATGGAAAGCCTCGCGGCGAACCATCCCTTCGAGATGAGCAGGGCTCGAGTCGTCCCTGAAAGACGGCTGTCGCCCTGCTCATCTTGCCACCTCCCCGGGCTCGGCGAAGGGCTCCACCACCGACAGGAAGTCGGCATGGAGCCTATCGATCTGCTCCGGGTCGGAGTAATCCACCTGACCGGCGGCTTGCTGCGGATGACCGTAGCGTCCGTACTTTTCGGCGAGAGGTCGCAAGTCGACTCGCTCGTCTACGGTACGGAAAGACACATAACCGTCGCCCCTGACCGCGCACATGTGGCGGCAGAAGTAACCCAGCTCCGCCATGACACCCCGGTGCGCTTCAGGATTCTCATCCTTCAGCACAACGAAGCCGATCAGACCACCGGCGGTGAAACGCATGTCTGCGCCACCAATGGCAGTGAGGATCGAGATGCTCTTGCGAACCATCAGACGTTTCTGGATGTCTACCAGGAGCTCGTCGGTGAGCCCATGTCTGGTGAGCACAGCCATGTGTCTGACAGCGTCGGCAGGCATGTTCTGGCGGAACCAGAACGTGTCGGTGAGAATGCTCACCGCCAGGATGGGCTCCCGAACACCGAAGTAGTCGATGAGCAGGCAGCCCGCCGAGGGTGCCTGGCGAATGAAGGACTTCTCGTCATCCACCTCGCCGTGTCCGGCATGGTGGTCGATGGTATAGACCTTCACTCCGCGCGGGTCGAAGCCCAGCCGGTCACCGTCCACCAGAACGATCTCGTCGGGTCTCCAGCTCTCGAGGAGCCTGTCGAAGACCTTCTGCAAATCGGCGGTGGTAAGCTCCGGCGTGACCTCGCCCCGAATCGTCTCGTGCAGGTCTCCCGGCTCGAGAATCCAGGCGATCTGACCGTACATGGCCAGGGTTGGAAGAGTGTACGCCTCGAGCCCACGCTTGCGCAGGTGCTGAAGAAGCGCTTTGGTGGAGGCGACAGAGTCACCGTCCACCGGTTGAGCAGGACCGACCACCAGAGTTTTTCTAGCCCAGCGCCTGTGTGCTGGACCTCTGACGGCAGTGCGAGCCCGTTTCATCAGGCTTCTGATTAACGTAAACATACTGCCTCCTTGTCCTCCGAGAGGACTGAGACAGGAACTTGCCCTGGAGCCTTGCAGCTCCAGAGCGGGTTCCTTCTGAATCGAAACTCGCTTCTCAGGCGCAGGCCAGAGCTTCCTGACCGTCACCGCTGAAGCGATCCTTTGCCCAGGCGAGCGCCTCGGTGGCACTGGCGAAGGCACCCTGCCGTTGCGCCGAAAGGGCCTCTGCCAGCATCTCCCCGAAAACCGGACCCGGCTCGAAGCCGAGACCGATCAGGGTTCTGCCAGTGACCAGAGGCTTCTCCGGCTGCTGCTTGATCTCCTCGAGCCTGGCGAGCAAGAACCGCGTGTGCGAGTTCTCGATGCCGTTTTCGCGTCCGTTGCCGACAGCGTCAGCATGCTGCAGGGCGATCAGGTCGTGGATGTCCTCACGAGCCAGAAGCGCCGCCAGCTTGCCGGGCCGCAGCTCCGGAACGACATGCATGAGCATGTGCAGGCGCACCATCTCGGTGACCCGCAGACGGCTGGCATTGGACAGCTTGAGACGCCGGCAGATACCGTCGGCGATGACGGCGCCCACCTCGGCATGACCCTCGTTGCTGATCCGCTCCACACCGTCGTCGTCGGTCCAGAACTCCTGCGTGTCGGGCTTGCCGACGTCATGCAGGAGAGCGCCCAGCATCAGCTCGAAGGACGAGCCGGCGAGCTGCTCCACCACCATCAGGGAGTGCAACCAGGTGTTGCCCTCGGGATGCCAGATGGGGTCCTGGTCGCCACGATGCGTGTTGCACTCCACCAGCTCCGGAATGATCTCCTTCATCAGCCCGAGCTCCATCAGGAGGTCGAGACCGACAGCGGGACGGGTGCTGGTGACGATCCCCTCGAGCTCACTGGTGATGCGCTCGAAAGAGACCGGCATGCCGGCAAGCAGCGTGTGAGCGCTGGCCTTGATGGCAGCCAGAAGCTCCGCCTCGATGGCGAAACCGTACCGAGAAGCGAACCGGACAGCACGCAGCATGCGCAGCCGGTCTTCGGAGATGCGCTCGAAGGCGTTGCCAACCGAGCGGATGATGCCCTGCTCCAGATCCTCGCGCCCGCCGAAGAAATCGAAGATCTCCCCGGTGAACGGATCCTGGAACATAGCGTTGATGGTGAAGTCACGCCGGGCGGCGTCTTGCTCCAGAGAGGTGACGAACTCGACCGTATCCGGCCGACGGCCGTCGCTGTACTGTCCATCCGCCCTGAGCGTGGCGACGTCGATGATCTCTCCTCCGATCAGCACCTTGATGACGCCGCGGGACTTGCCGTTCGAGATCGTCCGGGTGAAAAGACGCTCGACCTCGTCGGGGAGAGCAGACGTAGCAACGTCATAATCGTTGGGCGTCAGCCCAAGCAGCTCGTCACGGACGCAACCGCCGGCGAAGGCGGCGATATGACCGTGGCGTTGCAATTCTGCTACCACCGAGATGGCAGCGTTTCTCTCAGTAGTCATGGCAATTCTCCTTTCCGTCCGGCCGCTCAAAGAACGGTGACCGGACGACTCTGCGGCTTGGTGCTGGTCTGGGGAGCCAGCTGTGGCAGAAGACCTCCGTCGATAGCAGCCAGGAGCGCTCGGCGGTTTCCGAAGTCGAGCTCTTCGAGCTCGGCCCTCAGCTGTCCCGACGACGTCAGGGGCTCGACGGTATCTGCCAGGGTTTCGGTGAGACTGTCGTAACGCTTCAGCCAGAACCTGATGTTCAGGTGGGTCGCGTCACCCAGTTCACCGCTTGCCGTTTTGATGAAACGCTCGAGCATGGCAACCGCCAGGTCGAAGCTGCTGCTGTCCTCGAACCGCTCCTTCTCGGCGGCTACAGCCGCTTCGAAAGAATCGGAATCGCAGGCGAGCCGGACCTCGTTGAGGCGGCGTGCTACGGTGAGCGCGCACGATGCCTGTCTCCAGGCGCTAACCAGCTGCGACAGAGAGCCGAAGCCCTCGTCAGACAGCAGGGAGTCCAGACCCCGTTCGGCTAGCAAGCCGGCAAGGGTTCGGCGATCTTCGGGCTCGAGCTCCTCGAGCTCGATCTGAACCAGACCGGCAGCCTGGCCGGACTGGACGAACTCGACGAATTGCTGGAGCACCGACTCGAAGCGGTCGTCAGCAACGAGGTGCTGATGGCGAGCTTCCTGAGGGTCTCCATCGTCTCCGTCGAGGATGGCGAGCCACCGCTCCCTGGCGGCAGCACGCAAGCGAAGTGCTGACAGCACCTCGCCGGCTAGTTCGATCAGTGACATGGCTAATTCTCCATTTCTTGTTCGTGAAAAAAAGCCACACCAACCCCAGACGGCGTGAACACCGGCGATATCAATTGCACCTGAGACATCACTTCGCGCGGAGGCGAGAAATGAGGTCTCAGACAGCAATCGGATCAGGCGTCTTTAGTCGTTTGAATCCAGGAATATGGTGTGAGCGAAGATATTTCGACCTTAGGTTTTGGACTGAATACAAGGCAATATAAAGCCAGGTTAATTCAGCCTTGAATTCAGAGACTGAAGATTAAAACTGAGAAAATGCCCTGAATTCAGTACTTTAAAGGCTAGCGCAGCTACTAAGCGCCGTTTAATCTTCGCCAAAACCTTTCCAGCCTGGATGAAGGTCTTCGAAGTCGGGGTTGCTGTTTTTCATAGAGGCAAGGATCTCGGCAGGGTCGAGCATGAACGCCTGACGGCTGGCGGCGAACTCGAGACTGTCGGCAAGACTGTGATCGGCTCTGTAGTTCAGACAGTCCTTCGAATGCGATACTGCCAGCGGTGCTTTACCGGCAATCAGCGCCGCGGTCTCAAGGGCTTTCTCCACTACCTTTTCGTCGTCATCCAGCACGGCATTGACGAAGCCCAGCTCGCAGGCCCGTCCGGCACTGAGCTTCTCGCCGGTAAAAGCGAGCTCCCTGACTATCCCGTCCGGCATCTTTCCAGGTAAACGCTGCAGGGTACCGAGATCGGCCATGATACCCAGGTTAATCTCCTGAATGACAAAATATGCCGAAGCCGTGGCGAAGCGAATGTCACAGGCGCTGACAAGATCAAGACCAGCTCCCATACATGCGCCCTGCACCGCCGCTATCACCGGGACGCGCACCCGGCTCAGAACATCGAGGCATTGCTGCAAGCGAAGAACCACAGTACGCAGGCGATCTCGCTGCCGGGCCGTGCCGGTGCCAAGGAGCTCCCGGTCGGCAAATATCTCCAGATCGATCCCCGAGCAGAAATCCTTTCCTGCTCCTGATATGACAATCACCCGGTATTCGCCGGATTCGCCCAGCTCCCGCACAGTATCCGGAAACTCGATCCAGAATTCTTTGCTCAGCGCATTCCGCCTCTCGGGCCGGTTCAGCCGCAGGTGAGCAATCTTGTTTTCCAGGGCGATTTCAAACATGGGTTTTCCTCGATTTCAGGCAGATATATTAGCCCGAATGTCTCCGTGTTGGTGAACCGGTATTGCTCATTCGCTATAAAATCCAGTTTTGAAGGCGTTTTTAGCATATTTTTCGCGTTTTTCTATGTCAGAAACGCATATCCCTGCCTATTGAAAGAATCTCGATTTTTACTATCTTTTATAAGAACCTCCTCAAAAGAAAGGAAAAAGCGCCAGCCATCCGGATTGAAACCGGTATGGCTGGCGCCTCTAGAAACAGGTAACTCTGGAGTCATGGAGACTCAGGGAACAATCAGCGGCGAGAATGGAAGGCCATCCGAGCCTCCCGGGAGTCCCGGGAGTCCAGGGATCTCGGGGATTCCTGGAAACAGCGGGAAAACCGGGTCCCGGAGGTCATCCGGAAATCCGAGCAAATCGGCTCGACCGGGGAATCCGGAAAGACCAGGAGGTCCTGACAGTCCCGGAAGCACGGGAAGTCCCGGAAGCCCGGGCATCCGTCTCACTCCGGGGAAGAGACCGCCATAGCAATCTTCTCCGCAGTCCGGAGGTGACAGGGGCATATCGGAGAGAACCGGCGGCTTCTCCCGCTCCTGCCATTCGAGACTCCCGGGAGGAAGGTCTTGGTGGACATCATCCTCGACAGTGTATTCTTTCTCGTCCCGGACCTTGTTGTAATCCTCCTTGTACTCTTCTTTCTCGAGAGTACCGTCAGGTCTGAAGTGCCTGTAGGTTCCCTTGAGATAGTGACCGTCTTCGGGAAGGAAAACAGTCCGGGGCGTCGTGCCGTCTGGATAGAAAGTGATCTTGCGAGTGGTCTTGCCGTCCTCGCCACGTTCCTGCAGCTCGGTCAGATGTCGATCGGGACCGACATCGGTCCAGTCGTCATTGCCCTTGCTCGTCCAGATGCGGACGAGCCTCTCCTTGCCATTCTCGTCATAGTTGCGGACAGTGGTTCGTCCGTAGCTCGAGAACTGCCGCTTCTCGACGAGTTTGCCATCCGCGCCGAAGTACTCTGCCTCGATTGTGTAGGACGTGTACGTGACCTTCATGACGACAGTCTTGCCGTCTTCGGCGAATACCGTCCGGTAGACAGACTCATAAGGGCTCGAGCCGCGTCTGGTAGACGTGCCGGCAGTACCATCGCTGCGGTACTCCACCAGCTCGCTGCCTCCATAGCGATCGACCCGGCGGGTGCTTTCGATGGTGCCGTCTTCCCGGAACAGCTCCACCAGGACGATCTTGTCCTTTCGATCCAGCACCTGATGCCGATGGACAGTGCTGCCATCGCCGTAATAGTCCCGGGTGTCGAAAGAGCCATCAGGCAACCGGCTCCCATAGCGCATGGGCTTGCCATCAGGGGTGTAGGCGCGCTCGAGCAGGATGGTCCTGCCGTCTTCGTCATAAATCAGATCGAGCTTGCTCTGACGCTCCCGGGCTTCTCCAGAGCCACCAGAGTTTTCAGGCAGGGGATAGTGCACCTGCACTTCCCGCAGGCTCTCATCGTCTCTGAAAAGCTCCAGGGCAGTCTCGCCATTGCGAAACTCGGTGCGAACATAAATCAGCCTGCCGGTATCGGGAGAGACCAGCTTGAAGCGGCCGTCGATGCCCTGGCTGTCGTCGGGAAGCTCGACCCGAGCCGGAAGCGACTCGGGAAAGTGCACGGGATCATCGACAACATCGCTTTGCCTGGAGCAGCCGATGGCAGCCAGAGGCAGGAGAATAATCAGAGGGGTGAAATGCTTCAACATTGAAATTTCCTCGATTGGAAAAGGAGACTCGACTCCTCCACGCAATATGTGGAGGGTGTAAACCAGAACGCGCTGAGAGTGAAGCCTTTCGGTATTGGAGGTAGAGAAATTGAAAAGGGAAAAAGGAGACGATACCTGGACTCTAATTAGAAAAGAGCAAGTAGAACAAGCAAGATTACGCAGGATCTCGACAACCAGGCTGGCAAGCCTGTGCTCATCGATATATCCAAGTATCAAAACATCCGGGCATTTACTACTATTCGTTTTAATAGCTCCCTGCGAAAAAGGACGGGAAGCAGGCTTGCGCCTGCCTCCCGGGTTTCTCAAGCCGCCTTCTTTACCGGAGTCCTTTTCCGGGGCGAATTCGTCCGCTGCTTGCTGCCGGAGGTACCTTCGGCGGCAATGCTACCCAGCAGTCCCTGCAGAAGCTTGGAAGCGACCACAGCTGCTACGATGATCATGGCGGGCAAGAGAACGCCCAGCATGATCGCGAACTCCTTCGCCCAGGGTTTGTCGGCAGGAGCATGCTCGACAAAGGCCCAGGTATTGAGGGCGACGCTCAGGAAAGCGCACACCAGGAAGAGTGTAATCGAGAAACCACGAGCATCCTTATGATACGTCTGGATAATGATGGACAGCTCGGCACCAAGCAGGAATCCATCAATAACCAGAGCCATAAACCAGCTCTTGTAGTCAGTTTCACCGCCTCCTACCGTAAAGGAATGAATCGTCTCGGCCAGGTGTGACAGAGACAGATACATACCGGAGATGGTGCCTACCCCTAGTATTACCAAGGCAATTTTGGTCAGGGTGGTTATTCTTTCTTTGGCCGCTTTGGTTGCCATCTATGGCTCCTTTCTTATAGAGACAATCCGCGTGCGGCTGCGGCGCTGCACGCGTCGCTGGCCACCGGTGAGGGTGGACAGTGAGGCGCACAGCTCAACTCGTAAATTGCCAAACAGGAAATAGAGAAAAACAAGAGAGTCGGGGCTGCCTTCCGGCTGCCCCGACTGTCTCGAGGACGGTCCGAATCAAAAGACCCGGCCGAACTCCTCGAGGAGCTTCACGACTTTCTCTCGCTTGACCTTTCTCCTCAGGCGCCCGGTGAATTCCCAGCTCTGGTTTCCCAGGGACCGGGGATTGCTCCAGTCCACCATATTGGTTACGGAACGAACGAGTTCGGTGCGAAGCCCTTTCATCTTATTTCGCGAAACGCCCTTCACCTCGACTCTCACGATTCCTCCGGAGGAGACCTCGATGGCGAGCGAGTCTTTCGAGACGATTGCGATGGCGGAAACTTGTGGGCCTACCGGGACTTCCGCCTCGGCAGGACGATCCTGGACCAGTGCCAGCTCAGAAGAATCCTCCGGCTCCGGCGCTTCCTCGAGAGGAGGCGGCGGGGCTTCCGGCTCTTCCGGCAGCACCACGGCAGGAGGATTTGTGAAACTCGCCTCGGAAAAATCCTCGGCAGTCTCCTCCGCCAGCTCCTGCCCGGAGGGCTCGCTGTCCGTAGAGACAGGAGGCTCCGGCGTCGCCACGATCACAGGTTCAGGAGGAGCGCGTCTCGGAGCGAGCCGCTCGCACCACTGCCAGTCAGCCAGCAATAGAAGCTGACCGGCCACTACCAGTCCGAGAATCAACATCGTCACTACCGCCAGTCCGTAGACGGCAGAAGCCCACCATACCAGGCTGCCGAATTCCACCTTTTCGGTAAGAGCCCAGAAGTTGGTGACAAGCGAGACTGTGCTTGCCAGAGCGATGAGTATTTTGGCTTCGATTGTCTCTCTATGGCTCAACTTGAAGCCGAGGAACGCCAGCTGGCCACCGGCCAGTAGCGCCCCCAGGAAGCCTCCATACAGATAGCCGACGCTCAGAGAGACACCTGCAAGCTGATGGATGCTCCTTGCCGTGAGGTCGATAGTGAGCCAGACAGTGATGAGGCTCAAGAGCCACATCATTATCCCGACAATCCCGGCGTGGGCTCTATAGCCAGTCTTATTCATGGAGTTGTCCTTGTCTAAGACCGCGTACAGACATGCACGCGACGCTGAGCAGGCAAGCCTGCTCAAGGTGGCGGGCACTCTCCCTGATACCATTAGAGATACCTCTCGACGGGCGACAAATAGGCTGGTGCTGTAAAAATCCGGGTCGGTTGCTGAATTCCGAAGGTGGTTAGCGGGGGTTAATTCACCTCTATCCCTACAGGCGCGAGACTTCCCGGTCAATCTGTTAAGTCCCGTTCATGAAGCCTCACCACAACCGCAACCCGGGAGCCAGACGGGCTCTCAGAGGATGATTCCGGATCTGTGTGAAGATAGCTGTCTGATTAGCGGACTTATCGAACCGGTTTAATCAAATACGAGAACCTGTAGACATGAGCAATTGACGAGACTGACGCCGCCGGTCACGATGGTGTCACAGGATGAGGGGCTGCCTCCGGGCAACTCAAAATTGTTCTTGTCTCCGTAATTTGAGACAGCTATCATAAACTCAGACCAGACCATGGACAAAAGCGACAATACCGAGGTCAGATTCGAGACATCCTATTCGGATGCGCTCGAAGCGCGCTCTCGTGGCGACTACGCCACGGCGGCGAGAAGCTTCCGGACGGCCCTGGAGCTGGCCAGAGAATTCGGCGAAGCCGACGAGCGAGTCTATAACAGCCTGGTCGGTCTTGCCCGCTGCCAGTATAGACTGGGAGAGAGGGCCCAGGCTGAGGAGCATTATCGCCGGGCCCTGACGATCATGGAAGATCATCTCAAAGACGAGCATCCCAGCCGCTTCGCCTCGGTGCTCTGGGAACTCGCTATTCTCTATACGGACCAGGATCGCTTTCAAGAAGCCACTTTATTCTTCCGCCAGGCAATCAAAGTGACCAGGCTCTGGGCCGGTCCCGACGATCGGTTCATAGCCGATTGTCTCTGGGGTCTGTCCAAGTGTCTCTGCGCAACCGGTGCTCTTCCGGAAGCCGAGGAGTCCATCCGGCAAGCCATCGCAATCTACGAGAACAGCGACGACGACGTCAAGGATTTTCTCGCCACCAATCGGAACAATCTCGTCACCGTGCTCATCGAGCAGCACAAGTTCGAAGAAGCCATAACCGAGATCGACATGACCCTGGAAAGCGAGAGCGAGAGGCAACAGAGCATCGAAACCGCCAACGTTCTCTGCCAGAAAGCCTGGTGCCTGCAGAGAATCAACAAGTTCGACCGGGCCGGGGCCGCTCTCAAAAAGGCTCTTAAGATCGCCACCGATCTCGAGGGCAGCGCGGGCATCCGGGCAGCTCTGACCAGGGTCGCCCTGGCCCACAACTATAACTGCCAGGGTAGCGACTTCGCCCGGGCCGAAAAGCTTCTTCTCCAGGCAATCAAAGTACTGAGAAAAAAGGATGGCGAAGACCTGGCAGCCGATCTCGGAGGCGCCATGTTCGAGCTTGCTCTCTGTTACTCGCGTCAGAAGAAGACACGTGAAGCCATAGACATCCTGGAGCAACTTCTGGCCATTCACGAACAGGATCCCCTGGCGAACCCGGAGCTATTTGCCGACACACTTTTCCATCTGGCCCAGTGCCACGAGAAAAACCTCGATTACCGGAAAGCCCGCAAATACTACCAGCGCAGCATCGACATTCGCGAGAAGCTCTATGGTCTTCTGAACGAGGACCTGGCCACCGCCATGATCCATTTAGCCAAATGTCTGCGCAGGCTCGACGAACAGACCGACGCCACCATGCTCCAAAAGCAAGCAGACCAGATCCTGGCAGCCATAAAAGCGAGAGCCTGAATTGTTGAGACTCAGAAACCTTCCTTAACGCTAGCTCACCTAGCGCACCGGTTTAATCTCTTCCCTTTGACCCAAACCCATTACCGGTTGAGACTTTCGAGCCAAACCCCTGTTCTCAGGTCCCCTGAATAATTATTAACGGCTTGTAACAACCTCAGAAGAACCTCTGAATCCCTTGCTACAGCTTACTCCTTCAAGTTATCAAGAGATATCCATTTTCACTCTCAGCCAGAAGGAGTTTATTGCCTCAGAACCATTGAACTCGCCTACCCCCAAAGAACTTTCCATGTCTTCCGCGACACGGAATACCGGCTCGAACTCGAGTCCCTGGAACTAGATGGAGAATGCCAATATGAAGCATCTAAACGATAGCCCCCTGGAACGGATCATCGACGAGATTCGCAAGACCTACGGCTTCCAGCCCGACAGCCTGGAAGAGACCGAGGCTCTCGTCGCCCAGCGAACCGACCGGGACGGCTGCGACCAGGACGAGCTGGCAGGAGCTCTCATGCTCCTCGGCTATGCCCACCGCCAGGCCCTCAGCGAGCACGAGGCCTGCACCTGCTACGTCAAAGCCCACGAGCTCTACAGCCGTGACCCCTACTCGGAGTCCCCCGGCCTGGCTCGCAGCCTCTGGCTTCTGGCCAGCTCGCACTACCGGGCATTCAGCTTCGACACCGCCGAAGACCTCTATCGCGATGCTGTCCGGGCCTACTGCGCCTCCATCGGCATCAACAGCGATGAAGGTCGCGCCTGCCTGGCCGACTTCCTCGAATTCGCCCGGGGCATCGTCAAGAGCGATGACCTCGCCGACGAGGTCGAGGAGATCATCGCCTTCGGTGAGTGGGCTGCCCGAATGGACGAAGAAGGTGCCAGCGACACCGAAATCTGCCATGAAAGAGCCTGTGCAGAAGGAACGGCAACCGCGGCGGCCTGACCAACCCACCCGGGCGGGACCCTTCTGATCTCACCTCCTGAATCTCACCACTACCTGCGAGGCCGGCAACCGCCGGTCTCGCAGGCGCCTTTCTCTTTCATTCATTTGTCTCAATTTCTCTGATATGCTATAGTATCTCTTGATCCGAAAAAGGTAGAAAAGTACCCCTGAGACTGCGCATGGGTTAAACTCTCTAGCCTGAATCGCTGTGAGGAGAAATCGAGATGCTCAAATCGGATGCAGATAGAATCATCAGACGGGCCATGGAAGAGAACGGCGCCGAGTTCACCGAAGAGCAGATAGCTGCTCTCAGCCAGAGTATCTTGAAGATCGCCGCCACCATGGTGGAAGAAGCCCTGGCGACATTCAAGCCGGGAGGCCCGGGCAGCAGACCCCAATTCTTTGCGTAGAAAGCGGTTTTGGTCTAAACTTTGTCAGCTTCGAGCCGCTCATCTTGTCGAGTGGAGCGAAGTCTATTCGGCTAGATTCAGTTGACGCAAAGAGCGGGAGAAGTCGCAAACATGACGACCACGTTGAGCACTATAGAAGAAGCACGGAAGCTCCAGGAAGAGATCGTCCAGGTGAGACGTCATCTGCACCAGAACCCCGAGCTCAGTTTCGCCGAGACCGAAACCGCCAGGCTGGCCGCCGACAAGCTCGGCAACCTGGGCTATTCGGTCCGGGAAGGAGTAGGACGCACCGGGGTCGTCGCCGACCTGGGCAGCGGCACCACTGTCGCCATAAGAGCTGATATGGATGCCCTGCCCATCGAAGAGACCAACGATGTGCCCTATTGCTCGCGCGCCAAAGGCATTATGCATGCCTGCGGTCATGACGCCCATGTCAGCATCGCCCTGGCTGCCGCCCGCCTCCTGGCCGAAAACAAAGCCCCGGGAAGAATCCGCATGCTCATGCAACCGGCAGAGGAATACGGTGACAGCGAAGGCCGCTCCGGAGCTTACAGGATGATCGAGGACGGCGCCCTGAAAGACGTCTCGGCTGTTATAGGACTGCATGTCGATGCCTCGCTGCCTTCAGGGAAAGTCGGTATCCTGGATGGACCGATCATGGCGGCTGTCGACGGTTTCTCCCTCAAGATCAAAGGGAAAGGCGGGCACGGCGCTTATCCTGAATCCTGCGTCGATGCCATCGTCATCGGTGCCCAGGTGGTGCAGGCCATCCAGCAGATTGTCTCCCGGCGCATCTCCGCCCTGGAGCCTTCTATCGTCACTATAGGATCTTTCAAGAGCTCCAGCTCCCGGGGCAATGTCATCGCCGAGGAAGTCCATATGGAAGGGACCTTCCGCTCTTTCTCGGAAGCCACCAGAAAGTCTCTGCGCCAAGAGCTCGACCGCGCCTGCAGCATAGCCAGGGCTCTCGGCGGTGATTACGAGCTCAAGTACGAGCTCGGTTATCCTCCAACCGTCAACGATCCGGACATCGCCTGGGTAATGAGAGAAGTCGCGGTGGATCTCCTGGGCAAGGACAGGCTGGTAGAGGTGCCCAAGAAGACCTGGAGCGAAGACTTCTCGCTCTTCGCCAACGAGGTTCCCGGAGCTTTCATGTTCTTCGGTGTGGAGATTGAAGGCAGCACGAGAAGCCATCACAGTCCTGATTTCGACATCGCCGAAGCCGATCTTTATGCCGGCGCGGCGATACTCGCCGAGACCGCCCGCAGACTGGTGCCTCATATTGAAAGCAAAGGAAGGTAGAAAAATGAACAGCCGGCTGGACCTGCTCCAGCCTTACCCCTTCGAGAAGCTTGCCGGTCTCCTCGAAGGAGTGCACCCACCTGAGGGAATGAGCCCGATCCGCTGGTCCATCGGCGAGCCTGCTCATGAGCCCCCTGCTTTTGTTCTCGAGACCATCAAGAATTGCCTTCCGGATCTCGGGCTCTACCCGCTTACAAAAGGTCTTCCGGAGCTGTCCGAAGCGATTGCCGCCTGGCTCACCAGTCGATTCTCTCTGAAAGAGTCGGAGATCGATCCGAGCCGTTGCATCCTGCCAGTATCGGGAACCAGAGAAGCACTCTTCTCTATCGCCCAGGCGGTGATCGACAGTCAGGCCGGCAGCGCCATCCTGATGCCCAACCCCTTCTATCAAATCTACGAAGGAGCTGCCCTCATCGCCGGTGCCCGAACGATTTTCTATAACCTCACCGGACAAACCAACTTCGAGCCGGATTTCTCAGCCATCGAACCCGCTGTATGGAAAGACGTGCGGATGCTCTATGTCTGCTCGCCTTCCAATCCTACCGGTCACTGCCTTTCTATGACCGCCTGGCAAGAGATTATTGCACTGTCTCAGAAGTATGACTTCATAATCGCATCGGATGAATGTTACAGCGAGCTCTACAGGGACGAGAACAATCCTCCGGTGGGTTTGCTCCAGGCAGCAAGCGCGCTGGGCGTGGCCGGTTTCAAGAACTGTCTGGTCTTCCACAGCCTCTCCAAACGCTCGAATCTGCCCGGCATGCGCTCGGGTTTCGTCGCAGGCGATCCTGAGATCCTCTCTCGATACTGGCTCTACCGCACTTATCACGGATGCACCATGAGCGTCCCCTATCAAAAAGCGAGTATTGCCGCCTGGCGGGACGAAGATCATGTCAGAGAGAACCGTCGTCTCTACCGTCTCAAGTTCGAGGCCGTGATCGAAGAGCTGAAGCCGCTTCTCGACCTGCGCCATCCCGATGGCAGCTTCTATCTCTGGGCGAGAGTCCCGGAAAGCGACCGGAGAAGCGACGAAGACTTCGCCCGGGAGCTATACCGGCAAGAGAATCTCCTGGTCCTGCCAGGCAGTTATCTGTCCCGGACGGATAATGGCTCGAACCCGGGCAGCGGCTACTTGCGCATGGCCCTGGTGGCGCCGGTGGAGCAATGTGCCGAAGGCGGCCGGCGCTTGCATCGGTTCTTGAAAAACTCGTAAAGAAAGAAGGGAAGCATATTTATGACAGACATCAAGGACATTATCGAGGAAGCATTCGAGAATCGCGCCGAGATCAAGCCCGGGGCGGTGCCTGCTCGAGTCCGGGAAGCCGTGACAGAAGCCCTTGCCGCCCTGGATTCGGGAGCCCAGCGAGTAGCCGACAAGATAAACGGCGAGTGGATCGTCAACGAGTGGCTCAAGAAAGCCGTGCTTCTCTCCTTCCGTATCGAAGACAATGTCGTTATGCCCGGCGGCCATACTAACTATTTCGATAAGGTCCCCAGCAAGTTCGCCGACTACACTCAGGCTGATTTCCAGAGCGCCGGCTTTCGCATCGTCCCGCCGGCAGCGGTTCGCCGGGGCTGCTACGTAGCACCGGATGTGGTGGTGATGCCTTCTTTCATCAATATCGGCGCCTATGTCGACAGCGGCACCATGGTGGACACCTGGGCAACAGTGGGCTCCTGTGCCCAGATCGGCAAGAACGTCCACCTTTCCGGCGGCGCAGGCATAGGCGGCGTTCTGGAGCCCCTGCAAGCGAGCCCCACCATTATCGAGGATGACTGCTTTATCGGCGCCCGCTCGGAGGTAGTCGAAGGCGTGATCGTCGAAGAAGGCTCGGTCATCTCGATGGGAGTCTTTCTCGGGCAGAGCACCCGCATTTTCAATCGCGAGACCGGCGAGATCACCTATGGAAGAGTACCGGCGGGCTCGGTGGTGGTCTCCGGAAGCCTGCCGTCCTCAGATGGCTCCTGCAATCTCTATTGCGCCGTCATCGTCAAACAGGTCGACGCCAGGACCCGGGCAAAAGTAGGTCTCAACGAGCTCCTGCGAACTCCCTGATTTCTTCAGAGGAAACACAAGTTTGCCAAACAAGACAGGAACATGGAAACCATGAGAATCATGAATTTCTTAAAACTCGTACTTACTTCATTCGTGCTTCTTTTGGCGAGTTCCAGTGCAATAGCTGCCCAACCAGAATCTGAGCTCTACACCGCTGCAGCAACTGGTGATCTGGAGACCGTAAGGCGCCTGGTGGTTTATAAACGCGTTTCACCGAACACCAAAGATCCGCAGTCCGGAAAAACCCCGATGCATATTGCAGCCGAGAAGGGCCAGACTGAGATACTCAAGTTCCTTCTCGATCACAAAGGAGCCGTTAACAGCCAAGAACATCCATTTCAGGAAACACCGCTGATCGAGGCATCACAATTCGGTCGACTGGACTGCGTAGAACTGCTGCTCTCGCGCGGAGCGAATGTCAATCTGAAGGGGAAATATGGACACAACGCCCTGGCGGCAGTTTCCAACAATTCAAGCATTGCATCGCTCAACAGCAGCCCAGAGCAGGTCAAGAAAATCATGTCTTTGCTCAGCAGAAGGGGTGCAGATCCCAACGTGCGACTCGGGTCCGGCGGTAGCATTCTCGATATGCCCGCCTATTCAAACGACCTCGAGACTGTAAGACACATTCTCGCCAATAACAAAGTCAACCCTACTATCAAGTCGGCTAACGGAGAGACCGCCCTGGATCTTTGTTGTCGAGGCAGGGGTGGTGTCGAGATGTTTGATTTACTGACCAGAGCTGGTTTTACCTCGGGCAAAGGGCTGCCATCCTGTCTTGCCGGCGCCGTGCGGGCGTCCAAACCAGAGCTCGTCAAGAGACTATCGGCAATGACGAAGCCAAGTTCTCAACTTCTTGCACTTGCGGCAGCCGGCAACAAACCAGGCGATGAGCAAGTAGCCCTGATCTTGCTGGAAAAAACAGTCAACATCAACCAATCCGCAGCCTACGGGTTGACACCACTGCAAGGAGCAGCTTTCTCGAACAAGCTGCGACTGGCACAGGCGCTTTTGCGCAAAGGTGCACGAGTTTCTGATTCAGGGCGGCAAGGAGCCGCTATACACCTGGCATCTCGATACGGGCATCCCGAAATGGTACAACTGCTGCTTAGGTCTGGTGCTAATGCGAATACCAAGAATGCTAATGGTGAAACTCCTCTGCACCTGGCAGTTCAGGGACCAATCGATTATCGACCTTCGGACGGACCCGGTCCCGATTACTCGACGACGCCGAGTTATGTTAGGGTTATAGAACTGCTTGTTCAAAATGGTGCAGACGTGAAGGCCTTGAACCAACAGAATGAAAGCGTTTCTACAGTCTTGAATAAGGTGAGGAATGAAGAATTCAAGACGAAAATCAGACAAGCCTTACGAATCTTTCCGTAGGTATCCCAGAATTCTCCACACAAAGACGGTCTCGGTGGTCATTGCTCGAGACCGGGAAGACCATTGAAAAACTCCGAGGCACTGATCATGGTACCGGCCTTGATGGAGACGTCCGGTCTGAGCTTCCTGAATTGCATCAGTCCGTCCTTGCTGATGATGCCGCCAGCCGCCGAGATCTTGAGATTCCTCATGGACTTCATCCGAGCCAGACCGAGCAAGCCTTCGTCAGTGATCTTGTTCTCGCCTATCTCGAGCAATTCGATATGAGAATCGACAAGAATCGGCACCACCCGGTCATCCAGCCCAGTATTGGTGATCTTCAGACTCTTCAGGCGCGGCATCTTCGTAAGAGTGCGGATATCATCCAGGCCGATCGGTCTGGAATGACCTAAATCGATGCTTGTCAGCCTGTCCATCTTGCTGATCTGCTCCACGGTTCCTTTCGGAAGCGGTCTGGTGAATCGAATCGATAGACATGTCAAACTGGGGAGCTCGGTAATTGCCTTGATTCCCTCGATAGTTACAAGAGGCGTAGCCTGGAGCCGGATCACCGAGAGATCCGGAAAAATCTTGAGAGCCCGGACACTGTCGTCGTTGAAGCGCCCCGCATCAGCCTCGAAGGTCCTCAGCGGAATACCCTTGAGACTTCGCAATCCCCTTGAGGTGAGCGGCGAATCGGAGCTCATGAGAATAGATGTAATCTCTAGATTGCGTTTCTCGATCTCTTCTCGCAACTCGCGCATATCCGAATCCCTGGCCTCGTAAATCTCCACCAGAGGCGGCAGAATACGCCAGCGCTCGAGAATCTTCTGGTACTCATTCGAGACAGCGGTGACATCTTCGGCATCGATCTTGTTAGAAGCGACAGGGCCGAGAAGGACCTTCGAAATCACCACAGGCTGCAGCATTCTACCCTGTTGCCTGATTGTCATATCCACCGACACAAGGGCACAGGTAGTGGCAACGAAAGAGAGTGCGAGAACCAGCCTCCTCCTGCCGCTCTTATCAGCAAGAAGCGCCGCGGAGGTTTCCCTGCCCTCGGGAAGCTGCAGACCTTCCTTCAGCTCTTGAAGAGCCCAGCCGAACTCCTTCGGGCCCTGGAATCGCTCCTCTGGCTCCACCGCAAGGGCTCTGGCAAGAATAGCCTCGAGCTCCGGAGTAAACGCCAGACCGCTTCTCTCGGACAGGGAGGGTCTTTCGCTCTCGGCATGCATCGAGAGTGTCTGTAGAGCCGTCTCACCGCTGAAAGGCGGCTCGCCTGTCAGCATCTCGAAGAGGACGCATCCGATGGCGTAGACCTCCGAGCGGCTATCGTAAGGAAGACCGAGACCCTGATCCGGACTCATATACAGGGGAGCCCCCACGACTTTGCTGCCCATGCTTCCCCTGGATCCTTCGTCATCGATCTTGGCTATCCCGAAATCGATGATCCGGACCTCGAAAGTGCCATCGACCCGCTCGATAAGAAGAATGTTGCTGGGTGTGATATCCCGATGGAAGATGCCACGCTCGTGGGCATAGCCGATTCCTTCCAGGACCTGACAGGTGATATCGCGTGCAATCGACCAGTCCAGGCGTCCACGCTCGGCTAGAAGCTCCTCCAGAGAACGCCCCGGGACGAACTCCAGGACCATGTATGGCACACCAATAGCGGTGACCCCGAAGTCGAGCACTTCGACTATCGCTTGATGAGAAAGCTTGCTCGTGGCCCGGGCCTCTTCCTGGAAAGCAATGAGCTTCTGCGGCTCGAGAATATGCAGGAGCTTGACGGCCACGGCCTTGTTCAGCAGCTTGTCCCGGGCAAGATAGACCGAGCCGCCTCCGCCTTTGCCGAGCTCCCGCAGGGGCTTATAGCGATCGCTGGGAAACCGGTCCTCCTCGAAACCCAGCCCTTCTTCGCTGTCATCGAAAAATTCCTGAGAATCATCGACCCGGGGCCCCGCTTCCCCAGCGAGCTCGGCAGACACCTTATAAGGGCGGGGATTCTCGCACCGGCAAATATCAGACCGGAAAATGAACTGGGTAAATGAGCCGGCCCGCCCTTCGCCAATACGCTTGCCGCAAGCCCGGCACATGCTGATCGAGAGCTTCTGCGCTTCCTCTGTGTCCGCCAGATCGCAGTTGCAGGCCACGATCCACTGGGTAAGGCTACCCTCGCCTGATGCCTTCCTGGGGCTCATACAGATGGGACAAATATCGTTGTCGGCCATATTTCAATCTCGGATTCATAGAGAATATACCCGCTGGTCCGAGACGATGCCCGTCCTAGAGAAGATCAAGCTCCCGCATGGGTTGCTCTTCCAGGACCACGACATCGGGTCTGAGACGCTTGAACTCGAGAATTCCCTTCGCGCTGATAGCCTCAGCCCGGTGACTGGAGGACGCCCTCTTGCTAGCCTCGATCTCGCCAGGGCTTCTTACCGTCACCTGAATATTCTTGAGACTCTTCAGGGAGGCTAGCTCCTCAAGCCCGGCATCGCTGATTTTCGTGTCATCGATCACGAGACGACTGAGCTTGAGCTTTCTCAGACTGGGGATGAAACTGTCGTCCACCGCGTCGATCCCTGTAAGCCGCAGGCTACGGAGTTTCGGGCAGGCAGCCAGAGCTTCGATATCCCGGGCGCTTACCGGTCTGCAAAAGTCCAGAGTAAGACTCTGGAGAGACTTGCTCTTCGAGAGAGCCCTGGCAAATCCCGCCGGCAGATTGAAAATCATCCGCAGTTGCAGAAAGCTCAACTTCGGAAGAGCCGCCAGGGACTCGATTCCCTCAATGGTCAACCGCCCGGCTGACTGGATTTTGACTGTACGCACATCGGGAGTGGCAGCAAGAAGACTGGCGGCACCGTCATCGCCGAAATGCGTGGACATCGTCCAGAACCGATCAAGGGGATGCCCCTTGAGATAAATGAGTCCTTTGCCGCTCGCCGTCGACTCCATGGTCACCTTTACACCACGGAAATCCGGTTTCAGAGCGATTGTCTTGAAGTCGTCATCAGTGATGTTATGGCCTTCCATCTCCACGAACTTCTTTTCCTGGACCCTTTTCCATTTACCGCCGGTCCAGTTGAGAGCCTGCTCTATGTCATCGATGGTATGAGCCTCGGATTCCACCAAATCTTGCTTGATCTGCTGATTCTTGATCTCTTCCTTCGTCATGGTCTTTGCAGGAACAGCAGCGCGATCTTTCTTCGGAGCGAGGTAGAAAGCCGCCCCGCAAGCCACCAGGGCAGCACAGGCGATGGACGCTATCAGCATGCCCCCCTTCCTCTTGCTCTGGGGAGAAGCCGCAGCCGACGCCGGCTCAGAGCCGAGTTCGATAGCTTCCAGGGCTGCCTTGAAGTCCGACACTGAGTCGAAACGATCCCCCGGGTCTTTGGCCAGGGCACGCTCCAGCAATTCAGCCAGGCCCGGTGGAGGCTCCTCCCCGAGAGCCTCCCGGAAAATATCATTGAGATCCGGAGGAGCTTCCTCGGCATGCATCTGCAGAGTAAGCAAAGCCGTTTCGCCCTGAAAGGGAGGACGACCGGTAAGAGCCTCGAAAAGGACGCAACCCAGGGAATAGACTTCGGAGCGACTGTCATAAGGAAGCCCCAGCCCCTGATCCGGACTCATATAGAGCGGCGCGCCGACCATTGTGTCACCGCCTGATTCCGCTTCCCGACCAACCACCCGGGAGATCCCGAAGTCGATTATCCTGATCTCGTTCTCCTCTCCGCTGCAGAGAAGAATATTGCCGGGGGTAATGTCCCGGTGGTAGACGCCGTGCTCGTGAGCATGGCTGAGACCATCGCAGATGCGCGAGAAGATCGGCTGGCAAACCGTCCAGGGAAGCCGCTTTCTCTCCCGGAGAACCTCCTCCAGAGAGGAGCCGGGCACATAGTCGAGCACCATATAAGGCACCGCTTCGCCAGTCACCCCGAAATCCAGAACCCGGATTATGCCCGGGTGATCGAGACTGCTTGTAGCCCGGGCCTCTTCCTGAAAAGCGATCAGCTTGGAGTCCTCGAGCCTGTGCAGGAGTTTCACCGCCACTAGCTTATTGAGCAATTTGTCCCGTGCCAGATAGACCGATCCGCCCCCGCCACTTCCCAGCTGACGCAGAGGCTTATACCGCTCCACCGGAAATGAGTCGGCGCTGAGAGGGAGCTCCTCCTCGTCCTCGTCGTAATACTCCGGACTCTCGATGACAGCGGGGGCGAATTCTTCGGCAGCGACGCTATATACCTGTGGATTCTCGCACTGACAGAGATCGGAGCGAAAAATGAACTGGGTGAAGGAGCCGGATCGACCCTCACCGGCTCGCTTTCCGCACGCGCGGCAGATCTTGATGGAAATCTTCTGAGCCTCTTCGTACTCAAGAAGATCGCAATTACAGGCGACTATCCACTGGGTGAGACTTCCTGATCCGGAGGCGCGCCGGGGACTCTTGCAGATCGGGCAGGTAGGCGTAGTCTCAGCCATTCGGGCGGCACCCGGTCATTCTGGCGACAGAGGAATAGTGAAACAGAAACTACTCCCCCGGCCGGGCTCGCTCTCCACCCAGATCTTGCCTTTATGCTTCTCCACGAGCGCCTTGCATATAGCCAGACCGAGCCCGAAACCCTGTTTTTTGACATCCTTTTTCTGGTCGAGCTGCCGGTAACGCTCGAACACCAGGTGCTGCTTGTCTTTCGGAACCCCCGGACCGGAGTCGATCACCTGGAATTTCGCCGAGAGCCCTTCTATCCCTGCCACCACTCTCACCACCGAATCGTCGGGAGAATACTTGATGGCGTTCGAGATTAGATTGATCAGGATCTGGACAATCCGATCCTCATCCGCGACCAGGACATCATTGGTGACATCCTGCTCGATTCGGACCGAGTCCCGGTCTTTCGCCCCATCTGCGGTGATCACCGCTTTCGAGACGATGGCTCCCACAGTGGTCTCCTGCATATCGATCTCGATTGTGCCGGATTCGGTTTTTTCGGCGTCCAGGAGATTCTTCACCAGGCCGATCAGATACTCGACAGCGGATTGCGCGTTTCCGATCGCTTTCTCGCCCCGGGGGCTGAGCGCGCCATAAATGCCTTCCGCCACCATATCCAACACCACCCTGATAGCTGTCAGAGGTCCCCGGATGTCGTGGCTGACCATGGCCATCAGGTCACGTCTCAATTGCTCCAGCCTCTGGCGCTCGGTGATATCCTGAACATTGACGAAGTATCTCTCTTCGCCCTGCATCTCGAGGAGATTCACACAAATCTCCGCGGCGAAAACCTCGCCGCTCCTGCGCCGGCCATTCAGGCGCACCGGCTCGCGACTCTCCTCGATAGCGTCATTGTCAGGGAAGATTATATCGATCGGCTTGTTGACGAGCTCTTCCGGCTCGTACTCGAACACGGCCACGGCTCGTTTGTTGAGAGCCTGTATGCGCTGATCGCTGTTGACGAGAATCAGGCCCAGGGGAAAGTTAGTGATTATTTGCTGAATGCGCCGGGTTACTTGAGCCTGATTCTTCTTGAGGATATCCACCTCGTGGCATTTCTCCTCGAACATGCGTTTGAGCTCGGCATAAGTAGGAGGATGAACAGATCGGTCACTGGTATTCACTCGGATCTAAGCTCCACACTGCCTTTCAATTTCTTACCCAGGCCGATAGCGAGATTCTTGTAAATGAGCACGCCAATATCGGGTCTCAGGCGAATGAGCTCGATCAAATCATTTCTGGTCAGAACCGCCATGATCGACGACTTGCTCGTTCTGGCAATGGCCGAATGTTTCTCGCCGTTGAGAAGGGCGACCTCCCCGAGACAGTCCCCATAAGCCACCATGCCCAGCTTCCGCCCTTCCGAGAGCACTTCCACCGAGCCGTGAAGGATCACATACATCCGGTCAGCCTCCTGCCCGGCCTCGAAGATCACTTCGCCCTCATCGAAGTCCTCCAGGTGGCAGAGCCGAGCAAGCCGGTTGACCTGCTCGTCATTGAGCCCGGTAAAGAGCGCCAGGCTGTTCACCGCCGACGCCACCTGGGGAACCACCTCTTTGCTCTGAAAGCTTTTCATGACGATTTGCCTGAGCCTTTCAGCCCGGTCGCTCAAATAGATGTCACCGAGATCAGCCGGGACATTCAGTTTCACCATCTTGATGGCGTCGAGTCGTTCGACATGGTGGAAGACCAGGGCCGGGATATAGGCTGCCGGCGTGAAACCGAGCTCGATAAGCGTACGCTGCATCCGCGGAGCATAGGCGCTCACATCGAGCTCGAGATAGTCGACCTCCCATTCTTGCCCGGAGAGACGCACCACCTCCGAGAGCAGGAATCTGATCACCTCGTCATCCAGAGCGATGAGCTCGAAAATCCTGACCGCGCGCTCTGCCCTGTCCAGGGTAAAACCAACGGCTCCGGCAATCTGTCCATTTTCCCGGGCGATGAGATATTGCGACTGCCTGGCTTTCAACTTGAAGAAGCCGTAATGGAGCCTCACCGGACCGAAAATCTCCCGGTTGGCGATGCGCCCGCGCTCGATTCGAAGAAGAGAAGAATAACCCTGGGTACTCAACTCTTCGATCTCGTATGCACGGCTCTCGGGATAAGCCGCCGACTTCTCGTCCACGACCACGTCAGGGCGCAACCCGCAATGCTCGAGACTGGCGCAGGCAAGAGTGTAGACTTCCGGAATGATGCGGGGATGATTGTTTCTCAGAGAGAGAGCCTGGCCGAAATATTGCACGCACAGCGAGATGGACTCCCGGGTCGCAAGCAGCATCTTCAGGGGAAGAAAGCCCACCGGGTGGAACCCTGACGACTCGGCGATCTTGAGCGTATAAGGATGGACCACCCGGGCGTCCATGAGTGCCACCTCGAGCCTGTCCCTGATACGCTCCAGTCTTCCCTGCATGAGCAATTTCCCGATGCCGAGATTGCGAGCATCCGGGTGCACCGCCAGACGCCCGAATTCACCGGTAAGGTCGGAATTGGCGCCGATCTGGCAGATCACCGAGGCTGTTCCGAGAAGCTTTCCGCTGCTCTTCTCCTCGGCTACCAAAAGGACTGCATCATCGGTGTAGATCAGCTTGGCCAGCACATCCAGATCGTAGAAATCAGGATAAGCATAGTCCGTTCCGTAGCACGCTCGAAAAATGTCGCTTATCGCCTGAGCGTCACTTCCTTTTGCCTCGCGAATCTCGATCATCTTGTCTATACACCAGATTGGTAACGCATACCCGCAGCGAGCTCCTCCCCGGCCAGGCGGGCCGCGGTCTCGAGAAAACGGGCACCGGTAACGAGTATACTCTCGTCGAAGACGAATTTGCTCGAATGAGCGGGAAACTCGAATCCGTCAATCTGTGCGCCGTACCTGATATAGCATCCGGGCACATGGTGCAGGTAATAGGCAAAATCTTCTCCGCCCATATTGGCTGTTTTCATGGCATCGACATGCTCGGCTCCCACAGTGAGCTCGGCAGCACGCCGGGCAATCCCCACCACCGAAGCGGTGTTGGTCAGTACCGGCAAACCCTCGATCAGATCGACCTCCACATTGGCGCCGTGAAGCTGGCCCACTGCCAGAGCCATTCTTTCCAGGGACTTTTTCAGGTGGCTGCGCACTTCCTCGTCCTGGGCCCTGATAGTCCCCTCCATCCGGCAACGCGCCGCGATGACGTTAGAGATGGTGCCGGCCTCGAACCTGCCCACAGTGACCACCGAAGGATAGGCCGGGTTCACTTCCCTGGACACGATGGTCTGCAGGGCTATGACCATGAGACTGCCCACCACCACCGCATCCACGGTCTCGTGGGGGCGCGCGGCGTGACCGCCTTTGCCGGTGACATTGATTATGAAGGTGTCGGTGGAGGCATTCACGACCCCATCTGTCACCGCCAGAACCCCGCAGGGGAAATGACGATCTATATGACCACCGAATATGACACCAACATCCTCGAGGGCGCCATGCTTGATCATCTCCAGAGCCCCGTCACCCACTTCCTCGGCAGGTTGAAAGATCAACCGGACCGGAGCGGGAAGCGGATCTCCCTGGCTCAAGAGCTCTGCCGCCCCGAGAAGAATGCTGGTATGTCCGTCGTGACCGCAGGCGTGCATGACTCCTTCGACACCGGAGGCGAAATCCAGCCCGGTCTCCTCATGAATCGGAAGCGCATCGATATCGGCTCGCAGCGCCACCGCAGGCACTCCCCTGGGTCCGGGCAGGTCGGCCACCACTCCGGTGGCTCCGGTGATTCTCCGGTAGCTCAGGTTCAGTCTCTCGAGCTCGGCACAAATTCGATCGGTGGTACGAACCTCTTTCCAGCCGAGCTCCGGATGGCGATGCAGATCGCGTCTGAAGGCAATCAACCTCTCTGCCAGATCAGTACTCAAAATCCACTCCCTGCAGGTCCCGATCCCCCTGCCTGTAAGCAACGGGACAATGCTAACACCTTCTGCCCCCTTCTAATCTCTATGAGCCCCGTCCTGTCAAGAGGTGAAAGCTTCGCCATCTTGACAAGCCCCAAAGAGAAAGAATGAGTCAGGTCAAAACCAAAACAGCTCAAAATCTATTGCTTAAAGATCGCACTGATCATAGAGTCGGAATGTATCTTTTCATCATATCCGAGCTTTCGTCTTGAGTTCCAGTTTGTAGCTTTCCAACAAGATCTTTGTTCGCGGACGTTCTTTTCCGGGCGCCCGTATTGATCTGTTGAAGGTTCGAAACCGAGACAAGACATCTACCCGACAGACCCGAGCCCCGACAGTGGACTCCAGCCGGTCTGCCGAAAACCACCTTCCAGGAGTTCTATATGAACCTCGACATGAGCCGTATCAAGAGCCAGCTCAGGGTGCTCCAGTCCATCCTCGACCGCGCTCAGGCTGTGATCAAGAATTCGCAGTCTCGCAATTTCCCCTATCAGGGTCTGAACGATTCTCTGCGCATCTTCTGCGCCATCCTGGCCGCCAATGCTCGCGACCTCGCCACCGCTGCTCCGAAGCAGTACGGTGTCGCCCTGGACGCTGCCGGCTCCGAGAGCCTCGCCGACGACATCGCCAGGTTCTTCGCCGAGTCCGCCGAGCATGTCGGCACTGACGAGTCGAGCATGGCTACCGCCCGCACCGCCGCCGTCGATGCCCTGATCAGCACCGCCTCCGACCTGGTCTCCCGGGCCGAGCGCGTTCTCGAGCAGGACGAGTCGATTAGCGGCCAGCCCCTGGCCAAGAGCCCGCTCTGGTACAAGTAATCCGGCTTCGAGCCGGCAAGGGGAGAGCCGGCCACGGGGGCTGGTTCTCTCTTTCAATCACCCCGAGCAACACTCAAGGAGCACGACAATGAGTGACCAAGCGTCCCAAGTCAGAAGCCTGGTGGAAACATCCATTCCGGAGCTTCTCTCCTTCGTCGCCGACGGTCGGGTGAAGGGTAACCGCATCCGCTTCACCGGCATCGGCGGCTCCGCCTTCAACAACTTCGTCTGGATGATGCTCGACCGTTTCGAGAGCGACCAGGACGGAGTGAAGATCTGGGCTCACACCAACGACATGGACTTCATGGTCGGCTACCCGCCCTCCTTCACCATGAGCGTCCCGGTCAAGGACTGGCAGTCCCTGGTCGAGCCCATCGTTGCTTTCCTCAACGAGAAGCTCGCCTCCTACGCGAAGGTCGAGATCCTCGTCCAGACCGACGAGAATCCCGGCCAGCCCGCCTTCCCGGCCTATACCGGCGACTCCGAGCAGGGCTGGGGCAACATCACCCCGGCGGCGAGCACCGCTTTTTGATTCCGGGCCGGGAGCCTCGATGACCCGTTTCTCGGGCTCGAGGCTCCGCCCCCCGGGACTTGTCCTTGAAAAAGGCCTCAAAACGCCGATGAGCTGGCCCCGATAACGGAGCTCAGAAGAAGCGGCAATCATCACAGAGGACTATAAATGAGTGAAAATCAGTGGGCGCTCCTTTTCGTGGAGCTCCTTATCAGCGTCGCGCTCCCTCTCATCATGATCGAGATTGCTCGATACAAGGGACGCGAGGCTGTTCAGAATTTCTCGAGCCGGTCGGTGCTTCTCAGCTACCTGGCCGGTGTCGCGCTTCTCTACAACGGTTCGGCGACGACCTTCCTGCTCGCCATGATTCCGGCTATCCTCACCACTCTGGTTGCCATTCCCTACCGGAAGATGGTGACCAGACAGGTGACCGAGCAGCTCGCTCTGGCACCGCAGGTGGTACGCTACGGTCTGGCGAACTTCGACTCTCTCGTCGCTCCCGATAGCGAGACGATCAGCAGCGGCGCCCTTCACAGCGCCCTGGACGAAGAGCGAATCGCTCTGGCCGACCGTGAGCTCGTGGAACACATTGCCGCACGCATCAGCGAGATCGGTCATGTGACAGGCGTATCTTACGTGAGTGCAGGGTTCCACCCCTCCGGCGCAGTCGTGCATGTGTATGGCATCTCCCGTGAGGACCTCCAGACCTATGAGGACCGCATGCGGAGCCGCTACGCAGCCTGGCTGTAGTGCTCACTTAAGCTGCTTCCGAGCCGGGGATGGTGGGCTATGCCTGCCATTCCCGGTTCATTTCCTGCCGGCATATACTATTTCTTATCGTATTACGCAAGCAACCGCGTATCATACCTGTGTGGAGGTGAAAATGCCCATCGGCATGTACACTGAAGCTAGAGTCCCCGCCGATATCCAGTTCCCCCTGCTGCCGTAGAAGACACCAGTATTTCAATTCCCAGACAAAAAATGCGTTTGTGCCATAAAAAAGGGCGAAAAATACGTCAGAAACGCCTAGAAATCACATTTTCAGGTCGTTGATGCTATAAAAACTCGTGGACACTCGCAAACTAGTCCGTTCAAAGTAGGTAGATCAAAAATGCCCACCGGCAGGCAAACTGCCGGTCCGAAATCTCGAACCGGGCCCGCCGGACCTTCACAGCGGACGCGTTGACTAATTATTCTTACAGGCTGGTAATATATTGCGAATACCCCTGCGCGCAATCGTGAGAAGCATGGCTAAAAAAACCTCCGCCCCCAAACCGGCAACAGCTACCAGAACGAAGTCCGCCACAACCAAATCGACAAAAGCCAGAGCCAAGACCGCTACCCGCGCCACGACAACGAAAAAGAGCACTGCCGCCGGTAAAGAAGCAGCCAAAGAGCCTGTAAAGTGGCCCGAGTATCTGGGCTTGCCAAAAAAATATTCAGCCAAAGGAACAGCCCGGGCATGTATTATCCCGGTCCCCTACGAAGCCACCACCAGCTACGGTAAGGGCACCGCCAATGGCCCCCTGGCTATCCTGGAGGCAAGCCAGGAAGTCGAGCTCTTTGATGACGAGCTCTGGGCAGAGCCTCATAAGATCGGAATTCACACCACCGAGCCGGTGATCATGAAACCGGTCACTGCCGAGACCAAAAAGCCCTTCGACGAGCTCTATCAGGTGGTCAAACCCCTGATCGAGATCGACAAATTCCCCATCGTGCTCGGCGGCGAGCACTCCCTCAGTCTCGGTGCCATACGAGCCTGCAAAGACAGATACAAAGACCTCTCCATCTTGCAGATCGACGCCCATGCCGACCTCCGCTCCGAGTACCATGGCAATCCCTACAGCCACGCCTCGATTAGCTACCAGGTCTATAATCAGCTCGGCCAGCCGATCATCACCCAGGTAGGCATTCGCAATATAAGCAAAGAAGAGACTGTCTGGATGGAGAACGAGCATCCCAAGATCAATATCTTCTGGGCGCGGAACCAGGACAAATGGAATCTCCAGGAAATCGTCAACACGCTGTCGGACAATGTCTACCTCACCATCGACATAGACGGTCTCGACAGCGGCATCATGCCCTCCACCGGCACCCCCGAGCCGGGAGGCATCCACTGGTACACCCTGATGGAGCTGATCAAGCTCCTCTGTGTCCGCAAGAACGTGGTGGGCGCCGACATAGTCGAGCTCTCTCCCATCAAAGGACTGCACGGCCCCGATTTCCTCACAGCCAAACTGATCTACAAGCTGATCGGCTATCGATTCGCCCTGGATCTCGGGGTCACAAAAAAATATCTCTAAAATCAAAAGAGAGACCGGATAACTCTAATCGGCATAGAGCGTCCGCCATGGTCCTTTGGGGCTGCCGCAGATCTGTGCCGCCAGGCCGTGACTCACTTCGCTCTTTCGCAACTCAGCTCCCTAAATTCAATGGGTGCGGCTCTTTTGAGCCAACGAGAAAATTGCAGGTTAGTTACAGGGAGAGCGGTGATAGCGAGCAAGGTGATTGCGTTGGAGCTCTTTGGCTTGGTGGAAAGCG